>Ga0307306_10000093_pt1 | contig 18805 bp, 18 predicted proteins | sample ER_DNA_193_FD_194507 | JGI IMG/M metagenome (GOLD analysis project Ga0307306, IMG submission 194507) | Bulk soil microbial communities from the East River watershed near Crested Butte, Colorado, United States - ER_DNA_193 | ecosystem: Environmental > Terrestrial > Soil > Floodplain | place...
CTAGCTCTATAGAACACACTGACGCTCGAAGGACTCAGGCATGGAGCCGACGACAATAACGACGATCTTCATGATCCTGTTTGCCATCGGCGTCACGAGCTGGGCCGTCTACTGTTGGTTCAGCGATTGGCAACCCGTGGTCCGGCGGTACCTGACGCCTGAGGAAAAAATGGAGGCCGAAATCCAAGACGCCGTACGGCAGATGCGGCAGGCCATCGAAGACTACGAGCGAGGCGATCGGCACCTCTGATCGGCAACGCGTCATCAGCCCTCACCTAATCTCTATATATGCGCCGTGCCATTGTTGCCACCGTCCTCGGCTTCACCGCCCTCTTGGGATTGACGTCATGTGCTCAAACAAGCATCCAGGCGGCGGACGTTTACAAGATCGGTTGCCCCGCCGTGGACGTGGCAGTCGGGGGTGGCTCTGCGGTGAGCAAAGTGACAGTGGCCGGACTGAAGAAGCTCAGCGCGTCCGGCAAGCTCGATCCCGAGCCGCAACGTTGGGTGGACGCCACCATCAGCCTTTTGGAGTCCGACGACCCCAAGAATCCTCCATCCGACGCGAAGAAGTTGATCATCGACGGTTGTGCGAAGAACGGCTATCCGCTCCAGAACTTGAAGTGAAGCGGATCGCGCGCCGCCGCGCTGAGGAGGAGGGAGCGGAGGCGTTCTTCCCTCCGCGAGCGACGACGAAGTAGGTGGCTACAAAGCGCGATCCGCGCGGAGCGAGCGCAGCAAGCGGAGCAATCAACACTGCAATCAGCGAGAAAACATGCTTCCGGAGACCGTAGTCACAAAGTTCCTCATCGAGTCCGGTAAGTCATTCAGGTGCCAGTTCTCCGGCCCGTGATACCAGGAAAGGTCATAGGAGTCCGGATGCTCATCAACATCGCTGGCCACGATGGCATCCAGCCAGCGGTCGGCGCCGCCGAGCACGATGGCGTACGGCAACACCTCAGAAATCTCTTGCAACTCCCTACCGGGCGGCATCTGGTTGGTCGGATGGCTCAGCAAATCGGAACGCAACACACCCAGACCGCCTAACAATGCAGCACCTTTCGCGGTACGCGACGGCATCTCCTGCGCGACGAAAACCAAGCCGAGAGACACCAGGATCAGCGCCAAGCCGACCAGCCCGAACGTAGTGAACGCGGCGAGCACACCGGTAACAACAACCGAAATGATCAAGGCAGCCAGTGATAGTTGAGTCCATCGATTTCGCGTGTCGTCTGGTCGACGCTCATACCAGCCATTGCTGACCATCTCGTCGTAGAGGGCGTTCTGAACTCCGCCGATGGACTCTTGCACCCGGCTGGCCAGCTCCGATACCCGTACCGTTCCGCCGGGCGCGGCGATGCCATCTAGCAGCTGCTGCTCAAATGGGCGCACACCGTCAGAGGCTCCATCAACGCGCCTAATCTCCCAGTCGGCCCGGGCAAACTCGCTCTCCCGGGGCAGCTCGGTGATCACCAGATGCCCGCGCACCGCAAGATCAACTAATGTCGCGGTGACGTCGATGGGATCGACGCGCTCGTCGGCCACCGTACCGACATGGCCCGGCCGGATATCATCGACAACTCGGAATTCCGATTGCCCAGCACCGGTCGGCACGAATTCGCCCACCTTGCTGATCTGCTGCTGATCCCGCGGGGTACCGCCCCGCGCCCCCCCGGGGGTGCGATCCACCCCGGCCCGCCGATGAAGGCCATACAACGCAACGGCGCCGAGGGCCAGCAGGCCCAATGCCAGGGCCAGCGGAAGCGGCTTAGCCGAGAAAGCCCGTCCGACCGTCCAGCGATACTCGATCATCTCGTTGGAGGCGACTCCGCCCGGAGGAAAGCCGATGTCGATCGCCACCACTTCGCCTTCGCCGCGCGGTCCGTCGCGAAAGGTTGGGATCTGGGCGCTCTCTGTGCCGGCGGCAGCAAATGTGCAGGGAACGGTGGAGTTGGGGCTGCCAGCGGTGCACTTGATGTAGCTGAACTGGGTTGGAATCTGCACCGTCGCGCTGAACTCCGCGACCGAGGCGCTGAGGCCTTGCAGCATTGGCCAGCGCAACGCCGTACCGCTGTCGGTGGTGACCACGGCACCAGTGACGGTGTAGTTCATGACCACCTCCGTCGAACCATTCGTGGGCACCACCACGGTGGTGAAGCGATCGTCAGAGTTGATCGTGGGCGGTACGGCAGCGCCTTCGACGGTGGCTGTGATGTCAGACAGCCTTTGGACATATTGGCGATCGCCAACCAGGTCTTCGCGGGTCTCGAATTTCTGCGATAACTCCGCCGGCACGACGCCGGTGAATCTGATGGTCTGCTTCACTCGCAGCGTGCCGTCCTTGGACAGACTGCCCTCGGCAATAAGCGTCGACGCGGTGCCCTCTGCGTGTGCTGTCAATGCCAGCGGGCCGGCCAGCAGGCCACAGGTCAGAAGGCAGAACGCGATCATCGCAGCGATGCGATGCAGCGTCCTTGGGAAGTTGGCGAGCACGAGGTACAGCCTCCCACTAGCGCCAGAGGGGCGAGACGCGAGCCCAAAATCATCGATGCGGAGTCGCGCCCGAAGCCCTGGTGTGCCCGGTTATCGTTGCGCGTGTGAGCCAGCAACCGTGGAGTGGTCGTCAGTACGCACCACCCCAGGGCGCTCCACAGGGCTCACCCGGGTACGGATCCTATGGCGCGGGCGCACCCCCCGGCTGGCAGTCCGGATCGGCGGGCTACTACCAGACCTACCCCTCGCCACGGTTCGGACAGCAGTCCTTCGGCGGCGGTGTTTCCCAGTACGGACCGAGAGCTCCCATGCCCGGGCCGCGCAGGAGAAGTCCGCTGCGCATGCTGCTCGGGGTGATGATCATCATCGGCCTGATCGCAGTGGCGGGGTTCGCGATCACTGGGCTGAACTCCGAAGCGCCGAACGTGGCTTATCAAAACGACAACTACCGGGTTCCTCCGCCGGAGAGAAACCCGCCGCCGATCCCCGTGCCACAAACGTACGGTCAAGCGGAGCAGTGGATCACCAAGAGTGCGTTCTACAGCCAGACCACGCCGGTACCGGTGCGTTGCGATTCCCAGCCAATCAACGTCTCAACTGCCAGTGATGCTCAGCTGAAGTCCCATTTCGAAGGACTGATGGAGTGCTTGGTACGAGTCTGGGAGCCACCAATCACAAACGCTGGCTTCACTATCGTCCGGCCGACGGTGACGATCTACGGCGAAGAGCTCACCACAAAATGCGGCAAGAGCGGCGTTAATGCTTTTTACTGCTCAGCCGATCAACAGGTGTACTACAGCAATCTGCTACCGGAGGCCTTGCCTACCGTGCGAAGAAACAAGTGGACCGCCGATATCGTCATGGCACACGAGTTCGGTCATGCCCTTCAAGGCCGAACCGGCATTTTGATCTCCGCTGCCGCCTTGGGTCAAGACTCTGGCGACAAGGGCACTGAATTGCAATACACGCGACGGCTTGAAACTCAGGCCGATTGTTTCTCCGGTATGTTCATGCGCTCGGTATCGCAATCCATTGGAGTGGGGCAGCAAGATCTAGACGGCATTTTGCAAATCTACGCCGCCATTGGCGACGACGAACTCTCGGGCAATCCTGACATTGTGGGAAACCATGGCCTGGGCCGATCACGCGAATACTGGGGAAACACCGGTTTGAGCACCAGCGACGTTGGGAAGTGCAACACGTTCGTCGTTCCATCCAAATTCGTGCGATAGCTGTCCCGCCACGAGCCGTGCGTGCTGAGCCCGTCGAAGGGTGCAGAGGTCACACCAGAAGCGCGGTCGCGATCGCCGCGATCCCTTCACCACGACCGGTCAAGCCCAGGCCGTCGGTGGTAGTCGCCGAAAGACTGACGGGCGCCCCGACAGCCTGACTCATCACCAGCTCAGCCTCCCCCCGGCGTGATCCCAGTCTGGGTCGCTCGCCGATCAGCTGAACCGCGATGTTGGCGATCTCAAAGCCGGCCGCTCGTACCCGCGCCGCAGTTTCGCTCAGAAAGGCTGCGCCTGGGGCATCGGACCACTTTGGGTCAGTCGTCCCGTAGTTGCTGCCGAGATCCCCGAGACCAGCGGCACTCAGCAAGGCATCACAGGCCGCATGTGCTACAACGTCACCGTCGGAGTGACCGTACGGACCCACGTCATCGTCGTCAAAGTGCAGACATGCAACATTCATCGGCCGGCCAGTTGCCAGCCGATGAACGTCGATGCCGATTCCGGTGCGACGAGGGGCTGCTGCCTGTGAACTCAGGAAGCGAGAACCTCATCGAGCAGGACTTCCGCCTTGTCCTCCTCGACACGCTCCGCCAGTGCCAGCTCAGAGACCAGGATCTGGCGAGCCTTGGCAAGCATGCGCTTCTCACCCGCGGACAGCCCACGCTCACGCTCCCGGCGCCAGAGGTCACGAACAACCTCGGCAACCTTCAACACATTGCCGGAATGCAGCTTCTCAAGATTGGCCTTGTACCGGCGCGACCAGTTGGTCGGCTCCTCGGTATGGGGCGCACGGAGAACACCGAAAACTCTTTCCAATCCGTCAGCGTCGACAACGTCGCGAACTCCTACGAGATCCAGGTTGCACGCAGGTACGCGAACGACGAGATCGGTCTGACCAACAATCCTCAACACCAGATAGAGCTTCTCTTCGCCCTTAATCTGCCGGGTTTCGATGTCCTCGATGACGGCGGCTCCATGGTTGGGGTAGACCACCGTTTCACCGACTGTAAAGGTCATATTGTTTTGTACCCCTTTCGCGCAACCAAGTTTAGCACGACGACGAGCCTGTATTGGCAGCGTTTGCGCTAGCCAGAGGCCTGTATTGGGGTCTTGTTGGGCTTGACAACAGGGGCCTTGATGTGCCACCAGTGTGCGCCGCGTCACAACATCCTTACGTCACGTCGCCGATGCCTGCACGAACGGCGATGGTGTCGATAGGCTGCTCCGCAAAGTATCCCTCAGCCAGGCAGGAGTCGGCCATCGTGTTGTGGAAACCGAGTCGAGCAGATCGTACAGGCCACATTGCGCTCCGGACCGGCCGAACGGCACAGTCATATAAGAGTGGCGCGAGCCTGCTGCTCGTGATTGGGCTGCTCTTTTTGGCCGGCGCCTGCGGTTTCAACGTCCAGACAAACCAGCCGTACACCCCGGGTGAGGGAATCAGCGTCGATGCCGGTGACCCGGCAACCCCAAACAAGGTCGTTCATGTCCGCAACCTGATGATTATCAGCTGGGGACCCGGGGAAGGCATCGTTTCGGGCTCGATGGTTACTGCTGATCGGGATTCACTGACCGCCGTGACCGGAATCCCGATTAAAGCGGACGGGTCTGAGGGTGCTCCGTTCACAGGAACAATCCCGTCAACCGTGGCGCTGGCAAACGGCTTTCAGGTCGTACTCACCGATCAGCCGCCGATCGTTGTCAAAAGCCCCGACATCATGCCTGGGCTCGACGCGATGCTGACGCTGCAGTTCGAGAATGCCGGCGAGATCACCACCCGAGTGCCGATTGTGAACGGCAACGAAAGCCAGTACGTGTCACTCAAGCCGTCGGCAACACCCAGCGCCTGAGCACGCAATCGCTGCTACTCACGCTTCGAACTTGTAGCCGAGTCCTCGGACCGTAATCAGGTACCGCGGATTGGCGGCGTCGGGCTCGATCTTCGTGCGCAGCCGCTTGATATGGACGTCGAGGGTCTTGGTATCACCGACGTAATCCGACCCCCAGATCCGATCGATGAGCTGGCCGCGGGTCATCACTCGGCCGGCGTTGCGTAACAGCATTTCCAGCAGCTCAAATTCCTTGAGCGCCAGCTTGATCCGCTCACCATTGACCGACACTTCATGTCGCTCTACGTCCATTCGAACACCCGCGACCTCCAAAACGTCTGGCAGCAACTCAGTGTCCTGCCCACGACGGAGCACTGCACGCATCCGTGCGACCAACTCACGGTGGCTGAACGGCTTGGTGACGTAGTCGTCGGCGCCGAGTTCCAGGCCCACCACTTTGTCGACCTCGGTATCTCGTGCTGTGAGCATGATGACCGGTACTGAGCCGCGAAGGCGAAGCTGCCGGAACACCTCTGTACCTGGCATGCCTGGCATCATCAGGTCGAGCAAGACGATGTCAGCCCCGCGACGATCAAACTCCGTGATTCCACTGGCTCCATCATGGGCTTCGATCACCTCGAATCCCTCCCTGGAGAGCATGTAGGAGAGGGCGTCTCGATAGGACTCCTCGTCTTCGACGACGAGCACCCTGGTCATTGATTGACCTCCTGGGGCTCGTACGTCGGATGGTCCGGTGCGTGCTCATGTGCGGATGCGGCCGATTCGGGGGCTGTTGAGGCAGTCTCATGCAGATGGGCGGGAATCCTGATGGTGAATGTGGAGCCCTGGCCTACCTGGCTCCAAACTGCCACCTCGCCGCCATGAATAGCGGCGATGTGCTTGACAATCGCAAGCCCAAGCCCCGTACCTCCATTGGCTCGGCTGCGCGCGTAATCAACTCGGTAGAAACGCTCGAAGATCCGGTCGACTTCAGTGGCCGGAATGCCTATCCCGTTGTCAGAGACTGTGATCTCGACGTAGTCGTCATCGCTTCTGGCTTGCACATGAGCTGCTACGACGACGCGCGCTCCAGGGTCAGAGTAGGCGATGGCATTCTCAACGAGGTTTCCAACCGCGACCTCCAGCTGCCGAGCGCTGCCCAATACTCGTGTCCCGCTGATACCCGCCACAGTGAGGGTGATGCGATTCCGTTCGGCGTCCATCCTGCGGCGGTCGACGGCTTCAGCCAGGACCCCATCGATCTCGACGATTTCCGGATCAACCAGCGGGTTATCAGATTGGAGTCTGGAAAGTTCGATGATCTGACTGACCAGATCAGTGAGCCGTGCCGACTCGATACCCATCCGACCAGCAAACTTGCGAACGGCGGCAGAGTCGTTTGCGGCCTCCCCCACCGCTTCGGCTAGCAAGGCGATCGCACCAATCGGTGTCTTGAGTTCATGGCTGATATTGGCGACGAAATCCCGGCGGGTCTCATCGATACGTCGAGCCGCCGTTTGGTCGTCGGCTAGGACCAAGATCAGGCTCTCGTCGAGCGGAGCAACCCGAGCGGTGAGATAGGTGGAGGCTACCCGAACACCCCGGCTGATCTGGAGATCGACCGTTCGAGCATCACCTTCCCTGCGGACCGCGCGGACCAGTTCCAGCAGCTCGGGCACGCTGATCCGGCTGCCCCGTACCAAGCCCAGGGTTCTCGCCATCGAGGTCGCCTTAAGGACCTCGTCATGTGGGCCGACCACAAGACCAGCGGACGGCAGTACTGTTAACACTTCGGCCACGCCAACCGGGACCACTGACTCGGCGACCTCGAAGATTAGGCTCGGTTCGGCTTGTGGCGTTCGCAACCTGGCCCAGGCGAGCAACACGCCGATGCCAACGCCGACGACAAGCGCCACAATGGCGAGCCCGATCGGGTTCACGAGACGATAGTAGGGTCAAACCGGCGTCATCTCTGCCGCTTGCTACCGCTCGAGCGCACGGTCCATCAACCGTTTGACGCATGTTCACTGTCCGTTAACTACGTGCCCGATTCGGTGTAGCGACCGGGCATAGTGTTAATGAACCTGAAGCAGAGACATCCTCGAAGCTGCGAGCGTCTGCATCGAGCGAGAGCAGCTCAAGAATAGATGGGACATTCTCATGCGCGACTCCTACCGGGAGCAGCTGGACGACGTCCTCGCCGATCTGGTTCATATGGCCCAGGTCGTCTCATCAGCCGTCCGATCGGCGACAACTGCGTTGCTTGAAGCAGACATTCACCTCGCCGAGCAAGTGATTAGCGACGACGAGCTCATTGACGCCAAGCAGGCGGAGATTGAGGCGCGATCATTCTCGTTGCTGGCGCGTCAAGCCCCCGTTGCTGGTGAGTTGCGGACTCTTGTTGCCACGCTGCGCATGGTGACCGAGTTGGAGCGCATGGGCGACCTTGCCGCGCACATTGCCAAGATCGCGCGGCTTCGCTATCCCGAGACCGCGGTGCCGGAGACGCTGCGTCCGAACTTCGTACGCATGGGTGACGTCGCCGAGAAGATGGTGATCACCGCCGGGCAGACGTTGAACGACCGCAACATCCAGAGCGCGCAGGAGTTGCGGGATCGCGATGAGGAGATGGACGAGCTGCGGCGTACACAATTCCGGGTCATGCTGAGCGATGACTGGGCGTACGGCGTGGAGTCTGCCGTCGACGTAGCGCTGCTCGGCCGGTACTACGAGCGGATAGCCGATCATGCGGCATCGATGGGTCGGCGAATCATTTACGTCGTGACTGGCCAATTCCCCGAGGATCGGATCTGGCCGCAGCCGTAAGGTCTTCTGTTGATGCTGGTTCTCGAAGGATCGTTTCGCAGCACAGCTGTGAAAAGGACCGGCCCGTGGCCGCTGACTTGGGTCGTTTCGCAGCACGGCCGTCAAAACGCTCAGGCTCCGATGACGTGACGGACCCACTCAGGCTTGAAGCGGCGGCGTACGCCGACCATGCCTCGCTCGATTAGAGCATCCCGCACGCGGATCAGTACATCCTCCGGCGTCTCGTAGTAGTCGTGCTTGGTTATCACGATGACCCGCCATCCCATACGGTCCAACGCTTCCCGGCGCCTCAGATCATGCAGCCATTGATTGCTATCTTCGGCGTGCTGCCTTCCGTCGTATTCGATGATCAGCTTCAGTGACGGGTAACACATGTCGAAGCGCATCCACCAACTTCCGTCCGGGTGACGCAGGATGAAGTTGACCTCGGGCGCTGGAAGACCCGCCAATACGAATCTCGCGTGGGCTTTGACACCCTGGCGTGAGGTGCGCCCGGCCTTCCCGGACACCGTCACGTGAACATCTGGCGTGTCGGGGACGATCCCGCCCCAGATACGTGCAGCTGTGAAGTGGCTGACGAAACTGCCGGATGGAGAAATACCGAGTGCTGCCTTCGCTCGCAGTTTTGTCGTGAGCGGCACGTTTGACGAGACATAGCAGTCGTAGAAGACCTTCTGGAAACGGCTGCTTAGCAGCGTCTTGAGTCCGATTCCCGCCGCGCGAGCCTGCGCGCGGCTGAATGGTTGTTTGGGATCGAATGGGTGTGTTTCGGGTGCAGTAATAGCCATGCGGCGATGTTGGATCAACGGCCGCAAAGAATGCCAGAAAAATCTGTCTGATCTGTGGATAGCTCTGGATAAACAGCAAATCACGTTTCAGTGGTTGTGCTGCGAAACGACCTCAAGCAGTGGCATTTAGCCGGTGCTTTTGACGGCTGTGCGGGGAAACGACCCCTTGAGAGCCGGACGCAGAAAGCGGAGGCTACTTCCGACCCTGCATCTTGACGGCCTGGATGGACGCGGCAGCGGCCTCGGGGTCAAGGTAGCGGCCGCCGACCTCGACCGGCTTCAGGTCGTCGTCGAATTCGTAGACCAGCGGAATGCCAGTCGGGATATTGAGGCCGACGACGGTTTCATCGCTCATCTGGTCCATGTGCTTAACCAGCGCCCGTATTGAGTTGCCGTGAGCGGCGATCAGAGTCACCTTGTCGGCCCGCAAATCGGGCACGATCTGGTCGTACCAATACGGCAGGGCGCGGATCAGCACATCCTTCAGGCACTCGGTACGGGGCCGCGCCTCACTTGGCAGCTCGGCGTAGCGCGGGTCGTTGAAGTTCGCGTATTGATCATCGTTGTCGATGGGCGGCGGCGGAATGTCGTACGAGCGCCGCCACAGCATGAACTGCTCTTCACCGAATTCTTCGAGGGTGGCCGCCTTGTCCTTGCCCTGCAGCGCGCCGTAGTGGCGCTCATTCAGACGCCAAGAACGCTTGGTCTCGATCCAGAGCCGATCAGCAATGTCGAGCGAGATCTGTGCAGTCCGAATCGCCCTGCGCAGCACCGAGGTGTGCACTACGTCGGGCAGCAAATTGCTTTCAACGAGCAGCTCACCGCCGCGGGTCACCTCGGCCTCGCCCTTGGCGTTGAGATCAACATCGACCCACCCGGTGAACAGGTTCTTGGCGTTCCACTCACTCTCGCCGTGCCGTAAGAGGATCAAGGTTCCCGTCATGGCAGCGAGCCTAGTGGTCAACCCACCCCGCTCGCCTCATCCAGATCAGCTTTTCGGACGCTCGCCCGGGTCCAGATGAGTGAAGGCGGCAAGGTTGGCTGTCGACTCTCCGCGTGAGCGTCGCCAAGCCCACTCCTTCCGGATGCTCTCGGCGAATCCCAACTCCAAGATCACATTGAAACTGTCGTCCGCAGCCTCCGCCACGGCACCAAGGAGCCGATCGACCTCCACTCGAGTGACAAGTCCGACCGGCATCCGACCCGTCAAGTAAATGTCGCCGAGCGCATCCAACGCGAAGCTGATGCCATGCAGTTTGAGGTTGCGCTCCAGCAGCCAGCGATAGACGCCGACATGGTTCTCATCGGGATTGCGGGCAACGAAAGCTCGGACGTGCAACGCGTGCTGTCCTACCTCGAGGGCACATTCGGTGACCAGCTTGCGGGTGCCAGGCAGTCTGGCCGAGAACAGGCCGGGCGCAGCTTCGCTCCAGTCAAGATCAAGCTCGGACAACTCTGCCCGAATCTCACTGATTGCGCTGTCGCGAGGCTCGCTCACGTCTGTTGCACGAACCAGCGCACTTGATAGTCATCTAGGGTCAGCGGTCCGTCCGTCAACGGCGTCTCCTCGGTGAGCGCATCCCAGGCCCAGTTTCCGAGCGGAATCACCCAGCGGGGCAGCTTCTGCGACTCGGTCGTCATGTTGTACACACCCACCATCGTCTGAGTCTGGAACCGTCTCAGCAACACCAGAACTGCCGGGTTCACCGGATCGAGAATCTCGCTTTCAACCGAGGCGTCCAGACTCGGCAGCGAAGACCGCACGGCGATGACGTGCCGCAGGCCGTGCCAGATCCGATGTTCCACGGTGTCTTCCATGTGTCGACGGTCGACAAAGTCCCACGGCATGGGCGGGCGATGGACCCACCGGTTGTCATCGGCATGATCGGGGTCTTCCACGAAATCGTCGTAGTTCCGCAGACCCAGCTCATCGCCCATGTAAATCAGCGGCAACCCTCCGAATCCGAGGACCATGCTGTAGGCAAGCAGATAGCGACGAACCGCCAGATCGAGATGGACCTGGTCGCCGCTGTTCAACGCCGCCTCAATACCAGCAAGCGATGCTGCCGTTCCGCTGATCCGGCGGTCGCCGGTCTCCAGATTCTCCTGGAACACCAGGCCGCGGGCATCACTCATGGGATAGAGCCCGGCGTAGTAATCAGCAAGGAACCGCCGATGCTCGTAGCCGTTCAGACCAACCGAGGCTGCATCTTCATCATCGATCGCCCAGCCGATGTCGTCGTGACAGCGCAGGTACGTGCCCCAGACCGTGCTTGGTGGCTTTGCTGGGAATCGGTTCATGGCCGCGCAAAACAGCCGGGTGTCCTTGGCGGCCAGCGCTGACCAGATTTGCACCATCAAGGAGTTCTGGTACGCCATGTCGCTGACCTTGCCGGCATGCTTGCCTACTCCGAGATACGGCGCCAGGTCCGTCGGGCCGACGATCGCCTCTGCCTTGAAGATCAACGCTGGAGCTGCGATCCGAGCCACCGTACGCAGTGCCTGGGTGATCGCGTGCACCTCGGGTTGGTTCTGGCAATTGGTGCCCATCCGCTTGTAAATGAAGGCGATCGCATCTAGGCGTAGACACTCCACACCAAGATTGGCAAGCCACAAGATCACATCAGCGAACTCATAGAAAACGTCTGGGTTGTGCCAATTGAGATCCCATTGCCAGCTGTTGAAGGTTGTCCAGACCCAGGAGGCCGACTCCTCGTCATAGGTGAAGTTTCCGGGCGCGAAATCTGGAAAAACCTCTGGCAGCGTCCGCTCGTACGCGTCGGGCAGCTCTCGGTCGGCGAACATATGGAAGTAGTTGCGGTAAAACGGATCTCCGGCCCGGGCATTCACCGCCCACTGGTGCTCGGCGGCTACGTGATTCAGCACAAGATCAAGAGTGAGTGAGATTCCCCGTGTGCGCAGTACGGTGGCCAGTTCGCGAAGATCATCAATGCTGCCTAGGTCGGGGCGTACTGCCCGATAGTCCATAACCGCGTACCCGCCGTCGCTTTGGCCTGCCCGAGGCCTGAGCAACGGCATCAGATGCAGATAAGTCACACCAAGTTCGGCGAGATAGTCCACCCGGTCCGCGACACCTTTCAGATCACCGGCGAACAGGTCCGCGTAAGTGGCGTACCCCAACATCTGGGGATGCTGAAACCACTGCGGATCGGCATGGCGTCGTAGATCAAGCAGCCGCAGATCTGCCGGCCGCTGCTGAAAGTTCTGCGCGGCGATCTCCACCAGCCGATTGGCCATCTCAGGCGCATGGTCGGGATAGGCACCGGTGAGACCGGTCAATAGGTCCGGCCAATAGCGTTGCAGTCGAGTCGCAAAGACAACTTGATCATGAGGCGGCTCGCCTTCCAGCAGCGGCGCCAGGTCCGGAATAGTCATCGACGTGCAGGCTATTCGGCGGGACGCGAGCGTCCCGCGCGGGGGTCCAAGGGAGGTCGCCCCTTGCCATAGGTGGATCAGGTTTGGATCAGGGCGTAGAGGTAGTACGCAGCTCCTTACGGCCCGACTTCAGCTGCTTGCGGAACTCCTCCATGAAGGCCTCACGCAGCTGCTCATTGTCGACGACAGTGCCTGCCGTGCCGAGCTTGCCCTTGATCACCCGCTGACACAGCGTCAGCCATGCCTGCCCCATGGCGTAGGTGAACGTCGAAGCGACCCCGGCACCGATCACGCCGCCGACGACAGTTCCGGCGCCGGGCACCATCTTGAGCAGACCCGTAAAGGTGGCACGTCCGATCTGTGTCGCGGCCGTCGTAGAAGCAATCGCCATCAGCGCAGCGCGCTCGAACTTGATCTTGTAGATCTGAGCAATGCGGGCCATCATGCCGAGCTGGATTGGCACCAGCAATGCGGCGTCGGAGAAAGGGATCGGGCTGGCAGCAGCAGCTGCCGCGCTGGCTGCGGCACCGGCTATGTACTTCTGCGCCTCCTGCGCTTTCCGGACTTGATCGATTTCTTGCGCCGCGATAAGAGCTCCATGAACACCTTCGGGCGCAACGCGAAAGGTGGCATCGAGGAGTTCCTTGAGCCCGTAAGCCGGCTGCCCTGCGAACTCATCTGCCTTCGCGTACGTCATGAACGGCCGCCCTGAAACGATCGGCAGCCGTTTTGCCATGATCTGCTCGGCGAGCAAAACCGCGTCTGGATGGACATAGCCACCCCGCATAGGCACCTGGGTCAGCACTAGGATGACCGGCAGCCCCATTTCGTCGAGCCTGCGGACGAAGTCCGCCTCAGCCTCCTCGAAGCGCCGATCCATGCCACGGATGCAATACCAGGCAACGTGAATCTGCTCCGATAGTGGCAGTTGGCGCATCTGGCTCATCGCTTTGTCGAGCTCGGACAAGATTTGCTTATTGTCCTTGCCGACCTCAAGACCTTGGGTGTCGACAATGCCCAGGTGGCCGATCTTGTCTAAGTAAAGATGACTGCCGCGGGTCACCGGCTCTCCGATGCCGGTACGCGCGACCTCTTCCCCAAAGATGGCGTTGATTAGGGTCGATTTGCCGACGCCGGTCTTGCCGAAGATAGCCAGATTGAACCGTCCGATTGCTGCGTTCTGCTTCTCATACTCGGTCCGGAACGAATCTCGAAACCAGTCTGTGCTTCCCGCCATAGGCCCAAGGGTACGGGGGACCGAAGTCTTACGGACAGTTAAAGGATCTGGCACACCGGCGAAAAGCAGAGCAAAATTTGGTCTGTGGGGGCAGATGTGGCGTGTGGGGGTGATCACCAGCACGCTGCGACCCTGCTTACTGAGGGCATTGCCAGCTCAGATCTTGGCTATTACACCCGGGCAATCACACTGTTCGGTGAGGCCATGAGTGCATTGCATTCTGCCGTCCCGAACAAGGGCACAGATCTCGCGTTCTCAGAATGTTCGACCGAACACGACCGACTGTCGGCACGAATTCTGTTGGGTCTGAGCTATCCGACTCACGAGATGGGCCAAATCCGGGAAAGTATTCGGCTCCTCGTGCAGGCAGAGCGGCTCGCCCATCGTCGATCTCTCGGTCAGCTGACGGTCATCACGCGAGCCCAACATGGCCTTTTATTGCTTCGCGAAGGCCGAATCACAGATGCGATCCAGCAACTGGATGGGGCGGTTCAGCTGCTTGATGATGCCGAGCCAGCTGACCAATGCAAGATCTTGATCAATCGTGGCGAAGCGCATGATCAGCTGGGACATATTCGGTCCGCCATCGAAGACTTCAGCCGTGCTTTTGTCTTAAGTCGACGATACGGGCTTCCCGAACTCGAGTTCGCGGCCCGTCACAACCTCGGCTATATGCATTATCTAACCGGTAATTTGCCTCGATCACTTGAATTGATGCCGACGGTCGAGCAGGCGGCTTCTGATCACTACAAAGGTGTTGTCGGTATTGACCGATCGAGGGTGCTGCTGAGCGCTGGTCTGGTGGCAGATGCCGACCGGACGCTTCTGGAGGCTGCCGCGGCACTCGAGCGGACCGAGCTGGTCGCTTTGCTGGCGGAGGCAGAACTGACTCGGGCAGACGTCGCCTTGCTGGCTGGTAATTACAAGCTTGCTCAGAAAATCAGCCGCACCGCAGTAGCAAGGTTGCTCCGAGGCAATAATCGACGAGCGATCGCTCTGGGGGAACTGGTCATTCTTCGCGCGGATGCTGAGGCTGGTCTGCGTGGCGACAAGCTGGTGCGTACCGCCGACCGGCTCACCACCATACTCAGCCAGTTAGGCCTGCGCGACCAGGCGAAACTCGCGCGCCTGATTGCGATCGAGTACGCCGGACCCAGCCGCCGAGCCAAGCCGCGACCACTGCCAACTGTCTCCTCGGCACAGCCGCTGGACCTTCGGTTGTACGCCCGTCTGGTGAAAACCAAGTTGGCTTATGGCCGGGGTGACCGGGCTGCAGCGCAACGACAGGCGCGCGCCGGAATGGCCGAGTTGATGAAGCATCAGGCTCAGTTCGGCAGTCTGGACCTACAGACTTCCAGCGCCGCACACGGCGTTACGCTCGCAGCGCTCGCGATCACTGAGGAGATCGCATCCGGTCGGCCAGCGGCTGTGCTCGCGTGGTTGGAAAGGGCGCGAGCGATCTCCAGCCGTGTAACTCCCGTACGACCTCCTGAAGACAAGGTCACGGCGGAGCTGCTGACTCAACTTCGCTGGGTGATGACCCAGCTTGATCATGAAGGCGATGAAAGTGAGAGCCGGGAACAGTTGTGCAGGCGCCGCCAGGCCTTGCAGCGTCAGATTCGGGCTCGCTCCTGGAGTGTTCGCGGCTCCGACTCGGTCGATCGCACACCGAAGATTGGCGACGTGCGGGAAGCGTTGGACGGCGCAGCGCTCCTGACCATGTTCGGTATCGACGATGACATCCATGGCATTGTGCTGACTCGCCGCGGCTGCTGGATGCAGCGGTTGACCACGATGGCCGAGGCAGAACGATTGTGCCGACGGATTACGGCTGATCTTGATGTATTAGCCCTTAGTCACGTGCCGGAGCCGTTGCGGACCTCGGCACGTAACTCTTTGGCCAGAGACCTGCGAATACTCGATCAGCTCTTGCTCACTCCATTGAATCTGCCCGTTGCGCCCACTGTGGTTGTGCCGCCGGGCCGGCTCGCGGCCCTGCCATGGGCCGGTCTGCCAAGTCTGACCGGTCAGCCACTGACCATCGCCCACTCCGCTACCGCTTGGCTACAAGCCCACGCACGATTCCGCAACAGGTCAGGTCCGGTGGTGGCAGTTGCTGGTCCGCGCCTCGGGCGGGCCGATCAGGAGGTAACCGACGTGGCCCAGCACTGGCCGGGGTGTGAGACGCTGACCGGCGCGGAGGTAACGGGCGAGGCCTTTCTCAGCGCCATCGACGGCGCTCAGCTGGTGCACGTGGCCGCTCACGGCCGGCACGAGCGTGAGAGCCCATTGTTCTCCTCGATCAATCTGGTCGACGGGCCTGTGGTCGGCTACGACCTCGATCGGATAGCCGAACCGCCGCAGCAGGTGGTGCTTTCTGCCTGCGAGCTGGGACAAGCCACAGTACGGCCGGGCGATGAGGCGCTGGGATTGACCCGTGCGCTCCTTCACAGCGGGACCTCAACGATCATCTCCGGCGTAGCCAAGGTTTCCGACGAAGGGGCTGCCGATCTGATGGTGGACTACCACCGCCGACTTGCCGCTGGGGCCGCTCCGGCGTACGCGCTTGCCGATGCCTTGCAAGCCACTACCGAACCGATACCGTTCGGCTGCTTCGGCGCTGGGTGGTAGGGAACTTCACAAGGGCCACTACACTCGCGGGGTTGCCCTCAGCCCTCAGCCGCGTCCGAGAAAGTGTTTCTGCGTGCCCATCCGTTCTGATTTGCGGAACGTTGCGATTGTCGCTCATGTCGATCATGGCAAGACGACGCTTGTCGACGCCATGCTCTGGCAATCGGGCGCGTTTCGTGTCGGTCAGGCCGTTCAAAAGCGCGTGATGGACTCGATGGATCTAGAGCGGGAGAAGGGCATCACCATCCTGGCCAAGAACACCGCCGTACGTCACCGTGTGCCCGACGGTGCCACTGTCACGATCAACATCATCGATACGCCGGGTCACGCCGATTTCGGCGGCGAGGTAGAGCGTGGTCTGGAGATGGTCGACGGGGTGCTGCTCCTGGTGGACGCGTCTGAAGGCCCGCTCCCCCAGACCCGCTTTGTCCTACGAAAAGCGCTGGCAAAGAAGCTGCCGATCATCCTGGTGATCAACAAGGTCGACCGGCAGGATGCGCGAATCCCCGAAGTGGTGGAGGCGACTTACGACCTCTTCCTAGACCTGCTGGACGATGACAGCACCGACGCACTCGACTTCCCGGTGGTGTACGCCTCCGCCCGAGCCGGGCGCGCGTCCCTGACGGCGCCACAGAACGGCGAAATGCCCGACAGTGAAGATCTCGGACCTCTGTTTGCCACGATCCTGGAGCACATCCCGGCTCCCAGCTACGTCGAGGGAGCGACGCTGCAGGCACATGTCACCAATCTCGACGCATCGCCTTACCTCGGCCGGCTGGCGCTATGCCGGGTGGTCGCTGGAACGTTGCGGCGTAACCAGAATGTCGCCTGGTGCCGCGCGGACGGCAGTATTCGTACCGTCAAACTGTCCGAGCTGTTGATCACCAACGCATTGGCCCGGGAACCTGCTGAGTCGGCGGGACCTGGCGACATCGTAGCCATCGCGGGGATTCCTGATATCACGATTGGAGAGACGCTCTCTGATCCGGCAGATCCCAGGCCGCTGCCCCTGATCACAGTCGACGAGCCGTCGATTTCGATGACCATCGGCATCAATACCTCTCCGCTTGCCGGCCGCGCCGGCAAGAGCCTCACTGCCCGCCTGCTGAAGGCCCGGCTGGATGCCGAGTTGGTGGGCAATGTCTCGCTCCGGGTCTTTCCCACCGAACGCCCCGATAGCTGGGAGGTGCAGGGCCGTGGCGAACTGCAGCTGGCAATCCTGGTTGAGATGATGCGCCGCGAATCTTTCGAGCTGACCGTCGGAAAACCCCAGGTGGTGACCCGCACCGTCGACGGCAAGATCTATGAGCCGGTCGAGCGGCTGACCATTGACGTCCCCGAAGACTTCGTCGGTGTCGTTACCCAGCTGCTCGGACTACGCCGCGGCAGGCTGGAGCAGTTGGTCAACCACGGCAGCGGCTGGGTTCGGATGGAATACCTCGTGCCCGCCCGCGGACTGATTGGTTTCCGTACCGAGTTCTTGACCGAGACCCGTGGCACCGGACTGATGCACCACGTTTTCGAGGGGTACGAGCCCTGGGCCGGTGATATTCGTAGTCGGCTCACCGGCTCCCTAGTGGCCGACCGGCCTGGCCACATCACCTCGTACGCCCTGTTCAGCCTGCAGGAGCGCGGCACTTTGTTCGTCACTCCGGGCATTGAGGTATATGAGGGCATGATCATCGGGGAGAACGCTCGCGCCGAGGACATGGATGTCAACCCCACAAGAGAGAAGAAGCTCAGCAATGTCCGCTCCTCCACTGGGGAAGAGCTCGAGCGGCTCGTGCCTCCGCAGCTTATGAGTTTGGAGCAGGCGCTGGAGTTCTGCCGCACTGATGAGTGCCTGGAGGTGACTCCGGAGGCGATTCGTATGCGGAAGGTCGTGCTGTCCGCCGCTCACCGGGCCCGAGCCCGCGCTCGCGCCAAGCAAAGCTAAGGCGACATGGAATCAGGCGACGTCCGTACCTGAAACCGATCACCAGGGACGCGACAACATGGCTGACCTCTGCGACAATCACTCTGTTAGCGCAGGTAACTGCGACAGGCTGCCTGCGAGGCGCCGATAGGAACGGCTATGGCCGCGGTGACAGTCGCCGCCGTGCAAGCGGCGTACATACTGATGGACCAGCGCGCCTGCCTGGACAAGGCGGTCACGCTACTGCACCGAGCAGCCGACGCCGGCGCAAGGATCGTGGTGTTTCCCGAGGTGTACATTCCGGGAACACCCATCTGGATCGACTCCAGACCGATTTGGGACGGCGACGAGGACTGGTACGCGATGCTGGTCGATCAGGCCGTCGTGGTGCCCCCGCCCCATAACTGAAGCGCTTGGGGCCGCCGCTCGCGCCGCTGGCTCCTATGTGATGATCGGCG
>Ga0307306_10000095_pt1 | contig 18754 bp, 18 predicted proteins | sample ER_DNA_193_FD_194507 | JGI IMG/M metagenome (GOLD analysis project Ga0307306, IMG submission 194507) | Bulk soil microbial communities from the East River watershed near Crested Butte, Colorado, United States - ER_DNA_193 | ecosystem: Environmental > Terrestrial > Soil > Floodplain | place...
TCGGCGACCAGGTGGTCGGCACCCAGGGCACCCCGGTCGAGCTGCTCGGCGGCCTGATCAAGCAGCGCTTCTATCCCGAGCTCTGGCAGGCGCGCAACCGGTTGACCGAGCTGGCGAACGAGGAGGACTGACCTCCCGCCCCTGCCATTTTGGGCGGTTCCGTGGGAGAATCGTCCGGTGACGGGTTACGTCGTCCACGAAGGCGCGCTCGAGGGCGACCGCCGGAACGGTGACACCGCGGCGCGGGTGGTCGCCATCGACTCGAGCAACGGCTCGTCGGTCCTCGAGCTCCACCTCGCTCGCTACGGGCCGGGTCGCTCGAGCCCACACACGCTCGAACGCGTGCAGGAGATCATGTACACCACCGCCGGGAGCGGGTCGCTGACCGTAGCCGGCGAGTCGCACGAGCTGGAGCCCGGAACCGCGGTCTACCTCACCGCTGGCGAGACCTACGAGATCGACAATGCGGGTTCCGACGACCTGGTGATCGTCTCGGCGACCGCGCCGCAGAGCGCCGACGACGTCCAGGCGCCGACGGCGAGAACGGTGCGTTACGACGACCAGCCGACGCTCCCCGCGAGCGGCGACCGGGAGTTTCGCTACCTGGTCACAGACGAGGTCGGCTGCCGGGACGCGACGCAGTTCTTCGGCGTGATCGCTCCGGGCCGCGCACCCGATCACAGCCACGTGTACGACGAGGTGATCTACGTGCTCGAGGGCGAGGGCGTCCTGCACGGCGGCGAAGAAGACCGGCCGGTGACGGCCGGCTCGTGCATCCATCTGCCGCCGTTCTTCGTCCACTCGCTCGAGAACAGCGGAGACTCTCCAATGCGGATCGTCGCGACCTTCCATCCGTCCGGCGACCCTGCCTCGCGCGCCTACGAGGCAAACGAATGACCGGGAATCGCGTCTCATCCCCTAGCGGAACGGAATCAATGAGGAGGGCAATATGAGGAAGTACCTGGTGGCCGCTGTTTTCGCGGCCGCGGTGGCTGTGCTCGCATCAGCCGCTTTTGGATCGACCAAGTCGCCGGCGCGGACATCGTCCGCGGGCTCGGCGCTCGTCTCGTGCGGCAAGACGCGCACGATCGGCCTCGCGGCCCCGATCACCGGCCCCGCGGCCGCGATCGGGAACCAGCAGGTGCGCTGGGCGAAGTACTACGTCAAGCGCTGGAACGCCCAGAAGACGAACAAGAACAAGCAGATCAAGATGATCTCCGGCGACACGCAGCTCGGTGTCGACACGGCATTCGCCGTCAAGGTTGCGAAGTCGTTCGCCTCGAACTCGAAGGTGCTCGGCGTCGTTGGGCCTGCGGGTAGCCAGGAAGTGGTCGCCTCGACGTCGTCCTACAAGGGCGGCGCTCTCGGCTTCATCTCCGGCTCCGCAACCCGCACGACGCTCACGGACGGCCACACGGACGGCAATCGCCGCGGCTTCTTCTACCGCGTGGTGCCGAACGACGGCGTCCAGGCGCCGACCGTCGCGAACTACATCACCGGGAAGCTGAAGGCGAAGCGGGTCTACATCATCGACGACCAGGAGACCTACTCGCAGGGCCTGGCCAACGGCGTGCAGACCCGGCTGAAGGCGAAGGGCGTCACGGTCACGCGCGACTCGATCTCGCAGACCGCGTCGGACTTCTCATCGCAGATCGCGAAGATCTCGGGCAACACGCAGATCATCTACATCCCGTGGCAGCTCGCCCCGCAGGCCCAGGCCTTCGGGCAGCAGCTCAAGGCCGCGGGCAAGGGCAAGATCAAGCTGTTCGGCTCAGACGGCCTCTTCGCCCCGGGCACGTGGAAGATCACGGGTTCGTACGACTCGTTCTTCCCGGTCTCGCCGAAGGACCCGATCGTCAAGGCGTACGCCAAGGCACACAAGGGCGACGGCGAGTACTTCGGCGCCCCGTCCTTCGTGGCGGCGCAGGTCCTCGTCGGCGCAGTCACCAAAGCCTGCGCGGACGGCAAGGCGACGCGTGCCGAGGTGCGTAAGGACATCGCAAAGACGAAGCTGAAGAGCTCGATCCTCGGCCTGCCGGTCTCGTTCGGGGCCAGCGGCGACCTGAAGGGCGGCAACTTCGGCATCTACCAGATCCAGAGCAACGGCTCGTTCAAGCCGGTTGGCTAGCACGAGGCGCCTCTGATCGCAGGGAGCGGACGTGTGGCCCACCTCGGTGGGCCACACGTCACTCTGAGAGAGTTAGGGACGGCGTGAACGCGGGTCTTTCACAGCGGCTCGGCAACCTGGCCGGCCTCGCGCTGGCCCTGGTCGCGTGGATGTTCTACGCCGTCTACTTCTCCCCGACCGAGGGCTGGGTCTTCTTCTTCCAGCTGACGGTGAACGGGATCGTCCTCGGCAGCATCTATGCGCTGATCGCGCTCGGGTACTCGATGGTCTACGGGATCCTGAAGCTGCTGAACTTCGCCCACGGCGACGTCTACATGATCGGGGCGTTCATCGGCTTCGGCGTTTTGACGCTGCTGGGCGGCCCGCTCAACCCGGCCATTCCGGTCGCCCTGCTCGTGCTCTGCATGTTCGTGGTCGCGATGCTCGGCTCCGGCTTCCTCGGCCTTGCGATCGAGCGCTTCGCCTACCGGCCGCTGCGCGACTCGCCCCGGATCGCTCCGCTGATCTCCGCGCTCGGCGTCTCTTTCTTCCTCGAGAACTCGGCCCTGTTGCTGTTCGGCTCACAGTTCCGCAACTACGACGGCTACGACCTGATCAGCTACAACGGCATCCACATCGGCGGCGACAGCGGAGTCTTCATCCAGTACCTCGGGGTGATCGTGATCGTCGGCGCGGTTTTCCTGATGCTCGCCCTGCTCGCCCTCGTCCGGTGGACGCGGCTCGGGAAGGCGATGCGTGCGGTCTCGTTCGATCGCGGGGCCGCCGCGATGATGGGCATCGACCCCGACCGCGTGATCGCGGCCACGTTCTTCATCGGGTCGGCACTAGCGGGAGCGGCCGGCGTGATGTTCGGCCTGCTCTTCAGCCAGATCTACCACCTGATGGGGTTCCTCGCCGGCCTGAAGGGCTTCACTGCGGCCGTCGTCGGAGGGATCGGCAGCATCCCCGGCGCAATGCTCGGCGGCCTGCTCGTCGGACTGATCGAGTCCTGGGCGAAGGGCTACCTGAACGGCAACGTCTCCGACCTGGTCGTATTCGGAATCCTGATCGGCGTCATGCTCGTGCGACCGAGCGGGCTCCTCGGCACCCCGGCTCTGCAGAAGGTCTAGTCGAGATGGCCGAGAACACACCCCCGACCCCCGATCCGGCCCCGGCGGGCGTCCAGATCGGGGCCGACCAGTGGGTCGCCCAGGCCGACGAGCGGCGCGACCGTCCCACCGGCATCGGCGGACGGATCGCGCACCTGTGGGAGCTGCTGCCCCCCGCAGGGAAGCTCGCGTTCCTGACCCCGGCCATCCTCGTCCCGTTCCTGCCGTTCATGAACGAGGGGAACCTCTTCAACTACGGCTTCTTCATCCTGATCTACGCGCTACTCGCGCTCGGGCTGAACGTGGTTGTCGGGTTCGCCGGTCTCCTCGACCTCGGCTACGTGGCCTTCTTCGGCTTCGGCGCCTACGTCTACGCCTTCCTGTCCGGCACGCACCACGAGAAGGGGCACGTCTACACGCACCACTGGTCTGCCCAGTACTCGATCCTCCTCGCCGTCGTGGTCTGTGCCTTGCTGGGGCTCTTCCTCGGCTCCTCGTCGCGGCGGCTGCTCGGCGACTACCTCGCGATCGTCACATTGTTCTTCGGCCAGGCCTTCGTCATCTTCACGAACACCACCGACCCGTACGGGCTCACGAACGGCTCGAACGGGCTCGCCAACGTCGACCCGCTGAACTTCCGTGCGTTCGGCCAGACGCTCACGATCAACTCGGTCAAGGGCTACTACTGGTTCCTGCTGGGCTGCGTGGTCGTCGTCCTGATCGTGCTCTGGTGCATCGCGGAGTCGCGCACCGGCCGCGCGTGGAAGGCCTCGCGCGAGGACCCGCTGGCCGCCGAGATGATGGGTATGCCGGTCAACCGGCTGAAGATCATGGCCTTCAGCTTCGGCGCGGCGATCGCCGGCCTTGCCGGGAGCGTGTTCGCCGCCGCACAGACCGGCGCCTTCCCGCAGAACTTCAGCACACAGGTCCTGATCCTGATCTACGCGGTCGTGATCCTCGGCGGCACCGGCAGCCTCACCGGGATGCTCGTCGGCGCGACCGTGATCATCGCGTCGAACCAGGTGCTCGACTCGACTTCGCCGCCCAACAACGCCCGGGTGCTCTTCTACCTGGCGCTGATGGCCGGGGTCGTGCTCACGCTGAAGCCCTCCTGGAAGCGCATCGCCGTCGCGCTGGGCGGGACCGCCATCTTCGGGCTCGCGGTGCACGCGATCGTCGACGCCGTGTGGTCCCGCGGCACGAGCGGCGAGGTCACCTCCGGCGGCTTCCTCACCGGCGTGATCCGCAACTTCGTGCTGTTGCCGACCAACTCGGGCCGGCTCGCCGTCTACGGCTACCTCCTGATGATCGTCCTGGTCGTCGTGCTGGTGCAGCTGAAGGGCTGGTGGCGCGTGATCGTCTACGTGCCCACGCTCTACCTGACCGCTCTCGTCTGGGAGAACCTGCTCATCCAGAACCCGGCGGTGACGCGATACGTCCTGTTCGGCGTGCTCCTCATCGCGGTGATGACGATCCGGCCGCAAGGCCTGTTCGGAACGGCCAAGGTGGAGATCGTCTGAATGGCCCGCATGCTGGAGCTGGAGGACGTCTCCAAGGCCTTCGGCGGGCTGCAGGTGATCTCGGACCTCGACTTCCACGTCGACGAAAACGAGATCGTCAGCGTCATCGGACCCAACGGCGCCGGGAAGACGACGCTGTTCAACCTCGTCACCGGGGTCTACGCCCCGGACGAGGGCGACATCCTCTTCGAGGGCGAGTCGATCGTCGGCCTCGCGCCGAGCCGGATCAGCCGCCGCGGCATCGCCCGCACGTTCCAGACCCTCCGGCTCTTCCTGAACATGACGGTGAAGGAGAACGTCATGGCCGCCGAGTATGGACACACGCACGCCGGCGTCCTGCGCTCGGTGCTGCGCACACCTGGGATGCGTCGCGAGGAGCGTGAGATCGCGGCCCTCGCCGAGGAGAAGCTCTCGTTCTTCGGGCAGCGCCTGATGGGCTACCGCTGGGACCAGCCCGCCTACTCGCTCTCCTATGCCAACCGCCGCCGGCTCGAGATCGCCCGCGCGATGGCGACGAACGCGCGGCTGCTCCTGCTCGACGAGCCCGCCGCCGGGATGAACCCGGTCGAGACGCACGAGATCACGGAGCTGATCGGCAAGCTGCGCGACGAGGCGGGCTACACGATCTTCGTGATCGAGCACGACATGCACCTCGTCGAGGGCATCTCCGACCGGGTCGTCGCGCTCGACCACGGGATCAAGATCGCGGAGGGCTCCTTCGACGAAGTCGCCACCGACCCGAGCGTCGTCGAGGCTTACCTGGGCCTGCGCGCGGGGAGGGCGTCGTGAGCGAGATCCCGGCGAAGCCGCTGCTCCAATTCGAGCACGTCGATACCTACTACGGCCAGATCCACATCTTGAACGACGTCTCGCTGCAGGTCGGCGCGGGCGAGCTGGTCTGCCTGCTCGGCGGCAACGCCTCGGGCAAGTCGACGACCCTCAAGACGGCGCTCGGGATCGTGCGGCCACGCGCCGGCCGCGTGGTCTTCGGGGGCGAGGACCTCGCCGAGCGCGACACGAGCTACCGCATCGGCCGCGGGATGGCGATCGTGCCGGAGAACCGCAGGCTGTTCGCACCGATGAGCGTGCTCGAGAACCTCGAGATGGGTGCGTACCTGCACGGCGGAGGCGCCAAGGAGGACTTCGAGCGCGTCTACACGCTCTTCCCGCTCCTCCACGAGCGACGCAAGCAGCTGGCCGGGACGCTCTCGGGCGGCGAGCAGCAGATGGTCGCAATGGGGCGCGCCTTGATGTCCCGGCCGAAGCTCCTGCTGATGGACGAGCCGTCGATGGGGCTCGCGCCGATCCTCGTCGAGCGCAACTTCGAGATCATCCAGCAGGTGCACGAGTCCGGCGTCTCGATCCTGGTCGTCGAACAGAACGCGAACGTCTCGCTCGGGATCGCCGACCGCGGCTACGTCCTGCAGACCGGCCGCGTCGTTCTGTCCGGCAAGGCGTCCGAGCTGCTCCAGCACGAGGATCTGCGGAAGGCCTACCTTGGCCGTTGACGTCGCCTCGTTGCCGGGCCGGATTCGCCACCGCTTCCCGGTCTTCGAGCGACAGGTCTACGTCAACAGCTGCTCGCAAGGGGCGCTCTCGGACTCGGTGCGCGAGGCCTACGCGCACTATCTCGACGACTGGGACGAGCACGGCGCGCCGTGGGAGTACTGGGTCGGCCGCCTGGAGGCGGTGCGGTCGGCGATCGCGGGGCTCGTCAACGCCGACGAGGACGAGATCGCGGTCACGACGTCGGTCTCCGCGGGCGTGAGCGCGCTCGTCAGCGGGCTTCGCTTCGGCGACGGGCGCGACACGATCGTCGTCAGCGACTTCGAGTTCCCGACCATCGGGCAGATCTCGCACGCCCAGGAGCGGCGCGGCGTGCGGGTGGTGCACGTGCCGGCTGAGGCGGACGGGACGATTCCGCTGGAGCGCTTCGAGGCGGCGATCGACGAGCGCACGGCCCTCGTCGCGGTCACTCACGTCTGCTTCCGCAACGGCGGGCGGCTCGACGTCGAGGGCATCGGGCGCATCGCGCACGAGGCGGGCGCGCCGGTGCTGGTCGACGCGTATCAGACGATCGGCTCGCTGCCGATCGACGTGCGCGCGCTCGACTGCGACTTCCTAGCCGCGGGCGCGCTCAAGTACCTACTCGGGTCGGCCGGGCTCGGCTTCCTCTACTGCCGACGTGAGCTCGTGCAGGGGATCGAGCCGACGGCGACCGGCTGGTTTGCCGACCGCGACATCTTCGAGATGGACATCCACGACTACTCGCCGGCGCCGACCGCACGGCGCTTCGAGGCGGGCACGCCGCCGGTGCCCTCGACCTATGCAGCAATCGCCGGCATCGAGCTGATGCGCGAGATCGGGATCGCCGAGACCGAGGCGCACGTGCGCGAGCTGAACCCGCTGCTGCACGACGGCGTCGAAGAGCTCGGCGGGCGCATCGCGACGCCGCGCGAGCCGGAGCGGAGCGGGGCGCTCGTCTGCATCCCCTCGACCGACGTCGACGCGCTGGTCGCCGCGCTCGCCGCGGAGAACATCGTCACCTCGTCCCGCGACGACAAGCTGCGGATCTCGGCCCATTGCTACAACACGGCCGAGGACGTCCGGGCGGTGCTCGACGCGCTGACCGCGAACCGCCGGCTGCTCGCCTAGAACCAGGGACTGTCCCCAGTGATCGGCCGAAACGGCCGTGGCGTTCGTGCCGAAAGTGTGACTTCTTGTCCACAGACACGGCCGGAAGGGACGGTTCGGCGCCGACGAGCAGGCACACTCGGCGCGGGAGCCGAGGCGGTAAGAGGGGCCGAAGCACCTCGCCGACGCCTGCGCCTAGAAGATGCGCGAGGGCAGCCCGGAAAGCGGCACGCCGCCGTCAGCGGTGACGAGCCAGGTCTCCTGCATGTAGAGGCAGTCGTGTCCGTTCTCGGCGATCACGTGGGGATGCATCGAGAAGACCATGTTCTCGCGCAGCTCGGTCTCGACGCCCTCACCGATCTTGGGGAACTCGATCATCGTCATCCCGATCGAGTGGCCGGTGACGTGGCCGAGGTGGTAGCCGCGCTCCGTGAACCCCTGCGAGACCGCGCGGTGCGCGTCATGCGCGGTCGCACCCGGCCGCAGCGCGCCCTTCGCCGCCTCGAAGTACTCGTCGTAGGCCTCGTTCATCCGCTTCACCTCATCGTTCGGCGTCCCGAGCGCCCGCGAGACCTCGACCCAGTGCCCGCCGCGCCCGGCGATCTCCAGGGACGGGATGCAGAAATCGCCGAGCGTCGTCTCGGCGCGCGCGATCGCGAACTCGGCGCCGACGAGCACCATGTTCATCGTCAGCCGCCCGCAGCCGCGCTCGACGAACAGCTCCTCCGCAGGAGCAAGGACATCGGCGGCGCTGCGGCCGGGCTCGTAGGCCTCGCGGAAGACGTGGAAGCCGTCCGTGTTGATCTGGACGCTGTCGCGCACCGACTCGAGCTCCTCGTCGCTCTTGACCGCGCGCGCGTGATCGAAGGCGACGTCCCAGGGCACGAGCTCGGCCGCGCCCTCAAGCGCCGCGTAGTCGCGCGGAGCCATCACGTAGTCGAGCCCATAGACGCCGACCCGCTTGCCTCGTAGCCGGTCGGCGAGCCAGTCGCCCGGGCGGTCGGCGAAGACCTGCTCCTCGATCCACGCGGTGCCGTGCTCGCCCACGTAGCGCGCCTCGCTCGGGAAGACGATCGACGGCTCGCCCTCGCGCGGCAGCACGACGTAGGCATAGCGGTGGACGATCTGGAAGCCCGAGAGGTAGGTGACCGCGCCCTCGAAGCCCGTGTACTCGCTCCCGCAGACGAGCGCCGCGTCGAGCTCGTCGCGCTCGAGCGCGGCACGGACGTTTCCGTAGCGCCGCTCGACCTCGCCCGGGCTCACCACGATTGCTCCAGTCCCTTCACGAGCGCGAGTATCGCCTCGTTCAGCGGCGTCGGCACGCCGTGCTCGCGCCCGAAGCGCGCAATGCCGCCGTTCAGGTAGTCGATCTCGGTTGCCCGTCGCGCCTCGACGTCCTGGAGCATGCTCGCCTTGTGGTCGTAGGCGACGTCCGGCCGCGCGGCGTGGTCGATCAGCTCCTCGGGATCCGCGTCGAGTGTGATCCCCTGCGCGCTCGCGACCGCCTTGCCCTCGTCGACGAGCCCAGAGACGAGCCGCCGCAGCGCCGGGTCTTCGCACACGCGCCCGTGCGTCAGGCCGGTGAGCGCGCCGACCGGGTTGGTGGCCGCGTTGAAGATCACCTTGCGCCACTGCGGCCCGCGGGCATCGGCGACCGCGGTCGCAGGCAGGCCCGCGCGCGTGCAGGCCTCGGCCAGGCGCTCGACCTCTTCGAACGGCGCCGGACTCGGCTCGAAGGGACCGAAGGTGGTGTCTCCCTTGACGTCCCACTGCACGTGGCCCGGCTCGAGGATCCGCCCGGCGGGGAACGTCGTGCCGCGGATCACGCGCTGCACGTGCCCCGCGAGCGTCTCCTCGTTGCCGATCCCGTTCTGGACCGAGGCGACCGCCCCGTCGCCGAACGCAGGCGCGGTCGCCGCGATCGCGGGCTCGGTGTGCATCGCCTTCGTCGCGACGATGCCGAAGTCGCACGGCGGCAGCTCGGCCGCATCCGTGGTCGCGCGCACCTGCCCGACGACCTCGCCGGCGCCGGAAAGCCGCAGGCCGTTCGCGTTGATCGCGTCGACGTGCTCACGCGAGAGGTCGTACGCCCACACCTCGACGTCGTCCAGATTGGCCAGGTTCGCCGCGAACAGCGACCCGACGGCGCCGCAACCCACGATGCACACCCTCACGCGCGCCTCCGCAGCCGCGGCAACCCGAACTCACGTCCACCGGTAAGGCCGGAGGGACGCAGGACCAGGACGAGCGCCATCAGCGACGCCAGGATGACGAGCCGCGTGCCGGAAGGCAGGTCGAAGCGGTGGCCGACGACGTGCACGCCGCTCTCGGCCTGGCTCAGGAACGAGTCCAGCCCGCTGACGGCCAGCGCGCCCACGACCGCGCCCCAGAGGCTGGTGACGCCGCCCACGACCAGCATCGCCAGCGTCAGGAACGTCAGGTCGAGGTAGACCTGGTCGGTCGTGATCGAGCCGAGCTGGTGTACGAGCAGGCCGCCGGCAAAGCCGCCGAGCGCGCCGGAGAGCGTGAACGCCCAGAGGCGCTGCTGGTGGACTCGCACCCCGACGCCGGCAGCCGCGGCCGGGTCTTCCCGCGACGCGCGGAGCTGCCGACCGAGGCGGCTTCGCTGGTAGGCGAACGCGACCGCGATGACGACCAGCGCGCCAAGCGTCGCCTGCAGCGGCCCGGTCGACTCCGGCACGAGCGAGAGCGTCGTCGCACCGGGGCCGATCCTCGTCCACTCGCGCAGGACGTTGTTGGTGATCTCGAGGACCGCGAGGGTCGCGATCCCGGCGGCGAGGCCGGAAAGCCGCATCAGCGGCAGCCCGACGAGGAACGCGAACAGGCCGCCGAGCCCGGCGGCGAGGAGCAGCGACGGCACGTTCCCGATCGTGTGGTCGCGCAGGAGCGGGAAGACCGTCGTCAGCACGCCCTGCTTCGACTCGAGCGGCACCGTCATCACCCCCGAGGCGAAGGCGCCGACCGCGACGAAACTGATCTGACCGAACGAGAGCACGCCCGAGTTGCCGACGAAGACGTAGATCGAGACGACGATCGCGACCGCGACGAGCGCGTTCAGGAAGTAGACCTCGTTGGAGGGCGATGCGGTCGTCGAGACGAGCCCGACCACGACCACGAGCAGCGCCGGCCCGGCGAGCTGCACGAGCGGGTCGAGCCACCGCCTCATACGCGTTCGGGCGCGGTCCGGCTGCCCCAGGAGAACAGGCCCTCCGGGCGCAGGAGCAGGACGAGGATCACGAGCGCGAACACGGCCGACGGCAGGTAGACCGTCTTGTCGGTCGGCAGCAGGGCGTTGAGCAAGCCGGAGACGAATCCGATCGTGAAACCGCCGAGAGTGGCTGTCCAGAGGCGGTCGATGCCGCCGACGACGACGCCGACGAGGACGATGATCGTCTCCTGCAAGGCGAAGTCCGGCGTCACGAACGGCTGCTGCACGGTCAACATCACCGCCACCGCGGCAGCTAGCAGGCCCGAGAGGAGAACCGAGAACGCGATCACGCGGTTCGCCCGCACGCCGAGCAGGCGCGCGGTGCGGAAGTCGCCGGCCGCGGCGCGCGTGTGGAGGCCGATCGTCGTGCGGGTCAGCAGCAGCGCGAGCAGCAGGAGGGCCGCCACTGCGACGCCGATCGAGACGAGCGTGATCTTCCGGATGTCGGTGCCGCCGATCGTGAACGACTCGTTGAGCGAGCTGAGCGCCGGAGCGACCTCGCCGATCGTGCCGTCGCGCACGTCCACGATCAGCGCAAGCGCCTGGAGCAGGAACGCGATCGCGAACGTGGTCACGAGCATCACGGCGGGAGTCGCCCCGCGCAGCGGCCGGAAGACCACCGTGTCCATCGCGAGCGAGAGCGCGACGACCACGGCGACGCAGGTCAGGATGCTCGCCCAGGTCGGCCAGCTCGAGGTGAAGGCGAGCGTGTATGCGCCGGCCATCACCAGCTGGCCGTAGGCGAAGTTGACGAGCCGCAGCACTCCGAAGACGAGGCCGATCCCCACGGCCATCAAGGCGTAGATCGCCCCGAGCCCGACCGCGTCGGAGAGCGTCTGGAAGTCGAGGGTGCCGAGGATCACGAGGACAGGTAGGCGGCGACGATCTTGTCGGTGTCGTGGGCGTCGGCGGGCGTGAGCGTAAGGCCGAGCTCGCCGCCGACGAGCACGTGCGTCCGGTCGGCGAGGGCGACGGTGTGGATTGCGCGCTGCTCGACCAGCAGGATCGTGACGCCGCGCTCGCGGATCCCGCGCAGCGCCTCGAAGACGTTGTCGACGGCGAGCGGCGCCAGGCCGAGCGACGGCTCGTCGAGGAGCAGCACGTCCGGCTCGGCCACGAGCGCGCGGCCGATCGCGAGCTGCTGCTGCTGACCGCCCGAGAGGTGTCCCGCGTTACGGCGGCGGTACTCCCTCAGGATCGGGAAAAGGTCGTAGGCGGCGTCGAGCGGGTCGCCTCCCCCGCCGTTCCTGCGCCGCGCCGCGAGCCCGAGGCGGAGGTTCTCCTCGACCGTGAACCCGGAGAAGATTCGCCGGCCCTCCGGCACGAGCGCCACGCCGGCGTGCGCGATCGACTCGGAGCTCTTCCGCCGCAGCGAGCGGCCGCGTAGGCGGATCTCGCCGGCCGAAGACGGTACGACGCCCATGATCGCGTGGAGCGTGGTCGACTTTCCCGCACCGTTCGGGCCGATCAGGCCGACGATCTCGCCCTCGTCGACGCGCAGCCGCACGTCGCGCACGGCGGCAACGCTGCCGTAGCGCACCTCGACGCCGTCGAGCTCGAGGACCGGCTCAGGCATCGTCGGTGTGGACGGCTGTCTCGCCCAGGTAGGCGGCCGCGACGTCGAGGTTTGCGCGAATCTCTCCCGGCGCACCCGCGGCGAGCGTGCGGCCCTGGTCGAGCACGTGGATCCAGTCGCAGACGCCCATCACGAGCGCCATGTTGTGGTCGATCAGCAAGACGCCGGTCGCGTGCTCGTCACGCAGCGAGCGGACGACCTCGGCGAATTCCGGCACTTCCGCCTCCGGCAGGCCCGCTGCCGGCTCATCCATCAGCACGAACGACGGCTCCGTCGCCAGCACGCGCGCCACGCCGAGCCGCCGCTCGTCCCCGTGCGAGAGCGCCGCCGCCTGCAGCTCTGCGACCGGCGCCAGGCTCAGGAGCTCGAGCAGCCGATCGGCGCGGCGCCGCGCCTCACGCGAGCCGGCTCCCACGCCGAGCGCCGCCACCTCGACGTTCTCCCGCACGGACAGGCTCCCGAACGACCGGCTGTGCTGGAAGGTGCGCGCGAGCCCGGCCCGGGCGCGACGCGGCGCGCTCCAGCCGGTGATCTCACGGCCCGCGAGCTCGACGGTGCCATCGTCCGGCCGGTCGAACCCGGTCAGCACGTTCACGAGCGTGGACTTGCCCGCGCCGTTCGGGCCGATCAGCCCCACGACCTCGTGCTGCCGCACCTCGAGCGTGACGTCGCTGAGCGCGTGCACGCCCTCGAACGAGCGCGAGACGGAGGAGGCCCGGAGCGACTCTCCGGGCCTCCTCTCGATATCCGTGGCGAGTGCCGTCTCGGGCACGCTCGCAGCTAGAGCTTCGGGACGACCTTCGCCGTCACGGTGCCCACGAGCTTCGCCTTGTTGTTCTGGATCTTGATCACGCGGTACTTCCGCCCGAAGACGGTGTGGAGCTTGGAGGAGAAGCTGATGCGGCCCCCGAGCACGTTGACGCCCTTGAACTTCACCAGCTGGTTCGCCAGCGCCGCGCCGTTCAGCGAGCCGCCGGCCCGCTTGATCGCGATCGCGACCCCGTCGATCGCGTCCGCGCCGCCGAGGAAGCCACCGGTCGCGGGTGGCGAGCCGGCCTTCTTCAGCGAGGCGATCATCTGACGCACGTCCTTGCTCGGATCGTCGCCGAAGACCGACGCGTACGTGACGAAGTAGTAGTTCGTCACCTGCGGGCTGCCGCCGACCCAGTAGGTGCCGTCGCCGGCCCAGGAGTTCAGGACCGGGGTGTTGTTGTGCAGCGAGCGGAAGCCCTTCACGAACCCCGGCAGCTCGCCGAAGGAGGTCGACGTCACGTAGACGGCCGCCTTCTTCGAGTTCAGGCGCGAGACGGCCGCGTTGACGTTGTTCTGGCCGGTCGCGTAGCTCTCGCGCGCGACGATCTTGCCGCCGAGCTGGGTGAAGCGCTTGTCGAACGCCTGGACGACGTTCTTGAAGTAGACGAGCAGCGTGTTCGTCCCCAGGCCCGCGGTCTTCCAGCCGCGCTTGTAGGCGTACTCCGCCATCGCCGCGCCCTCGTCCTGCGCGACGTTGCCGAAGCTGAAGGCGAGCTTGCCCTTGGTGCTGAAGCGCTTCGGCCCCATCTGGTCGGTGCCGATACACGGTGCGATCGCGAGCTTGCCGCGGTTGATCGCCTCCTGGACGACCGGCGTCGCGAAATCGACGTCGCAGGTCGTGAAGAGGATGTTCGCGCCCTGGCCGAGCAGGCTCAGCGCGCACGACTTCGCCTTCGACGCGTTGTTGTTCTGCGTGTCGCAGGTCTTGATCACGAACTTGTGGCCGGCCGCGCCGCCCTTGGCATTCAGCTGCTTGGCCCGGATCTTCGCGGCCGCGAGAGCGGGATCGTCGAACGGGGACATCTGCCCCGACTTGTCGAACGCCCAGCCGATCACGACCGGCTTCTTCGCACTCGACGCCGCCTGCCCGCCGCTCGTTCCGACGAGCGCCGCGATCGCCGCCGCCGCTCCGAGGAGCGCGAGCACCGCGCCCCACCTAGTAGCACGTCTCAAGAGAACCCTCCCGTCTGGAAAACCGGTCGCAGAACCCGGTATTCAACCCGTACGCGAGGGGGCGGTCAATCGGATCGCCACGATGCCTCGCGCGCGCGGACGAGCCGGTAGAGCGTCGTGTGCAGGGGCACCGGCACGCCCTGACGCCCGGCCTCACGAACGAGCGCGCCGGTGATGTGCTCGATCTCGGTCGGGCGGTGGGCCTCGACGTCCTCCAGCATCGACGGGTAGTGGCGGCTGCCGCGCTGCGTCGCGAGCACGTTCATCTCCCACGGGTCCTCGTGCAGCTCGACGCCCGCGGCCGCGGCGACCCGCTTGCCTTCCTCGACGAGCTCGTAGACGAGGTGGCCGAGATCGCCAGGCTGCTCGCGCGCGGCGAAGTGCGGGTCGTGCGGCAGGCCGGTCAGCGCGGCCACGGCGTTCACCGTCGCGTTGAAGATCAGCTTCGACCACTGTGCCGGCCGCAGGTCCTCGAACGCGCGCGCCTTCAGGCCGGAGGCGACGATCGTGGCCGCGACCTCCTCCGCCAGGGCGAACGGCGTCTCGCCGTACGGCCCGAGCCAGGTCTCGGTGTCGAGGATGTACTCGACGTGCGTGTCCTCGTGGCGCGTGCCGCTCATGAACGTGACCGCCGAGAGGACGCGACGGCCGGGGAACGCCTCCTCGGCGCCGAGGCCGTTCTGCACCGTCATCACCGCCGCTTCGGGCCAGTGGCCGTCGAGGCGCGCGGCGGCGGCTTCCAGCTCCGTCGTCTTGGTCGCCACGATCACGAGCTCTGGCTCCGGCAGCTCGGCCGGGTCGATCGCCGCCCGAAGCGGCGTGACGAAGTCGCTCCGGCCCGAGACGCGCAGCCCGTGCTCGTTCAGCGCGGCCGCGTGCTCCTCGCGGCGGCAGAGCACCGAGACCTCGGCGACCCGGCCGAGGTGGCCGGCGAAGAGGCTGCCGATCACGCCGGCGCCGATTATGCAGACGCGGTCGATGCCATCCTCCGCAGGGCCTCGACGCCGCGCGTCGCCAGCTCGCGCGGGTCCTCGCGCCAGAGCGAGCCGTCGAGCTCGGCGTCAGAGAAGATCTCCAGGTCGTAGAAGCCGTCCCAGCGCAGCGCGTCGAGGATCGGGCCGAACTCGACCACGCCGTCGCCGGGTAGCACGCGGTCGTTCGTGTTGCGGGTCGGGTCGCGCCAGTCGGCGAGGTGGACGCCGCGGATCCCGTCGCGATGGCGCTCGACCTGCTCGAGCGGCTCGCGCCAGAGGTGCCATGAGTCGTACATCAGGCCCACGTCGGCGCCGGACTCGTCGATCAGCACGGCCGCCTCGTCCAGCGAGCTGACGATCGACCAGAACTGCGCGAACTCGCGCTGGATCGGCTCGAGCGCGACCGGAACGCCATGCTCGCGGCCTGCGTCGGCGATCGAGCGAATGCCGTCGAGCACCACGTCCCGCTCCTCGCCGGGCCCGGTCAGGAAGAGCACGCACTCCGGCTCGAACGGCGCCAGCCGCGCGATCCCGGCGCGGATCGCCTCGACGCGTTCTGCCGGATCGTGCGGTCCCTCCATCAGCGGCAGCGGCAGGATCGACGGCACCGCCGGGACCGCGGCGGCCGCGCCGAGGCCGCTGGCGCGAAAGCGCTCGTGCGAGTCGTCGGCGACCTTCATCTCCCAGATCCCGATCCCGTCGGCGCCGGCGTGGCGATAGGCGTCGAGGTCGTCGGCGAATGGCTGCGTCACCGTCGTGATCTGCGAGATCGAGAGCCTCACGGCCGCAGCCGCCTCCGCAGCAGGCGCTTGGCGACCATCGTCCCCGAGCCCGCGCCGAGGCCCGGGCCGGGATGCGTGCTCGCTCCGATGTGCCAGAGCCGCTCGACCGGCGTGGCATGTCCCGGGCTGGCAGGCAGCGGCCGCCAGAGCAAGTTCTGGTCGAGCGTCAGCGCGCCGGAGTACGGGTCGCCGTGGTGGAGGTTGACGTTCGCCGCCTGCAGGTCGGCCGGCGACAGCGTGACGCGCTTGCGAATCGAGCTCTCGAGGTTCGGCATGTGCCGTGCGATCCGCGACTGGATCCGGTCCGCATAGCGCTCCCGCAGCTCCTCGGTCCACGTGCCGTCGCCGACGTCGAGCTCGCCGGTCGCGTCGCCCTTCACCTGCCACGGCAGCTCCTGCAGCTGGATCCAGAGCAACCCGGCGCCTGCGGGCGCCCGGCTCGGGTCCATGGTCAGCGGTTGGCCGACCACGACGGTCGCCTCGGCGGGCAGCAGCCCGCGCTCGGCCTCGTTGACCGCGCGCGAGACGCCGTCGAGGCCGGGCGTCAGATGCACGATCGCCGTCTGCCCAAGCCGGTCGTCACCCTCCCAGCGCGGCGGCTTCGACAGCGCGAAGTGGATCTGCATCTCCGAGCGGCCGTAGCGGAAGCGTCGGCCGAGCTCGTCGTGGCCCTCGACCAGCCGCCCATAAAGCTGCGTCGGCGTCACGTTGGCGATCACCGCGCGCGTCCCCGGGACCTCCTCCCCGTCCGCGGTCCGCACCCCCACCGCCTTGCCGTCCCGTAGGAGCACCCGCTCCACGTCGCGACCGGTCTCGCACGAGCCGCCGTTGTCCTCGATCAGCCGTACCAGGGCCTCGACAAGCCGCGCCCCGCCACCGCGCGGGATCGGCATCCCGCCGTCCTGCACCGCGACGCCGATCACCTGCGTCATGAAGCCGGAACCGGCGTTGTCGGGGCCGAGGCCCGTGTGCAGGACCCACGGCGCAAGCACGCCGTGCGCCCGCTCGGATGGAAAGGTCTGCGTGAGCCAGTCGCGGCTCGAGGCGAGGACGTCGCCGACGAACTCAACCGCGCCACGGCGACCGAGCCGCCGGTACGTGCGCAGCCCCAGCCGCATGCCGTCACGCGACCACAGCTCGGTGCCGAGCACGCCGAAGGCCAGGTCGGCGTTCGGCAGGAACGACTCGACCGCGCCGCGCCACTCCTCGCCCAGCTCGGCGACGTTGGCGTCGGTCGACCGAAGCAGGAACGTGGCCTCGCCCTCGGGCGTCAACGTCGCCGTCGGATGGTCGGTGTTCAGGTACTCGAGCCCACGCTGGGCAAGATCGTCGGCGAGCTCGGCGTGCGCGGCGCCCCCTACCCAGAGCGGATGCCAGGCGCTGAAGACGTCATGCAGGTACCCAGGCTCGGTCAGCTCGCCGGTGCGGATGCAGCCCCCGAGCTCGTCCTCGCGCTCGAGCACGCGCACGCTCCAGCCGCCGCGGGCGAGCAGCGCCGCGCAGGCGAGTGAGTTGATCCCGCTGCCGACGACGACGGCGTCAGCCACGCGCGAGCTCGCGGAACTCGTCGTCGGTCACGAGCCCTCGCTTGCGGGTACCGAGCTCCTTCACGCGCGCGAGCACGTCGGCGTAGCGCTCCTCGGGCAGGTCGAGCCCGAGCTCTTCGGCCTTGATCCTGATCGAGTCGACCCCGCTCTTCTTGCCGAGCACGATCCCCCGCTCGGCGCTGACGAGCTCGGAGGAGTACGGCTCGATCGACGGCGGATCGTGGAACTGGCTCGCCACCGCGCCGCTCTCGCGCCGGAAGAGCGTCTCGCCCGTGACCGGCTTCCACGGCTCGAGCGCGTAGCCCGACAGCTCCCGCACCCGCTCAGAGACCTCGCGCACGCGCTCGAGACGCAGGTTGGAGTCGACCCCGTAGAGCGCCTGCAAGGTCAGCGCGACCTCGCCCAGGTTGGCGTTGCCGGCGCGCTCGCCCATGCCGTTGATCGTGCCGTGCACCCAGCGGGCGCCGGCGCGCACCGCGGCGACCGCCGCCGCGGTCGCGAGGCCGAAGTCGTTGTGCCCGTGGAAGTGAACCGGCACGTCGGGCCCGACCCACTCGACCGTTCGGCCGACCAGGTCGGCGACCGCCTCCGGCGAGGCGATCCCGAGCGTGTCGACCACGGCGACCTCTTTCGCGCCCGCCTCGACGGCGCTCTTGTAGACCTGCTCGTAGAAGTCCGGCTGCGCGCGCGTCGAGTCGACGCCGAAGAACGCCGCGTGGATCCCGTGCTCGGCGGCGAAGCGCATTGCTTCGGTGATCCGTCCGAGCATCTTCTCGCGGGAAACGCCGATCGCCTCGAGCTTCAGGTCGGAGATCGGCGACTCGATCACCGAGGCGCCGACGCCGAGCTCGACGAGCGCCTCGAGGTCGGCCGGCACGGCGCGCGAGAAGCCCCAGATCTCCGCGTCGAGGCCGGCCTCCGAGATCAGCCGCACTGCGTCCCAGTCGTCCTGCGAGACGCGCGGGAAGCCGGCTTCGATCCGGTCGATCCCGAGCCGGTCGAGCTGCCGCGCGATCTCGAGCTTCTGCTCCGGGTCGAGCACGACGCCGACCGTCTGCTCGCCGTCGCGCAGCGTCGTGTCGTAGAGCCCGACCTTGCCACCCAGCCGGTACGGATCGTTCAGCTCGCCGGTCCAGATCATCCGCACACCACGCCGTCCGGGAAGGACGAGAGCTTTTCGACGCCGTCGGCGGTGACGAGGAAGTTGTCCTCTACGCGGAGACCTCCACCGCCCTCCCAGTAGATGCCGGGCTCGATCGCGAGCACCATGCCCTGCTCGAGCTCGCCGCT
>Ga0307306_10000101_pt1 | contig 17952 bp, 22 predicted proteins | sample ER_DNA_193_FD_194507 | JGI IMG/M metagenome (GOLD analysis project Ga0307306, IMG submission 194507) | Bulk soil microbial communities from the East River watershed near Crested Butte, Colorado, United States - ER_DNA_193 | ecosystem: Environmental > Terrestrial > Soil > Floodplain | place...
CCCACCGATCCCAGCTGGAGTCCAGCAGCCACAGCCCGTGCACAAAGACCACGGGTGTCTTGCCGGAGGTGTTGGCGCGTTCGATCTCCTCGAGCTCGGAGCGGGTGAGATTCGGGACGGTTTCATTGGTGGTCATCGGATCCTCCTACAGACGAGTTCGGCTTGTTCACCGGGTCGCTGCCCGGCGCAGGCTCAGTTGAGATGTTGACGACAGTTGGGTGGCCGCGAGTTAGGCGTCGCGTCCCTACCGTTGCCTTGGATTAGCGGCACCATGCCGGCGGTGAGGGTCGAAGGCGTGGCGCCAGATGAACGCCTGGTGCCGATAGCTCTGCTGGATCTGGCCGCTGCCAGTGGGGTAATGATCGGCTCCTGAAGGGGCGACAATGTCGCTGGATCTAGGTCAGCAACGTCGATGCTGCCTCATCCCACGACACTCTTGCGCGTCCGCTCTCCAGCGCCACCGCGGCAATACCGCGACGACTAAGAGGCTACGAAGATGAGCGAGCCCGCGAGAGATTCCCGGCGAGTGCGGATGCTCCAGGCTCGCGGCCGAGGCGGGCGAACTAGTCCCGGGATGGCTGCTGGACGCAGCTTTTTCAGTCAAGTCGCGCCGAAGCCAAATGTCAACAGCAAAATCGCACACGGGCTCGCGCTGGTCGCCGCTCGGGCCGGCCACGAGCGGTTGGCCGACCAACCCGGAAACGTCATCGGCGACATACCTGGTCGGCGCTGCTCCGCATAACCCCATCCGGTCAACTCGAGGCTGCTATCTCATGCGTCGACCGAGGGTGGCTCCGGCGAAGTCGCTTGTGGTCGGCGTCTGTTCGAGCGTCACTGTCCTAGAGGGTTTGGACCAGGCCACCATCAATGGAGAAGTCAGCGCCGGTGACGTTGCCGGTCCGGTCGCTGGCCAGCAGCAGGGCGAGGTCAGCGACCTCCTCGGGTCGGGTGAAGCGTCCGGTGACCGCAGCGGCCGCCGCGTTTGCCGCGACGTCACCCGGTTTCATGCCGGCGGCTTGGGCAACCGTCTGAGCAACGCCGTGGTCGCCTAACCACAGCGCGGTCTCCACCGGGCCCGGGCTGATGGTGTTGACTCGGATGCCGGCGTGGCCGAGCTGCTTGGACAATGACTTCGAGAAGTTGGTGAGCGCCGCTTTGGCCGCGGAGTAGTCGATGACCAGCGGGTCGGGAAGGTAGGCGTTGACCGAGCTGATGGTGACGATGCTGCCGCCCCCTCGCCGCGTCATCTCGGGTAGGGCGGCCCGCGTGGTCCGGACGGCCGCCATCAGGGTCAGGGCAATGGACTGATCCCAGTCTTCATCGCTGACACTGGCAAACCCATCCGGGCGGGGGGTCACCGCGCCGGCGTTGTTGATCAGAATGTCGACGCCGCCGAGTGCAGCGGCCCCAGCGACGAGCTCCACGGGGCCGGCCGGTGTCGTCAGGTCAACCGGCACGAACACGACCCGGCCGTCGGCCATGAGGGCGGGCAGGTCGGGGCCGGCCGCGCGGGCTCCGGCGACCACCGTGACACCTTCGCCGACCAGTGCCCGGGTGACCGCCAAGCCGATTCCCTTGCTGGCTCCGGTGACCACGGCGACCTTGCCACCCAGATGTAGATCCATCCGCCTCTCCCAACTTCTCTTAGCAACTTGCCAGAACGGGTGGTTCCTGGGTTTGGGCGTGAAAGGATACAGGCGAAGCCCCGATCTCTCCCCCGGTCGTGGGCGCGATCACCTCGGACGCTCCAAATTGGACGGTGGCGTTAGGCGCGTTCGACGTCTGCGAACACCACCCGGGCATCGCCGGTGGCTAGCTTCTGCAGATCGGCGAACCACGCGGCAGCCTCAGGAGTCTGTACGGCGGCGCTGGCCGTGTCGTAGTCGGCGAAGTACAGCTCCAGGATGCGGTACGCCGGTGTCGCCGATCCGTCCTCTTTCGGCCACACCTTCGCCGCCTCCATCCGCTGCAACTCCGGCAGCGCACCGGCCAGCTCGAGGTGGCCGGCCTGGTACCCGTCTTCGAACTCACCCGGGTCCAATGGGTTGTCGAAAATCACCGTGATCTTGGTCGTCACGCAAGTAGCATCTCACCGCACCGGCAGAGTCCAACAGAGCGAGGCGCGCAAATCGCCGACAGCCGCCGCCCGCCCCCACCAAGCTGGGTTAATCAGCGGCACAAGTGCAGCAGCAGCAAGCGAGCGATCACTCACCAGCTTGGTGACGGCGAGTCCGAGTGGTGCTCGGTCATGCTCGACATGGGGCCAGCGACGTCGCCGCAAGACACTCCGATCAGATGCCATAGAACGTGGGGTCTCCCCTAACGCATCTCGTCGTGCCCGACATAGCTTAGCTAAGCGGATTGGAGGAGAGACCAAGATCAATTAATGGCTCAGATCAAACCTCCTCTCGGGTATCGAACAAGTGTTTGATACGTCGCCCGTATAGGTGCATCGTCGACGATTCTGATTGACTTGCCGCTGATATGGATGCCGCAGAAGCACTCGCGTTTGCCCGTAAGAACCCACATGCCGTTCTTGCAACCATGAAACGTGACGGCACGCCTCAGTTGTCACCGGTACTTGTCGCCGTCGACTCGCAGGATCGTCTGGTCGTCAGCACCCGCGAATCCGCAATGAAGACCTTGAACGTCCGGCGCGACTCCCGAGCCTGGTTGTGTGTGCTCAATGACAGGTTCTTCGGCGACTGGGTGCAGCTCAGTGGCGATGTCGAGGTCGTCGGCCTGCCCGAGGCAATGGAACCGCTGGTTGAGTACTACCGCTCCATCTCCGGGGAGCATCCGGACTGGGACGACTACCGCGCTGCCATGATCAAACAGCGCCGCTGCTTGATCCGGATCACGCCGACGAAAGCCGGTCCGACCGTCTTCGGCTGACAACTATGTCGACTGGGCGGGTAAGGGCCGCCGATTCGTCGTCGAGGTCGGCGCGCCTGCTGTGGACGGCCCGCGACGTCCTCGGCCGATGGTGCGGTCTCGGGCGGATCTCGGTCGACGCCGAGCCTGCGGAGTCCGCCGAGCCGTCTACGTCAAACCCCGCGGCCGGCTCGGCTCCGCCTACGTGGCCTTCATCAAGCCGTTCCGTTACCTCGTCGTCTACCCGGCACTCATGCGCTACATCGAACGAGCGTGGAACCGCCGGGTTCCCACGGCCGTCGGCGCAGCCGCCTGACGTGGTCGAGTCCGAATGACACCTTGCAGATTCGCGAGCGGTTCTCGGTGTCGCACCTTGTCAGAGCCCTGTTCCTGAATGGTGGAGCTAAGGGTGTCTAGGTTCACGACATAGGTGACAACTGATCGGTGTCTGGTGAGTCGCGACATCGGTGACGGTCGAGGATGTCCAAAGCTCGGGTCGTGGTGTCGAAGATCATTAGCAAACAGATGTCTGCCAGCGAAGCGGCCGCCGCCTACGGGGTGTCGCGTCAGCACGTCCATCGATGGCTTGCCCGTTACCGGGACCAGGGTTTTGACGGTCTGGAGCTGCGGTCACGGCGACCGCATTCCAATCCGCGGCGCACTGCCTCAGAGGTGGCGGAGCGGATCGTCGCGCTACGCCGCGAGCTCGCCGGTCAAGGCCTCGATCACGGGCCGCAGACGATCTGCTGGCACCTTGAACAACAGCATCTCCCAGTGCCGTCGACCTCCACGATCCGTCGGATCTTGGTGGCAGCCGGGCTAGTCGCACCCGAACCGAGGAAGCGGCCTAAAAGCTCCTACCGGCGGTTCGAAGCCGACCAGCCCAACCAATGCTGGCAATCCGACTTCACCCACTGGCAACTAGCCGACGGCACCAGTGTGGAGATCATTAACTGGCTCGACGACCACTCCCGATACCTTCTCGCCGCCATCGCCCGGCCACGGATCAGCGGTGAGGACGTGGTCACCACCTTCCTCGCCGCGGCCGACGCTCACGGGCTTCCTCAGTCGACCCTCACCGACAACGGATCGGTCTACACCTCTCGTTTCACCGGCGGCCGCAACGGCTTCGAATACCTGCTCGCCAACCTGGGCATCGCCCAGAAGAACGGCCATCCCAACCATCCACAAACCCAGGGCAAGATCGAACGCTTCCACCAGACCCTGAAGCGCTGGCTCGCCGCTCAACCCGCCGCCGCCACCCTGGACGACCTGCAAGCCCAGCTCTACCGCTTCCAGCACATCTACAACGAGCTTCGACCCCACCGGGCATTGAAGCGGCTCACCCCGGCAGCCGCCTACGCCGCCACGCCGAAGGCGCGACCCGCCACCACCATCGGCGACCCCGGCCACTACCGGCTGCGCTACGACCGAACCGACAACCACGGCAAAATGAGCATCCGACGCGCCGGCCGCATGCACCACCTCGGCGTCGGCGCCAGCAACGCACACCGCCGCGTCCTCGCCATCGCGGATCAGACCACCGTCACCGTCATCGACCTCACCACCGGCGAAGTCCTCAGCACCCACACCATCGACCCCGACCGCAACTACTGGCGCAACCAACAAAAAAGCCCCGGCCGATGGCCAGGGCGTAACCAATGACTCGACTCATCTGTCGCACATGACCCGACTCATCACATGGTGGAGCTAAGGGGACTCGAACCCCTGACCTTCTCGTTGCGAACGAGACGCGCTACCAGCTGCGCCATAGCCCCGCGGATCGATGGGCCGATCAGCACCGAGACTTTACCACCGTCAGGCCGAGGCAGACTTGCGCGTTTCGTCGCCTCCGGCATCGCTCGAGGTGTCTGTGGAAGCCGCCGGAGCGTCCGCTGTTACTGGGACTTCAGGACTCGGCGAGATGGCCACGGCCGGACCGGAAAGGTCAATGGTGCGGACGGTCCGGGGAGCGAGCGGCTTGGAAACATAAGTCGGCATGGTGATCGGGATGGGATCCCACAGAGGGCCCGGCTTAGCAGCTACGTCGGTCTTGCCGCTGGGCGAATGTGAATCGGCCCCGCCCTTGGGAAAGTCCTTGAGGCTGAGAAAGATCGTTGACTCATTATTGCCGTGACGAATGTCGCGAGAGCGGGCGGCAAGCTTGGTACGCATGGCCCGCACGCTGATCCGGGCAACCAGAACGAAGATCAACAACAGCCCGCTGGGGATCGCAGTGCTCCACCACGGAATGAGCTGCACGGCACAAAACCCGATCACTGCGCTGAGCAGCGCCATCAGCCCGAGCAGAGCGCGGCGCCGCCGTGAGGCGGCGAGTTGCTCCAGGCGACGCAGGTCGTTGACCGCGGCACGCCTGGTCTGCGGTGTGGACACCTCAAAAGCCGCGATCTCTTCAAGATCATGATCAAGTAGTGGCGCCGTACCATGCCGTACGATGCGCATCGAGTCGGAGAAGCGATCCGCCGGATCGGAGTCATCCAGCTCCGTAGCGTCCTCAGGACGCCGTACGAAATGCGGGACGAGGTAAGCAAGCCACGCAACTGCGATGGCAGCAAAGATCACACCGGTCGTCCCCACACCCAGACGGTACGGTGCTAGCCGGGTCCCTTAAGTGATCTTGAGCGGTGTGTCGCAAGAAACGAATGTGACGGATGTTGCGGATGCGGAATGCGGCGCGCGAACGAGTCGCCGATCAGGCTCAATACATCACCGTTGGCGGAGGTTCTCCCACCGCCGCAAGAGCCCTTCCGGGACCTCCTCGGCGTTCAACGCGAAGACCAGATGATCCCGCCAGTCACCGTCGATGTGCAGATAACGAGGCCGCAGCCCCTCGGGTCGAAAACCCAGCTTGGCCACGACCCGCAGGCTCTTGGTGTTCTCGGGTCTAATGGCGATCTCGATCCGATGCAGAGACATGACCTGAAAGCAGTAGTCGACGGCCAGCGCCACGGCGGTTGGAATGATGCCCCGGCCTGCGAGCCGCTGATCGACCCAATAGCCGATCTGACCCCACGATGCCGAACCGCCCACGATTCCGCTGACCGTCAGCTGGCCCGCAAGTTGTGGTCTGGAGCCGTCCGACCCTTCGTCGTAAAAGACCAGCCACGGCAGCATCCGCCCCTCTCGGGCCTGACGCGTCACCGAACGTACGAGACCCGCGTACGTGGCCGGCCCAAGTTGAGCGCCAGGCGGAAGGGTCGCCTCCCACGGCCGCAGCCAATTCATGTTCTCCCGGCGCACCCGCTCCCATGCGACCCGGTCGCGGTGCCGCAGTGGCGACAGTACGACGGCGCCGTGGCGCAGCGTGACCGGCCAGCGGTGACGGCCGAAGCCGCCCAGCCCGGTAAGTCCGTGCGGCTGCTGCCCCAGGCTCGCCATGTCAGTGATCGCCACCTCGTAGCTGATCGATTGCATGGCGCAGCACTGGTCCGAGCACCATCATTCCGTCTCGGGCGCCGCCACTGGATCCCGGCAAATTGACGATCAAGGTGCGACCCGACACCCCGGCAACGCCACGGCTCAGCACGGCAGTCGGCACATCATGATCATCGCCGTACCTCGCGATAGCTGCAGCAAGCTGTGGAATTTCCCGTTCGACCACCTCGCGAGTCTGCTCCGGAGTCTGATCGCGGGGATGCAACCCGGTGCCACCCGTCGTGATCACGACAGCGTGGCCAGCGGCCACGGCGTCTCGTAGCGCCGCGCCGACAGCTTCGCCATCCGGCACGATGACAGGACCTGCCACCCTGAACCCAAGATCACCAAGAGCAGCAGCGATGATCGGACCTGATTTGTCCGGATAGACGCCGGCGGCCGCCCGCGTCGAGATCGTGATCACCATCGCGCTCTCGACCATTACTCCGCCTCGCGAGCCCAATCACCTCGTCGGCCGCCCGACTTCGACAACACGCGTACGTCGCTGATCACCGCGGCGCGATCGATGGCCTTGATCATGTCGACGACTGCCAATCCTGCAACCGCAACGGCGGTCAGCGCTTCCATTTCCACGCCGGTCCGCTCGGTGGTCTTGACCGTTGCCGTGATCTCTACGCCCGCGTCCGACACCTCGGTCGTGACATCGACGCCACTGATGAACAGCGGATGGCACAACGGGATGAGATCGGGAGTCTTCTTCGCACCTTGGATGCCCGCGATTCGGGCCACGGCAAGCGCATCCCCTTTCGGCACAGCACCGTCGCGCAGCGCCGTAACGCAATCCGTACTCAGCAGTACCCGCCCGGCGGCCGTTGCCGAACGTGCCGTCACGGCCTTTTCCGAGACGTCGACCATCCGGGCATTCCCGGTCGCACCGAGATGCGGAAAACGAGACTCACTCACTGCATGCCCTCAGTCATGAGGGGGACTCGTCGAGCAGCCAAACATCGACATCCTGTCCGGCAGCCACGAACTGGGTATCTTCGGGCAAGATCACCAAGGCGTTTGAGCGGGCAAGATCGGCAAGCAGGTGTGACCCGTGTCCGCCGGCCAGGTCAACCTTCCAGTCGCCTGAGCGCCCGGCGCTGATGATCCCGCGAGCCAGTTGCAGCCGCCCCGGAATGGAGTTCATGTCGTGACCCGCCTGACACTTGACCCCGCTTCGTACGTACGGCCGCGCGCCCATCAGCTTGCGGATGACGGGTCGCACGAACGCCTCGAAGGACACGAAGGCACTTACGGGGTTGCCGGGGAGCATGATCATCGGAACTCGATCATGACCGATCAATCCGAAACCTTGCGGCTTACCCGGTTGCATGGCCACCTGCGCAAAGTCGCAAGCGCCCATCTCAGGCATCACTGCCTTCACGATGTCGAAGTCACCTTGACTGACTCCCCCAGTTGTCAAGATCAGGTCAGCACGCAACAGCTGATCACCAATCAACTGCTTGAGGGCGTCGTGATCATCACTGACCTGTCCGACTCTGAACACGTCGGCGCCCGCGGCCTTGGTAGCGGCAGCCAGTAGATACGAATTCGAGTCGAAGATCTGTTGCTCATTACTGAGCTCTAGCCCAGGATCCACGAGCTCGGATCCCGTGGAAATCACGACCACACGCGGCCGCGGCCTGACCTTCACCTTGTCCAGCCCGATTCCTGCCAATACCCCGATGTCGCGCGGGCCGAGGTGATCACCTTCCTTGTAGAGCCGGGTGCCCGCTTTGATGTCTTCACCAATCCGACGAACATGCTGCCCAACGGCACTCGGCGCAAAGATCTTGACATCACTCTCGCCACGATCGCTGTTCTCATATGGAACTATCGCGTCCGCGTCGAGCGGTACGGGCGCACCGGTCATGATCTTCATCGCAGTGCCGGGCGACAGTCGATGCACTGCTGCCTTGCCCGCCGCAATCTCGCCAACCACCGGCAAGCTCAGCGGCGCATCCTGGCTGGCATCCGCCACGTCCTCGGCGCGTACGGCATAACCATCCATCGCGGAATTGTCGAATCGCGGCAGGTTAATCGTGGCGGCTATGTCTTCGCAGATATTGAGGCCAACTGCGTCGAGGATGTGCTGCGGAAAAGCCCGAAGCGGTGATACGCAACTGAGCAAATATTGCCGGTGAGCTTGCATTGACCGCAGCTGGCCGCGATCCGGCTCGGGAGGATCTGGCAGCGGCTCGAACTGCTGAGCTGCCAGCTCTGACTCGTGGGTTCTCTTACGCGTGAACAACGGCATGCTCCACACAGTAATGCTGCCCACAGGGGATGGCTCGGACCTGAGGGCTGGTCAAGTCCTGGCCGATACCCAAAAGAGATGATCATGGGCACCGACACGCTGCCACGCTGCCAACCGTTTGGGGCCTCGGCGCGACTACGCTAGGTCCGTGCAAACCCAGCCAGAGGCCGCCGACCTCTCGGCGATGGCGGCAATTGACGCCGCTGCGATCGCTGGGGCCAAGCGAACGCTTCGAAAAGCGGTCCAATTCCGTCGCGACCTACGCACCAGTCAGCAGCGCGCCCGCGACGATGCCTCGCGGATGTCTCTGATCGAGTCTGCACTGGCTGACCGAATTCCCGACACCGTTGCCGCGTACCTTTCCAACGGCTCCGAGCCCGGCACACTCCAACTGGTTGCCTGGCTGGCGGCACATCGAGTTCGTGTCCTCCTGCCGGTGCTCTCGCACCCGATTGGTGGCCGTCTCGACAAGCCAGCGTGGGCGGCATATGAGGGGCCAGACTCGCTGCGCGTCGGGGCTTATTCGATCTTGGAGCCGACCGGCGAAATCGTGCCGAGCGAGCAACTTCCCGAAGCTGAGCTGATCATCTGCCCCGGATTTGCAGCCAATTTGCATGGCGACCGGCTAGGCCGTGGCGCTGGCTGGTATGACCGAGCCTTGCGGCACGCATCGCAAAGCGCACCGGTGTGGATGTTGCTCAACGACGACGAGGTATTGGAAACCATCCCCGTGCATGCCTGGGACCATCGCGTCGACGTCATCGTGACACCAAAACGCATGATCATCTGTGAGCCGTCAGTGCTCTGCAACCTGTGACATCCACAAAGCTGATCAACGGACCGAGAATCCTCGCTCGCCCCGCGGCTCCTCCTCAATAACCTCCAGCGTGATCACCCGCGCCTGCGGCGGGCCCTGACGAGCCCAGTCGATCAGCGCATACACCGCGGACGCTTCGCCCTCGAACACGGCCTCGACCGCGCCATCTTCCCGATTGGTGATCCAACCGGACACCCGACGTCCACGAGCCTCCCGCCGGCACGTGTCACGGAAGAACACACCCTGAACTCGGCCTTGGGCAACCACTCGGCAACGGATCACGGCACCAGTGTGGATCACGCAGTTCGGATTTCTGCGGCAGCTAACTACTTAGCTACCTGGCAGCAGCTCCTGACGCGTCTCGGTGCGAGCCTCAACCGCACCCTGCGACGATACGAACGGCCACAGCTGCTGATTGGCCCACAGCTTCGTCTGATCGTCATAGTGGCGATGGAAGGCGTGACCAGAAACTCCGCTCTGGTTGACCCAGCGGGATGCGTCAAGATCACCAAGATCGATCAGCATGCGCATTGCCGGCCCATCGGTAACGGTGTAGCCCGTACGGTCGTCGTATCCCATTGCATTCACCACGGCCGGCCCACCGCCGACCGGGTAATGACCGCGATTGAACAGGTTCTCAATCGGGGTGATCCCACTGGTTCCCAGTGTCGGATTTTGCAGCCGCACGGTGTGCAGCTTCCCCCACTGCCACTGGTCGGTGTCTCGCGCCATCAGTGAAGTGATCTCTTTGCGGGCATTGGTCATGGCAGCCAGCAGGATGTCGTCCCGAGTCTCGATCTTGTCCGTCGTGTTGACGTCATCCCACCAGGGATTCTTGGTCTGCTTGATCAAGATCGACAGCACGGCGTACCAGCGGTCGCCACCGGAGGGCCAGAGATCTTGCGGCAACTCGTCACGGAAGGTCAGTTTGAGGATGTTGTGACAGACAACGTTGAAGTACGCCGCTGCCGCCGAATCCGCAGTTGCCGAGTAGTCCCAACCAACCAGTGTCCGCTGCCCCTCGACCACCCATGGATCGGAGACTTTGATCTTGAGCAAGATCGGTACCAGATCAGCTGCAAACCGGATGGTGTCGTCGTAGAAGATCTGCTCGCCGTCATCCATCGTGATAGGTGGAGCATCGCGCAACTTGTCGATGATCTCCTGGCTGCGCCATCCGTAGGAGTAAGCCGACCCCAACGGATACGGATATTGAGCTCCGATCACCTGCTGGTTCGCTGCCACGAGGAAGCCACTGGGAGGATTCTCGACGTACGGCAGCTTCGCGAACGGGACGGTGCCCCGCCAGCCATAGCTCGAGTCCCAGCCTGGTGAGGGCTTCGTCCCGGTGCCTTTGAGGCGCAGTGGCACCGTGCCGGCCAGCTGGTAGCCGATGTTGCCCTCCGTATCGGCATAGAGAAAATTCTGCGAAGGAGCGCTTACGAGTGCCGCTGCCGCTCGAAACTCCTCGAAGTTCTGTGCCTGATTGATCGCGAGCAGCGCGTCCACGGTGTGACCGGGCTGCAGCGCGGTCCAGCTCAGCGAAACACCGTAGGGCGCGACGCTCGGATCCGATTTGCTTGCCGATACCTCTTGCAGCCGCTGGTCGACATCAGAAAGCAGCGGTCCATGCCGTGAGGAGCGGATCCGAATCGTTCGCGGTTGGTCGTCGCGGACGCGGATCTGCTCGGTGATCACTCGGAGCGGAACGTAGCTGTTGCCTTCGCGAACCGTATCGCCTCGCACATCCTCCAAGAACAGGTCTTGGGCGTCGACGTAGCTCGTGGTCAGGCCCCAGGCAATCTTGGTGTTCTTGCCGATCACGACGCCCGGCAGCGAGGCCAGACTGAAGCCAGAGACATCGAACGGACATGCCTTGGACAACACCCGGCAGTGCAGCCCGACCTGAGCGAATATCGACGGGATCGATGTCGACAGGTGAGGATCGTTGGACAAGATCGCATGGCCGCTCGCCGTGCCGGAACCGGCCATTGCCCAGGAGTTGGAGCCTGTGGCGCCGGCGCCGGCGCCGGCGCCCGAGCCGGAGCGGAGCACGTGCGGAATCGTCCGATTGATCTTCGCTACACCCTCCAGTGCCGTCGAAGCCCGGCGCAGTTGATCATCGCTCAGTCCGTCCGGCAACGGCGTGGCCGACCCCTTACTGGCGGATGGATCAAAGGCCTTGCCCACCACGTCTCCCCGCCTCAGGATGGGCGCGAAGTCGTCCAATGGATATCGCGGATAAAGGCTCGCCGCGCGTGCGGCTCCCAGCTTGCCGGTGATAATCGCCCGTTCCGATTCCTCATCCAGATTGGACGCCAAGTCCCATGCCATGACCTTGAGCCAGGCAACCGAGTCCACGGCTGTCCACGGCTCGGGCCGGTACTGCAGTCCTTGCAGCCTGAGCAGCGAGTATTCCAGTGACAGGTCCGATCCTGTTCGGCCCTCGATGTAGGCGTTCACACCGGCGGCGTAGGCGTCGAGGTAGCGGCGAGTCGAGGGCGCGAGCAGCGCCAGCTCCTGCTCGGCCACCCGCCGCCAACCGAGCGTGCGGACGTAGGCGTCGGTCTCCAGCTGCGACTTGCCGAAGAGTTCGGAGAGCCGTCCGGCCGCGAGATGGCGGCGGAAATCCATCTCGAAGAAACGATCTTGAGCCTGGACATAGCCCTGAGCGAGGAACAAGTCTTCGGGATTATCGGCATAGATGTTCGGTACGCCGAAGGAGTCACGCAGCACCTCCACCTGACCTTTAAGCCCAGGAACCATCAGCCGACCGGATGTCTGCGGAAATGACGTGCGTACCGTTGCGATGCCAACGCTGCTCAAGCCGCCAAGCGCCAGCACCAGCACGATCGCTGTGAAGATCGGCCAGCGAGGGATGCGACGCACCGTCAAACTCTAATGTCCGCAGCTGTGACGCGACCGCTGTCGACGCGGCCGGGCACGCTTGCGTTATCTCCCTCCACCAAGCGCCTCACAACGCTGACGCGCCACTTTCTTGCTCAACGCGCCACATATTCGGGGTGCGACAGCAAGCGGGTGGGGCGTCAGCCGAGAAAGTGGGGGGCAGCAGATACATCGAACAGCCGACGATGGTTAGCAGTCGGTATGCTTGAGTGCTAAGTTGCGGTTCATCCTCTGAGCGGGCCGCTTCTCGAGGAGAGAAAGACGCCGATGCCCACTTATCAGTACCGCTGCACCGAGTGCGGCGAAGACCTCGAGGCCGTGCAGAAGTTCAGCGATGCGCCTCTCAGCACGTGTCCAACCTGCGGCGGCCGGTTGCGCAAGGTCTTCAACGCCGTCGGCGTGGTGTTCAAGGGCTCTGGATTCTACCGGACCGATAGTCGTAATGGTTCGGCGAACGGAGATGGCGCAGACTCGAGAACATCGGAGAAGAAGTCGGGCGCCGAGACCAAGTCGGGTGACAAAGAACCAGCCGGCAGCGGGTCTGCACGATCGAACGCGTCCAACAAAGACAACTCCAACAAGGAAAGCTCCAACAAAGACAGGCAGCCGGTCTCGAGCGGAAGTTCGTCCACAGGGCAGAAGACCACCTCAAGCTAGAGCTTGTGGATAGTGCGGACGATCTGGACGCGCATCCTTAGCCTCCAGGCGTGATCAACCACGCATCCAAGAGTCCCTCTCGACCGTTGCATGGGCTTGCCCGCGCGGCATCGTGGCACCGCAGAAAGCTCGCGGTGGTTGCCGCTATCGCTGCCGTGCTCACCGGAATCTCGGCCGCGGCACCAGCAGGCCCGGTGATGATCACTGCGGTCAGGGCAAGGACTCAGCTCGCCGGTGGAACAGTTCTCTCGGCTTCAGATATCGGTGTCGACCGCGTTGCCGCGGCAGATGTCCCTGACGGGGTGGTGACCGACCCGGATGATCTTGTCGGCAAGACGCTCGCAGCGCCCGTTGCCGCAAATCAAATGATGACGCTGTTGGCCACGACGTCGTCCCGTGGCGCCGTCGCAGCGGACCATGTGATTGCGCCGCTGAAACTTGCCGATTCGGCGCAGGCTGCCCTGCTACAACCCGGCGACGTGGTCGATGTCGTTGCGGCCGACGCAGAAGCCGAACAGGCGGCGGTCATTGCCCCGAGGGCGCGGGTCGTTACCGTCCCCGAGGTTCCGGATGATCGGGCGGGTCCTGCTCCCGAGGGTGCACTGGTACTCGTCGATGTGGATGCACAGACGGCGACGGCTCTCGCCCAGGCCGCAGCATCGGCGACGCTCAGCATCATCTGGCGGTAAGTCTTGATGACGGTGTTGCTGTGGCACTACCCGGCTGCTGGTCCAGCCCCGTCGCTCAGCGTGGAGCCCGCGGCAATGATCTGCGGCTCTCCCCGATCGTCCAGATTGACTGCACCGACGACACGAACATCGGCCTCGAAGCTCCAGTCTCCCTTTATCCCCAGGTAGCGAGCATCCTTCAGCGAGGGCGGCCCGGTTGGAAATCGATGATCAAACTCAGCAATGATCTTGTAATACCGGTCATCAAGATCGACAACAGGTGTCGGGTGGGCCACTTTGCTGAGCTGTGAGTCAGCTTCCAGCTCGTACGCGTCGGACCGCAGCACTAGCAGATCACTCGTGGTCTTCACGGGCACGAACCGATCACGCCCTACCCCGATGGCGGTCGCACCCTCGAAGACTTCGACGGCGGCACCCATAGCGGTTTCGATCTGGATCACCCTCGGCGAGGACGGCTCGGCCGGATCGACGGTCTTCTCGTTCTTGATCAAGGGCAGTCCCAGCACTGAGCTCCGCTCTCGAAGAGTGCGATCGAGGACCTCAAGATCGAACCACAGGTTGTTCGTATGGAAGAACGGATGCCGAAACTCATCTGTGAAGAAATGCATCTCCTCCTTCCGCGTCTGGGCGGTATCACGCAAGATCAGCCGTCGGTCCACCTTGCGGATGGCCAGATGTCCGCCTTTGCGATCAGCGGGGGTACGCCGGCAGATCTCTGCCGCATACGGCGCACCGCTGCCGGCGAACCACCCCGCGATGGTGGCGTTGGGCGCTGCACCGAGATTGTCGGAATTCGATACTGAGGCATAGCGATATCCCAGTGAAAGAAGGCGATCCAGAATCCCCGAGGTGGCAAAGGCCGTGTAAAGGTCGCCGTGGCCAGGTGGGCACCACTCCAAGCTGGGGTCGGCGGGCCATTCCGCCGGCGTCAGGTCGTCGGCGCGGAGCTTCGGCTCCTGGTTCTGCAGGAAGCCCAGATCAAGGTCTGCAACAGCAAGATCACTGTAAGAAGCCAGCGCCGCGAGTGTGTCCGCGTCAGTGCGGAAGCTGTTCATGAAGAGCAACGGCAGCCTGATCCCGTACGCGGCGCGGGCATGCCGTACTTGATCAACAATGATGTTGAGGAAGGTCTGGCCCTTGCGCACCGGTAACAGCGACTTCGCCTTGTCCATGCCCATCGAGGTGCCGAGACCGCCGTTCAGTTTGATGATCACGGTCTTTCCTAGCGCGGCTGCCGCATCCTGCTCGCTCACCGCAAGATCACTCAGCATGGGCGGACTGAGGAGAGGCTCGATGCTGTCCTCGGGAATGAACCCGCTGACACCCTCTTCAAGCTGGCGGTAATAGTGGCTGAAGACATCGATGGCCTGCTGGTGGATACCTGCGGCGGCCATCTTGTCCTGAGCTCGCTTCAGACCCGTCTCGCTCATACCCCAGATCTTAGGGAGGAGCGACCGCCTGCCGCGCCGTTCAGGCGTGGACTACTTCTTCTTGAGTGGTGCCGGAGGAGCGACTGAGGCCATGAGCGCAAGGGCGGCCTTGGTGATCTCCGCCTGCGCCGCCGCTCGGTCGGTCGTCGGCGTGCCGTCGCCAGGTTGATCGCCGTAATCACCGAACGAGCCGTGCACGGCACCGTCGATCACCACGAAAGTCGTGTTGGGCGGCAGGTTCGCCCTGGAGGCCTCGATATCGGCTGGTGCCACAAGTCCGTCCGCGGTACCTGAGATCGATACCACCTTGAGGTCGTTGCGGATGATCGGCTTCGCAGGGTAGGAGGCGAAGAGCACCAGGCCATCGACCCGATCGTCGTTGTCAGCCAAGGAGGCGGCCACGGTTCCGCCGAGAGAATGACCTCCGACGACCCAGTGAGCGATCTCGGGATGCAGATCGAGGACCTTCTTGCCATGGTCAGTGTCGATGATCGCGAAGCCGAATGGCTCCTTCAAGACGGCGACGAGGTAGCCGGCTTCTGCTAGCGGGCGAAGGACACGGGCGTACGCACGGGAATCGACGCGGGCTCCTGGCACGAACACCAGTCCAGTCGTCGGCTTGATCGCTTCACCTTCCGCGTCTTGTTGGGCCGGAACCAGTTCGTACCAGCCGAGTCTGTCGGAGAGCCGCACGCCCTTCTCAGAGCGCAGAGCCGTGACAGCCGTCGGCGTCGCGACAAAGGGACGCGCGTACACGAAGGCAAGAACAAGGAGAAAGGAAAGAATCAGGAGGGGAACCGCAATGATGATCCGCCGCCGCGACCGCCGACGGACCTGAGTGGACGTCCGGTGCGCCGGATGCTCGGCATCACCCTCACGATCCAGCCTGGCTCCGACGGTCAGCGTGCCGATCGACCACGCAACAGCGATGAGGCCGGCCAAGCCGCAGGCTAGACCCGCAATCAGCATGGCGGGCTGGCCGTTCAAGATAGCGGGCCAACGCGTCCAGCCGAGCCATACCGGTACCGCGACCATGGCAAGGCCGAGCACCAGCCAGATCAGCGCCAGCACCGTACGGCTGAGCGCTCCTGGCTGCCACATAGGCCAGAGTGTAGGCCGCGAAAACGTGCTCTGAGCATGTCGAAGACCGCGAGTCGTGCTTCGACAAGCGCCGTCCTGAGCTTGTCGAAGGGCTCAGCGTGCAGCCTGCGCTCAACTGGCGATATCCGCCACCGTTGCCTCGTATACGCGCGCAAGATCATCGATCTCGACGAATGCGCTGTAGCCATGCCCGCCCGCGCCAAGTGCAGCACGACGGCCAGCCAGTCGTTCATCAATGATCACCGGCCAGCTCGGCTCACTGCCGATCGGCGTGATCGTGCCTCGCTCGTAACCTGTCGCCGCGAACGCCTCGGCCGCATCGGGCAATTTCATCTTGCTGACACCAAGCAACGATCTCAGCTTCGGCCACGCAATCTGTGTGTCGCCCGGGATCAGGGCGAACAGATAGCTTCCATTTGACCGGCGGACGACGATCGTCTTTGCCATCTCAGATGGGCGGATGCCCAACAGCTCCGCGGCCTCCTCCAGGCTGCGCGCAGCCGGCCGGCGTCGCAACTCGACGGCAAGCCCACGCTGATTCGCATCCGCCAGCATGCGGCGAACGCCATCGGCCAGCTCATTGCTCATGTTCAGATCATGCCGGTCGCGGGATAGTGAGATTGTGCAGCTCGACGTCAGTTCACAGCCGCGGACCTCAGCCCTGGCGCGAGCACGTCCGTGGCTTGCGCTGATCGTCGTGGCGATCATTTTCGCCCTCATCCCCCTGCTCGGGCTGCAGCTGTAACTCGTCGTTCCCTTGATCGGCCTCGTACTCGCCCTCGGCACGCCGCCGGACTATGTGATCAACGCCAAGACGTTCGCCAACAGGCCGCGCAACCTCGACTAACTCAGCCCTCATAATTGTCAGTCAGCCACTGGGCGGAAGATGCCGAGGAAGCTCAAGACCGCCATCACTGCGATGAGTATCACGAAGAGCAGCGGACCGACCGCCTCGAGGGGACCGCGCTTACTCCCGGCCGCCTCCAACACGAGGCGAGCCAGGCAGGAAACTGCCACGAGACCAGCCAAGACGCCAAGGGCCGGAATTCGCCTGCCGAGCCGTAGCGCGATGGTACCGGCGAACAGCACGATGCCGACAAAGAGAGCGTCGTCGCCACGCGGTTCCAACGCGTTCCAGACGCCAGCCGCCGCAGGATGATCTCGATCCGCCACGATCGCGATCACCAACGTGATGAGACCTGGAACCAAGGCGCAGACGGCCATGATCATGCCAGCCGCCGCCACCACCCGATCGATTGGTCGGAGCCGCCACGCGTACGCTCCGAGGAGTGCGGCGGCCACCAGCCCGAGCACCTGCAAGGTGATGATGAAGCTCCGATGGGCCGCGTAGAAGGTGGCGACGAAAACCGGGCTGTCAGCCTCGTCGGGAAGTGTCAGTATCAGCTCCGTCGCCAGCAACAGCACGACAAAACCACCCGCCAGCGCGCCGGCTACCCGATCAGGCTTGCGAAGAGACTCGTTGGTGATTTGTGGCGAGAGCGTCAAGGTCATTCCTCTCCGTGATCACGTGTCTGCGTGGCGAGGTGATCTTAGCCGTGGTGATGGCCGCCCCTGACGAAGCGGCTGTGGGCATGGCGCGACGACCTGGTCCGAAACGCACCTCTGGGCCTGTCGAAGGGCGACAAGCTTCGACAAGCGCCGTCCTGAGCTTGTCGAAGGGATCAGCCCGGATATCTACCTATCAGTACCTCCGCAATAGTGCGGTGTTCGGGATCGATGTGGCCCTCGTTGAATCTGACGAGATCCCAGACGGCCACC
>Ga0307306_10000103_pt1 | contig 17922 bp, 17 predicted proteins | sample ER_DNA_193_FD_194507 | JGI IMG/M metagenome (GOLD analysis project Ga0307306, IMG submission 194507) | Bulk soil microbial communities from the East River watershed near Crested Butte, Colorado, United States - ER_DNA_193 | ecosystem: Environmental > Terrestrial > Soil > Floodplain | place...
TGGGCCTCGACACGATGGACGCGCTGGTCGACTCCGATGCCCGCTCCGCGCTGGTCGACCGAATCAAAGCCGAGGCGAAGCAGCTGCGCGAGAAGCCGGTCGTGGTCGACGACGCCCCGCCGACCACCGATGCCAGCGTCCGCTCGGCGACCCGCACCGACGTGCCGATTCCGCAGCCCCCCTACTGGGGCGCGCGCGAGGTCGCGGTCGACCTCGCCGACGTCTTCCCCCACCTCGACCGCCACGTCCTCTTCAAGCTGCACTGGGGCGGCCGCGGCGTCAAGGGCGAGGCCTGGCGTCAGCTGGTCGAGGGCCACGACGGAGAGGAGGGCTTCGCGCCGCGCCTCGAGCGGATGTGGCGGGAGCAGGACTACCTCCGCCCGCGGGCGCGGCTGGGCTACTTTCCCGCCAACGCCGACGGCAACGAGCTGGTGGTCTTCGATCCCGAGGACCACGAGCGCGAGCTCGAGCGGCTGGTCTTCCCGCGCCAGCCGCGGCACGACCGCATCTGCCTCGCCGACTTCTACCGGCCGCTCTCCGCGGGCGAACGCGACGTCGTCGCCCTGCAGGGGGTGACGGTCGGGCCCGAGGTGACCGAGCTGATCGAACGGCTGGAGAGCGAAGGCGAATTCGCCGAGCAGCTCTACGTGCACGGGCTCGGGGTGCAGTCGGCCGAGGGCCTGGCCGAGTGGCTGCACTCGGAGGTCCGCCGCCAGCTCGAGATCGAGCGCGACCAGGGCCGCCGCTACTCCTGGGGCTACCCCGCCTGCCCGGACCAGTCCGAGCACGAGAAGGTCTGGCGCCTGCTCGACCTCGAAGAGATCGGGATGACGCTTTCCGGCGGTTACGCGGTGATGCCGGAGCAGTCGACGGTGGCGATCGTCGCCCACCACCCGCAGGCCGTCTACTTCGGGATGAAGTCCGGCTTCATCCCCGAGGACAAGGCGCCGGACGAGGTGATCGCCGGGACCGAGCGGGGCGGCGAGGTGCCGCCCGAGTCCGACCCGGAAGCTGCGGACGAGGGCGAGGGCTCCGAAGAGACCCCCGCCCCCGAGCTCAGCCGCTGAAGCGCTCCGGCAGCTCCGCCGGGTGGAGCGCGGGCCGCTGCCAGTTGCGTCCTTCGTAGGCCTCCTCGAAGCCGGCCCGCTGCAGGTTGCGGGTGACGGCCGACCAGGAGGCGAGATCGCATTCGCCGACCTCGACGAACACGGTGTGACATCCCGCCCTGTGAGCATCCAGCAGGCGCCGGTGCAGGAGCCCGGCGTTGCAGCCGCGCCCGCGAGCGTGCGCCAGAGTCTGCCCCGCCCCGAGCTGGGCGACGCCGTCGGCGATCAGCATCGAGCCGGTCGCTACCGGGATCTCTTCGGGACCGAGCGCCGCCGTGTAGCAGTGCCAGCCGTCCCGCTGCGGGAGCGAGAAGAACAAGGTCCCTGCCACCAGCGGCATCTCCAGGGCCTCGGCGGCGATCGTGCTCAGGCCTTCGCCTTCGGCTTCGTCGTCGCCGAGCCGGTAGATGACGATGCTGGGGTCGACGTGGAAGTCCGGCGGCGCGCCGTCGCGGACCAATTTCACCCAGCCCGCCCCCTGCTCGTATCCGCGCTCGTCCAGCCACGCTTCCGCCTCCGCCGCCCCGGGCCGGCTGGCGGCAACCGGGATCCGGTAGTCGACTTCGCGCGCCCGCATCCATTCGATCGCCGCGGCCAGATGGCCGTCGGCGACAGCATCGGGCTCCGCCGCTCCCTGGATCTGCTGCAGCAGGTGGACTTCGGGCAGGTCGCCGAAGGCGGTGGCCTGCACCGGCCCGAACCTCTCCACTTCCACTCCTGATTCAGAAACTGCTTCCGGAACTACCGAGTCCCACATGTCGCGCCGGAAGCGCTGCGCGACTCTCTCCAAAACTGCCGAGTCGTATCTCACGGCTCCCCTTCCCAAGTTCGCGTGAGTGCTTATGGCCGATTGCTCGACTCTATGCACACCACTGTGGATTCGTCAAGGAACCTTGTCGATCCGGCTATGAAAGTCACCCCACTTGTCGCCCGGACGTTCGAAAGGCGGCCGCGACTGGACAACGCCGCTCCGCTACGCGCTGTTCGAGCCGCCCTGCGGGTGCGGCTCGAGCCGCACCGGCGCCGTCGAGAGCGCCTGCACCCGCAGGTCGCTCCAGGTGAGGCCCTCGCGGACGAGGGCAGGGAGCCCGAGCGCCACCGCGGTGGCGATCTCGACCGCCTGCAGGATCACGCCGTAGGCGAGCGCGTCGGCGGTGCTGACGCCAAAACCGGTGTGCAGGACGCTGATCACCGCCAGCTGGAAGACACCGATATTGGATGGCGTCGCCGGCACCACCGCGGTGACGTTGACGGCGAAGAGGACGGCGGCGGCAGCGCCGATCCCGGCCTTCCCGTCGAGGCCGAGCGCATACAGCAACGCCCAGCAGGCGCAGAGCTGGATCGCCCAGGCCGCCAGCTGCGCTGCGGCGGCGGCCGATCCCTGGCGGGGGTCCCGGAAGACCGTCAGCCCGGCCCGGACCTGGATCAGCGCCCGGTGGATCGCGCCACCCAGGCGGGCCAGCCGCCCGTTGCCGTTGCGGCGCATCAGCAGCGGGGCGAAGAGAACGAGGATGAGGACCAGCAGCGGCACCAGGCTGAAGGCGAAGATCTGCTTCGTGCCGGAGTGGAAGAGCGGCGTGGTCGAGACGATGATCACCCCGAGCAGGACGAGGGCGACCAGGTTCAGCAGCGTCTGCGAGACCAGGGTCCCGAGCAGGACCGGGAAGGTTTCCCGCATCCGGCCGCTGCGCCGCGCCAGCGTCAGCGCGCGCGCCGGCTCTCCCAAGCGCGCCGGCAGGGTTGCCGACATCAGCACCCCGATCATCGTCGCCGAGGTGACGTCGCGGCGGCGGATCGGTCGGTTCGGCAGCGCCGCCCGGGCGATCCAGTACCAGGAGGCGGCGCGGAAGAAGAGCGAGCTCGCCATCAGCGCGCAGGCGATCAGAACCCAGGTGAGGTCGGAGCGGACGATGCTTTCGACGACGTTGTCGACGCCGATCTTCTGGGCGGCGAGAGCGGTGAGGCCGACGCCCAGCAGCCCGGCGACGCCGAGCCCGGCGCGGCGAGCGATGGCGCGCCCTTTCTTGCCCGCCTGGGCGGGCGCGGGATCGAGCGAGGGCAGGCGCTCGGCCGGCCGCTTCGGGTTCCCGTCGGCGGGGCGGATCCCCGCCCAGTGGGCGAACTTTTCGCCCGCCGTCGCCGGCCTCGGCACCTCGATCGCCCGTTCGTAGACCTCCGTCACCTGGTCGGCGACCCGCGGCCAGGCATAGCGCTCGGCGCTGCGCCTGGCCGCCTGACCCATCTCGCGCAGCCGCTCGGGCTCGTAGTGGACCCGCTGCAGCTCCTCGGCGAGGCGCTGGGGATCGCCTGGCGGGACCAGCAGCCCGTCGACCCCGTCGCTGACGACGTCGCTGTAGCCGGCGATCGCGGAGGCGATCACTGGCGTGCCCGCCGCGAACGCCTCGGTGAGGACCATGCCGAAGCTCTCGCCCGACAGCGACGGCGCGCAGAGGACGTCGGCGCGGTGCATCGCCTCCCACAGGCTCGGCCCGGAGACCCGGCCGCGGATGTCCATGAAGCGGAGCAGGTCGGGGTCGGCGACGTAGCGGAGCACGTCCTCGCGTTCGGCGCCGATCACCGTAAGCCGGGTCGGCACGTGCTCGACCAGGGCGTTGAAGGCGGTGAGGAGGATCGGCAGGCCCTTGCGCTCCTCGGGCCGGCCGACGAAGAGGATCCGCAGCTCCTCGGAGGGCGGCACCGGGTCGGTCGGCGCCGCCTCGACGTCGACGCCGTTGGGGATGATCGTGTACTCGCCGCCGTACCAACGGCGACCGGTCCAGGCCGCGGCCTCGGAGACGGCGATCCGGGCCGAGAGCCGGTTGAAGAGGCGACGGGCGCCAACCGCGTTGGCGATGTGGTTCGGCAACGGCTTGGTCGCGTAGGCGTGGAAGGTGCCGACCACGGGGACGCGAGCGCCGAGCGTCGCGTTCCAGCCGACCAGTGGCACCAGCGGCTCATGGACGTGGATGACGTCGAAGTCGCCGCCGCGAACAGCCCGGCGCGGGGCGACGACGCCGCCGGCCGGGAAGGGCGCGAGGTTGGAGACCGAACCGTTGGCCCCGAACCCGGCGGTGCGGCCGAGCGGGACCAGGTAGTCGGGCAGCTCGAGCCGTTCTGCCTGCGCCCGATGGAGGACGCGGCTGACCCGCCCGGGAGGGTCGACGGGAGCGAGGACGCGGACATCGTGGCCACGCCCGAGGAACTCCTCGGCGAGAGCCTCAACGTGCCGGTTCACGCCTCCCTGGTAGGACCAGGAATATGGCGAGACGAGACCTATGCGCACGGACGATCAAGAGTAGATCATCGGTCGGCAGGCGCCGCATCGCTTTGCGCCCAGGCGAAGCCGGTGAAGACGAGCAGGTAGGCGGCCCCGATCTCCAGCAGGAGAGCACCCGAGTCGTTGGCGAGGGTGCCGATTAGCGTGGCGGCGAGTGCGCCAAGCAGGCCTGCGCGCATCGCCGGCACGTCCCGCACCCAGGCCCGCAGGCGGTCCCGGCGCGCGTAGGCGAGGGCGGCGGCCCCCGCGACCACGGGCAGGAAGGCGAGCAGCACCGGCCGCCCGAAGCTGTGGGCGGAGAGCTGGAGGCGCCGCTGCGCGACGTCGGCGAGGTCGCCGAGACCGCCGGCGTCGAGAACGGAGCGGGTGAGGTGGGCGTTGGCGCCGCTGACGAGGTCGATCAGCGCCAGCAGGGCGAGGACCGCGACCGGCGCGGCGACGATCGCCAGCAGCGAGGTGCGCCTGCCGCGCCCGAGGATCGCCACGGCTGCGGCTACAGCTCCGACCGGGAAGACGATCGCCGCGCCGACGTCGGCGCCGAAGCGCCCCGCGGCGAAGACGACGGCCGCGACCAGGCCGACGAAGACGAACGTCGCCGCGGCCGTAGCTCGGGGCGCCCGTGCCGCAAAACTGGCCAGGGCCGCTCCCGTCCCGGCCACCACGAGGACCGCCAGGAGCGCCTCGAGCTCGTTGCCGATCCCGTAGAAGCGCACCCCCAGGCCAGGGTTCGGGCCCAGTAGGGAGAGCGAGGTCAGCGGCGAGCCGGCGATCATGTCGGCGGCGTAGGCGAGGACCGTCAGAGCAGACGCGACTGCCAGCGCCCGGTAGCCGCGCAACGCCAAGAGCGTGAGTGCCGCCAGCAACGGCGAGAGGAGCAGCACCAGCAGCTGTTCGGATGCCTCCCCCGGTTCGAGCGCCGCGCCCAGCAAAAGGACCAGGGGCAGGTAGACGATCGAGAGCCCGACGAGCCGTATCGCCGGCCGCGCCAGGCGGCCACGGCTGAGGAGCGCGATCAGCGCAAGTGCCGCCAGCCAGATGACCACGTTCAGGCCGATCACCGGCCCGCGCCGGGAGGAGATCACGTCCATCCGCCCGACCAGCGATTCGATCGCCGCCGGGTCGACCGACCCCTCCGCGCGGATCGCCTGCCCTGACATCTGCGAGGGCACTTCGACCCCGAGCCGCTCCAGGATCGTCGGCGCGACGTCGGTCGAGAGCACGTAGCCGTCCATCCGGGTGCTGTCGGAGGTGAGGTTTCCCGCGAAGCCGCGGCCCTCGAAGCCGATCGGCAACGGCTCGTCGGACTTCCCGGTGGGACGGGCGATCGCGATCACCAGGTCGTAGCTCCCCTTCGAAGGAGGCCGGTCCAGGGAGGCATCAGCGGTTTCCGCGAACCTGGAGAGCGTCCCCGCTTCCCTCAGCGTCTTCCGTAACAGCCCCGGCACGATCTCCGCCGGAGCCGATTCGGCCCGTTCCACCACTTCGGCCCACCGCCCCGCTCCCTGGCCGCGCGCCGGCAGGGGTCGGTCGTACAGGGAATCGAAGACCCGGTTCCCCTGGCCGACGTCGAGGTGGGTCTGCAGCGCCGGAACGGTTCCGAGCCCGGCGCTCATCACGCCCGGCGAGAAGCCGGCCTGCGCCAGCTGCTCCAGCGAGGTTCCGCTCGGAACCCAGGCCAGGATCACCTTCTGCCGCTGCGGCGCGGCCTGCGCGGAAGCCGGGGCGAGCCCCAGCAGGAGCAGCGCTATCGTGGCTCCCATGGCCGATCGCACCTTTGCCAAGTTCAGCTTCTTCAAGATCGATCCAGCCTGGCGCCGTCGGGATCCGGAGCTCCGGGCAGCGGACAAGCAGGAATTCCTCGCCGCCTGCGAGGACTTCGCCGTCGACCGCTCGCTACGCGCCTACTCAACCATAGGAACGCGTGGCGACGTCGACCTGGTGCTGCTGACGCAGAGCCCGAACCTGAACGACATCCACACCTTCCACGTCGTTCTTGGGCAGAGCGGCCTGGCGAAATGGACCACCACCCCGCACTCGTTCCTCTCGATGACGAAACAGTCGCCCTACTCGGCCGAGGACGCCCGCCCGGAGATCTGCACCAGCGAACGCAAGTACCTCTTCCTCTACCCGATGGTCAAGCAGCGCCGCTGGTACGGGCTGCCGCCGGAGGAGCGCGGCCGGATCATGAAAAGCCACATCGAAGTCGGCCGCCGCTACCCGGAGATCACGATCAACACGACCTACTCCTACGGGATCGACGACCAGGAGTTCGTGGTCTGCTTCGAGGGCGACGACCCGGGTGAATTCCTCAACCTCGTCAACGAGCTGCGGCCGACCGAGTCGAGCGAGTACACCGAGCGCGAGACGCCGATCTTCACCTGCGTGGCGATGTCGGTCGCGAAGGCGCTCGACGCCCTCGACGGGACCCCGAGCGCGGTCGGCGCCGGCGCCCCAGCGCTCGGCTGAGCTCCGTCTTTCCCTATTCTTTCGCGCTCCCATGACCAAGATCGGAACTGAAGAGACCCCCCTGCGCGTCGCCATCGTCGGCGCCGGCCCCAGCGGCTTCTACGCCGCCGAGCACATCCTCAAGGACGGCGACCTGCACGCCCAGGTCGACCTCTTCGACCGCCTCCCCAGCCCGTTCGGGCTGGTTCGCGGCGGCGTCGCCCCGGACCACCCGAAGATCAAGTCGGTGATCCGCGTCTACGAGAAAACCGCCGCCCGCGAGGGCTTCCGCTTCTTCGGCAACGTCAAGATCGGCCACGACATCGAGGTCGAAGAGCTGGAGAGGCTCTACCACGCGATCGTCTTCACGGTCGGCTGCGAGACCGACCGCCAGCTTGGGATCCCGGGCGAGGACCTGCCCGGCAGCCACGCCGCCACCGCCTTCGTCGGCTGGTACAACGCCCACCCCGATTACGCCGACCGCGAGTTCGACCTCTCCTGCGAGCGCGCCGTCGTGATCGGCAACGGCAACGTGGCGATGGACGTCGCCCGGATGCTGGCCCTGACCGACCACGAGCTGCGCCAGACCGACACCGCCGACCACGCGATCGAGGCGCTGGACCGCAAGCAGATCCGCGAGATCGTCGTCCTCGGTCGCCGCGGCCCCGCCCAGGCAGCCTTCACCAACCCGGAGATCAAAGAGCTCGGGGAGATGGAGGACGCCGACGTCGTCGTCGACCCGAAGGAGATGGAGCTCGACCCGGCCAGCCAGGCCTTCATCGAGTCCGACGAGGTCGACAAGACGACCCGGGTCAACGTGGAGACGTTGAAGGAGTTCTCCGAACGGGAGCCCGAGGGCAAGAAGCAGCGGATCGTCCTCCGCTTCCTCTCTTCGCCGGTCGAGATCAAGGGCGATGGCAAGGTCGAATCGATCGTCGTCGGCCGCAACGAGCTGGTCGAGGAAGGCGGCGCCCTGCGCGCCAAGGACACCGGCGAGCGCGAAGAGCTCGAGTGCGGTCTCGTCCTCCGCTCGGTCGGCTACACCGGCATCCCGATCGAGGGCGTGCCCTTCGACGAGAAGCGCGGCCTGATCCTCAACGAGGGCGGGCGCATCCTCGACTCCCACGACTCGGGTCACAAGACCGGCCACTACACCGCCGGCTGGATCAAGCGCGGGCCCTCCGGCGTGATCGGGACCAACAAGAAAGACGCGTTGGAGACCGTCCAGCACCTCCTCGCCGACGTCGAGGAGCAGAAGCTGCTGAGCCCGGAGAAGCCGGACCCGAGCGCGGTCGAGGACCTGCTGCGCGAGCGCAGCGTCCGCTACGTCAGCTTCGAGGACTGGCAGGCGATCGACCAGGCCGAGGTCGGCCGCGGCGAGCCCCACGGCCGCCCGCGGGTCAAGTTCGTCCGGGTCGAGGAGATGCTCGAGACCCTCGGCGAGCCCGCCGCCAGCTAGTGCCCGCCGACCTCGACGAGCTGAAGGGGATGATCGAGGCGGCGCTGCCCGGCGCCGCGGCCGAGGTGAGCGACGAAACCGGGACCGGCGACCACATCCGCGCCACCGTCGTCGCCCCCCAGTTCGAGGGCCTCTCCCGGATCGACCAGCACCGCCTGGTCAAGGCCGCCGTCAAAGAGCGCTTCGACGACGGCACGATCCACGCGCTTTCTGTGAAGACCAGCCTGCCCGGCTGAGCGCCCTCCCTACAATGACCCCATGGCCGACCCAGAGCTGAAGAGCAAAGTAGAAGAACTGATCGCCGCCAATTCGGTCCTGCTGTTCATGAAAGGGACCCCGGACATGCCGCGCTGCGGCTTCTCGATGCGCGTGGTGCAGGTGCTGGACCAAGTCGACGTCGACTACGGCGCGATCGACGTCCTCCCCGCGCTGCAGCCGCTGCGCGAAGTGACGACGGAGATCTCCGACTGGCAGACCTTCCCCCAGCTCTACGTCAACGGCGAGCTGCTCGGCGGCTGCGACATCATCGAGGAGATGTTCGAGTCCGGCGAGCTGGCCAATGCCCTCGGCGTCGAGCAACCCGAGAGCGCCCAGGTCCAGCAGGCGCAGCCGACCGCGCCGCAGCAGTCGCCGCCGCTCCAGATCGAATAGAAGCTCTTGCGGTCTGGCTAGACCGCAGCAGCCTGTTCGGCCGACTCGTCTTTCACCTGGAAGGACGAGCCGCAACCGCAGGCCGCAACCACGTTCGGGTTGTTGACCTGGAAGCCGGCGCCCTGGAGGCCTTCGACGTAGTCGACCTCCGAGCCGAAGACGAACTGCATGCTGACCTTGTCGACGACGACGGCGACGCCGTCGACCTCGAACACGTTGTCGTCCTCCTTCGCCTTGTCGAAGGCGAGGGCGTACTGGAAGCCCGAGCAACCGCCGCCGCGAACGGCAACCCGCAGCGCCTGCTCCCCGCCGTCCGGCTGAGAGCCGAGCAGCTCGCCGATCTTCTCGGCGGCTTTGTCGGTGAGGGTGATCGCGGCTTGAGGGGTATCGGTCACTTCACTAAGTGTAGCGGGCGATGCAGGTGGCCAAAAGCGACATCACGTCTAGAATCGCTCTTGTGAGCTCGTCTGCCGAGACTGCGGTCGTCTGCGACACGACGGGCTATCTCCCAACGGAGCTGGTGGCGGAGCGGGGGATCAAGACGATAAGCCTCTACGTCTCGGTCGACGACCACCAGGAGCGGGAGTCGGAGATCAGCGACTTCGACGAGTTCTACGAGCGACTGCGGGCCTCCGAAAGCGGCGCGACGACCTCGCAGCCCTCGATCGGCGACTTCCTCGAGGTCTACGAGCCGCTGCTCGCCGAAGGGCGGGAGGTCGTCTCGGTGCACATCTCGGCCGGCATCTCCGGCACCTTCGAGGCCGCCGGCCAAGCGCGCGAGCGGCTGATCGAGGAAGGCAAGGGGGGCGAGCGGCTACACGTGCTCGACTCGCGCTCGGGCGCCGGCGGCATGGGTCTATGCGCCCTCGGCGCCTCGTCGGCGGCACGTAAAGGTGCCGACGCGGCGGCTTGCATCGCGCAGGCCGAGCAGGCCCGCAACGACCTCAAAATGTGGTTCGCGATCGACACCCTCGAGTACCTGCGCCGCGGCGGCCGCATCGGCGGCGCCCGCGCCTGGATCGGCGGGGCGCTGAAGATCAAGCCGATCCTCACCCTCGAGGAGGAGATCACCCCGGTCGAGCGCGTCCGCACCCGCGCCCGCTCGCTGGAGCGGCTGCGCGGCTACGCCCGCCGCCGCCACGAAGACGGCGCCGACGGCTGGGTCGTCCAGTACATCCAGGACAAAGAGACCGCCGACGCCCTGATCGAAGACTGCTACGAGATCTACGGCTGCGAGCCGGCTTTCATCTCCGAGGTCGGCCCCGTCCTCGGCGCCCACGTCGGCCCGGGCCTACTCGGTGTCGGCGGCGTCCACCCCGACCTGATCTCTTAGGGCTCGCCTAGCCGCGGCGGCGCTTGCGGCGGCGCAGCATTGCCCTCGCGCCGATGAAGAAGCCGACGGCGGCGGCGCCCATGACCAGCTGGTCTTTGTGCTCCTCGACCTGGCGACGCCAGTCGGTGATCTCGTTGACGCGGCCGCGCAGGGCCTCGACCGAGGTGCCGAGCTCGCGGCGCTTGAGGTCGATGTCGCGGCGGATCTCAGCGGGGGAACGTCCTGGCGCACCGGTGGTCACGAAGCCTCCTTTTCGAGCATCTCCTTGGTCAGCTTCGCCTCTTCGATCGCCTGCTCGGGCACCGGCGGCGAGCCCGCCTTCAGCGCCCGGTAGGCGATGAAGCCGGCAAGGGCGGCGATCAACAGGAAGATCCCGGCGGTGACGAAGTAGCCGGCCCAGATGTTGCCGTCGAAGAGTTCTTCGCCGAGCAGCCAGGCGATCCCGTGCAGGATCAGGATCAGGGCGAGGAAGGCGAAGGTGCCGGCGGCCACGCCGACGGCGGCGCCACGACCGAGCTTGCTGACTTTGGCCGAGATCTCGGCCTTCGCCAGCTCGATCTCCTCGCGGACGAGGGTCGAGGCGCTTTCGGAAACGTCGACGACGAGATCCGCCAGCGTGCGGTCCTCCGGCGGAGGCGGCGGCTCGGGCGGAGGGATCGGCGGCGGGTTCTCGAGGCGTTTGGCGGGCATCTGCTCCTACTCCGGCGGGTCCTCGTTGTACATGCGGCGGTAGGCGATCGCCGCGGCCCGCGATGCGGCGATGCTCGCCAGGGCGCCCATCGCGGCCAGCAGGCCGCTCCAGACGAGACGTTTGACCAGCTCGTTATCCACTCAGCTCAAACCTTTCCCCGAGGGCGCGGCGGTAAACACCGGCCGTGCGGCGATAGAAGATGCCTCCAGCCTATTCACCGCGGCTCGAGTCCGTCGCAGATGGTCGTAACCAGGAGGTCCCGGGCGGCGTCGAAGTCGGTCTCCGAGGCGGGGATCGTGCCGAAGATCCAGCCCGAGAGCAACTGCTCGACGGCGCCGTAGAAGGCCATCGAGGCGAACATCGGCTCGACGTCGCCGCGCAGGGCACCGCTCCCCTGCCCCTCCTCGACGATCCTGGCGATCCCCTCGTAGGCGCGCCGGATCTGCTCGAGGTGGGTCTGGCCGAACGAGTTCGCCGCCCGGGTGACCTCGACGATGATCACCTTCATCAGCTCCGGGTCGTGCCGGTAGGAGTCGAAGATGAAGCCGGCGACCTTGCCCAGCTTCTCGCGCGGACCGCCCTCGGCCCGGTCGGCCTCCTCGATCGCCGCCAGCAGCAGCGACCAGCGCTCGATGAAGAGTTCGTTCAGGACCTGGTCCTTCGATTTGAAGTAGTGATAGACGAGGCCGTAGGCGACGCCGGCCTCGTCGGCGATGTCGGAGACGCGGGTCGAGTGGAAACCCTGGCGGGCGAAGACGCGGACGGCGGCGTCGAGGATCAGGCGGCGTTTATCGGCTGTCGGGGCCTGCGCCATCAGCTGCGGCTCTCGGTCGGCTGCGGCCAGAGGTAGGCCTCGGGCTGCCGGTTGGCGAGCGAGGGCAGCTGCTCGCGGACGCGATCCTGGGCCGCGAGATCGAGCTCGGCGGCGACGAAGCCCTCGCCGTCGGGGGCGGTGGCGAGGACCGTCCCCCAGGGGTCGACAATCATCGAGCGACCGAAGGAGCTGTAGTGCGGCGGCGCCTCACCGGTCTGGTTGGGTGCGACGACGAAGACCTGGTCCTCGATCGCCCGCGCCCGCAGCAGCACTTCCCAGTGGTCGCGGCCGGTGGCGAGGGTGAAGGCGGAGGGGACGGCGACGAGGCGGGCGCCCCGCAGGGCGAGGATCCGGAACAGCTCGGGGAAGCGGAGGTCGTAACAGACGCTCATCCCGAGGACGAGATCGCCGACCGGGGCGACGACCGGCTCGGCGCCGGGCCGCTCGTGCTCCGACTCGCGGTAGGAGACGCCGCCGGCGTCGACGTCGAACATGTGGATCTTGCGGTAGACGGCGAGGTCCTCCCCGTCGGGGCCGATCAGGACGGAGGTGTTCGACGCCTTCTCCCCCTCGGCGCCGCGCTCGGAGATGCTGCCGGCGAGGAGGTGGATCCCCAGCTCCCGCGCCCAGCCGCGGGCGGCGGTCAGGCTCGGGCCGTCCAGCGGCTCCGCCCCGGCGACGAGTTCCTCGCCCCCGGCGAGCAGGTTCCACTTCTCCGGCAGGGCGACGAATTCTGCTCCGCCCGCGGCCGACTCCCGCACGAGGCGCTCGGCGGCGGCGAGATTCCGCCCCTTGTCACCATTGGAATTAAGCTGTACCGCAGCAACCCGCAAGAACCATGCCTCCGGTTGATTGACTAGTCAATCGGTAGCGGCAGTATAGGCGGCGTCACACAAGGATCGGAAGCAGGGGCGTACCCTCTGGGTGCCGTGACCGACCCGATCAAGGACGACGCGGAGCGTAAGCAGGTGACTGTCCTGTTCGCGGACGTCAGCGGCTCGATGGACCTCGCCGAGCAGGAGGACCCGGAGGAGTGGCGCAAGATCATGCAGCGCTTCTTCTCGCTGCTGGCGGAGACGGTGACCCGCTTCGAGGGGACCGTCGACAAGTTCACCGGCGACGGGATCATGGCGATCTTCGGCGCCCCGATCGCCCATGAGGACCACGCGCGGCGGGCCTGTTACGCCGCCCTGCAGATGCTCGACGACGTCTCCGAGTACGCCGCCGAGCTGCGGCGCGAGCGGGGGCTCAACTTCTCCACCCGGATCGGGATCAACTCCGGTGAGGTAGTGGCTGGGGCGATCGGCGGCGGCGAGGGCGCCTACACCGCGATCGGCCACACCGTCGGGCTGGCGCAGCGGATGGAGGCGCTGGCCGAGCCCGGCAAGGCCTACCTGACCGAGCACGCCGCCGAGCTCGCCCGCGGCTACCTCGCCCTGCGCGACCTCGGCGAGTTCGAGATCAAGGGAGCGAGCCGGCCCGTCCAGGTCTTCGAGCTGGCGGGGGTCGGGCAGGCGCGTACGCGCCTCGACCTCGCCCGCGAGCGCGGCTTCTCCCGCTTCGTCGGCCGCGAGCGCGAGACCGAGCGGCTGCAGGAGGCGCTGCAAAGGGCGAACAGCGGCGAGGCACGTGCGATCGGCGTCGTCGCCGAGCCCGGGATCGGCAAGAGCCGCCTCTACCACGAGTTCGTCCAGAGCTGCCGCAGCGAGGGCACCGAGGTCTTCGAGGCGCAGGGCCAGGCGCACGGCAAGGCGATCCCGTTCATGCCGATCCTGCAGATGCTGCGCGCCTTCTTCGGGATCGGCGACAACGACGCCGAGCAGACGGCGCGGGAGAAGATCGCCGGCCGGGCGCTGCTGCTCGACACCTCATTCGCCGACGACCTGCCGCTGCTCTTCGACTTCCTCGGCGTCCCCGACCCCGATCGCCCGGTTCCCCAGATGAGCCCCGAGGCGCGCCAGCGCGCGCTCGCCGAAGTCCTCTGCCGCCTCGTCGGCAACCCGCGCCGGAAGAAGACGCTGATGCTCGTCTTCGAGGACCTGCACTGGGTCGACGAGGGCAGCCAGGCGATGATCCAGGGGCTGATCGACGGCTTCGGCGGCACCAGGACCCTGGTCCTCGCCAACTACCGGCCCGAGTACACGCCCCCCTGGAGCGAGAACCCGTGCTGGGAGGCGGTCGACCTGGCGCCGCTGCGCGGTGCGGACACGCGCGTGCTGCTCCACCACCTGGCCGGCGAGGATCCCTCGCTCGACGGGCTCGACGAGCCGATCCACGAGCGCACCGGCGGCAACCCCTTCTTCATCGAGGAGATCGTCCGCGAGCTGGCCGAGTCCGGCTATCTGGAGGGTGAGCGCGGCGCCTACCGCCTCGTCAAGCCGATCGAGGGCGCCGGCGTCCCGGTCACCGTGCAGGCGGTCCTGGCGGCGCGGATCGACCGCCTCGGAGCCGATGCGAAGCAGCTGTTGCAGGTCGCCTCGGTGCTCGGCAAGGAAGTCAGCAGCGAGGCGCTGGGGATGGCCGCCGGCCTCGAGGAGGAGACGATGGAGCGCGCCCTGCGCGAGCTGATCGAGGGCGGCTTCCTCTACGAAGCCGAGCTTTACCCGCAGCGCCTGCTGGCCTTCCGCCACCCGCTGACCCGCGAGGTCACTTACGGCACCCAGCTCGCCGACCAGCGGGCTGCCACGCACGCGGCGGCGGCGCGGGCGCTGATCGAGCTCAACCCGGGCGATCGCTGGGACGAGCTGGCGGCGCTGATCGCCGACCACCTGCGCCAGGGCGGCCAGCCGCTGGAAGCGGCGCGCTGGTCGGCCCGGGCAGCCCACTGGGCCGGCCACAGCCGCCCGCACGACGCGCTGCGGCTCTGGCACGACGTGATGGAGCTGACCGCCGAGCTGGAGGAGGACGAGGAGGTCGCGGCGCTGGCGATCCACTCGCGGCTGCTGCAGCTGCAATACGCCTGGCGGGTGGGAATGAGCCGGGAGGAAGAAGCCCGCCTCGCCGGCGAAGCCGAGGAGATCGCCGAGCGGCAGAACGACCTCCACTCGCTGGTCCTGCTGAAGGTCGCGACCGCGGTGCGGCCGGGCCTGCCGCACTACGGCCCGGAATGGATCGAGGCGGTGCGGGAGACGGTCGCGCTGGCCGACCAGGCCGAAGACCGGCACCTGCGGGCGGCGGTGCGCGGGGCCGGCGCCTACGCCTACCTCTGCGTCGCCGATTTCGAGGGGTTCGAGCGAATCCTCGACGAAATGCTCGAGATCGTCGGCGACGACGGCAGCGTCGGCTCCGGGATCATCCTCGGCAGCCCGATCGCCTGGGGCCTGATGGGCAAAGGGATGATCCGCCGCGAGCGACTCGAATTCGACGAGGCCGAAGCCCTCTTCGAGAGAGCCCTGGTCGCAGCCCTCGAGGAAGACGACCCGGAGACGGCGAGCTGGGTCCGCAGCAACCAGGCGAGCCTGGTCTTCCGCAAGGACCCGGAGGCGGCGCTGGCGATCGCTCGCCGCAACGTCGAGCTGACCGACCGCCTCGGCGACGTCTTCTCCCGCAGCCTCGCCCTCTCCAACCTTGCCTGGGTGCAGCTGATCGCGGAGGAAAACGAGGCGGCGTTGGAATCGATCGAAGCCTCCGAGCGGCTCTATCGCGGGGCGATGGACAACGGCGGTGAGATGGAGGGCTGGCGGGGTCAGCTGCGCGCCCGCACCCTGATCGGGGTCGGCCGTACCGCCGAGGCGCTGGAGCTGGCAGAGGATGCTGCCCGCACCGCCCGCGAGCGGGGAATGCTCTGGTCCTACCCGGTGGCGGTGCTGACCCTGGCTCGCGCCCGCGCGGCGGCCGGAGTGGACGGCGTCGAGGAGGCCTTCGAGGAGGCGGAGCGGGTGGCGCGCGAGTGCGGGGCGACGACGCTGCTGATGGACATCGCGACGGAGCGGGAGCAGCTCGGGAGCGGTACTCGCACCGCCTACTAGCTGCGGCGCTCGAGCTCGGCGACCATCAGCTTGGTGTGGAGGGCGGCGATGAAGTCCTTCAGCGGCTGGGCGCCGGCTTCGAGCAGCTCGACGACCCGCTCCGGCGGCACCTCTCCGGCGAGCCGCTCCATCACCACGTCGACCTCCTGGCGGACCAGCTCCTCCAGCGCCGCCTTGTAGCGCAGGGTGTCGTAGACCGTGAACCCGATCTGCTCGTCGTAGCCGCCGGCGCGGAAGCGGCTGATCGCCTCGATGATCGAGACGTCCGACGGCGTGTAGCCGCGGGTGTTGGGGGTGAGGACGCCGATCTCCGCGAGCCGGTCGAGCACCTCCTTGGGAATGCCGTAGCGCTTGCGCACCTCGGCGGCGCTGGTGCGGGAGCGTTCCTGGGAGTCGAGGACTTCCTTGATCGCCTTCAGCGGCAGGTAGCGCTCTTCCTGCAGTTGCTTGATCAGCTTGATCCGCTCGACGAACTCCGGCGGGTAGTAGGCCATGTTGCGACTGGTCTTGACCGGCTCGGGCAGCAACCCCTCGCGCAGGTAGTGCTTGATCGTCGGCCCCGGCACGCCGGAGGCAGCGGCGAGCTCACGCATCCGCAGCAGCCCATTCTCATGATTCTGTTGATTATCTGGGGCGCTCACGCGCGGAACTCTCCCTGCGGTTCGGCGGCGGGACCGGCGGCGGCGCCCGAGTCCTTCATCGCCGCGATCTCCTCGGGCGAGTAGCCGGCCTCGGCCAGCACCTCGTCGGTGTGCTCGCCGAAGGCGGGCGCCGGGCGGGTCGGGTCGGCGGGGGTGCGGCTCAGCTTCACCGGGTGGCCAAGTTGGCGCACCGTCCCCAGCTGCGGCTGCTCGATCTCGGTGACCATTCCCCGCGCCCGCACCAGCTCGGAGTCGAGCGCCTCGTCGAGGTCGAGGACCGGCTCGATGCAGCAGTCGTGCTCGTCGTTGAAGGCCAGCCACTCGTCGCGGCTGCGGGAGCGGAAGACCTCGGCGACCTGCTCCCATGCGTCCGAGCCCGGCGCCTCGAACTGCTTCTCGATCAAATCGGGACGGTCGACGCCGTTGCAGAAGGCGGCCCAGAACTTCGGCTCCAGGGCGCCGCAGGTGACCCAGCCGTCGGCGGCCTCGTAGGGCAGGTAACAGAGGGCTCCGCCGGCGAGCATTTGCTCGCCGCGGCGCGGCACCTCTTCGTCGCAGAAGTAGCGGCCGGCGACCATCGCCAGCCAGGAGAGGGCGCCGTCGGCCATCGAGACGTCGACCATCTGCCCCTCGCCGGAGCGCACGCGCTCGTGCAGCGCCGCCATCACCCCGAAGGCCGCCATCAGGGCGCCGCCGCCGAGGTCGGCGATCTGCCCGGCCGACTGCACCGGCGGCCCGTCCTTGGCGCCGGTCAGGCCGAGCAGGCCGACGAGGCCGAGGTAGTTCATGTCGTGGCCGGCGCGCTGGGCGTAGGGACCGTCTTGGCCGTAACCGGTGATCGCGCAGTAGACGACGCGCGGGTTGGCCTCGCGCAGACGCTCGTAGCCGACGCCGAGCTTGTCGAGGACACCGGGGCGGAAACCGTCGAGGACGACGTCGTGGTCGGCGACCAGGCGCAGCAGGGCCTCCCTCCCCTGCTCCTGCTTGAGGTCGAGCCGGACCGAGCGCTTGCCGCGGTTTAGCGAGAGGTAGAGCGAGGAGCGGGTGCCGAGCGCCTGCTGCTCGTCTGAGCCGTAGTAGGGCGGCGCCCAGCGGATGTAGTCGCCCATGCCGGTGTCCTCGACCTTTAGCACCTCGGCGCCGAGGTCGGCGAGCAGCAGCGAGCAGAAACCGCCCGGCAGCAGGCGGGTGAGGTCGAGGACCTTGACGTCTGAGAGGGGCAGGTCCGCCATCGGGCGGTCTCTACGCCGCTGCCCGTTTCGGCACGCCCAGCAGCTCGCGCGCCTCGGCGACGCTGGCCGGGCGGCGGCCGACGTCTTCGGCCATCTGCCGCGCCTTCGCGATCAGCTCGCCGTTGGACTTGCACATCTCGCCATTCGGCAGGTAGAGGTTGTCCTCGACGCCGGCGCGTACGTTGCCGCCAAGCACCAGCGAGGAGGCGAGCAGCTTCCACTGGTCGCGGGAGATGCCGATCACCTGCCACTGGTTCGGCCCCTCCGGGCCGCCGGGGATCTGGTCGGACATCAGGGTGACGTTG
>Ga0307306_10000104_pt1 | contig 17894 bp, 20 predicted proteins | sample ER_DNA_193_FD_194507 | JGI IMG/M metagenome (GOLD analysis project Ga0307306, IMG submission 194507) | Bulk soil microbial communities from the East River watershed near Crested Butte, Colorado, United States - ER_DNA_193 | ecosystem: Environmental > Terrestrial > Soil > Floodplain | place...
ATCGGTATCGCCTGCCGACCTGCGCCTGGTCAGACACACGGAAGCCCTTCTCACGGGGATCCCCCAGCGCGGTGCGCGTCTCGGGGATCCCAGGGCGCCGGTAACCCTCCAATTCTTCGGGGATCTGCAGTGCTCCAACTCCCGGCGAGCGATGCTCGGTGCGCTCCCTTTCGTAATCCGGCGATGGGTTCGCCCAGGCTTGGTTCAGATCGTTTTTCGTTCCACAGAAACGGATACCCACGACCCACCGGAATTCAGGGAACAGCAAATAGCGGCTTTGGCAGCAGGACAACAGGGCAAGCTATGGACGTTCATCGACCTCTTCTACCGCGAGCAGCGCCCCGAGTTCACCCATTACGCCAATGACGATTTTCTCGAAGGGATCGCCGAACAAGCGGACTTGGATCTATGGCGCTGGACCGCAGGGAGAGAAGCTGACACCTGGCCCCGAAAAATCGAATCCGATGAAGTCCTTGCCCAAGCCAAGGATCTGCCTGGCCACAGCACGCCGTCGTTCCTGATCGGACCGACGGGCGCACTGGCTCGCCCTCTTCGCCACTTTTCGCTTGAAGACCCCTTGGTGTTCGATGAAGCAATTCAGAAAGCGATGTAGAGCCGCCTAGACGATCACGTCGAGGTTGCCGTCGTTCAACTCGACGGTGAAGCCGGCTGCGGCGGCGATCCCTGCGGCGCCCTCGGCATCGGCAGGGGCTTTCTTCGCCTGCAGCAGGACTCGCGCCACGTCCCCGCGCACCGCCTTGGCCATGTGCGAGACCGCCTTGCGCTCGTCGAGTAAGCGCCGGAGCGCATGTCGACGATCAGGTCGCCCTCTTTGTCCGGCAGCGCCTCGGCGAGGGCGGGGCGCCAATACTTCGCCAGCGGCCCGATCCCGTTGAGTTTCTCCTTCGGCGGCAGCTTGTAGTGCGGGATCCGGTCGTCGGGCCGGACCAGGCCCCAGAGCGCGCTGGCGATCAGCACCTTGCGCCGGGCTCTCGCTGGGAGCTTCGGCAACTCCAGCCGTTGGAAGAGGACGCCGGTGTAGACCTCCGCCGCCGGTCCGGCCGGCGCCCCGCGCAGCCCCGGGTCGAGGGCATCCAGCAGCTCCTCCCTCCTCTCCCCGAGCTCGTCTGCGAAGGCGAGCGAGCCGAGATCGACCGGCCCACCCTCCGCGGGCGCGGTCTTCCCTTCCGAAGGCGGCAGCAGGACGAGCATTCGGGCGGCAGCCTATGCCGCCCGATGCACCCAGGCACCTACGCCGCCGCAGCCTCCTCGGCGGCGATCGCCTCGCCGCCGGGGTTGGCCTCGGCGGTCGCCGCCTCGACGCTGGTCTGGCCTTTCGCCTTCGCCCGGATCGCCGTAGCTCCGATCACGGCGCCCACGAGGGCGACGAAACCGGAGACCGTCATCGCGTGGCCGAGCGCGTAGACGAAGGCTTCGCCGCCGGCCGTGGTCACCTCTTTCGCCTGCGCCGCCGTCAGTCCTGGCACCTTCGAAACCGAGCCGCCGCCGAGCTGTTCGGAGACCGCGTCGCGCTGAGCTGCGGTGACGCCGCTGCCGCTCAGCAGCGAGTCGAGCTTCGAGGTCACCAAGCCCTGGAAGATCGCCCCGGTGACGGCGACGCCGAGGCTGCCGCCCACCATCCGGAACATCGAGAGCACTCCCGAGGCGATCCCGGCTTTCTGCACCGGCACCGCGTTCATCGCCGCGCTGGTCATCGGCGACATCGTCATCGCGATCCCGATGCCCAGCAGCATGAACCCGGGCAGCAGGTCGAGGTAGGTCGAGTCGACCGCGATGCGGCTGAAGCTGAACAGCGAGGCGGCGACGATCGTCAGCCCGATCGCGATCAGCCAGCGCGGCCCGTAGCGGTCAGACAGCCGCCCGGAGACCGGCGCGACGCCGACGATCATCAGGGTCGAGGGCAGGAACCGCACCCCCGCCTCCAGCGGCGAGTAGCCGAGGATGTCCTGCATGTAGAGGGCGAGGAAGAAGAAGACGCCCAGCATCCCGAAGCTGATGATCATCGCCACGCAGACCGAGGCGAGGAAGTTGCGGTCGCTGAGCAGGTCGAACTGGACCATCGGCGCCTTCACCCGGTTCTCGACGAAGACGAAGGCCGGCAGCGCCAGGCCCGCCAGAGCGAGCAGACCGATGACTTCGGCCGAGCCCCAGCCCCAGCTGTTGCCCTCGACCAGGGCGAGGACCAGCGCGGTCAGGCCGACGGTCAGCACCGCGACCCCGCCGTAGTCGACCTCGCGCCCGACCGAGGTGTCGCGCGACTCGCGCACCGCGAACAGGGTCGCGAAGACCGCGCCGATGGCGACCGGGATGTTGACGTAGAAGATCGCCCGCCAGCTGACGTGCTCGGTGAGGAAGCCGCCGAGCACCGGCCCGACCGCCAGCGCCAGCGCCGAGACGCCCGCCCAGGTCCCCATCGCCTTGCCGCGCTCGTGGGCGGGGAAGGCGTCGGTGATGATCGAGAGCGTGCCCGGCATCATCAGCGCCGCGCCGACGCCCTGGACCACCCGGCTGATCACCAGCGCGGTCTCGTTCGGCGCGAAGCCGGCAGTCGCCGATGAGAGCGCGAAGACGACGACGCCGACGAGGAACACCAGCCGCCGGCCGAAGATGTCGCCGAGCCGGCCGCCGGTCGCCAGCAGCACCGCGAAGGAGAGCGTGTAGCCGTTGATCGTCCACTCCAGCCCGCTGATCGACGCCCCCAGGTCCTTCTGGATCGAGGGCAGGGCGACGTTCACGATCGTGTTGTCGAGCATGATCATGAACAGCGCGAAGCACATCGCGCCGAGGGTCCACCACTTGCGGTTGTCGTCGGTGATCAGGTGGCTGTATCGCGTCGTCAAGAGCGATCACTTCCCTTCAGGTGCTCGTAGGTCTGGGCGAGGTCTCCGCGGTCCATCAGCGCCTCGACGGCGGCGTCGAGCTTGCGACGCTGCGCGGCGCTGAGGGTCGCGACGAAGGATTCGATGCCGGTCTGGCGGACGGTGACCAGGGTGGCGACCAGCTTCTTGCCCTTGGCCGTGATCTTCACCCGTCGCACCCGGCGGTCGTCCGGGTCCTCGACCCGGCTTGCCAGCTTCGCCTTGACCAGCGCGTCGACGGCGCGGCTCATCGAGGGGACCGAGACGCCGAAGATCTCGGCCAGGTCGCTGACCTGCCAGACCTCGGCGGAGTGTCCGAGCCCGCCGAGCTCGAGCAGGACCTTGCACTGGGTGATCGAGAGACCGGTCTCCTCGATCACCCGCAGCTGGTTGCCGCGGTCGTAGAGGAACATGTGGTGCATCAGCGCGGTGATTCGCGCCGCGGTGTCCTTCTCAGCCGGGCTGGTCTCCTTGCGGGGAGCCTCGGCGATGGCTTTCACGTCCGTCGCATGCATGAGCACAATAGTTGCACGTGCGCAACCTTTTCGTAAAGGCAATAGTTGTTCGTGTGATCGATATCACGCGCCTGCTGCTCCCAAGCGGAGCGTGAGGCGGAGCGGCTTAGGCCTCGCCGTCGAAGTAGTCGACGCCGCTCTCGCGGCGGACCATCACGTCGGTCTCCGGGTCGCCGGTCCAGATCCCGACCTTGTCGCTGTCGGGATAGACGGTGGCGGTCGGGACGACGACGGTGGAGAACATGAGGACGCGGGCCACGGCGTCGGTCTCGTTGCGGATGCCGTGGGCGCCGGGCGCGCCCTTCTCGAAGAAGACGACGTCCCACGGCTCGAGCCGGTCGGAGCCCTCGGGGTGGCGCAGGGTCGGGTTGCCTTCCAGCACCAGCAGCCACTCCTCCTCCCCCACCTCGTAGTGGTAGGGGCAGACCGCCTGGCCCGGCGGCAGCTCGTAAACGGTGATGCCGGACTCCTCGGGACCGCCGAGCAGCTTGCCGAGGCGCGCCTGGCCGCTGCGAAAGCCCTCCGGGTCCTCACCGTCGTAGGCAAACTCCGGTGCTGCGATGTTGATCCGCTTCATGCGCCGAAGCTAGCAGCGCAAACAGGGCCTTTCGGGGCCGCCGGCTCCCGCCGAACCCGGGGCTAACGTGCGAATCCGATGCAGCCGGACTACGCACAGCTCGATCGCGACCACGTCTGGCACCCGTTCACGCAGCAGCAGGGATGGAGCGCCGAAGAGCCGTTGGTCATCGAGCACGGCGAGGGCTCCTACCTCTTCGACACCGAGGGCCGGCGATACCTCGACGGGACGGCGGCGCTCTGGTGCAACGTCCACGGCCACCGGCACCCGGCCATCGACGCGGCGGTCCGCGAGCAGCTCGACCGGGTCGCTCACACGACGATGCTCGGCCTCACCCACCCCGGGGCGACCGAGCTGGCGGCGCGGCTGGTCGAGATCGCCCCCGGCGACCTCTCCCGCGTCTTCTACTCGGACTCCGGCTCGACCGCGGCGGAGATCGCGTTGAAGATCGCCTTCCAGTACCAGCAGCAGCGCGGCGGCGAGCACGCCCGGCGAACCAAGTTCGTCCGCCTCCACGAGGCCTACCACGGCGACACGATCGGCTCGGTCTCGGTCGGCGGCATCGACCTCTTCCACTCGACCTACCGGCCGCTCCTGTTCGAGACCCACGTCGCCGCCCCCGGCGACGCCGCCGACCTCGAGCGGGTGCTGGCGGCCCACGCGGAGGAGATCGCCGGCGTGATCGTCGAGCCGCTGGTCCAGGGCGCGGCGGGGATCCTCGTCCAGCCGCCCGGCTACCTTCGCGCCGCCCGTGAGCTCTGCGACCGCCACGGCGTGCTGCTGATCTGCGACGAGGTGGCAACCGGGTTCGGCCGCACCGGGACGATGTTCGCCTGCGAGCAGGAGGGTGTGGCGCCGGACCTGATGTGCCTGGCGAAGGGGATCACCGGCGGCTACCTGCCGCTGGCGGCGACGCTGGCGAGCGAGGAGATCTACGAGGGCTTCCTCGGCAGCTACGAGGACTTCAAGACCTTCTTTCACGGCCACACCTACACCGGCAACCCGCTCGCCTGCGCGGCGGCGCTCGCCAACCTCGATGTCTTCGAGCAGGAGCGGACGCTGGAGCGCCTGCAACCGAAGATCGCCCTCTTCGAAGAGCTTCTGGCCGAGGTGGCGGCGATGCCGGAGGTGGCCGAGGTGCGCCAGAAGGGCGTGATGGTCGGGATCGACCTCGGCGACCACGACGCCTCGCTGCAGATGGGCCACCGGGTGACCAGGGAGGCCCGCCGGCGCGGCGCCTTCATCCGCCCCCTCGGCAACACGATCGTCCTCATGCCGCCCCTTTCGATCAGCGAGAACGAGCTGCGGGAGCTGGTCACGATCGCACGTGAATCGATTCACGCCGCGGTTACGGAGTCGATACTCACCGTGTGACGGATCCGGAACCTGCCCGTAGTACGGGCATGGAGCAGACGCTGGTTGCAGAGGCAAAGGAGGCGCCGCGGGAGGCCGATCTCGCCTTCGACCGCCTCTACCGCTCCAGCCGCGACGACGTCTACGCCTACGTAGCCAGCCTTCTCCGCGACGCGACCGCGGCGGAGGAAGTGACCGCGGCGGCCTTCGAGCGCGCCTACCGCAAGCGGAACCGCTTCGACCCGCGCCGCGGCGAGCCGCGCGCCTGGCTCTTCGGAATCGCCCGCAACGCCGCCCTCGACGAGCTGCGCCGCCGTGGCCGCCAGGCGGAGCTGGCGGCGGAGCCGGCCGACCTCGACAGCTTCAGGACCGACGAGGGCGCCGAGCACAGCGAGCGCCGCCTCGCCGTCTCCGCCGCGCTCGAGCGCCTGCAGCCGCGCGAGCGGGAGCTGATCGCGCTGAAGTTCTTCGCCGGACTCGAGAACCGCGAAATCGCCCGGGTCCTCGGCGTCAGCGAGTCGAACGCCGGGACCAAGCTGCACCGAGCCATGACCAAGCTGAGGGAGGCCTGCGATGGAGCCGAATAGGGACGACCAGCTGATCGCCGACCTCCAGGCCCTGCGCCCCACCCCCCGGCCGCGATTCGCCGCCGAGCTCGACGAGCGCGCCGCCGCGGGCTTCCCGCGGCGCTCTCGCAAGAGTGCTCCGGCCTTTTTCGCCGCTATGCGGAGCAGATGGCCGGAGCACCCCCTGCGCCTGCTGATCCCGGCAGGGGGAGTCGCTGCCGTGGTCATCGCCGTCGCCACCGCTGCGATCATGCACGGCCAAGGAGGAGGCGGAGCGAGCAAAGAACATTTCGCCGCCCGTCCGGCCACCGAGGCCGAGAGCGGGGCGCGCTACTTCAACGGTTCCGGCAAAGTTCCCCCGTTCTCGAGGGAAGCAGAGCCTTCGCTGAGCGCTGGCGCCGAGTCCTCTGCGGGGACGGCCTCAGTCGAAGGCGAAACGCTCTCCAGTTTCAATGGCCGTTTTCACCACCGCGCCGTCGAGCGCTCCGCCGAGATCACCCTCGCGGCCGAGCCCAAGGACGTCGACGACGACGCCTCCCGGATCTTCAAAGCCGTCCACGCCAACAACGGCATCGTCATGCGCTCCTCGACCGAGGAAGGCCGCCCTGGCGAGGCCGGCGCCACGTTCGAGCTGCTGATCCCCAGCGCCCGGCTCGACGACGCGATGGCCGCCTTCTCCGATATCGACGCGGTGCGCTCGCGCCACGAAGCCACTGCTGACATCACCGCGCCCACTGTCAGCGCCGCCGAACTGCTGAAGGAATCGCGCGCCCGGATCGACAGCCTCCTCACCCAGCTCGAGGGGGCGGAAACCGAAGAAGAGCAGGAGGCGATCGAAGCCGAGCTGCGCCACGAGCGTCGCCATGCCAGCCGCCTCGCCGCCCAGCTCACCCACCTGCACAAGCGCGCCGACTTCTCCCGCGTCCTCCTGCAAATCGAGACTGGTGGCGACAGCGAATCCTCCGACGGCGGCGCCTGGGGCATCGACGACGCCTTCCGCGACGCCGGCCACGTCCTCAGCGTCGCCGCCGCGGTCACCCTGATCGCCCTCGCGATCCTCGGCCCGATCGCCCTGATCGCCCTCCTCGCCTGGCTCACCCACCGCGCCTGGATCCGCCGCGAGCGCCGTCGCGTCCTCTCCTGAGGGTTACGCTCCTCCGATGGAGGAGCGACGGCGCGGCCCGGCCGAGATGCCCAACTTCGGACCGCCCTCGACGCCGCGGCCGGCGGCCTCGATCGTGCTGCTGCGGCGCGGTGGCAAGCACTCGCAGCGAGCGCTCGAGGTGCTGATGCTGAAGCGCAGCGAGGAGGCGAAGTTCATGCCCGGCGTCTGGGTCTTCCCGGGCGGCTCGCTGGACGAAGCCGACGGCGCCGAGGAAGCCGGCCTCCGCGCCTGCGCCGTGCGCGAGCTCGCCGAGGAGGCGGGGATCGAGCTGCCGCCCGAGGAGGAGCTGGTGCCGTTCACCCGCTGGATCACCCCGGAGCTGATCGCCACCCGCTTCGACGCCTGGTTCTTCCTCGCCCTCGCGCCTGCCCATACGCCTCCGCAACCGGACGGCATTGAGACCACCGAGGCCCGCTGGTTCGAGCCCGCCGCGGCGCTGGCGGCGCAGGACGCCGGCGAGCTCGTCCTCTCCTTTCCCACCCGCACCCAGCTCGGCTGGCTCGCCGAGTTCCGCAGCTCAGACGAGGCGCTCGCCGCCTACCGCGAGCGCCCGCTCGAGCCGATCCTCCCCAAGGTCGTCGAGGACGGCGCCGAACCGCGCGTCGTCCTCCCGGGCGACCCCGACTACCCCGCCTGAGGCTGCTGGTCGGGGAACCGTTCCAGGCCGGCGTGCCAGGGGCCGGGCGGGTAGGTGTGGATGCCGCTCTCCTCCATCTCCGCCTGCAGCCGCTTGAACAGCTGCCCGGCGTTCTTCAGCGCCGCTTTCAGTTCTTCGGGGCTGCGCTCGCGCAGGCGCCAGAGGAACCAGAGCTGGCGGTCGTTGACGCCGAAGTCGACCTCGCCCTGGATCGTCGTCACCCAGCCGAGGAAGCCGGGGCTGAAGAGCTCGCGCAGCGCCACCGGGTCGTACTCCTTCGGCACCGTCGCCAGGAAGCGCTTGTTGAAGTCGATCGACTCGAACTCGACCTTGCGCTGGAAGCGCTGGGTCACCACCTCGTGCCCCTCGATCGACTCGACGTTGAAGGCCGGCACGACCTGCGCCAGGTCCGGCATGTGGGCCTTGGCGAGGAGCGCCGTCGGCAGCACCGCCTTGCTGAAGAAGCCGCCGACTTCCTTTTCGTCGGCGTCGCATGAGGAGCCCCAGAAGCCCTCGGTCAGCTGCCCGGTCAGGCGGTTGACGCCGCCGACGCAGAGCGCGACCGGCCCGTCCTTGGCGTTGATCCCGCCAACCGGCTCGTAGGTGAGCCCGTTGCGCTCGCCGTAGCGGCGCACCGTCTCGGCCCATTCCTGCGCCTCCTGCTTCGCGCCCACGCGGCGATCCTACGCATCCGGCGCCGATAGGATGCGATCAGACAAGGTCACCTAACAGGAGCCCCAATGACCATCGCCATCATCGTCGTCGTCGCGATCATCGTTATCGCGGTCCTCTACTACATCGGGAAGCGCAACTCGATCATCGCCTCGCGCAACCGGGTCGACGAGTCCTGGAGCGGGATCGACGTGCAGCTGAAACGGCGCCACGACCTCGTCCCCAACCTCGTCGAGACGGTGAAAGGCTACGCCGAGCACGAGAGCGCGACCTTCGAGAAAGCGACCCGGGCCCGCGCCGAAGCGATGCAGGCCTCGAGCGTCGCCGACACCGCCAAAGCCGAGTCGAAACTGACCGGGGCGCTGACCGAACTGCGGGCCGTCGCCGAGAACTACCCGACCCTGCGGGCGACCGAGAACTTCCAGCAGCTGAGCCGCAACCTCTCCGAGCTCGAGGACGAGATCCAGGCCTCACGCCGCATCTACAACTCCAACGTGCAGTCCTACAACACCTCGATCCAGCAGTTCCCCGGCTCGATCATCGCCAACCAGGGCGGCTTCACCGCGCGCGAGTACTTCGAGATCGAGGACGCGACCGAGCGCAACGCGCCGCAGGTCAGCTTCGGCAACAAATAGCCCTGGCCACCCAGCCAGGATCTCTAACATTCACAGCGATGACCACTGAGACCAAGGACGCGACGCTCTGGATCTGCGAGAGCTGCGGCTTCATCTATGACCCCGCGATCGGCGATCCCGACGGTGGGATCCCGCCCGGAACCGCCTTCGAGGACATCCCCAAGGACTGGTTCTGTCCCGTCTGCGGCGCCCGTACGACCGACTTCCGCCCCCTCGAGCCGGGCGAGGCCTAGGCCGTAAGGAGCATGGCTCGCCGATGAGCCAGTACGACTACGACTGGGTTGTCGTCGGCTCCGGGTTCGGGGGCTCGGTGGCGGCGCTGCGCCTGGCCGAAAAGGGCTACAAGGTCGCCGTCCTGGAGTCCGGCAAGCGCTTCGGCGACAAGGATTTCCCGAAGTCGACCTGGGACATCCGCCGCTACTTCTGGGCGCCGCGGCTCGGCCTGCGCGGCATCTTCCGTCTCTCCACCTTCAAGGACGTCACCGTCGTCAGCGGCAGCGGCGTCGGCGGCGGCAGCCTGGGCTATGCCTGCACGCTCTACGTCCCGCCCGCGAAGTTCTTCAAGGACCCGCAGTGGGGGGACCTCGCCGACTGGGAGCGGGAGCTGAAACCGCACTACGACGAGGCCCAGCGGATGCTCGGAGTCGCTTACGTCGAGACCGACGACGCTGCCGACGAGCTCCTGCGCGAGTACGGCGACCACATCGGCGTCGGCGACACCTACACCAAGACCCCGGTCGGGATCTTCTTCGGCGAGGCCGGCAAGACGGTGGCCGACCCCTACTTCGGCGGCGAGGGGCCCGAACGCACCGGCTGCACCTTCTGCGGGCGCTGCATGGTCGGCTGCCCCCAGAACGCCAAGAACACGCTGGTCAAGAACTACCTCTACCTGGCCGAACAGCGGGGCGTCGAGGTCATCCCCGATCGCACCGTGACCGAGGTCCGCCCGCTCGGGGCCGAGGACGGCAGCGACGGCTACTCGGTCGCCAGCGAACGCTCCGGGATCGTCCCCGGCCGCGGCAAGCGCGCGATCACCGCCCGCGGAGTCGTCGTCGCCGCCGGTCCCCTCGGGACCAACAAGCTGCTGCAGCGCTGCCGGCTCGGCGGCGCCCTGCCGCGCATCTCCAACCGGCTCGGCGAGCTCGTCCGCACCAACAGCGAGATGATCCTCGCCGTCACCGTCCCCGAGGACTACCCGGAGGACCTGACCAAGCGGGTCGCGATCAGCGGCAGCATCTACCCCGACGCCAACACCCACATCGAGACCGTCTCCTACGGCAAGGCGGGCGACTCGATGGGCCTCCTCTACACCCTGCTGGTCGGCGACGGCACCCGCCTCACCCGGCCGCTGAAGCTGCTCGGGCAGATCGTCCGCCATCCGCTGCGCTTCGCCAAGGTCCTCTGGCCGAAGGGCTGGTCGCGCCGCACGATCATCCTCCTGGTGATGCAGACGCTCGACAACGCGATCGCCCTGCGCCCGACGCTGAAACGCTCGGGCAACGTCTGGCTGCAGACCGAGCAGGATCCCGAGAAGCCGAACCCGACCTTCATCCCGGTCGCCAACGAGGCAGCCGAGTGGCTCGCCAAACGCACTGGAGGGCTCGCCCAGAGCTCGCTGACCGAGGCGCTCTTCAACGTCCCGACCACCGCCCACATCCTTGGCGGCGCGGTGATCGGGCACGACCCCGAGGACGGCGTCGTCGACGCCAGCCAGCGGGTCTTCGGCTACGAGAACCTGCTCGTCTGCGACGGCTCGGCGGTGCCGGCGAACGTCGGCGTCAACCCCAGCCTGACGATCACCGCACTAGCCGAGCACGCAATGAGCCAGGTCCCCCCGGCTTCAGAGCAGCAGAGCTACGAGGCGAACCTCTCCGCGACGTAGTCCCAGTTGACGACGTTCCAGAAGGCGTCGATGTATTCGGGCCGTTTGTTCTGGTACTTCAGGTAGTAGGCGTGCTCCCAGACGTCGCAGCCGAGCAGCGGCGTGGTCCCGTCGGAGATCGGCGAGTCCTGGTTCGGGGTCGAGACCACCGCGAGGCCGGAGGAGTCTTTGACCAGCCAGGCCCAGCCGGAGCCGAAACGGGCGACGCCGGCGTTTTTGAACTCCTCTTTGAAGGAGTCGAGGGAGCCGAAGGTGTCGCTGATCGCCGAGGCCAGCTCGCCGCTCGGCTCGCCGCCGCCGTCGGGGCTCAGCATCTGCCAGAAGAGCGAGTGGTTGTAGTGGCCGCCGGCGTTGTTGCGGACCGCCGCCTGCTTGTCGCCCGGTAGGGCCGAGAGGTTGCGGAGGACGTCCTCGACGTCGCGGTCGGCCCACTCGGTGCCCTCGAGCGCGGCGTTGGCTTTGTCGACGTAGGCCTGGTGATGTTTGTCGTGGTGGACGCGCATCGTCGCCTCGTCGATGTGGGGCTCGAGCGCGTCGTAGGGGTACGGCAGATCAGGTACGGAGAAAGCCATCGCAACTCCTTGTTCGGTTTGAAGTCCGAGTCGGAGCCTAACTATTCCGCTGCTTCGACCGGTGCCGCTCCTTCGACTTCGCCGGCCTTGTCGGCGCCGATCCGGGGGACCGCGCCGGCGTCGCCGCCGGTCCATTCGTTGAACCGGTACCAGGCCGGCTTCGCCTCCCGTGCCTTGTTCAGCAGCCCGGCCGAGTTGCAGAAGACGCAGGTGCCGCCTTCGTCGGTCCAGGTGAACCACCAGACGCCGCCGACGCCCCAGCGGACGCGATTGACCGAGAGCATCGAGAACGCCTTGGAGAGCTGGAAGGCCTGCCCGAAGAGACCGCGCTGCCAGCGGGTCGGGCCGTCCTCGGAGCCCCAGCCGAGCTCGGTGACGAAGAGCGGGGTGCCGAAGTCGTGGTGGCGGCGCATGATCCGCCGCAGGTTGTGCAGCTGCGCCCCCATCGCGGTGGCGTCGGCGACGTAGGGGTGCAGCCCGACCCCGTCGAAGTACTTCTTGATGTGGCGGGCCCGGTAGAGGCGCGAGAGGAAATCGCCGGAGGCGATGTTGGGCGGGACCTGCAGCGGCCGCCCGAAGAGGCCGCCGAGGATCACCTGCGAGCCCGGCGCCTCACGGTGGATGACGCCGCCAGCGATCCGGACCAGCCGGGCGAAGCGGCGCGGTTCCGGACCGGTCGCAAAGGTGACGAGGTTCTCCTCGTTCCAGATCTCCCAGCGCCGCACCGGCAAGTAGGGCAGCTCCTCTTCCCCGCGCCAGAAGGCCCCGCCGGGGCCGTAGCGGTGGACCGCAGCCCGCACGAAGGATGCCCAGGCACGGCGCTGCGCCGCGGTCGTCACCGGCAGGTCGATCCCCAGCGGCGCCACCCATCTCGGCGAGGCGGTGATGAAGGGGAAGACTTCTAGTTCGGCTTCGGCCGCCAGGCGCACTTCGCGGTCGAACCCCTCCCAGTTGCGCTCCGTGAAGGCCGGGTTCTGCGGCTCGATCCCCGCCCAGAAGAGAGGGAGCCGGACGCTCCGCACGTCGGCCTCCCGCATCAGCCGGTAGTCCTTCGCCGTCCCCGCGTTCTGAGGCGAGATGCCGACGAAGCCCGGCGGCAGGTAGCCAGGCGCCGCCACCGGCATCGTCGCCAGCGTCAGCAGAGCCAGAATCGTCGCAATCAAGCCTCGAGCCATCTTCATTCGAAAGGAACCGCTCCCCCGCCCAAAGTAGCGGCAGGCACCTCTCGGCCCCCACTTCCCCCGTCTGGGATAATCGACTCCTCTCGGGGCGTGGCGCAGCCTGGTAGCGCGCACCGTTCGGGTCGGTGAGGTCCCCGGTTCAAATCCGGGCGCCCCGATGAAGACTCCTCGCTGCAGTCAATTCTGCATATCAGGAAATTGCTGATAATTTTGGGTTATAAGCTATTTTCTGATGTCCAATGCTCTCAGCTGCCACTGAAGAAGACGGAACGTATTTCACCCTGATCGGGGATGTGGTCAGTTCTCGAGACGCAGCCGACCGGCCTGCGTTGCAGAAGAAGCTCAAAAACATCCTGGTCCGGATCAACCGCGAGCTAAAGCCTGCGTTGCCACTGGAACCGACGCTCGGGGACGAGTTCCAAGGCTGCTTCGACACGCTTTCGGAGTCGGTGACGGCGAGCCTCTTGTTGCGCTTGGTGCTTCTTGACCAGGCGGGGGTCGACACCCGCTACGGGCTCGGCCATGGATGGGTCACGGTCTTCGCCAAGCGCCGACCGAAATCTCAAGATGGGGAAGGATGGTGGAGCGCGCGGGACGCCGTCGAAATGGCGGGAACGATTGCCGAAGGCCCCTCCGGCTCGTTCAGGCGGACCTGCTTTCAAGCCTGGGCGAACGAGGAGGTGCCGGATTTCGACAACCCCGGCGCAATCAACGCCTTCCTGTCCACCCGGGACTGGATCGTAGGCAGGATGAATGCGAAAAGCCGAAGTCGGCTGCTCTCGCTACTCCGGGGCAATACGCAGAGCGAAATCGCGCGGATGGAAAGTACGACCCAAAGTGCGATCTCCCAAAACCTTACGCGCAGCGGGGCCTACGCGATCCTCGCCGGACAGCGGGCCTTCGAAGGGCGGACCCTTTGATCCTCGGAGCTCTCGTACTGCTCGGCTTCGGGATCGGGGATCTGGTGGCGCTCCTACCCTTGAAGTCCGTGCTTGCCAGAGGAGCGGCAGCAACGGCAGCGGTGATCGTCATATTCGGGGTCGCTGCTCTGAGCGGCATGGCTTCGGGCTCAGTCGCGCTTACCGCGCTCATCGCGGCCCCGGCAGTCGGCTGGGTCCTGCTCGCGCCCGACGCTCCAGAGAAGAAGCACGCTTGGCTCTTGCTTCTACCGATCGGTGCGCTGCTCGGAGGAATTTCCGTCAGTGGGTCGGCCGCCCCGGTCGGAGGCGATCTCGCCCATTGGTATGAGCAACTCCCGTTCGGCTTCGTCTCTTCCGAAGCTGTTCCGGCCGACCAGTTCGTGCTTGGATTCGGAGCGTTCCTCTTCCTCCTGGCGACGAGCAACCAAATTGTGAGGCTAGTGCTCGCCACCACCGACGCAAAAGACCTAGAAGGATCTGAGTTGCCGAAGGGCGGTCGCCTGCTCGGGCCGATGGAGCGCCTGATCGTCGCAGCGGCACTGGTGGCGGGTGATCCCGCTGGGGCCGGCTTCGTGGTTGCCGCAAAGGGCTTGCTTCGATTCCCAGAGGTCAACCGGCCGTCGAGCAACATTCATGAACTCACCGAGTACCTGCTGGTCGGGACCTTCACCAGCATCTCGTTGGCAATAATTTTGACGATCTTGGTATTAGCCTCATCCTAATAATTACGAATTATTAGGATTGTGAAGCCGGGTTGCGGCTAGCCGCCAAGGCCGAAGCTGCCGCGGCTCTCCGCCGGGACCAGCTCCAAGTACTCGGGGTGCTGGGCGATGTGGTCTCGGACGTACGAGCAGTAAGGGAGCACTTCGAGTCCGGCCTCCTGCGCCTCTCGCAGGGCGAAGTCGATCAGCTCGCCCGCCAGTCCCTCGCCGCGGTGGGCGGGCTCGACGCCGGTGTGGGTGAAGGAGCGAACCTTGCCGTCCTGCTTGTAGTCGGCGATGCCGACGATCTCGCCGTCGAGCTTGAGCTCGTAGCGGGAGTGCTCTGGGGCGTCGGCGATGGTCTTCTCGGGCACATCTGCGCACTACCCGCTGTCCGCGGTGTCTAAGAGCGCCAAATCGGGCGCTAGGGTCTAGTCCGATGGACGCCGCCCCCGCCTTCGAGGTCCACGAGGCAAACCTGCACGGCCACCGCGCGGTCTACCGGGTCGCCGGTAGCGGCCCGAACCTCGTCCTCATCCACGGGATGATCAACTCCTCCAAGCACTGGGAGGCCGTGGCCAGTCGCCTCGCCGGCTTCTACCGGGTGATCGCCCCCGATTTGATCGGCCACGGCGACGCGGCGACGCCTCGCGGCGACTATTCGCTCGGAGCCCACGCGGCGAGCATCCGCGACCTGCTGACGACCATCGGGGTCGAGCGGGCGACGATCGTCGGCCACTCCCTCGGCGGCGGGGTCGCGATGCAGTTCTTCTACCAATTCCCCCAGCGCACCGAGCGCCTGGTGCTGATCTCCAGCGGCGGCCTCGGCGACGACGTCAGCCCGCTGCTGCGAGGCGCCGCCCTGCCCGGCTCAGCCGCGCTGCTGCGCCTGGCGACGCGGCCGCAGGTGGTCGGCGGCCTCGCCGCCGCGGGTGCCCGCCTCCGGGCCCGTGGCAACAGCACCGGTGTCTACCTGCAGGCCGTGGCACGGGCCCTGGGGCCGCTGCAGGAGCCCGGCTCCCGCCGCGCCTTCCTGCAGACCCTGCGCTCGGTGATCGACGTCCAGGGCCAGAAAGTCAGCGCCCGCGACCGCCTCTACCTGCTGGGTGAGATGCCGACCCTGATCGTCTGGGGCGAGCGCGACCGCACGATCCCGCTCGAGCACGGCCTCGAGGCCCAGCAATCGGTCCCGAACTGCCGCTTCGAGACCCTCCCCCGCGCCGCCCACTTCCCGAACCTCGAAGACCCAGAGGGGCTGGCGGCTGTCCTCGACAGCTTCATGGCGACCACCTCACCCGCCCACATCGTCGACTCCGAGTGGCGCGACGTGATCGGCCGCCGCGCCCGGCTGCGCCGCGTCGCCTAACCGATTTTCACCACACCCCGCTGTGGTGAAAATCGGTTGCGGCTATTCCACCGCGGCGATCGCCTTCTTCACTTCCGCCAGCGTCGGCCCTTCCTGCAGCGTCTTGGTGCCTTTGGGACCGTTGACGATCATCCCCTGCCCGTAGCGGATGCCGAGCTGGCGGCCAAGTTCCTCGTAGCCTTCGAGCCGCTTCTGGATCACGCTGTCGGAGACCTTGGCCTCTTCGACCGCCTGGTTCCATTCTTCGATTTCCAGTTCCTCAACTCCGCCGGCGATCGAGTTCTCAAAGTTTTCGAAGAGCTTGGTGGTGCGGAACCGCTTCGCTTCTTCCTGGCTGCGGAAGAAGAGGTAGATGTACTGCCAGCCATAGCCCTGTTCGGCGGCGGCCTCGGCTCCGTAGAACCCGAGCTCCTGTGCCGTTTCCGCGTTCGAGTAGTGGCGGTAGAGGAGCTTGACGTCGCCCGGCCGAACGTACGGTTCCATCAGATCCGGAACCGTGCTGAGGAAGTCGTCGCGGCAGCTCGCGCACTGCAGGTCGTTGAAGACCTGGATCGTCACCGGCGCGTCGTTGGAGCCGATCCTGTCCCCTTCCTGCGGCACCCCGCCGAACAGTTCCTGGGCGTCGGAGATGCCGGCCACGTGGACGACACCCTCGTCCGCCTCCTGGGTGGCGATGTTGACGATCGCGTAGCTGAGGGCGAAGAGCCCCATCAGCAGCAGGACGACGACCCAGAACCTGCCCCGTCGGGGCAGCGGCTTGACGGCGACTTCAGAGGACATCCACGGGCATTATCGCGGGCCGGGCCCCTCTGCTCATTCCGCAAGCTGCGGGCTTCCACGGTTGACAGGCCCCGGCGGCGGGATGAATATGGCTACTACCCCTTTCTCACGACCGGGAGGTCATCGATGGCCCATCACCTCACCCCCGCCCAGCTTGCCGACCAGCTGCAGATGGAGCGACAGGAGGTGATCGGCAAATGCGTCGAGTTGGGGGTGCCGATCTATCACGGCCGGATCGACCGAACGCTCTTCGAAACCTCCCTGCGCACCCTCCCCGCCTCGCCCTCAGTCCAGTCCCCGCCCCGGACCCGGCGCTGAACTAGACTCCCCCGGCAATGCCGGGGAGAGGTACCAACTCGAAGACGCTGGCGGACCTGCTGCCGCGGGCGGCGGCGATGTACGGCTCGGCCGTCGCGGTCAAGTACAAGGAGGGCGACCGCTGGGTCGACCGCACCTTCGCCGAGGTCGTCGAGATCGTCCGGCCGCTCGCCTTCGGCCTGGTGACGCTCGGAGTCGAGAAGGGCGATCGCGTCTCGATCCTCGGCAACACCCGCCCGGAGTGGACCTACTTCGACTTCGCCGCGCTCTCGATCGGCGCCACGGTGGTGCCGATCTACCAGACCAACTCGCCGGAGGAGTGCCGCTACGTGCTCGAGAACTCCGACTCCAAGGTCGTCGTCGTCGAGGACGCCGAACAGCTGGAGAAGGTGCGGGAGGTTCGCGCCCAGCTGCCGCAGCTCGAGCAGATCGTGCTGATGACCGGCAGCGCCGAGGACGCGATCTCGATGGAGGACCTCGTCGCCAAAGGCGCAGGCGGCGACGACGCCACCTGGGAGACGCTCTACGGGGCCGTCACCCCCGAGGACATCTGCACCTTCATCTACACCTCCGGCACCACCGGGCCGCCGAAGGGCTGCGTCATCAGCCACGGCAACTACCGGGCGATGCTCGACATGGTCAACGAGGTCAGCGTCATCGAGGACGAGGACCTCGCCTACCTCTACCTCCCCCTCGCCCACTCCTTCGCCCTGCTGATCCAGTTCGGGACCTTCGACCTCGGCACCACCCTCGCCTACTGGGAGCGGGACCCGCTGAAGATCCTCCCGAACCTGTCCGAAGTGAAACCGACCTACTTCCCCTCGGTGCCGCGCATCTTCGAGAAGATCTACACCGCCGCGACCAGCGCGATCGAGAAGGAGGGCGGCCTCAAAAAGCGGGTCTTCGACTGGTCGATCAAGACCGGCGCGAAGATGCGCGAGGCAGAACGCAGCGGCCGCAAGCCCGGCTTCCTGCTGCAGCGCTCCTACGACTTCGCCGACAAGCAGGTGCTGTCGAAAATCCGCAACCTGTTCGGCGGCCGAGTCCGCCTCGCGGTCTCCGGCGCGGCGCCGATCAACCCGGAGATCCTGCGCTTCTTCGACGCCGCCGGCGTCCTCGTGCTCGAGGGCTGGGGGATGACCGAGACCTCGACCGCGGCGACGATCTCGACCCCC
>Ga0307306_10000105_pt1 | contig 17809 bp, 18 predicted proteins | sample ER_DNA_193_FD_194507 | JGI IMG/M metagenome (GOLD analysis project Ga0307306, IMG submission 194507) | Bulk soil microbial communities from the East River watershed near Crested Butte, Colorado, United States - ER_DNA_193 | ecosystem: Environmental > Terrestrial > Soil > Floodplain | place...
GGTTGTTCTGGATATCTAACCTAGGTCCGTAATCCGGATCAGGGACAGTGCCTGATGGGTAGTTTGACTGGGGCGGTCGCCTCCCAAAAGGTAACGGAGGCGCCCAAAGGTTCCCTCAGCCTGGTTGGCAATCAGGTTTCGAGTGTAAGTGCACAAGGGAGCTTGACTGTGAGAGAGACATCTCGAGCAGGGACGAAAGTCGGGACTAGTGAACCGCCGGTGGCAGGTGGAAGCGCCGGCGTTCAACGGATAAAAGGTACCCCGGGGATAACAGGCTGATCTTGCCCGAGCGTCCATAGCGACGGCATGGTTTGGCACCTCGATGTCGGCTCGTCGCATCCTGGGGCTGGAGTCGGTCCCAAGGGTTGGGCTGTTCGCCCATTAAAGCGGCACGCGAGCTGGGTTTAGAACGTCGTGAGACAGTTCGGTCCCTATCCGCTGCGCGCGTAGGAGTCTTGAGGAGAGCTGTCCTTAGTACGAGAGGACCGGGACGGACGAACCTCTGGTGTGCCAGTTGTTCTGCCAAGAGCACGGCTGGTTGGCTACGTTCGGAAGTGATAACCGCTGAAAGCATCTAAGCGGGAAGCACGCTCCAAGATGATGGCTCCCACAGGGTAACCTGGTAAGGCCCCCAGCAGATCACTGGGTGATAGGTCGGATGTGGAAGTGCAGTAATGCATGGAGCTGACCGATACTAATAGGCCGAGGGCTTGTTACTACATTCATGTTTCGCGTCCACTGTGTAGCTCCCGAGATACGGTCGGTCTGCGTTTATTCTCAAGCAGCCGCTAACATCTCCATAGAGTTTCGGTGATCATGGCGAAAGGGAAACACCCGGCTCCATTCCGAACCCGGAAGTTAAGCCTTTCAGCGCCGATGGTACTGCACGGGGGACCGTGTGGGAGACTAGGACGTCGCCGGACATATAACACCTCAGGGTCGGTCATTCGTGACCGGCCCTGAGGTGTTTTTCATTCGAGTTCCGTTCCAACCCGTTTCTCACCACAAGGGCACGAATTGTAATCACATCAGGTGATCCTCACCTATTCACGGCTTTATGCGGGGAAACGGATTGAGCGGGAGCCAATTATTGCACCAGGGCTTCGGCCTCATCTGCAGCGCGCGGTCGATGCTTCGCTTCCCAGGCGAGCACATTCGCAAACTCCTCTGCTGCCGCTTTGTATCGTGGGCGTTGGAGAATCTCCGAAATGGCACCGGCAATCTGTGACGGCGTTGCTTTCTTGCTAAGCCGAACGCCCGCTCCAAGCCTCAGCACCCGGACGGTGTTGTCTCGCTGATCACGGCCCATCGGTAGGCACACCAGCGGCACACCGGCTGCGAGCGACTTCAGCACGGTGCCGTGACCAGCGTGGGTTACGACAACGGAGGCTTCGCGAAGGATCTGTCCGTGTGGGGCAGCTGGTAAGACATCGACGTTGGCGCCGGCTTGGATCTGGGCGGGATCGACGGCTCGGCCGGTCGTCAGTATGGCCCTCACGGGCAGCCGGTCCAACGCGTAGGCAATTCGCTGGAGCAGGTCAGTCTGATCTTGGTAGATCGAGCTCATGGCGACCAAGACCAGCGGCTCACTGCCTCGGCGCTGCCACGGGGTCTCAACTGCCCAGTCCGGATCGTCGAGTTGCGGCCCGACATATCGAACATTGTCGGGAAGCTGAGGTGCCTTGAAGTCAAAAGATGGGCTGGTCATCACCAGCACCCGGACACACCGGTCATAGAGCTCGAACACGTTGTCCAGCGGCAGCAGTTCATAGTCCTCAACGACGGCATTCAGACGTGGCAGAGTCGGTGCCAGCAGCATGGCGGCCAGCCGAGGCGCAACTCTGTCCCTCGTTTTCCGGAGAATGCCGGTTCCCGGCGACCAGCCGGTGCCGAGCAATGGCAGCCCAGGGGTGGGCCGCACATACGTCTGTGCGACCAGCGCGGCAGTGGGTCGACTGGTTGCTTGGGCGCCGATCAGTATTCCCGGCAATCCGTCGGCCAGGATGGCATCGATCGGCGACTGTCGGACTGTCGAGATGACGTCTCGCGCGTACCGGCCGGTCATGGCTTTCCCTGCGAATCGCCGGGCAGCCTGAAATGCGCGGAGCGGGTTGCCGCTCTCAAAAGCCGCGATCATGGCCGTCTGCTCCGAGACCGAGGTGAAGTGCGGTGCTTCCCGCCACGGCGAGAAAGTACATCCGCACCTGCGGGCAGACGCCTCGATCGTCGGATCGGCCAGCACCCGAACCTGGTGGCCCCCACGAACCAGCTCGGCGGCGAGACTAAGGGCAGGAGGCACGGTGCCCCCGGCATCGACGACGGCCAGCAGGAAACGAGCCGGAGGGCGGCCGCCGCTGTTGTTCATCCCGTGGGCGCCCGCCAGATCAGGGTGTGCATGAGGTCAGCCGGGTCGCGTTCGACGGTGTTGCGGCGTTTCGGACGGGATTGACGACCCCGGGAATCGTCGCCCAGCCAGCTCGGAACTCCGTACGGCAGATCACCGCGCGGAATCGGCGCATAGTCAATCTCGGAGAACCTGGCGCCGTAGTTGGGCCCAGAATTGTCCCCGTCCGGATCCGGAGTGACTACCGTCCGCAGATCAGTCACTGCTGAATGCCACTCGGTGATGAGTTTCGTCGCGTCTCGGCTTGATGGGTGCGGCACGTTCTTGATCATGACAGGCGGTGCGCTGCTCCACAGTTCCACCGCGATGTGGGCCTGCAGTCCGAATGTGACGACGGCCTGCAGTGCCGGACCAACGATCATGGAGAGGAGCTCGTTCCGCCAGGATTGCTGCTCGGGCTCGGACAAGATCGGAATTGCGCTCATCGAGCGCGACGGCAGCAGTGCGTACGCATAGGCATTAACGCATACGTAGCTACGAGTCAGGCCTAACTTGCTGAGGAAACCCTGGACACGCTGGCCTGCGTCCCCGACCAACGTACGGCCCGCGATTCGCTCTGTTGGCCCGGGATCCGAGGCAATGCAGAGCAGCTTCGCCGATCGATCAAGTCGTCCGCGGTAGAAGATCGGCCCCCAGTCGTACCAGAAGAGGTCCTGGTGAGCCGCATAGCTCGGCACCTTGTCCAGATGATCAGCTACCTCCGGCGGCGGCCCTGGGTCGTATTCGACCATGATCATCTCCTCACTGGTTGCTGCCGCCGAGCAGGCGTGCGCAGAAGGCGAGCAGGTCCTTGTTGCTCTTCATCAGGTCGTCCTTGGTCATCTCGTACGGGATACCCGGTATGCCGAGGTCCTCGATCGGGATGCCATCGCCGGCGGCAGATCGAATTGCCCGCCGGAACGCAATGGTGAAACCGGTCCCAGCGGGCATCCGGCCAAGCTGATGGTCTGTGCCCGACAGCGCGTCACGGAGCTGCGCCGAGGTCCAGACGTTCGCACCGCCGGCACCCGTGGCCTGACCGACGCTCACCAATGGGCCGACGCTGTGGTCCACCCATCCCGCGGCGAAAAGATCACCGGAGGAGTAGGTATTGGCGTCGACAACCGCGACCGACGGGCCTGGATACTTGCGTCCTTGATCGTTGCACCAGGCTGGATCTGTCAGGGGCAGCGGCTGAGCGTAGAGCTCACCTGTGGACACTGCATCCTGCAGCGACTGGCTCCATGCCTCCAGTTCGAGTCGATTGAACGGACTGTCGGCCATCTGGCGGGCAAGCGGGGTGGCGATGATGGAGAACCGGGTGGGCTGGATCGTCATGTCGGTGAACAGCTGCAGCGCCCGCTCTGCAGCCCAAATCAGGCCACCAGGATTTGCGCGGAGATCGACGATCAAGCCGGTTGGCGGAAGCAAGCCGAGGAGCCGGATGAGCTCGGAAATGAACGCGTCGTCGTCATCGAGGTCGAAAGACCAGATACGCAGATATCCAACCTTGCGACTGAGTGGCCTCGCGGCAAGCACATCTTGCATCGGCGTATCCAGCCATTCGCCGACCTTCGCGTGTGCGGAGACCTCGGACGACGTACGCCGTTCATGATCACTAGCCCACAGATCCGTGGCGAACACCAGCTTCTTGGCGCGGCGTACGGCCTCGGCCGAGGGGTCGCCGGCTTGCTTCAGCGCGGCACGCGACCCGGGCTCTCCAGCGGTGGCGGCCTTGCCGGGCGTCAGCAACCGCCACGGCAACCGGATCTCGGACTTCCGGCCACGCTTGGTCCGGTAGCCGACGATGACCCAATGCTCGTCGGGCGGCGGACCATAGTCCAGGGCGCGGAAGGTGAGCGATTCCAGCGCGCGGGAGCGGCGGGAGTCAGGCCGGCCACCAGTCTCGAGGTCGGCATGGTTCTCGACAGCGCGGGTGAACGGCGTACCGTTCCAGGCTTCCAACTCGACTCCGGGCTGGAAGTCCGGGTCGTCCACGGCATCAGTGTTGATCTTGCTTACCAGATACCTCGGCCTGGATTCCGAGCCGTACTGCTCGACCAGGAATGGCAGCATGGCAACCCGATCACGCAATGTCGACGGCCCGATATAGCGGGTGTGCGCGTCCCGGAGGCCGGTGACGATCGCGCTTACCGCGCGATTGAACTCCGTGTCGGACAAGTCGGCGGCCCGCCGTCGAAGCAGTGTCAACGCTTGCACAGGATCACTCGCGTATGCCGCCCGCTTCGCCGGTAGGTGGGCGTACGCACCCGCAATCGATGTGATCAAGGCATCCAGGATCTGGAGCCGCTCCCCACCATCGAGTTCGACTGGTCCGCCGGGGCCGGATTCGGCGAGGGCTTGGGACATCAAGACACCGCGGCGCGCCCGCTGCACTGCCTCCGGAGACCGTACTGCAGTTTTCATGATCATCCCTTGCTACTGCCGGTAGAACGTGGCCAGGCCATCAAGTACGCCGGAGTGGAAGCCACGCCCGATCACGGAGTCAAGCCACTTGTCGTCATGGGTCAAGGACTGCAGCGGCGGAATGACCAGCTCGTTGAGATCCTTGGGCAAACCGCCGATCGGTGCCAGGCCAGTCGGCATATCCAGCGCGAGGCGTAACGGGGCATCACGATCGTCAAGCCGGCCCGCCCACCGCGCGTACATCGCAGTGGCGGCCTCGACTTCGCGCTTCGGGTGAGCGCGTACCTCCTCCATCCTGTCGATCACCTCTGACCATTCCCAGGCTTGGGTGGAATCGCTCGGCTGGCTCAAGGAGAGCCGCATCGTACGGCCGGCAACAGTGAGCGTGGTGACAGTAGTTGCCGTCGACATGAGGTCCGGAGTGCCGTAGCGGCATTGCCCACTAATCACGACAAGATCGACATCCTCCTCTGTGGCTTGCACGATCGTGGAGAAGGGACTGGCGCCTCGTTTGGCGTTGATCACCACGAGATCGGCTTGTGCTCCAGTTTGCAGCCGGCCGATCTGTCGGTTCCAGGCGCGGGCAAGGATGTCGCCGGGTAAGCAGGTAGCCATCATCACCAAGTCCTGATCACTCAGCGTCCAGCCCAGATGATCTGCCGTGAGCCGTGCCGACTTCAGTTCGCCGAGCACGTTCTTGGTCCCCGACGGTGCCCAATCGGATCCGAGGCAGACGCTGATCTGTTGGGTCCGCGCCGCGGGCACATCGGTGGTCTGACCGTAGAGCCACATGTTGGAGAACGGCGACCAGGCGATGGCGCCGGGTGTCTGCCAGTGTGCGAAGGCCGCAGGATCAACGGCATTGGCGTGCACTGCAATGAATCGCGGCTGGAGGCAACCAGCTGCCTCGGCGTCTGTGAACTCGCGCGCGACGATGGTGCCACGCTGGCCCTCTGAGCAGTGGTAGATGAAAGCAGAGCCGGCTCGCATCTTGTTGGCACGCTCGGCGAGCGCGGCCGGCTTTGCGGTGAGCACCGACGCGTAAATCAGATTGGCGTCGTGCGAACCGAAGGTCTCGTCCTCGATGTTACGGACCAGCCATCCATCGCGCGGTCGATTCTTTGGCGGAGATCCCTGGATCGATGTCGTGCCACCGACGATCGCCTTGGCCTCGACATAGGCCAACAGCTCCTGCGGGCACGCAGTGATCAATGCGTACGCGGGCCAGGTGGTGCTCGCCGCGTAGCTTGGGGCTCTTGTCCACGAGTTGTGATGCAGAAATGGTGCTGTCTGCGCCGGCTCGGTCCACAGCGGCAGCGTGTTGTAGGCGAGATGATTGTGCAGGTCGATCAGTCCAGGCAGCACGAGTGAGCTGCCGACATCAACGACCTGGGCACCTGCGGAGCCCGGCGGGCCGGCCTTCGAGCCCTTGGTGACCGCGATGATCGCACCGTCGTCGCCGATCCAGACGCGTCCGGTGAAAACCGCTGCCTCGTTCGAGGCAACGCCGGGATCGGTCGTCAGCGGCACGATACGACCGCGGATGGCCCACACGGCTCATGCGCCAAAATGAGCGGCGAGCACCGAGTTGTAGCGTTCCATGATCTCACTGGCCGCGCGCTGGTCTGCTGCCGTCGGCTCATGCTGACTGAGCACCGGCACCGGCCAGTCGGGAAGCGCGCCGGTCAAAACCCACGCTGCCTGCCGCGCGGCGCCAACCGCAACACTCTCGAAGGTGTCGGTGACAACAATGGGCACGCCGAAGACTGCCGTGGCAATCTGGCGTACAGCTTCAGACTGAGACGCACCTCCGGTCAGTGTGATCGAGGAGATCTCGCCGGTCTGCTCGCGCAGCACTTCGACACCGTACGCAAGGCTCCACAGCACCCCTTCGACGGTGGCGCGCGCGATATTGGCAGGCGCCATATTCGACAGCGTCAGCCCGACCAGTTGGCCACGTGCATCTGGCAGAGGCGGTGTCCGTTCACCTTCGAGATAAGGGATGAACGTGACGCCCTGGCTGCCGGGCTCGGCGCTCAAGGCGAGCTTGCTGAGCTCGTCGAGCGTAACGCCGAGGAGATGTGCGGTCGCCACGAGATTCCGAGCTCCGTTGAGCGTACATACCAAGGGGAGGAATTCGCCTGTTGCATCAGCAAATCCAGCCACGGTCCCGGTCGGCTCGTGGGTCTGCTGACTGGTCTTCGTAAAGGCCGTTCCGCTCGTCCCCACTGAGACGACGGCTGCGCCACTGGCGACGCCGAGGCCCAGGCCGCCGGCCATGTTGTCACCAGTGCCGGGCGCGACGGCGATGCCGCTTGGTGTGTAGCCGATCACCTCACTCGGAGCGGCAACTCGAGGCAACTCCAGATCATGACCAAAGGCAAGCTGAACAAGATCATTTCTATAGCGGTCGGCGGTCGGGTCGTAATAGCAGGTGCCAGATGCGTCCCCTCGGTCGGTGGTCGGAGCAAAGCCTCGACCCCCGATCTGCCAGCTCAACCAGTCGTGGGGCAGGACGACCATGGTCGTTCGTGCGGCATTCTCCGGCTCTGCCCGAGCCAGCCATCTGATCTTCGAGACGGTCATGGAGGCGACGGGAACGGAGCCGACAGCATCGGCCCAGACGGCGGGGCCACCGAGCTCGGCGATCAAGTCTCGTGCGTCCTGGGCCGACCGGTTGTCGTTCCAGAGCAAGGCATCGCGGACCAGATCTCCGCCCTCGTCAAGAGTGACCATGCCATGTTGCTGGCCGCCGACCGCCAGGGCGGCAACCCCGTCAAGAAGTGCGGGATCGGCTGTGGCTTCTTGATATGCAGTTAGCCACGCGGATGCTGACACCTCAGTAGCGTCTGGGTGCGAGGCACGAGCGCTGCGAACGACCCTTCCCGTTTCAAGATCACAGACCACGATCTTGACGGACTGGGTCGAGGAATCAATTCCTGCGACGAGTGTCATGACGTCCCTCCGACGATGATGGTGATGCCGCGTTCGAGGAATGGGTGCAATGCGGCCTGACTGGGGGAGCCGGCGACGGCAACAGAATCGACTTGATCAAGAGAGGCGAACTGGAGAAACGCAGAAACGCCGAGAGTGCGGGGCCCTGCCAGCGCAATAACCCGATCTCCGGACGCGACCTCTGCCTGAGACACTGCGGCAGCCGCCGGAGTCCCCTCGGTGAGCCCGCGGTCGACGCTGATCCCGGCTGGACACACGACGCTGACGTCGACGTGCAATCGCTCCATCTCATGGACCGCCCAGTCTCCCTCCTGAGCCCGCGTAACCGGCGAAACGGTGCCGCCGATGTTGTAGACCTCAAGGCGACTGGCTCGAGACAGTACGATGGCAGCATCCAGTGAGTTGGTGGCAATTGTCAGCCCGTGGGCCTTGGGCTGAGAGCCCACCATGACATGTGCCAGGGCGAGCGTCAGGCTTCCTGTGCCAAGCAGGATCGTGCCTCGCCTCGGCAGCTCATCCCAGACTCGAGCCGCTATCACAAGATCATCCTGGGCAGCGGCGGGCTGGTTGTTGAGCAAGATGAGCGGACCGGTAGCGAGCCGAACTGCGCCGCCGTGCACTCGTTGCAGTTTTCCCGCGGTTTCCATCGCGCGAAGGTCGCGCCGGATGGTCTCTTGCGCGACGCCTAGTCGATTCGCAATGTCGACGACGTCGACGCGGCCGTCGGCGGCCAGCAGATCGGCGATCGCTTGATAGCGAACGGCGGCTTGCGCATGCTGGACGGTCACGATTTCCTCAACAGCAGCGCGCTGGCGGCGAACATCTCCACTGCTCACCTCGTCGGCGTTGACCGAATGTCTGCAAAAGATCTTTGAATCTCTTCCTATCCGGCAGGTTAGCGCAGCCATCAGAGGAGATCTAGCGTCCGATGTCCTGGCGCCTGCCGGTTCGCCTGCCCGTTTGCACGATATGGGCGCGAGCGTGACGATTCGGTCATCCGTGTGAAAATGGTGGCCGGGAAGGCAGCTATGACGATGTATCCGCCCGAGCGACAGCGGGCGATCACAGATCTGTTGATCCAGCGCGATGGCCGGCGTGCCAGTGTGCTGCAAATCAGTGAGCAGCTGAGAGTCACCACCGAGACAGTGCGCCGTGATCTTGACGTGCTCGAGCGACGCGGCGTACTCCGCAGAATTCGAGGTGGCGCCGAGCTGCTGGATTCCACGCCGTTTGAGCAGGCCCTGGCGGCGCGGCACGCGGAGCAGTTCGAGGACAAGCTCGTGATCGCGCGCAGAGTCGTCGACGAGCTTCCTGAGGACGGCGTGGTGGTGCTGGATTCCGGTTCTCTGACATTGGTCTGCGCTCAGGCGATGCCCAAGGACAGAGCGCTTGCCGTCGTGACGAACAACCTGCCAGCGGCTCAATATCTCGCTGACTACGACAACCTGCGCATCTTTACCCTTCCCGGAACGATCAGGGGGCTGACGTCTGCTGCGGTCGACGTATGGACCGGTAGGCGGCTGAATACGTTGACTGTTGATCTTGCAATTATTGGTGTCAATGGCATGACACCGACGCATGGCCTGACAACAACCAACCCGGAGGAGGCGGCGACCAAACGAGCCATGCTGCTTTCCGCACGGCGGCGAATCGTGCCGGTGATCTCGGGGAGAATCGGCCGAAACTCGTTCTGTTCCTTCGCGGCGATCAATGAAGTCGACCTGGTGATCACCGATGCGGCAGCGAACCCCGAGATCGTCGCTGAGCTCGCTGCAGCAGGTCCTGAGGTCGTGATCGCGACATCGCACCAGGTGGCTCAGCCCCAAATCAATGGAGCACGACCGGCCGCCAGTTCGTAGGCAATACTGATCGCGTGGCAGAGCAAGGGCGTTCCGATCGCTCGCGACACAAGGGGTCGGGTGAGCGCCGGAAGACTCCGGGACGTCCCGCAGAACGGCAGCGGTCGCAGGATCGCGGTGACTCGCAGCGCCGCGGGACGGCCGACCAACGTCGGTCGCCATCGACTGCTGCTCGACCTGGCCTGGCCCGTCGACCGAACGAGCCGCCCGTCCCGGAAGGTGTGGACACCAGGTCTTTGCACGCCTCGGTCCGCGCCGAACTACGAGGGCTGCCGAAGGATCTCGCAGAGATCGTTGCCGCCCATCTAGTGGTAGCTGGTCAGCTCGTGGATTCCGATCCTGAGCTGGCGTATGCCCACGCCGAGGCCGCGCGGCGCCGAGCTGCTCGGCTGCCCATCGTCCGCGAGGCGGCCGCGGAGACCGCGTACGCGGCTGGTCGTTATGACGTTGCGCTGAGTGAGTTTCGTGCGCTGCGGCGCATGACGGGGACGCAGGATTATCTGCCGGTGATGGCTGATTGCGAGCGCGCGCTCGGTCGTCCGCATAATGCTGTGAAGCTGGCGCGCGAGGCGGAGCGGGTCGGTCTGGAGCCATCGCTGCGGATCGAGATGATCATTGTCGAGGCTGGAGCGCGCCGCGACTTGGGCCAAGATCACGAGGCGCTACGGCTGCTGGAGCGGGCCGTTGCCGCCGTACGCCCCGAGGTCGCGCCTCCGCTCGCCGTGGCTCGGCTGCGATACGCCTACGCCGATGCGTTAGTGCAGGGTGGCAAGGATTCCGAGGCTCGACACTGGTTTGCCGCGGCGGCCAAGCTCGACCATGATCATGAGACCGACGCGCAACAGCGAGTCGACGAACTCGACGGGATCGTGATCGACTACGACGACGACGATGAGGGCGATGGCCCGCATCAGGACAGCCAGTGATGGCGAGTGAGCTGATCATTGACTCCTACGATGCGGTCTTGTTCGATCTTGACGGTGTCGTTTACCTCGGTCCGGTTGCCGTGCCGGGCGCGGCGGAAGGCATCGCAGCGCTTCATGCGCGTGGTACCAAGATCGGTTTTGTCACCAACAACGCGGCCCGGCCGCCTGTCGCGGTCGCTGATCACCTGGTTGAACTCGGCATTCCGGCGACCGCCGCCGATGTCGTGACGTCAGCTCAGGCGGCCGCGCATCTCCTGATCGCCCGCTTCGGGCCCGGCGCCAGAATCCTCGCGGTTGGCGGCGAGGGAGTAACTGTGGCACTCAGCGAAGTAGGCCTTGTTCCGGTCCATTCCGCCGAGGACAATCCGGTGGCGGTGATGCAGGGCTACGGCTTCGACCTGGCGTGGCAGGAGCTGATCGAGGCGGCGATCGCAATCCATCACGGGGCACATTGGGTAGCGACGAACATCGATCCGACTCGCCCGACCGATCGTGGACTGGTTCCAGGCAACGGGGCAGCAGTCGCAGCCGTGCGGATGGCCGTAGATGCGGAGCCGGAGGTGGCCGGCAAGCCCTATCGGCCGCTCCTAGACGACACCGTCAGCCGACTCAGCGCTCATCACCCGCTGTTCGTCGGGGACCGGCTTGACACCGACATTGCAGGGGCGGTCAACGCCGGCCTCGACAGTATGTTGGTGCTCTCCGGTTCCCACCGCGCTGCCGAGTTGTTCGACGCCGCACCCGGAGAACGACCAACCTTTGTCGGGCAAGATCTCCGTGCGCTATTACGGCCGGCACTGGCCATCAGCCAAAACGGAGACGAATTCCACTGCGGTCAGGCGAGTGCCTCCGTCGTAGAGGGTCAGCTCATCGTCCAGCACAACGGATCGAGTGACATCGAGGCGACCTGGGCCGCCGCCCGTGCCGCGTGGTGGGCTGCTGATCATGGTTTGGTCATCGATTCCCGCAACGCGGTCTGGCAACTTGCCAGGAATGATCACCTCGAGTGACGCTGCGGTAGCGTTCAATGCGGCGCTGCGGCGTCCACCGGCCGGCATACTCAGCGGTAGAAAGGCATCCATTGTGTCCGAGGCATTTCAGACCTACATCAACATGGTGACCGGTGTCACCAAGAGCACCCAGGCGAAGGCGTCAGCGACCGCTCGGGCGTTGTTCAGACAAGCCGGCCTGGAAGATGTGGCCGTGGAGGCCGGCGAGCGCGTCACCAAGCTGGCCGAGGAGATCATGAACGCAAGTCGGATCAACCGAGAGCTGATGCAGCACTTCGTGACCGCGGAGGTGGACAAGGCCGCGGGGAGGCTCGGCTTCGCGCGCGCAGACGAGGTCGAGGCACTACGTGCCGAGGTCGCTTCGTTGCGAGCACAACTGGATGAGGCCGTGGCGCGTGCGGCACAATCCGCTCCAGCAACGAAGGCGGCGGCAAAGAAGACGCCAACCCGAAAAGCGAGCCCGACGACGACGCCAACCAAGAAGGCGACCGCGGCGAAGTCCACTAGCGGGAAACCGGCGCGCAAGTCAGCAGCCACCACAAAGCGCACCAGACCGTCCGGAGAGAAATGACCGAGCAGAGTCGGGACGAGCCCGAGGATATGGAGCCGACGATCGCCCCACCGCAGACCGGTAATCCCGCTGTGGACGATGCGCTACTCGAACTAGCTGATCTTGCTTCAGCGCCACTCGAGGAGCACCACGATCGGCTCGGATACGTTCATGCTGCATTGCAGGAAGCCCTGGATCGACCGGACGAGGATCAGTCGCACAACGCTGAGCCGGCCTGAGCAGTGACCGAGCGCCTTGATCTTGAAATGGTCAGGCGCGGGTTGGCCCGATCGCGAACTCATGCCCAGACCATGATCAGCGCCGGTCAGGTCATAGTGAACGGTGCCATCGTGAGGCGGTCCGGCGACCGCGTACCGCGGTCTGCAGACATCGACGCACCCGCTGATCGGTACGTCTCGCGAGGTGCCCGGAAGCTTGTCGGCGCACTTGACGATCTCAACCTCCGAGTCGATGGACGAGCCCTCGACGCGGGGTCGTCAACTGGTGGCTTCACCCAGGTTCTGCTGGACCGTGGCTGCCGGGAGGTGATCGCCGTTGACGTTGGCAGTGATCAACTGGCTTCGGTTTTGCGGGCCGATCCACGGGTTCGGCTGCATGAGAAAACAAACCTTCGAGATCTGCAACTCGACCATGTCGGAGGTGCTCCCGTTGATCATGTCGTTGCCGATGTCTCTTTCATCTCATTGACGCTTCTCATCGGCCCACTGGTGTCGGTCACTCGGGACGACGGCTGGCTGTTGTTGCTGGTCAAGCCACAGTTCGAGGTCGGACGGGAACTGTTGGGCAAGGACGGTGTGGTGCGGTCGGCGGCTCATCACGTGCTCGCACTATCAAATGTGATCGAGGCAGCGGCGGCGCGCGGCTGGCCTTGCGTAGCCGCGGTACCGAGCAGGCTGCCCGGCGCCGCTGGCAACCGTGAGTTCTTCGTCCTCTTACGGCAAGCTGAATGTCCGCCAGAGCTGGACCTCACCGCCCTCGTCGCAACGTAGCTGCCGATTCAACAAGCGCTGTCGGCGTGGCGGAAGCCAGGAGCGAGGCAATCAAATCCAGCGAGCAAGCAGATACTCAATATGCTGTTGCAGGTGACCAAGGCTGCAGCCCAGAGAGATGGCCAGCACAGTGGTGCAGGTGCAGATTCGGTACGCCGCGTCGCCGTGCTCACGCACATGGGCCGACCGGCCGCAATTGCCGCAGCGAATCGACTCGTCGAGGGATTGAGCGCGGCCGGCATCGTGTCCGCGCTGCCTGCCGGTGATCTGCCCGAACTCGATGATCGGCTGGCGCACGCAGTGATGCCGCTCTCCAAGCCGGTCAAGCTCGAGGACGGAATCGAGCTGATGGTCGTCTTAGGGGGCGACGGCACCATCCTGCGCGCGGCGGAATGGGTGGTGGCCAGCGAGATTCCGCTGCTGGGAGTCAACCTCGGACATGTCGGTTTCCTTGCCGAGGCGGAGTCTTCGGAGATCGACAGCATCGTCGCTCATGTCGTCGCGCGGTCCTACACGGTCGAGGAGCGATTCACCATCGACGTCACACTCCGCGACACCAAGACGTTCCAGCCAGCGTGGTCGTCGTACGCGATCAATGAGGTGTCGATCGAGAAGGCCGCGCGGGAGCGGATGCTTGAAGTCTTGGTCGAGGTCGATGGCCGGCCGCTGTCGCGCTGGGCTTGCGACGGAATGCTGGTCTCAACTCCCACCGGCTCGACCGCGTACGCCTTCTCGGCCGGTGGTCCCGTGGTCTGGCCGGGCGTCGAAGCACTCGTCGTGGTACCGCTGAGTGCCCATGCGCTGTTCGCCCGGCCGCTGGTGCTCAGCCCGACGTCGACGGTCGTTGTCGAAGTTCTCGACGTCTCCCCGACACACGGCGTGGTCTGGTGCGACGGTCGCCGCTCCGTCGAACTGCGGACCGGCATGGAGATCGAAGTAACCAGGGGACGGCAGCGGTTGCGACTAGCCCGACTCTCTCAAGCCCCCTTCACCGATCGGCTGGTCCAGAAATTCGGCCTGCGAGTGGAGGGCTGGCGCGGCTCAGCCGACCCGGCCATCACCGTGATCGACACTCCTGCATGATCACCGAGCTGCGGATCGCCGACCTGGGCGTGATCAGCGACGCGATCATCAGTCTGCATCCCGGTCTCACCGTGGTCACCGGCGAAACTGGCGCAGGCAAGACGATGATCATCAGCGGGCTCGGCCTGCTGCTCGGCGGCCGGGCTGACCCGCGGTCGGTACGTCGCGGGTCGGAGCGGGCTCGCGTGGAAGGCCGCTTCAAGATCGACAACCTTGAGCTGGCGCAGACTGTGCAGGAGGCCGGCGGTCAACTCGATGATGACGAGCTCATCGTTGCCCGCCATGTCACCTCGGCCGGGCGCTCCCGTGCCTACGTGGGCGGCGCCCAAGTGCCTGCCAGCGTGTGCGCGGAGCTGACGGCCGCACTCGTGCGGATCCACGGCCAAGCAGAGCAGGAACGCCTCACCGAGGCGGATCGTCAGCGGCAGCTCCTGGATCGCTTTGCCGGTGTCCCGGCACTCGAACCGCTGGCGAGATACACGAGTCTTTGGGCAGAGGATCGTGCGGCGCGGACAGAGTTGGCCCAATTGCGTACGGAGGCCCAGCGTCGGGCTCGCGAGATTGATCTGCTGAGGTTTGGTCTGGACGAGATCGAGCGGATTGCTCCTGCCTCCGGCGAGGATGTCGCCCTGGCAGCCGAGGCGCTGCGTCTGCAGTCCGCCGACGACCTCCGGGATTCGGCCGAGTCGGCCGTCCAGGCACTCGCTGGGCCAGATGATGAGCCCGGTGGTGCGTTGGTCATGCTCTACGCGGCCCGCAAAGTCTTTGAATCGGCAGTCTCCCGGGATCCCGCCGCAACCCAGTTGGGTGAACGGTTGGTGGATGCGAGCTACCAGCTCAGCGATCTCACCGCCGACTTGGCGCGCTACCTCGACAGCCTGGAGAGCCAACCCGGCAGGCTGGAACAGATCGCCGAGCGCCGGGCCCAGCTAAGTACGCTCACCCGGAAGTACGGCACCACGTGCGACGAGGTACTGCAATGGGCCGCCGAGTCCGCTGTCCGGCTCACCCAGCTCGAGCAGAGCGACGAGCGGATCGCAACCTTGGAACAGCGGGTGGATGCGCTCGCGACGGATCTCGCATCTTTGGCTGGCCAGATCAGCAGGGCCCGACACGAGGCGTCGGGTAGGTTCAGCAAGTTGGTGCTTGCGGAACTTGCCGCCCTCGCTATGCCGCATGCCCGATTGAGCTTCGACGTAACGAGCGCCGAGCTCGGGCCGTCGGGTGCCGACCGTGTGGAGCTGACCTTCGCTGCCAATCCGGGGAGCGAGCTTCGTAGCCTCGGCCGGGTGGCTTCCGGTGGCGAGTTGTCCCGCGTCCGATTGGCCTTGGAGGTCGTGCTCGCTGGCGGTCACGAGGCCGTCACGTTGGTATTCGACGAGGTTGACGCCGGGGTTGGCGGCAAGGTCGCCGTCGAGGTGGGAAGACGGCTTGCCCGGCTCGCCCAGCACAGTCAGGTCGTGGTCGTCACCCATCTCGCACAGGTCGCCGCCTTCGCTGATCGGCACTACGTCGTGGTGAAATCCGACGATGGCCAGGTGACGACGAGCGGCGTTGTCCAGGTGGCGGACGAGGATCGTGCGGTGGAGTTGGCCCGCATGATGGCAGGACTGGACACCACGGAGTCGGCGTTGGCTCACGCGGGCGAGCTGGTGGAGTTGGCCGCGTCGGCACGAGCGTCGAATTAGGATCTGGCACTCCGGGTACACCGCCGCCTACGGCACCAGGATCGCCCGCCCGCGGACGTTGCCAGCATCGAGGTCGTGCAGTGCATCGGTCGCGGCGTCCAGCGGATAGGTCTTGGTGTGCAGGGTCACCCGACCTTGCTGTGCCAGCGCCATCAGCTCGGCCAAGTCGTTGTACGTACCGACAATGTTGCCGATGATGTTGCGCTCGGTGGAGATGATGTCCAAGGTCGGGATTGTCAGGGTGCCGCCGTACCCGATGACGAAGTAGGAACCAGCGGGCCGGGTCATCGTAAACCCGTCGTTTTCGGCCCCCTGCTCCGCGACGAAGTCCAGCACGACATCGGCGCCGGCACCTTGGGTGAGGTCCTTGACGGCCTCGACCTGCTGGCCGTCGGCGACCACGGTGTGCTCCGCGCCGAGTTTCTCAGCAAGCGCCAGCGCGTCTGGATGGCGATCCACGACGATGATCCGCGTTGCAGTCAACGCGGCCAGACACTGGACCCCGATGTGCCCGAGGCCGCCCGCGCCGATCACGACGCACGTGGTGCCCGGATAGAGCAGGGGAATCGCCTTGCGAACGGCGTGGTATGCCGTGATGCCGGCATCGGCGAGAGCGGCGACGTCTTCGGGCCTGGTGCTCGGGTCGAGTTTCACGCACGCGCGCGCTGATGTGAGCAGGTACTCTGCCATGCCGCCGTCGTGAGATAGGCCTGGGAAGGAGCTGTATTCGCAGTGCATGTCGTTTCCGGCCCGGCAGGCACTGCACAGTCCGCACGTCGGAGCGGGATGCAAGATCACGGTGTCGCCAGCCTGGACGTTCGTCACCGCGGGACCGACCTCGTGCACCCAGCCAGCGTTCTCATGGCCGAGCGTGTAGGGAAGCTTCGGGCTCATGGCTGCGTCCCACTGACCTTCCATGATGTGCAGGTCGGTGCGGCACACCCCAGCGCCGCCGATCTTGACGATCACGTCGAGCGGGCCAACGATCGCTGGCTCTGGCACCTCCTCGACCACTGGGTCCTGGTGATATCCATGCAGACGGACGGCTCGCATCTACTCCTCCTTCTCCCCAACGCCGATACTCGTATAGCGGTCATGCAGCATGTCACGGCACATCCCGGCGTTCGCCTCCAGACTGACCCGTGTGAGTCGGGCCCGGCCGAGGTGGGCACGTACCGTGTCGACCTCGAGGCTCCTGCCGGTGAGAGTATCCATCAGCAGCGGATCGTCATCTCCGCCAGGCAAGCCCAGCTCGATATGTCTCGCTCGCAGCCGCTCCCGGTCCGGGGTGTCTACGGCATCCCCGAGCCGTAGAGCCGCGACCTGCGGGAAGTCGGTGGCGGCGTGGTCGACGTCGGAAACGTCGAAGGCATCCTTGTCCAAGGGCCAGATCGTGGGCCCTTTGTGTACATGGATGTTCTTGATGCCGAGCTCCTCGGACTTCGCCAGATAGCGATATGCCTCAGGGTCGGTGAGCTTCCAGCCGCGGGAATCTCCCTTCCACTCAGCGGTGTAGAGCTTGACCCCCTTGGGGTGCCAGCGTTCCACGTTGGCCTCGAGCTCCTCCACGCCGGCCGCTCCGTCACGTGGGTCCGTCTTGCAAGTGGCTGTTCCGATCGGCAAAGGGGCAGATCAACGAGGAGGCCGGTCAACGAACTGACAGCCAGTCATCGCCAGCCGTACATGCGCTCTCCGTGCTCACTGTAGACCCGCACCTATGGCCTCTGGCTACCCTTGAGTAGGGGCAATCTGAGCCAGTGGTCGGCTATAAATCGAGGCGCTTCGTCTAGAGCGACGCGGCAAGTTGCCCATCTGCGTGCAGTCTCATGAGGCTCTCATCTGCTGCTGCATAACTTTCCCAGCATGCGGGTGTTGGTCGTCGAAGATGACCTACCGATGGCGGCTGCGATCAGGCGAG
>Ga0307306_10000106_pt1 | contig 17792 bp, 13 predicted proteins | sample ER_DNA_193_FD_194507 | JGI IMG/M metagenome (GOLD analysis project Ga0307306, IMG submission 194507) | Bulk soil microbial communities from the East River watershed near Crested Butte, Colorado, United States - ER_DNA_193 | ecosystem: Environmental > Terrestrial > Soil > Floodplain | place...
AGCAACCTGGCAACTGTCGTAGTTTTGCCGGTCCCTGGACCACCTGCCAGCACGGTTACGCTGCTGAGCGCGCTTACCGCGGCTGCCAGCTGTTGTCGATCGGCCTCACCCGGCGCCAGGCCTTCACGGTCGAACAGCCTGTGCAACGCAGCGGCCAAACGCGCTTGGTCGATCTCCAGCGCAGGTGCTGCAAAACGGCGCTGCAGCTGAATTCGAACCAGCTCCTCCTGCTGCCAATACCGCTCGAGGTAGAGCAGGCCGCCGGCCAATCGCAGCGGTCGTCCGCTTGGCTGGTTTGCTCCAACCGCAACCAAGGGACTCGCCTGGATGGCCGCGATCCACTCTTCTGGGTCGGGCCAGGGCAGCGCGACAAGGTCGATGGCGGCCCTAGTCTCATCAAAGGCAGTCTCATCAAAGGCAGTACTGCGTACGGTGTGGAGATCGACGCAAACCGACCCACTGCGGAGCGCGCGAACGGTCAGCGCGAGAGCGAGTCGAACCTTATCGTCGGCTTCATGTCCGATTCGGCAGACCGTTTCCGCGGTATGCACGTCAGCGGGATTGAGGACCCCGGCCGCGTTGAAGATCGATAGCAGGCCGGATGCGCCCTGCACCACAATCTCGCGATCGGACCTATCTGGAGCGAGCCCCAGCGAGCTGAGTGGGGCCGTCGATCCACGCCATTCGATAGGTGCTGTCCTGAACTTATCGAAGGAGGCCGTCCTGAGCTGCTCGACGGGCTCGGTGCGCGACACCGCGGTCATGGTGCTACTCCATCAAGCAGCGCCGACAGCTCGACCACGAGCGCAGGTGGCGGACGCCAGCCGAACACTCCGCAGGGCGCGCGAGCCACCCGTGGTGTGTCCGGTCCGGCCATGCCGCGTACGAAGAGGTAAAGCACGCCACCGAGATGAATAGCGGGGTCGTACGAAGGCTGCCGCCAACGCAGCATGCGATGCACAGCAACGGCATACAGCAGTGCCTGCAATGGATAATGCGCGCTCATCATGGCTTGGGCCATTCGTGCCGGCGCATAGTCGCCGACCGTCAGTACTTCACCGCCCAGACCGCCTAACCAGTTCGTCTTGTAATCCACCACCAGGTAGCGGGGCGGCTGGCCGGCGCGGCGGATTCGCAGCACGGCATCGATACTGCCGGTCAGGTAGCCGCGCAAGGTCTGGCCTGCCATCGCCGGGTCGTTCAGCAGCAGGGGATAGCCGGCCAGCGGCTCCGACGGAGTGAGGTGGCGGTGCAGCAGTGGCCCCACTAAGCCCAAGGTGACGTCAGTGTTCGTGGCATCGCCGCCCGTGAGCGGATATTCAAAGCCAAGCTCAGCAAGCCGGTCGCTGCGTGGAATGTCACAGAGCCGCAGTTCATTGGCAAGGGCTCCCAGTGGCGTACGGAAGGCTGGGAGCAGCGCACTTGCCAGGTCCTCAGCAGTGATCGTTCCGGCCGGAACCTGCGCCAATGTCGCCGCACACGCCTGACGGAGCGCCGCCAGCAGGTCGGCAGCCGTCGGGTCGACGCGCTCGAATACCGCATGCACAGCTGTCCCGAATTCTGCGCCGGACGGCAGATGATGCATAGGCGAGAGCTTCGTAAGACCGTCCCCAGCCAGGTTGGCTTCCAGCTGGCTAAGGCTTGCCGTCGAGCTGACTGGAGCAGATTCGTCGTCTTCGCGTGTGAGGTCAGGCTCACTTCCCACACCTGGCACTGCTGTGTCAGCGCCGTGCGCAGCCGCCGTGAGGCCGGAGTAGGAGGTCCGCCGCCAGGTCAGATCGAGCTCGCGCTCGAAGCTGCGCACATTGAGCACAGGCTGCGGTTCGGCATTGAGCCGCCACTCGGTCAAGCCGCGGGGAGCCAATTCCTCAACGCTGAATCCCGGACCAAGCTCGCGACGGGTGAAGGGATCGCCGTTCAGTGGATAGGCCGCTGTCGGTATCGGGGGATTACCGGACTTGCGCGAAGCAAAGCGTTGCAAGGCCGAAGCCGGTGTGTTGAAGGATGGCGCCCACCAGGTCACCACTTGACACTTCGCTCGTGTCAACGCGACGTAGAGCAGCCGTAGGTCTTCTCCAGACTCCTCGTCGCGGTAGCGCGCGAACCGCTCGGGCCTTCCTGGACCGTGCCGACCACCGACATCGAGGACGCATTCGCCACGACTTACAGCAGTCGGCTCATGCAATCTCAGAATTCGGCCCTCATCGGAGCCACTGGCGTGCCGATCCCAAGCCTCGGGGAGATAGACGATGGGAAACTCCAAGCCCTTGCTGCGATGCACAGTCAAGATCGTCACCGCCTCGGCATCTGTCTCCAGACGCCGGGTGACTTCGGACGTGCCGGTGTGGTGTGCCTCGGAGATGCGGGACCGCAGCCATTCGACGAGCGCCCCAACGCCGAGTTGGGAGGAGGTCATCGCCGCGTGCAGACTCTGGCCGAGATGGCGTAGGTCGGTCAGCATTCGTTCGCCACCACCCAGGCTGAGCAAACGTTCCGGGATTCGCTCATCGGTTGTCGCGGTTTCCAGTAGCGCGGCGACCCCACGACTTTCAAGCACCTTGCTCCACCAACGGACGCGCTGAGTGAGCTCAATCAACGACTCCTCGCTGGCGGCGACTAAGTCGGCGAAGGTCCAGCCGAAGAAGCACGTCAGGGCAGCTTGCCGGACCGTTGGTTGCCGTGTTTGTTCGAGGGCGAGCAGCAGGGTTAGCCAGTCCTGTGCCATCGATGACGCGAAGACCGAACTGGCGCCATACATGACCGCGGGTACGCCCGCTTTGATCAACTGATCGCGGATCGCCTCGCCGCGTTCGTTCTTGCGTACCAGAACGGCAAAGTCGGAGGGGAGCAGCGGTCGCGGACCCTGTCCGTCAAGCAGTTCTGCACCTGAACCCAGCAACGCGGTGATGTCAGCCACAAGATCATCAGCGATCTGAGGCCGGATGGTTGCCACACTCGGCACCTTCTCCGCATCGACCGCGTGCAGCATGACCCGAACCCGGATCGGTGCCGCGAGGCCCTCGCTGTTGCGGACCTGCCCGTTCGCTGGTGCAGTCAGTCGCCGCTGCTGATGTTGAGCCGCCACAGAGCGTACGGCGATCCGTTCGTCACCCAAGGCGGCGTCGCCCATCAGCACACCGAGTGCATCGACCAGGGCTTGGTCACTGCGACGGTTCACGGCCAGCGTCTTGACCTGGTCCGCTTGCTGCACCGCATCGAGATAGCTGAAGACGTCGGCACCACGGAACGCATAAATCGCCTGCTTCGGATCGCCGATCAAGATCAACGTGCAATGCCGATGGAACGCGCGACGCAGGATCTCCCACTGGATGGGGTCGGTGTCTTGAAACTCATCGACCATGACAATCTGGTAGCGCTTGCGCAGCCGGCCGATCGCTGCAGGCCCTTGCTCAGGATCGGCCAAGGCATCGCGTAGCCGGGTCAGCATGTCGTCGTAGGTGAAGAGGTTGGCCACCCGTTTGCGGCGTTCTACCTCCCGCCGAACGGCGGTCGCGAACGCTACCCGCTCCCCACTACCTGTCGGGTCATCGCGGCCAAGCCCGTTGGGAGCGAGTCGAGCATGCACCGCCTGGACCGCGTGATTGGCCACCTCCAACGCCTCGTCGTATGTCACAGGCGGCGAGCCGCTTGCGGCGTAACGCTGGAGGTAGAGGTCGGTGGTCACTTCCCGGGTCAGATCAGTCAGGTGCTCCACGACCGTGGCATGCGGCTCGCGATCACCAAGCACCCCCAAGCCATCGAGCATCTGCAGGCAGAACTCATGCGTCGTGGCGATCGTGGCGGCATCGAACTCAGCAAGCGCGTGCGTCACCCGGTCGCGGCGAGCCTCGAGCTCCTCCGGATCGCCGGTGCAGAGTAGGACCTCGAGATCGCTGAGCGACCTGCTTGCGGCGCCCTTGGTGATCGCAGCAGCCAGACAGCTCTCGGCCGCAACGAGACGCTCTCGGACTCGGAGCCGGAGCTCATTCGTTGCCATCCGACCGAACGTGACCAGCAGCAGCTGGTTCAGCTCAGCCGCTCCCTCAGCGATGATGCGGGCGGTGAGTGCTGCGATTGTGTACGTCTTGCCGGTGCCGGCACTCGCCTCCAGCACAGTGGTTCCGGTAGGCAGCTCGCCGCAGATATCGAACGCAGGCGGATCGCTGGTCATCGCAGATTCTCCACGGACAGCAGCGGCTGGAAGACTCTGCGCGCGATGGTGCCGAACCGGCTGGGCTCGGCAAGGCTGCCGCGTTCTTCGCTGGGGATCGACGGCTGGTCGAGCATGGCGTCCAAGCTGGACCCGAAGAACCGCGCGTACGCCTCGTCGCGATCCTCGGCCCAAAGCTTCTCCAGCCGTCGTCGGTATGGCTGGGGCTGCCTGTCTCGATAGCGCAGCGCCGCGTACTCGGCTGAGGTCTTCGGACTGAACGGGAGCGGCTCACGTAGTCCAGTTCTGCGGAGGTCGATCAGATCCGCCAAGACGCGCCCGGCCCAAGTTGCGTCCACCGGTCCGAGCTGCGAGCAGCCTCCGCGTCCAATAGTGACGGACCGCCAGCACTGGCCGGGATCGGCCACAGTCAAGGCCAGGAGCTCGAGCCAGGCCTGCAGCCGATGCTTCGCGGCCAGCTTGGAGTAGCTGACGCGGACGATGGAGTCGCCGATCACCCCGCTCACAGTTCCGGTAAGCCGCGCAGCTTCGAGCTCGGCGAGTACCTCGTAAGGGGCCGCTCGATCGCTGAGATACGGCTGCGCGGTTTCCACGAGTTGTTCAACCTGGTCAGTGATCTCGCGGATCGCTCTTTGACCCAGACCACGCGGCGGCAGGTAGCCGCGTCGCCACTCGGCTGCTGTGAGCGATTCGAGTTGGTGGCCTGCGATGCGGAGCCGCAATAGCCGGTCCCCGATGCTCCAGGCACCTAGACCGTTGAGGCTGACCGGAATCTGCTCGTCGGGGGTCTCATCAGGCCGGATGATCCCCAGCCCACCCCGGTCATAGAGGAGGGCTCGGATCGGATGGTTGAAGAAGCGGACGAGATCGCTGAGGCTGACCAGGCCGTCTTCGGCGGGATCAGACAGGTGCGCGGGGCCGAATACCTGCACCGCTGAGCGACGCTCCCGAGACGCCGCGCGTGCAGCTCGCAGCCCCGCGCGATCGAAGCTGAACCGGTCCCGGGAGCCGAGCCCGCCAGGCGCGAAGTTGGCAGCGTCGAAGGGCTGCAACGGGTGCCGCCTAGTGATCTTGGTCCTGACGGGCAAGCCATCCTCGGTACGCGCCGTGGTATCGAGAGCATCGAGCAGCTCACCAATCGGAACCGCCGGAGGGATCTCCGCTCCAGAACGCGGATCCGAACCGGCAAAGATCACGACCAACCGCTCCAGCGCGGACATGACCGCGTCCAGGAGCAGCTGCCGATCCTCACTTCTTACGTCGTGGTCGCCGACCCACTCCTCATCACTGACGATGTTGTCCCCGTCTGGCGCGGGCTTTCGTGGAAAGACGCCATCGTCGACTCCGAGCAAGCACACCACTCGATGCGGCACCGATCGCATGGGCAGCATCGTGCAGACCGTGAGCGTGCCGGTTCGGAAGTTCGCCCTGCTGGCGCGTCCGCGGAACGCGTCGCTCAGCAGCGCCGATATCTCAGCCAGACTCAGTGAGACGTCGCCAGCTTGATCAATCCCGAGGGCAAGATCACCAAGCTCGTGGTAGGCGTGGCTCAGCTGCCAGCTGTCGGCGGTTGGAACAGACGCCAACAACTCGATCGCCTGCTTGAAGAGCTCCACCCAGGCATCAAGAGGCTGGGTGGTATTGCAGGCGGCCGTCAGCGTGTTGACCCGCGCGACCAGCTCGGCGAGCCGTCCGACAAGATCGACATCGCCGGCGTCGACATCGTCTAATGGCAACGTGGTGCCGAGGAAGTGCTGATCGGTCTCGTCCATCGTGACCCCGAGGAGCAGCCGCTCAAGGCCGGCCGCCCAGGTGTTCTGCCGAAACTCGCCCATCTGGAATCGGCTGCGATGCGCCGCGTCGAATCCCCAGCGAACACCCGCCCGAGGCACGAGATCCTGCAGCCGCTCCAGGTCGTCCTGACTGAAGCCGAACTTCCGAGCGACTGGTGGCACGGCGCACAAATCGAGCAGTGCACTTGCACCGACCCGAGAGTCGGCGAGGCCGACGAGCCGGCTGACGAGGGCGAGCAGCGGGTTCAGCTGCCGCAAAGATCGGTCGGCCAGCCGCACCCGGAGCCGGTGGCCAGGATGCTCGGCCTGCGTCTCAGGGGTGTCCAGGCCGAAGGAGGCAGCGATCAGGGGTGCGAACTTCTCGATGTCAGGGCACATCACGACGATGTCCCGAGGCTCCAGGCTGGCATCGTCGGCGAGCAGGCCGACGAGTACTTCACGTAGCACCTCGACCTGACGATCAGGACCGTGGCAGGCGTGGAATTGCACGCTCTGATCGCCACCACCGAGGACTGGTCGGCTGTCCTCTGGCCATGGCGCGCGGTTGGCCGCGATGTCGGATTGCAGATGGATGAGCAAGGTCGGTGGCTGTGGGATGGTTTCAGCTGCCGAATGATGCATATCAACGACATTCGGGTTGATCTTGGTCAGGGCCAGTTGCAGCTCGCGCACGTCGCGGCCCAGATATGCCAGCAGCCGATGTCGCACCAAGGCATCTGTGGTGTCGTCGGAGCGTCGCAACGGCTTCGTGGAATGAAATCCGTTTCCTCGGGCTGCCGCCGCTACGCGATCCCAGAGCGCGGGGGACGGATGGGGCAACCACAGATGCACGTCGCGATGATCAGCAAGCGCGTTGAGTACGCGCAGGTGGTCGGGAGCCAACCGAGTCGCGCCGAATACCGACAGCCGTTCGGGGAGATCGCTGCTTTCTGGTTCCCGCTGGAGTCTGGCCACCGCTGACGCCAGGCGTTCCGCGGGGCTCGGCGCCCCAAGCTCATCGCGTAGCCGACGCCAGAGCTCGGCCTGCCAGGCCCGATCGGCGGGCAAGGGACATTCTGAGGCATCAAGATCACGCCCCTGTGACCAGTTGTCGATCATGGCCGGCCGGACCGCCGCGTACGCGGCAAAAAGATCAGCGAGATGCCGCGCGGTCGACCAACGCCGCCCCGCACGAAGCGTGTCCAACTCCGTGGAGCCGCCGCGGCCAAGGTAGTGCCACAGCACAGCAGCCCAGGGCTCATCGCGGCAGCCGTCGATGACGTGAAGCAGCGGCCAGACGGCACGGTGTGGCTGCCATGGATCGATGTCCTCTTCCTCCGCGCTACCCGCCAGGGCACGTGCTACCAATCGCCGAGGTGAAAGAAAAGAAACGCCGATGCAGACGCCGTCGCTGCGACCGGGCGAGGCTCCGAGACGCTGCGCCAGGCCTTGTGACAGCCAGCGTTCTACGCCCCGCGTTGGCACGCTGATGATCTCCGTCGCAAACGGATCTGGCAGCGGAGTATTGAGTAGATCCCCGAGAGCAGTGACCAATCGGTCCGCACGCTCGGCACGATGCAGATAGAGCGTCATGGTCGCGGTCAACACTAAGGCGGGGGACTGACAGCGCGCGGCGCGTTGGAACCAAAAGACAAACCAAAAAAGCGGAGACGTTCCCGCGGGAACGCCTCCGCCATCGAAGCTAGCGCGAGACTCCGCGGCGTCCAAGTCCAGCTAAGGCAGCGAGTATGGAGGTATGGCCTTCATGATCAGGCGAGCCAAACCGTCAGACTGGGAGGCATATCGCGCGCGCTGGTCGCTGCTACCGCTCCTATGGATTTGTGGAGACGGGTCGTCGGCGCACCATGGATCGCGATCCGGCCATCACCGAGATCGAACTCGGGTATCCGCTGAGCAACTAATGCGCCGACCGATCTCACACCGTGCGCCGGGCGTTGTGAGCAACCGAAGATCGTCGGTGAGTGCCCTTATGGTGTCGGTGTGCCTGCAGCCTCGATGAGATCCGAAGTGTCACCCGATGCGCTGCTGGATGATCTGGACCCGGAGCAGCGACAAGTCGCGACCGCGCTGACCGGACCCGTCGCCGTCATCGCCGGGGCCGGTACGGGCAAGACTCGCGCTATTACGTATCGGATCGCATACGGCGTCGCGACCGGTGCGTACAGCCCCACATCGGTGTTGGCGGTAACTTTTACGACCCGGGCCGCCGGCGAGCTGCGTGGTCGCTTGCAGCAATTGGGTACGTACGGTGTCCAGGCCCGAACGTTCCATTCCGCCGCGCTGCGGCAGGCGCAGTACTTCTGGCCCCAGGTCTATGGCGGCGAGCTGCCGCGGGTGCTGGACAATCGGATGGGTGTCATCGCTGAGGCCGCCGGTCGGCTTCGGGTTCGGATTGACACGCCTGGCCTGCGCGATCTGGTCTCAGAGATTTCATGGGCCAAGGTGAGCAATGTCAGTGCCGAGGACTATCCGCGGTTGGCCGCCAAACACAACCGCCAGCTCGCCTCCTATGATCCCGAGACGGTATCGCGAGTTTTCGCGGCGTACGAGAAGGCCAAGCGCGATCGTGGTCGGATCGATTTCGAAGACATCCTGCTGTGCGCTGCAGCGCTGATGTCGGAGCGCCCCGAGATCGCGGAGACGATCCGCCGGACGTACCGGCATCTGGTGGTCGATGAGTATCAAGACGTGAGTCCGCTGCAGGAGGCACTGCTGAATCTGTGGCGCGGCGACCGGGCCGAGTTGTGCGTCGTCGGTGATCCGGCGCAGACCATTCATTCCTTCGCCGGTGCCCAGGCCGGTTACCTCACCGGATTCGGTCAACGATTTCCGCAGGCGACCGTGGTTCGGCTGGTGCGCGACTACCGCTCGACGCCTCAGGTCGTCCGGTGTGCCAATTCGATCATGGCGGCAGCCAAGGGTGAGGATGCAATGCGCGGCGGCTTCCGGCCGGTGACTCTGCAGGCGCAGCAGCCACCCGGACCGGAGGTGGAATTCGTCGAATCGCCTGACGAGTCGGCCGAGGCCGCCGCAGTCGCAGACTGGGTCGCTCAGCAAGCCGTCGCAGGCGTGGCTTTCCGGGACATGGCTGTCCTCTTCCGCATCAATGCCCAGTCGCCTGCCATTGAGCAGGCGCTGGCCGATCGCAACATTCCCTATCTGGTACGCGGCGGCGAGCGCTTCTACGAGCGACCCGAAGTACGCCAGACTTTGGTCACGTTGCGAACCAATGCGCGCGCCATGACCGGCTCGGAACAGGGCAGCGCTGTGGAGCAGATGAAGGATGTCCTCATCGCCTTGGGCTGGACTCAACAGCCGCCGGAGGGTGGCGGTGCAGTGCGGGAACGCTGGGAATCATTGGCGGCATTGCTGAGCGTCGCAGAGGACTTGCAAGCCGAGGCCGACGACGCGGCAGCCTCGGGTGAAACTCTCATCGAGCCTCTCACGCTGCAGGACGTCTCAGCTGAGCTTGACCGACGCGCCGAGACGCAACACGTCCCGGCCGCCCCAGGCGTCACTGTCAGCACCCTGCACTCAGCAAAAGGCTTGGAGTGGGACGCCGTTGCACTGCTCGGCATTCACGAGGGATCACTTCCGTTTGTCCTCGCCACCACGCCGGAGCAGATTAGCGAGGAACAGCGGCTGCTCTATGTCGGCGTTACCCGCGCCCGGCGATTGCTCCGCATCTCCTGGTCGAGAACCCGAAACGGCAACGGCCACTCCCGTACGCCGTCACGTTTCCTGCAGCCGGTGCTGCCAGACGCGCTGAGGGCGCCGGCCAACGGGCAACGATCGCTCCGGCGTACCCGCCGCTCGGCTCTCTCCTTGCATTGCCGGTCCTGCGGCCGATCGGTTACCGGAGCGGCAGAACGCAAGATCGGCCGGCATCTGGATTGCCCGGCGACCTACGACGAGCACACCATGGCGCTGCTACGCGAGTGGCGACGCCAGGAAGCCTCGGACCAGAAATTGCCGGCATATTGTGTCTTCACTGACGCCACGCTGATCGCCATAGCCGAGGCGCGCCCCCGCAGCCTGCCGGATTTGATCAAGGTGCAAGGCCTCGGTCATGCGAAGGCAGACAAGTACGGTGAACACCTCTTGGCGATTATCGCGACGGAGGCAGAGCGGGCAAGATCATCTTCCTAATACGGCAAGCGTCACCAAAAAAGTGTTTGCAAGGCTTTGCGATACTGCCCTAGGGTTGACGAGGACCTTAATGCTCGGCCTGAGCACAAGGCCGCCCATCGCCAGCCTGAATACCGAGAGGAGTGCGGTGGACAGCAATCGAAGCAGCGGCGCCCATGCACGCACAGTTGCGCTGACCATGCCCGAACTCCAGTCCTCGCGTGTGCTCATGCCGGCTGTACCGGCCGTTGCGGTTCTCGTCCACGGCGGGCCACACGCCCATCTCCGCCATCCAATGACCAATGGGTCCCGGTGGCGTGGCATGGGTGAAGTCTGCCCTCAGAGCACCGTTACGGCAGCCGTAGCACAAGGCGGACGTATTGCCGGACAGGGCGCATACGACGTCACCGATACCAAGTTCTCGACCAGCATGGGACCACCTTCCTGTAGTCCGCCGGTGTAAATGCACCGACCGCCTCCAGGGCCGTGGCTCCCAGAACCGGGAATCACGGCCTTCGTGTTTCCCGGCCAGATTCGAGGAGCCCAATGCCCATTCGACTGGGCCAGGGCACCTCATGATCAGCAAAGTAGGCCGACATGTATGACGCAGGAGGTGGCCCGATGGTCGTTCCCCACAGGGGGCGGTTGGGCATCGCCGAGCTGCCCTGCCGACTAGTGGACCCGGATCTGTTCTTCGCTGAGGCGCCCGCTGATGTGGAGCTGGCCAAGGCGCTGTGCCTGGACTGCCCGATCCGAGAGGCGTGCCTGGCTGGTGCGCTGAAGCGGCGTGAGCCCTGGGGCGTCTGGGGCGGAGAGCTGTTCGTGGCCGGTGTCGTTGTCGCCCACAAGCGGCCAAGGGGGCGGCCTCGGAAGTACCCGGTCGCTGATCCTTTCGCTCCCGCGGCGAAGGACGAGGCCGCGGCATGACCCGTACGGGACACGCCGACGCAAGAAATTACGGCGATTCTCCCCAAATGCGGGTCCACGTGCCGATAACATCGGCGATGTTTGAGAGCTGCTTGCGTCTGCCGACGCGGGCAGCTAAGAAAGCGGTTTGCACCATCAATTTGCGGCACAGTTTGAGGCTCCCCTTCGGGTCGACCGTGGAGTCCTGGCTACCCCAAGCCAAGCGCGTGCCCGCGACCTAGCCCCCACGCTGTGCCGCGCGTTGATGGTGCAAGCCGTTTCCGCTTGTCGGCCTTACTCCCCGGTCAATTCCTCGGCATAGCCGGGAAGGAATTCCTCAAGCACGTCGCCGAAGGCTGCTTTGGCATTGAGCTGCGACAAGACGGCCAGACCTCCCAGCCACACTCGATGGATGAGCAGATAGCCGGGTGGCAGATTCAGCTTCATCGCCACTCCGCCTGAGGCGTGGGGATCGCGTACCCGGATGAACTGCTCTCGCATCCAGTCGCGATTGAACTGAAACTCCGGCACCGCCGCAGGCTCCACGAACGGGCTCAAATAGTCGAGCAAATCTTCTGCCTCAATCTCAGACGCAACAAAGCCCTGCTCCCGCAAGCCCTCGGCTACCCGATGAGCGTCGCCCTGCTGCGCAATCCTCAAAATCCGTCCCATCGCCGGTGGCAGGCCGTCTGGAAGTCGTGCCACCAGCCCGAAGTCGACCACACCTAGCCGGCCATCCTTCATGAGCTTGAAGTTGCCGGGGTGAGGGTCTGCATGCAGCAGCCCCACCACGCTCGGCCCGGCAAACAGGAATCGCACATACTGCAGGGCGGCCGCATTGCGCTTCTTCGCTGACAGACGTGCCGCTGAGGAGAGTGGTGCACCGTCGACCCACTCACTCACCATGACCCTGGGCGTACTCGCCAACACGAGTGGTACGTAAAACTCCTTGCTCCCTGCAAATCCCTCAGCCGCCTGCTGCTGGGAATCCGCCTCGAGCGTGTAATCGAGTTCTTCAGTCACCCTGGCGGTGAGCTCGTCCACCAGTGCGCTGACATCCATGCCACCCGCCAATGGCGCGAAGACCTTGGAAAGCCGCCCAATCTGCCGTAGGTCAGAGCGCAATGCTTCGTCGGCCCCCGGGTACTGAACTTTGACCGCGACCGTACGGCCGTCGGACCAGGTGGCCCGATGGACTTGACCGATTGATGCGGCGGCCGCTGGCAGCGGGTCGAAATCACTGAACGAGTCGCGCCAGGCAGCGCCGAACTCCCGGGCAAGTACGGCGTGCACCCTTGAGGTCGGCATCGGCGGTGCGGCATCTTGCAGCCGCGACAGATGTGCCCGGTACGGCGCTGCAACCTCCTCGGGCAGCACCGACTCGAACAAGCTCAAGGCTTGGCCGAACTTCATCGCCCCGCCCTTGAGCTCGCCGAGAACTCGGAAAAGCTGCTCAGCCGCGCGCTGCTGCAGCTGCTCACTGACCTCTTCGGCCGGAGCACCACCCAATCGCTTACCGAGTCCGAGCGTCGCGCGGCCGGCGAAGCCGAGCGGCAGGGAGGCAAGTTTTGCGCCTCGGCGAAATGCGGAGCGAGCCAGCGAACTGCCGTCGCCCGCGGCGGCCAGATGCCGTTCCGCGCCATTGGCCCGCTTGGCCGGCTGGTCGCTCATGGCCCCCATTCTGTATGGCTCAGCCAACCGCAGCCACAGCCGGGATGAGCTGCCCAGCGCCGCAGCCGTGTCACGAAACCGGGCCAGCTGAGTTCCAGTGTGGAACCAGCGGACTCGGGCAGCTCACCGTACAAGAATGCCAGCGTTTGGGTAGCAGCAACCGAGGCGGCCCAGGCATGCAGCGACGGCGGGGTGTCGATCTGCAGCCGCGACAGCTGTCTGAGAACACCCGGCCACTGCGGGTCTGCATCGCTGCGAGACAGATCAGCGCAACGCAGACACGATGTCTGACCGGGAACTATCAGCGGCCCGACGCTTACGCCATTGCCCCAACAGCGCACGAGCAGATGAGGTTGATCATTGCGCACCAGATGATCACTGATCGCTCGGTCGGGCTCGGGTCGCTCGCAGGCGACGACAGTGAGATCCAGGGCAACGGTTTCTGGTTTGGACCAATGGCTCAGCGTGGCAATTCTGGCGCCGGCGTCTGCCAGCGCGGCGCGCAGCGCCTCCGCCTGCGAAGCCAGCACACCGGCGGCCGGATACAAGGCCAGATTCGGCGGCTGGCTGTCGTAAACGTAGAGCGTGCCGAGTCCGCTGGCCAGGAGTAGCCGAGCGAGCTGACAGCCCACAGCCCCGGCACCAATCAGCCGTACCTTCGACGAAACTAGGGAGTCCAGGTACGGCGCCGAGCCCTGTTGGGTGAGTAGGCCTGCCGCGGCGAGGGCGTCCAACGCCCCAGTGACCTGGTCGGTGGTCAGACCGGCGGTGCGACCACCGCGTCGGACAGCGCTGACGGGATGGGAGCCGTCTAACAGCTCCAGCAGGGTGGCAAAGCCGGGGCCGCGAAAGACCAGCGCGGTAACGGGATCGATACCCACCTGGATCTCGTCGGTCGCCCGCCGAATGACGGGTGCGTACGGCGCGAGTCGCGGATGCTCAGGCCGAACGGTCGATTGTGATCGGGATTGGAGGGAGGTCACCGGGCAAGTTTGTGGTTATGTGCCGGACACGCCAGCGCTATCCACAGCCCAATTTGATATCAATCGAAGGTCCAAAACCTGGCTCAGGCGTGCAATCAGGGACGGTCGCGGACCGACCGTCCCTGATCGAATTGCGCTGTGTGGCTGCTAGGCCCTGCCGAGAATGCGGTTCAGGTTCGTGCCACATACCGGACACTTCGCCTTAGCCATCCGGGTGCCCTTGTCGTTGACGTGCACCTCGCCCGAGGCCTCGCGCTTTGCCTTGCATTTCACGCAGTAGAACTCGCCGCTGTACGTCTCCGCCATGACTTCTCCTTGTTCGCTGTTCCTCCGCACCTGGTCACAGTTGCGGGACCGCGCGCTGGGTCATCGACCGCCTGGCGGCCACATATTTGAAGGGCGACCGTTACCGCGACCAACGCCATACCGCTTGGACGCGGGTAACTCTACGCGAGCGCGCCCTACGCGCTGGCAGACCCGACAAAAGAAAGGACGAAACCTCCAGGGACATCGGGATCGCTAGCCTTCCCCTGCGAGCGTGCCGACCATCTGGAGGTTTCGTGCTCGGAACGCTATCCGCGCCCGCAGGTCGCGTCAAACGGTTCTGACAAATTCACTTTCCACCGAATGTGGACAACTGTGTGGAAACGATGTGCACCGTCGGCTGCTGCTTTGTGGACCAAAAGTCGCGATCAGATCACTGCACGGTGGAAGCCATGTGGAAACCTGTGAGAGCAGTGGTCTCATCTAATTTGTCAGGCTATGTATCTCCTACTCTCAAGTGCTTATTTAGGCTTCGCTGCCTTCCTCCCGAAAGTGGTCGAAGCCGACCGGCGACATCGCGTGTTGCATGCTGGCTGCGACCACTTTTGGACGGGTAGGTTGGCTCGTGCCATCCAAGGAGGACATCGTGAATCAACCACGACTGCCTCTGTCCCAGCCAGGGGCGAGGAGGAGGCAACGTCGCCCACAGTCGCCGACACCTCGCCGCCGGCCGACCAGCAGCGAGGCCACGCAGACAGCGATCGATAGTCCTGGGTTGGATCAATCCACTCCGCAGGTTGAGGTGCGACGGAGCAGCCGCCGTACCCGAACAGTGACCGCGTACCGAGACCGCGACACCATCGTCGTATTGATTCCACAACGCATGTCGAAGGCTGACGAACAGACCTTCGTTAGCGACATGGTCGAGAGAGTCCTCGCTCGCGAGGCCCGGGCATTGGCACCGCGTGGCGATGAGGCACTGGTAGCCCGAGCGCGCGACCTTGCGGCGACCTACCTGGCGCCGGCTCTGGATCACATGCCCGAGCCGGCCGGAGTTTCCTGGGTCACCAACCAGCAGCAGCGCTGGGGATCGTGTACGCCGAGCACCGGCCTTATCCGGCTCTCGCACCGCCTGCAGCCGACGCCAGCCTGGGTGGTTGATTACGTCCTGCTTCACGAGCTGGCACATCTGGTAGAGCCGAGTCATTCCGATCGCTTCTGGCGCTTGGTTGGCCGCTACCCGGCGACCGAGAAGGCCAAGGGCTACCTCGAGGGCTATCTCGCTGGGCAAGGCAGGCAAGCCGATGAATTCGATGTCGACTGAGGGAACAGCTCGTCGCCGGGCAGCGGTCGTTCTGGCTCGATATGACGCCTCACCTGCAGCGCCAGAGGGCATGGATCCAGAGACTTTCGCCGAGGCCTGCCTGCTGGATTCGTACGAGGTGGTGGCCGATCTGATCGACGTCCGATCGGGCATCGCGGGTCCGGCTTCGGTTGCCGAGCTGCTCTGGCCTGGAGCGTTGCATCTTCCGGCGGACATCACGGTGTCTGCGATCGCGCGTCAGTTGAGTGACGAGGCCGATGAGCTTGTCGTGGTGCCGGCGGATGTGCCGGACCTGCCAGGACTCGTACTGGCCAAGTTGTTCAAGGTGCTCCATCGGACCGATATTGCGGTTGCGCCCGAGCAAGGCGGAAGCGGGTGCGTCGCGATTGGCATATCGCTGCCATTGGCCGACTGGATTCCCCAGGACGCGTTCGACCTTGATCAGAACCCGTTTGCGCGACTCAGCGCCATTGCGCCGCGCCGAAGCCGGTGCACGCTGACACCGACCTGGCACCGACTGCGGACGCCGGCGGACGTGGCTCAGCTCGACCCCAATCTGGAGGGATGGGAAGAGACCAGGGCCCTGCTCTCAGGTCGGGCACTGGCAAGCGAGTAGTGGCTAATCCACCGGCCAGAGCCGCGTCTCACTGGGATGCCGGGGAAACTCTGGCCGAACGCTTCCGAGCGCATGCCCGCGACGCCGAGCACCTGTACGGGTACGCCATCCGGGGCATGGCCGATGATTGGGACGCCGGCGGCCCCGTCCGCGAGCTGTGTCGCGGATATGAGCATGCACCGCGCGGGGCAGTGGTCCACCTTCGGCTGCTGGCCGGCGTATTCCGTCTCGTACTCACCGGCCGGGCTCCGGAACTCGTGCGGTTCTATCCCTGCCTCGGCGGCACTGCGCCCGCTTCGCAAGTCTGGCCGGTCATGCGTGATGTGATCGGCGCGCACGTCGAGGAGATGCATGCTGCCCTTGCGGTACCCCCGCAGACCAACGAGGTCGGTCGATCGGCTGCGTTGCTCGCTGGACTGTTTGATCTGGTCGCTGCCTCGGGCGTACGCCGTATCCGGCTGCTAGAGCTTGGGGCGAGCGCGGGTCTCAACCTGCTGCTCGACTACTACGCGTTTCGCGGCACATCCTGGCATTTCGGCGCTATCGATTCGAAGCTCCAGTTCGTCGACCCTATCGAGGGTCCCGTTCAGCCTGAAGGATTCGTGATCACTGACCGTGGGGGTTGCGATCTTCATCCCGTGGACGCCGGCACTGCGACGGCCGGCTGTTGCTCACGTCCTTTGTCTGGCCCTTCGACCTGCATCGTCATGACCGCCTCAGGTCGGCATTGGCAGTGGCGGCGATTCACCCGGTGCACATCGACAAGGGGACGGCAAGCAGCTGGTTGCTCAACGCGCTGGAGGCCGATCGTGATGGACTACAGGTTGTCTGGCACTCGGTCACCCAGATGTATTGGCCGACTGAGGAAATCACCGCCGTCAGGAGCATTCTGACGAACTACGGCGCACAGCAGCGGCTCGGGGAAGTGAGTTTGGAATACGACTTTCATGATCAACGGGCCGTCAAGCCTGAGCTGCGTACCCGGCTATGGAATCCGAATGCTGGCACCTCGATTCGGGAGCGCCTGATCGGGACCGCCCACGACCACGGGATCCCAGTAACGATCGCAGCCGATCCAAGCTGACCAGGTAGTTGCCTCTTGCTCTAATTCTGCCGTGCAGGACTTCCGGCAGGCGTCGGATCAAGTCAGCATTGCGCGGTGAAGTCATCACCGTCACCAGTGCTCCTCGACCAGCTTTCGAACGTTCAACTGAACGCGTCACAGCCGATCATTTACGACCGCCCAATCGGAGTCCGACTGCTCTATCAGGATCCTGTGTCAGGCGTTACTGCCAGCCGAGCCGTACGCCAGCAGCTCGTACCAGCGCCAGCACCGAGTCGTCCACCTCTGGCAGCCGATGATGAGCAAACCAGCGCACGTCCAGCGACTCCGCGCCGATATTCGGGCTGCCCATCCGATTCGCGATCACTAGGTACTGCACATCGAGGTGATAGGTGGGTCGTACCGGGCCGCAGGGCACCTGGTGCTTGGACAGCAGCAGCGGACTCGGCTCTAGCGAAAGATCGGCTAGCCCGCTCTCTTCGTGGGCCTCGCGAATTGCGGCCGCCTCCAGGGTCGGGTCAGTTGATTCGATGTGACCACCGGTTTGCAGCCAGCGTCCGATCCGGGAATGCAGCGTCAACAACACCTTGCTCTCGGCGGCGGCACAGATCAACGAGCTTGCCGTCAAATGCGCGCCAGCGCAGGTACGCGACCAACCGTCAGACTGCTTGCCAAGATGATCAAGGTAGTGGAGCCGCAGTTGAACTTGCTCGGAATCGGGGGGCGACCAGGTCTCGAGTGTGCGCTGACAGCTGATCTGCAGGTTTGTGGGCGACTCAGCTGCTCTGATCGTCGTCGCCCTCGGTGCTCTCGCCCTTGAGCAGCTTCTCAATGGCCGCGTCCAAGCCCTCGTCGCCCTCAGACCGACCCTCG
>Ga0307306_10000110_pt1 | contig 17567 bp, 16 predicted proteins | sample ER_DNA_193_FD_194507 | JGI IMG/M metagenome (GOLD analysis project Ga0307306, IMG submission 194507) | Bulk soil microbial communities from the East River watershed near Crested Butte, Colorado, United States - ER_DNA_193 | ecosystem: Environmental > Terrestrial > Soil > Floodplain | place...
AGGAGTCGATCCCGTACATGCCGAGGTTGGAGACGGTGAAGGTGCCGCCGGAGAGCTCCGGCGGGGTCACCGAGCCGTCGCGGACTTTGGCGGCGACGGCGCGGGCGTCTTCGGCGATCTGCCGCAGACCCTTCTTGTCAGCGTCGAAGATCGTCGGCACCACCAGCGCCTCCTCGGCCGCCACCGCGACGCCGACGTTGACCCGCGAGTACATCTCGAACCGCCCGTCGCGATAGGCCCCGTTCGCTTTCGGGAACTCCCGCAACGCGATCGCGCACGCCTTCACGACCATGTCGTTGAATGAAGGCACCGCCTGCTTCTCTTTGGCAGCGCCTTTGAGAGCGGCCCGAGCCTCGACCGCCTTAGACATGTCGATCTCGATCGTCAGATAGAAGTGCGGCGCAGTCGCCTTCGACTCTGCCATCCGCCGAGCAATCGTCTGCTGAAGCTTGTTCAGCTCCTGAACCTGAGTTTCGCCCTTGGCGGTCTCGACGGAGGGACCAGGCGCTAGGCCAGCGGGTCCTGCCGCTGGAGGCGCCGCGCCTTCCACGTCCGACTTGACGATCCGGCCGCCAGGTCCGGAGCCCTGGAGAGAAGCCAGCTCGAGCCCCTTCTCTTTCGCCAACCGCCGAGCCAACGGGGACGCCTTGACTCTCTCGCCGTCCGCCTCCTCGGACTCTCCCGTGGGTGACGTCGTAGGGGGGACCACCTCCTGCGCAGTTGCAGGAGGTGGTGGGTCCCCTGCGGCGGCAGGACCCGCGGGCCGAGCGCCCTCGTCCTTCGCTGAAGAACCGTCGCCGTTCTCACCAATCCTGGCAATCGGAGTCCCGATAGGAAGCGTCTCCCCCTCCTGCGCCAGGATCTCCTTGAGCGTGCCGGCGACGTCTGCTTCGTAGGCCATGTTCGCCTTGTCGGTCTCGATTTCGACCAGCTCGTCGCCGACCGCGATCTCGTCGCCGACCTGCTTCAGCCAGGTGAGGATCGTCCCCTCCTCCATCGAATCGGAGAGGCGCGGCATCACCACCTCACTCATGGGGCAGCTCCATGCCTACAGGTTGCCACTTCGCCCCGCCGGCCCTTCATCGCCGCGCCAGGAGGGCGCCGCGCAGGAGCGAGCCGGCGGCCGCGCGGAGGACGTCGGCGCGGAGCGCGGTCATCACCTCGGTCTCGCGGGCCTGCAGCCGCCCAACCGTCGCGATCGGCTCGACTTCGGGTCGCGGTTCCCCGGCCGCCGGTTCGGGCGGCGCCGCTGCCCGCGCCTGTTCGTAGGCGAGGCAGCCCTCGACGCCCTGGGCGATCAGCTGCGCCCGGTAGTCGGCGCCCTCTTCGGTCGGGTGGAGACCGTCGGACTGCATCAGCTCGGGATGGTGAACGGCGATCGCCGCCCAGTCGGGCACCTGGGTGCCGGGACGGGCGGCGGCGAATTCGGCGACGACCTGGTTCTTGCCGGTGTTGTCGACGCCGTTGACGGTGAAGCCGTGGATCGTCGGCACGACCAGGCAGCGGTCGCCGACGGTGCCGGCGACCTTGGCCAGGTTGCCGGCGAGGATCTCGGGATATTCGGGATTGTCGTTGGTGCCGGCGTCGAAGACGATTACTTCCATGGACGGGTCGTAGCTTTCCTGGAAGAGGTCGAAGATCTGGAAGCTGTTGTAGCCGCCGACCGCGTTGACGGTGAGCTCGAGGCCCGGCAGGTAGCGGCCGAGGTGCGGCGAGGTCAGCTCCTCGAGGCTGTCGCCGACGACCAGCACGCGCGGGGCCGCCGCGGCCGGCGCCGCCGGGATCGCCAGCGCGAGGAGGGCGAGGAGCAGCGCCGGCGCCGTCCTCCCGAAGCTGCCGATCCGCCGCACGAGAGGGGTTTCTACACGACGTAGACTGCCGCCGTGCCCGTCGCCGCCCGCTTCCACACAGCCGGCTGCGTCGCGCTCGTCGCCCTGCTGCTCTCGGGCTGCGGTGGCGGCGGATCCGACGGCGCCGAAACGACCGCCGCCACCGTCACCAGCGAGGCCGTGACCACGGTGCCGGAGCGGCCCATCCAGAGGCACGAGAAGCCCGCGGCCGGGCCCTGCCAGATTCAGCTCGGCAGCTTCGTCGCCTCGATGGACTCGCTGCGCCGCCGCCTCGCCGTCGGCGTCACTTACGACCAGTACGTGGCAGAGGTGGGCGGCATCCGCTCCACTTACAAGAAGATCCCGATCGAGCGGGTGGAGATCGACTGCCTCTCCGCCGTCGGCACCCCGGCCGAGAAGGCGTTCAACCAATACATCGAGGCGGCCAACGACTGGGGCGAATGCGTTTCCCAGGCCGGCTGCAGCTCGGAAACGGTCGAACCGGTGCTGCAGCGGCGTTGGCGGATCGCCTCGCACTTCCTCGGCGATGCCGACCAAGGGCTCAACGCCAGCGCGCCCTAGAAGCGCCGGGGGCCTCACCTAAAAGCGGAGGCCGCCCGAGGGCGGCCTCCGTCTGGTGCATGGAACGATCGCGGGAACAGCGACCGAGCGGGACAAGACTCGGCTCCCGACGAAACGCCGGTGCCCGGGGTGGATTCCGCCGGGCGCCCGAACCAGTGCGGCGCCTAGCGGCCCTGCACCTCCAGAGTCCCATCAAGCATGTGATTCAAGTTAGGACCACCTCCTTTCTCTGGTCAGAGGATTGAAGCAAATCCGCAGGTCGGGCTGGGGTGTCTTCTTCCGTACCCTGGGCGGATGAGCGAGCTGCCCGAGCACGTCGCCCGCAACCGGCGCTTCTGGAACGACTACGCGCCCAAGTGGGTCGAGGCCGGACGCGACGACTGGGCGGCCACCGAACCGCGCTGGGGCAACTGGCGGGTGCCCGAGTCCGAAGTCGGCCTGCTCCCGGCCGAGCTCGAGGGCAAGGACACGATCGAGCTCGGTTGCGGCACCGGCTACGTCTCCTCCTGGCTCGCCCGCCGCGGCGCGAAGCCGGTCGGCATCGACAACAGCGAAGCGCAGCTGGAGACGGCGCGGCGGTTCCAGCAGGAGTTCGGGATCGAGTTCCCGCTCCTGCACGGCAACGCCGAGGAGGTGCCGTATCCGGACGCCTCCTTCGACCTCGCGATCTCCGAGTACGGGGCGAGCATCTGGGCCGACCCCTACAAGTGGATCCCGGAGGCGAGCCGGCTGCTGCGCCCCGGCGGCGAGCTCATCTTCATCGTCAACTCGGTCTTCGCGATGCTCTGCTACCCCGAGGACGAGAACGAGCCGCCCGGCGAGCGCCTGCTGCGCCCCTACTTCGGGATGTACCGGTTCGAATGGCCCGAGGACGAGTCGGTCGAATTCCACCTCCCCCACGGCAAGCTGATCGCGCTGCTCCGCGAGAGCGGCTTCGAGATCGAGGAGCTGATCGAGATCCAGCCGCCGGAGGGCTCGACCACCCGCTTCCCCGGCTCGAGCCTGGAGTGGTCGCGGCGCTGGCCGCTCGAGGAGGCCTGGCGCGCGCGTAAGCGCGGCTAGACGCCCTCCGGAGTCATCTCCGGCGGCAGCTCGTCGCCGAGGATGTCCTTGCCGCGGCGCGCCTGGATCCGACGCCGGACCTCGAAGCCGGCGCCAACCGTCATCGCGAGGGCGAACGAGGTGATCAGCGGCAGCCAGAGGTCGTCCTTGAAGGTCTCGCCGCCGAGGTAACCGAGCATGCAGACGTAGAGCGCCCAGATCGAGGCGGCGAAGGCGTCGGCGGCGAGGAACTGGCGGTAGGGCATCTCCAGGGTGCCGGCGGCGAAGGTGGTCGCGGTGCGGCCGCCGGGAACGAAGCGGCCGACGCCGATCAGAACCGCGCCGCGCCGTCGCAGCGCTTCCTCGGCCCAGAGCAGCCGCGCCTCCCCCTTCTCGCCCTTGAAGAGGCGGTCGGCGACCGGGTCGCCGATCTTGCGCCCGAGCAGGTAGCAGAGGTTGTCGCCGACAATCGCGCCGAGGGCGACCAGCGGCACGATCAGCCAGATGTAGAGGTCGCCCTGGGCGGCCAGCACCGAGGCCGTGATTATCACCGTCTCCGAGGGGATCAGCGGCAGCAGGACGTCGAGTCCCGCGACCGCGAAGACGACGGGATAGGTGACGGCGCTCTGGCCGACTTCCTGGGTGAGCCAGTGGAACACAGCGCCCGGCTACCCGGATCGAGGGGGTTTACCAATCACCCGACGGGTATTGAAGAAGCATGTCTATCTGGGTAGTCGCCGTGATCGTCGTGGTCGCAATCGCAATCCTCGCGCTCGTCGCCGTCTTCGCGCAGAAAGCCAAGAGGCGCCGCGAAATCGAACGGATGCGGCTGCGCGAAGAGGCCGGCGGCCACCGCCAGGAGGCCGGCCTCCACGCCTCGAAAGCCGACGAGCACGAGGAGGAGGCCCACCAGGCGGAGCTGGAAGCGCGCGAAGCGGCCGAGCGGGCCGAGCGCGAGCGCGAGCTCGCCGAACACCACGGCGGCAAAGCCGACGACCTCGAGCAAAAGCTCTAGCGACGCCTGCTGAGCGAGCCAACGGGCCGCATAATGGCCGGGTGAGCGAGGAGAGCTCGACGGTCGTCTTCTTCCCCGAGGGGGCGTTCGGGCCGACCAACAACTGCGTCGGGATCGGCGACGTCCTGCGCCGGCGCGGCCACCGGGTCGTCTTCGTCGTCGAGGAGTCGTTCGCCGGGACGCTGGAAGAGAAAGGCTTCGAGGAGCGGCTGATGCGGCTGACGCCGCCGCCGGAGACCGAGGAAGCGCCGGGGCAGTTCTGGAAGGACTTCATCCGCGACACGGCGCCGGTCTTCCGCACCTCGACGCAGGAGCAGCTGGCCGACTTCATCGCCCCCACCTTCCAGGCACTGGTCGACGGGGCGAAGTACGTCGACGAGCGGCTGCGGGAGATCGTCGACGAGCTCGAGCCCGACCTGATCGTCGAGGACAACGTCGTCGCCTTCCCGGCGCTGCCGGCCTGCGGGCGGCCGTGGGCGCGGATCATGTCCTGCAACCCGACGGAGATGAAGGACCCCGAGGTGCCGCCGCCGTTCTCCGGGCTGCCGAGCGACGACACCGGCGGCTGGGACGAGTACTGGCACGACTACCGCGCCGCCCACCGGGAGCTGCACGCCGAGTTCAGCGAGTTCTGCCGGCAGCGCGGGGCGCCGCCGCTGCCGCCCGACGACTTCATCCACGAGAGCCCCTGGCTCAACATGTACCTCTATCCCGACGAGGTCGACTACCGCCGCGCCGAGCCGCTCGGGCCGACCTGGCACAACCTGCAGGCGAGCGTCCGCGCCACCGACCCCGCCTGGGAGCTGCCGGAGGAGCTGCGCGGCGGCGAGGAGCCGCTGATCTACCTCAGCCTCGGCTCGCTCGGCTCGGCCGACGTCCCGCTGATGGAGAAGCTGGTCGGCGAGCTGGCCGACGCGCCCTACCGGGTGATCGTCTCGAAGGGCCCGCAGCACACCGAGTTCGAGCTCGCCGGCAACATGGCCGGCGCCGAGTTCCTCCCCCAGACCGAAATCCTCCCGAAGGTCGACCTGGTGATCACCCACGGCGGCAACAACACCGTCACCGAGTCCCTCTACTTCGGCAAGCCGATGGTCGTGCTGCCGATCTTCTGGGACCAGCACGACAACGCCCAGCGGATCGAGGAGACCGGCTTCGGCGCCCGGCTCGACACCTACGGGCACAGCGGCGAGGAGCTGACCGGCGCGATCGAGCGGCTGCTCGGCGACGAGGCGCTGGCGGCGCGGCTGGCGCAGACTTCGGAGCGGCTGCAGAGCGCGCCGGGGACCACGAAGGCCGCAGACCTGATCGAGCAGGTCGCTCGCAGTCACCCGTAGCCGCCGCCGGTTCAAGATCCCGATCCAAAATTCGCCAGTAGGGTGCCGCGCATTCCAGGGCGCGAGCGGGGGGCTCGCGTCCCGCCACCCGAGGAGGTTCCGTGTCCCGTTCCATCCGATTTTTCATCCCGCTGATCGTCCTGCTGGCGATCGTCGGAATCAGCGCCTGTGGCAGTAGCGAGCCGTCGGCCGACGACTTCGTCGCCGAAGCCGACGAGATCTGCACCGAACAGGTGCGTGACTTCCAGAAGGTCGAAGCGAAGCTGGGCTCCTCCGCGGACCTGAAGGAGGAGGAGACGCTGCAGAAGCAGCTCCTGCCGCTGCGCGAGAAGTCGCTCTCGGAACTCGAAGAAGTAGAGGCGCCCGGGGATGCCGCGAAACCGTACGACCGCTATCTCGAGATCCGCCGTCAGCTCCGCGACGTCCGCGCCGAACAGCTGAAGCTGCTCGAGAAGGGGGACGAAGAGGCGCTCGAACCGGTCAACGAGAAGATCGGCGACCTCAACGACGAGCTCGACGAAGTCGGGAAGGAAGCGGGCCTGAAGGCCTGCGCCAGCGTCCTCCCCAAAGACCAGGCCAAAGAAGCCCAGAAAGTGGTCGAAGAGGTGGCGCTGACGACCGACCCGAAGCGGGTCTGCCGTGAGCTCGTCACCCAGAATTACCTCGACCTCGGCTTCGAAGGCAAGTTCGAGGTGTGCGCCAAGTTCCAGCGCGAAGAAAGCGACAACTTCGCCGACGCGGTCAAAGTCGAGGAGGTCTCCGGCGTCGCCGACACCTCCGCCTCCGTCCACATCACCGAAGTCGGGGGGATGTACGACGGCGAAGAATCCGTCTGGGTGCTGACGCGCGAAGGCGGCGAGTGGAAAGTGAACCTGATCTCCGCCAGCGCGTAGGCAGTGGCTGCAGCGGCGCCGGGGACGACTGCCCCGGCGCCGCGCGGTTCCTCAGGCCGGCTCGCCCCGCATCTGCACGAAGCGGGCGACGGTGACGAAGACGAAGCCGCCGATCAGGTTGCCGGCGACGGCGATCGGGAAGTTCTGGGCGAGGTCGGCCCATTCGGCGTCGCCGGTTCCGGCCATCAGGCCGAAGCTCATCTCGCCGAAGCTGACGACCGCGTGGTTGAGGCTCGGCGCGGCAAGGATGAAGCCGATCAGGTGGGCGGTCGCCTCCGGCATCACCGCCTCCATCGCGCCGGTGGTGACGACGAGGGCGACGATCCCGAGCATCACGTCGAGGCCACCGACCAGGCCGGTGGCGAGGAGGCCGGCGATCGAGCGCGAGAGCCGCCGCTCCCCCTCCTCCTCGCTCTGCTTCCAGATCTCGCCGGGGTCTCTGACGCTCATGCCCCGCGCTACCCCCGGCACCTCCCGGGAAACAAATGCGGCGGCCTGGGTAGGGAGAGCGCATGAGCGGGAAGAAGAACCCTGCAGATGACCTCGACGCGCTGGTCGGCGAGCTGGACTACCCGATGTTCATCGTCACCACCCGCTCGGGCGAGCAGCTGGGCGGCTGCCTGATCGGCTTCGCCACCCAGTGCAGCATCGACCCGCCGCGGTTCCTCGTCTGCCTCTCGGACAAGAACCGCACCACCCGCCTCGCCCAGGAAGCCGACGCCCTCGCCGTCCACTTCGTCCCCTCCTCCGCCGAGGACCTGGCGCAGCTATTCGGCGGCCAGACCGGCGACGAGGTGGACAAGTTCGCCGAGTGCGACTGGCACGAGGGCCCTCGCGGGCTCCCCATCCTCGACGCCTGTGACAACTGGTTCGCCGCCACGATCCGCGACCGCCATCCGCTCGGCGACCACATCGCCTTCCTCCTCGACCCGATCGAGGCCCACGCCGGCACCCCCTTCGACGAATTCACCTTCCACCGGGCGCGACGGATCGACGCCGGGCACGAGGCTTGAGCGACAATCCCTGCCGAGCCTCGGCCCACTCACAGCCCGAGCACCACACAAACAGGAAGGTTCAGATGTCGAAGACCCGCAGGTTTCGCGCGACGTTCTCCTACGCGAACGTCGTCTCCACGCTTTGCTTGTTCCTCTTGCTCGGGGGCGGGATGGCGGTCGCCGCCACCCAGCTCGGCAAGAACACCGTCGGCCCGAAGCAGCTGAAGAAGAACGCGGTGACGGCGGCGAAAGTCAAGGCGGGCGCGATCACCGGGGCAAAGGTGAAGGACGGGTCGCTGACGGGCGCCGATCTTCAAAACGGTTCTCTGGGCGGTGCGGAGCTGCAGGACGGTTCGGTCTCGGCCGCCAAGCTCGCGAACGGCTCAGTCGGGGCCGCCAAGCTCGCCGACGGCTCGGTGGGCGCTGCGAAGCTTCAGGACGGCTCGGTGAGCGGCGCGAAGCTGCAGGACGGCTCGGTCACCAGCGCCAAGGTCCAGGACAGCTCCCTCACCGGCTCGGACATCAACCAGTCGACCCTCACCGCGGTGCGCGCGAGCAACGTGATCGGAATGGGGTTCGAGGGAGACGGCAGCTGCAGCGCCGCGACCCCGCTGCCCCCAGGAGTGAGCGCCGAGCACGTCGGCGGCTCCGGCAGCGGCGCCTGCCAGATCACCTTCCCCAGCTCGGTGATCGACTGCGCGGCGACCGCGACGCCGCACGTCCGCGCCAGCGGCCTGGTGCTGCTCGCGACGCGCACCGCCCAGATCATCCAGTTCACGGAAGCGCCGAACAAACTGGAGGTCGACACCACCTCCAATGGCTCCTTCGCGGACGAGCCGTTCGACCTGGTGCTCGTCTGCTGAGCATTCCTCGGAGGTGCAGCCGGCGGGGCGGGCACAGGGCCCGCCCCGCCACCGCCTCAGCGGGCGATCAGCCAGAGGCCGACCTGCTTGTCCTTGATCCGTCCGATTCCGGTGTCGGGCGTCCACCAGACGCGGGCGGTCACGTGGACTTTGCCGGCTGCCATCAACTTCTTCTTCAGGCTGGCGGTCGGAACGACCGGGATCAGGACGGTCCCGGCGCCAACTCGCCGATCGAGGCTCTTCAGCTGCTTGCCGTAGAGCTTGAAATCGCCGGGGCCGTTGCAGACGATCTTCAGCTTCGCGATGCCCTTCGCGCGGAGGTGAACGATCCTCTTGATCCCGAACTTCGAGCCTTTAGGCGCCGGGGCCGGGTTCACCGGTGCCGGCCTTACCGGAGGCGGCGGGGGGGCCCACTCGAAGGCCCCGATGTCGCAATTGCCCTCGCGGGCGACGCCGCGCTGGTCGGTCGGCGAGCAGAAGGCAGCATCGCCGGCGTCTTTCGCGGGGCTCGTCTCCGCGATCGCCATCGTGTCGGTTTCGCCGCCGTTGTCAGCTAGCGGGCTGAGCTGCGGATCGGCGATCAGGTCGCTGGGTTCTTCGAAGCAGCGCGGTTCGCCTTCGGGCTCCTGCTGTTCGAGGTTGTGGCCCAGGGATTCTTGCGTCTCGGTGCACTGGCCGAGTTCTCCGACTTCTTCGGCGACGTTGCCGTAGACGATCGTGTTGGCGATTTCGTAGGCGTCGAATTCGCCGGCGGCGAACCCGGCGCCATTGCCGTCTTCACCGCCGTTGCCGTCGATCACCTTGTTGCCGGAGATCGTCACGTTGAGCATCACCAGTTCCGGGCCGCCGTAGATTTCCATGCCGCCGCCGTAGGCTCCCCAGCCGGTATTACCCGGGTAGAGACTCGTGTCGGTGGTGTTGTCGGCGATCGTCGAATCTTCGATCACAATCGTGCTGTCGTAGGCGCAGATCCCGCCGCCGTCGCCGCTGTTGCGGTTACGGGCGATGGTCGAGTCGACGATTTCCAGTTCGCCTTCTTCGACGTAGATGCCGCCGCCGTAACCGTCGTTGAAGGATTCGTTGTCGACCAGGGAGACCCCTTTGAGGCTGAGGGCGCCTTCGTTGACTTCGATACCGCCGCCTTCGTCTTCGGTCCGGCCACCGGTCACGGTGGCTCCGGAGAGAGCGAGGGAAGCTCCCGCGTACACCTGGAAGACCCGGTCTTCGATCGCGCCCGCGTCGATTACGGTCTTACGAGCACCCGCGCCTTCGACCGCGACGTTGCCGTCGGTGATGTCGAGGTCGCCCGTTTCGGTGTCTTCGCTGCCGGCTTCGATCGTCAGGCCGTAGTGGCCGGCCGGTACGACGATCGTGTCGGATTCCTCGCCGTTGAAGTCGGCTTTGGAGATCGCCTGTCGCAGCGAGCAGTCGCCGGCGGCACCGTTGCAGGCCGAGGGCGAAGGCGCCTGGTCGGCCGTCGTGTTGACGGTGTAGGTGGCTGCCGAAGCAACGCCCGCGAAGGCGAGCAACCCGAGGATGGCAACGCCGAGCAGCGCTGCCGCTCGCCGGAAGGCGAGAGAATGAGCTCGGTTCATCGAGGTCCTTTCATGGAAGAAGCCGGCGGAGGCGCCGGCTGACTTAGCTCAGTTCTCGGTCGGCAGGCGGATTCCTCTCGCCGTCGAAGTCCAGCGTCGGCGGGGCAGGTTGACAAGAATTGGCCAGCTAGCCAGTATGGTCCCACGCGTGGCTGACCAGAGTGAGATCGCTGCCGGAGGAGGGAACGTCGAGGACGCCCTCGTTCTCGACCGCGAGCACTGGGAAGGCGGGCCGCCGCTGGAGCTGTTCAAGCGGATGCGCGCCGAGTGCCCCGTCCACTGGACCTCGCAGGTCAGCGAGCTGCCCCAGGCCAGGGGCTTCTGGTCGGTGACCACGGCCGACGACGTCCACGCCGTCAGCCGCGACTGGCAGACCTACTCCTCCGAACGCGGCGGCGTCGTCGTGATCGACGAGGTCTTCCCGCTCGAGATGGCGCGGGCGATGTTCATCGGCATGGACCCGCCCAAGCACGACCGCATCAAGGCGCTGTTCCAAGCCGGCTTCACCCCGAAGCGGATAGCCGATCACGAGGAGGAGATCCGCCGGATCGTCGTCCGCGTGCTCGACCGCCTCCAGCGACGCGACAGCTGCGACCTCGTCACCGAGGTCGCGCAGCCGGCGGTCTCGCGGGTGATCGGCAGCTTCATGGGCATCCCCGAGGAGGACGACGCCGCCTGGGCCGAGCTGATGAACATGGCCCTGGCCGCCAACGACCCCGACTACAGCCCCGACGTCGCGAGCGTCGAAGCGACGATCCAGGCGGCGCTGCAGCAGGTCTTCGCCCGCTGCGGCGCGATGATCGCCGAGCGCCGCGAGAACCCCACCGACGACCTCACCAGCGTCCTCGTCCACGCCGAGATCGACGGGCAGCGGCTGGAGGAGCACGAGATCGTGATGGGCTTCTTCCTCCTCGTCGCCGCCGGCAACGACAGCACCAAGGCGACCTACTCGAGCGCGATGCGGGCGCTGATGGAAAGCCCCGACCAGCGCCAGCTGCTGCTCGAGGACCCCTCGCTGATCCCGGGCGCGGTCGAGGAGGCGCTGCGGATGTTCCCCGCCTTCGCCCACTTCCGCCGCACCGCGACCGAGGACACCGAGCTCGGCGGCCAGCAGATCAAAGAGGGCGACAAGGTAGTGATGTGGTACGCCTCCTCCAACCGCGACGAGAGCCGCTACGAGGACCCCGACCGCTTCGACGTCCTCCGCAACCCCGAGCACCAGGCCTTCGGCGCCGGCGGCCGCCACTTCTGCCTCGGCACCGCCCTGGCCCGGCTCGAGCTGAAGATCCTGCTCGAGGAGACCCTCGCCCGCTATCCCGAGATGGAGATGGCGGGAGCGCCGGTCTACGTCGAGTCGGGGTTCCTCAACCAGCTGAAAGCGCTGCCGGTCACGCTCAACCCCTGAGCTTCAGCTGGTCAGGAGCGGGGGTGCATGGTGTCCATCCCCGCGCGCAGGGATGAGACGTCGAGGAGTCCGTCTTCGACCGGAACGGCGCGGTAGGAAAAGACGGTGCCCCCAAAACCGAGGCTGAACGTCCGCTGGCCGGCTGGATCGAACTCCGAGACGAGGGAATCTCCACCCCAACTCATCAGCCAAGAACCGTCAGCCGCCCGTCGAGCGGATCCGCAACAGAAACTGGTGGACACAAGCGGATCGGAAACTTCTTCGAGCAGCGTCGCTGTCTTCTGGGCTTCGTTGATTTCATAGCGCACCGCCCGCGGCGGCGACGGCTGATCCGTGTTGTTGTCGTAAATGGTGATCGTGCCGTCTGGCATCAACCTGACGTCATGCTGGCCCCCGAGCGGATAAGCGCCCTCGGGGTCATCGATCACATTGAGGCTCTTGGGCGTCCAGGTGCCGCCCAGCTTCCAAAGGATTTCGCCCGTGTTCTTGTCCACCTTGTATATGGCGTCCGTATGGCGCAGCGACACCAGCACCGCGTCCTCACCATCGGCCTCGATAGCGTTCATATGCACGATGTCTCTGGGAGTTTCGTCGCCGAGTCGCTGCCACCACCGGCCGGTCTCAGCCAGCCCGATGTGGTTACCGGTATCCCAGCTCCATACCAGCTGGCCCTGCGGGTTCACCTCCTCCACGATGTAATCGTGGACTTCTTCGTCTGGACCGAAGCCGTAGTCCGTGAGGTCGAGGTGTTCGCGGATTTTTGAGCTGATCAGCAGATAGTTTCCATTGGGCGTTTGCTGAAGCTCGTGGAGGTCCGTGGGTCCGGTTACCGCATTGATTTCACCGAGAATCGCCCCGCTCAGGTTATGGACGATGAAACCGTGTTCATCCCGCCACCATGCCACGGTTCCATCGTTCAGAACTGACGGGTTGATGATCCTGCCAGGTGATTCCGTATCCCACCAAACGGGAACCCCGTTGCGATCGAAGATGACGGCGTATTGAGTGACGTTGGGACCGAGCGTAGGAGCCACTACATAGAGGTTGCTGCGCGATGAACGGAACTGTTCGTATTCCCAGGCCGGAAAATCCGGAGGTAGGCAGCGAACAAAGTAGGAATTGGTTCCGCTGGAGTCGGCAACGGAGAAGCTGAACTCCTGACCTTCTTCGAGAGGGACGCTTGCTTCGAATTTGCCCGAAGCGGCCGGTTTCCCATCGACGCTGATCGAGGCGTCCTGTGCGGTTCTCCCTGACATCTCCAATGGCGATCCGTCGCAACGAACGGTGTAGTCGCTTACGGAGGGATCGAACGCTGGAATAAGCGCCTCCGGACCGATCGAAACCTGGGTCACGCATTCGACCGCCACGGAGACCGTTGCCGTTGAACCGCCGTTGAGCGTGTAGGCGAACTCGTCCGCCGCTTCCCCGTCGTTGCAGTAGTCGGCCGCAGGTTCGTAGGTCAGGGTTGAGCCGTCGTCAGCGATCGAAACTTCGCCGTGCTGCGGTTCCGTGGCGGACACCAGGGTCTTGGGACCGCCGTCGCTATCCGTGTCGTTCGCCAACACGTCGATGGAAGTCGCGCCGGAGTTCTCACCGACCGCGGCAGCGTCAGCCACGGCTGCGGGCGGCCTGTCGACTACTTCGGGCTGACTGTCGACTTCTTGGGGTCGGGCCTTATCAACTGGGGCCGGGGGCTGCCCCAGAGGGGGAGGCTGTCCGGCGCCAGGTGAAACTCCTTGCATGACCTCGCAGCTGGAGTAGGTGTTGGCGCCCGCGTTGCCGGCGCATTCGTCGCGGCCGGCTCCGCCGACCAGGAAGTCGGCCCCCGGCCCGCCGCGCAGGCGGTCCCGCCCGGGGCCGCCGGCCAGGAGATCGCTCCCGCCGCCGCCGCAGATCAGGTCATTGCCGCCGCGGCCCCGGATCTCGTCGGCCGCTTTGGTGCCGACGATCACGTCGGCGCCAGGGGTGCCGACGACGAGGTGCTGCCCAGGGCTCGCCTGGCGGGTCGCGTGCTTCCCGAGGCAGGCGGCGCGGGTGGCCTGCGGCGAATGTGCCGAAGGCGAGTGCGCCTGCGCGGTCGCCGGCGTCACCGGCAGCAGCATCACAACAAGGACCAGCCAACGGCAGATGCGTCCCACGTGTCCTCTCCTGTCCCCCACCTTGGGCCCGCCAGTTCGGGCCGGTGGCGAGTCTTTCAGAAACCGGAGTGTCAGGCAACTCGTCGGCCCCTGGACGGATGTCGAAAGGTCCGGGGTCGAAATCTCTATATTGGCCGGGCGGCCACGGAGCACTCGGCAAGGGATGGGATCTGGTTTGACGATGCAGGACCCGGCGCAGGACGCTTCAGCCATCGAGCTGTCGGTCGTCATGCCGTGCCTCAACGAGTCGGAGACCCTCGGCGCCTGCATCGCGAAGGCGTGGACGGCGATCGACGAGCTGGGAATCGCCGCAGAGATCGTCGTCGCCGACAACGGCAGCACCGACGACTCCCGTCAGATCGCCGTCCGGGCCGGCGCCCGGGTCGTGATCGTCAACTCGCCCGGCTACGGCAACGCCCTGATGGGCGGCATCGCCGCTTCCAGGGGGCGCCTGATCGTGATGGGGGACGCCGACGACAGCTACGACTTCCTCGAGCTGCCGAAGTTCGTCGCCAAGCTGCGGGAGGGCTTCGACCTCGTCCAGGGATGCAGGCTGAAGCGCGGCGGGGGACGGATCTTGCCGGGTGCGATGCCGACCCTCCACCGCTGGGGCAACCCGCTCCTCTCCTGGTTGCTGCGGACCTGGTTCCGGGCGCCCGTGAGCGACGTCTACTGCGGGCTGCGCGGCTTCACCCGCGAGCACTACGAAAGCCTCGATCTCCGCTGCACGGGGATGGAGTTCGCGACCGAGATGATCATCAAATCGAGCCTCCGCCCGGCCCGGATCGCCGAAGTGCCGATCACGCTGCACCCCGACGGGCGCTCCCGCAAACCGCACCTGCGCACCTTCCGCGACGGCTGGCGCACGCTGCGCCTCTACCTCCTCTACTGCCCCCGCTGGCTGTTCATGGTGCCGGGGCTGGCGATGCTCTGCTGGGGGCTCCTCGCCTACGCGATCGCGATGCCCAACATCCGCATCTTCGGCGTCGGGTTCGCCGCCCACACGCTGCTGATCGGCAGCCTCGCGATCATCTGCGGGTACCAGGCGATCACCTTCGCTGTGTTCGCGCGAACGTTCGGGGCGATGGAAGGCCTGATCCCCAACAGCGACCGGTTCAGGCGGCTGGAAGACAGCTTCACGATCGAGCGCGGCCTCGTTGTCGCGGCGCTGGCGATCGGCGCCGGAGCGGTCCTGCTGCTGCTCGCCCTGAACGAGTGGCGGGTGCACGACTTCGGCAACTTGAACTACACGACGACGATGCGGCTGGTCGTCCCCGGCGTGACCCTGACCGTGCTCGGCTTCCAGACGATGTTCTCGAGCTTCTTCCTCTCGGTGCTGTCGCTCGGCAGGGGAAGCGCGGCGAGCATGAGGAGCTCGGCGACCAAGGTCGAGGCCGCCGGGAAGACGAAGCCCGTCGATGCGCCGGCGCGCGTCAGCGCCGTCGACTAGGCCGAGCTCAGCGGAGCGCCGGCCCGGAGCCGGCTGACGTCCGCGTCGACCATCAGCCGCACCATCTGCTCGAAGCCGGTCTTGGGTTCCCAGCCGAGCACCTCGCGCGCCCGCGACCCGTCGGCGATCAGGCTGTCGACCTCGGCGGGACGCAGCAGCGCCGGGTCCTGCACGACGTGGTCCGCCGGGTCCAGCCCGGCGTGGTCGAAGGCGATCTCGACGAGGTCCTTGACCGAATGGTCGGTGCCGGTGCCGACGACGAAATCCTCCGCCTCGTCCTGCTGCAGCATCAACCACATCGCTTCCACGTAGTCGGGCGCGTACCCCCAGTCGCGGCGGGCGTCGAGGTTGCCGAGGCGGATCTCCTGCGCCATCCCCAGCTTGATCGCGGCGACCTGATGGGAGATCTTGCGGCTGACGAACTCCAGCCCGCGGCGCTCGGACTCGTGGTTGAAGAGGATTCCCGAGCAGGCGTAGAGGCCGTAGCTCTCACGGTAGTTGACGGTGATGAAGTGGCCGAAGGCCTTCGAGACGCCGTAGGGGCTGCGCGGGTAGAAGGGCGTCAACTCGTTCTGCGGCGTTTCCCGGACCTTGCCGAACATCTCGCTGGAAGACGCCTGGTAGAAGCGCGCCTCCGGGCAGACCTCACGCATCGCCTCCAGGATCCGCATCACGGCGACTGCCGTGAACTCCGCCGTCAGGGTCGGCTGCGACCAGGAGGCGGGGACGAACGACATCGCCGCCAGGTTGTAGATCTCGTCGGGTTGCGAGGCCCGCAGCACGCTGACCAGAGAGCGCTCGTCGAGGAGATCGCCAGTGTGCAGCTGAAGCTGGTCGCGGATCCCTTCGATGCGGCTGTAGTTCTCGCTCGAGAGCCGGCGGACCATGCCGTGCACCTCGTAGCCCTTCCGCAGGAGCAGCTCGGCGAGGAAGCTGCCGTCCTGCCCGGTGATCCCGGTGACCAGCGCCTGCCGCTTGGCGCTCATCCGCCCTCGCCCAGCCGGGCGCCGGCATCGGCGGCGTCGAGGCGCTCCCGCCACCAGTCGACCATCGCGGCGACCGTGTCGGCGATCGGGGTCCGCGGCCGCCATCCGGTCTGCTCCCGCAGCCGCGCGGAGGAGCCGACGACCAGCGGCGGGTCGGACTTGCGAACCAGCGCCGGGTCGGTCCTCACCTCGACCGTGAGCCGGCTTTGGGACACCATGCGATCTATCAGTTCCTCGATCTTCAATGCCTTGCCGGAGCAGAGGTTGTAAGTGCCGGTCAACTCGTTCTCGACCATCGAGACGTACGCTTGGGCGCTGTCTCTGATGTCGGTGAAGTCGCGGGCGGCCGAGACATTACCTACCGTCATCTCGAGCCGTTCCTCACCGCGCAGACCGGCGGCGGCGATCTGACGGCTGAGGCTCGAGGCGATGAACTTCGACGACTGACCGGGGCCGATCTGGTTGAAGGCCCGGACCACGCCGGCGCGGATGCCATGCGAGCGTCCGTACTGCGCCACGAGGGTCTCCATCGCCGCCTTGCTGGAGCCGTAAGGAGAGACGGGGCGAAGCGGCGCCTCCTCGCTCAGCGGCAGAGACCCGGGCTCGGGGGCGCCGTAGACCTCGGCCGAAGAAACGCAGAGCAGATAGGACTGCGGGGCCCGCGCGATGGTCGCCTCGAGCAGGTTGAGGACGCCGATCGCGTTGAGCTCGAAGGTCTGCCGCGGCTCCTTCCAGCTGGCCGCGACCGAAGCCTGGCCGGCCATGTTGACGATCGCCTTCGGCTGCGCCTCGGCAACCGCCCTGGAGACGGAGGCGGGCTCGAGCAGGTCGCAGGCGAGGTCGGCGTCTTCGCCGTCGGTCGAGGTGGTGACGAGCTCGAGGCCCGCCGCGCGGATCGCGGTGCCGAGATGGCCGCCGGCGAAACCCGAGGCGCCGATCAGAAGCACGGTCACGCGCGCAGCTTAGGCAGGTTCCCCGCGGCGCGGTCCGCGGCGGCCTGGGCTACGGGGTCAGGCTGGGGCTCGTTCCCGGCGCCATCCGGAATCCCCAGTCGCCGTGCTGGCTGGCGCCGAGCGTCCAGAGGGTCCCGTCCTTTGCCTGGAAGGCGACCTCATAACCGATGCCGCCGTAGCCCTCCTCGGTGCGGATGATGCTGGGGCTCGTTCCCGGCGCCAGCTCGAAGTTCCAGTTGCCGTGCTGGTTCGAGCCGACCGTCCAGAGGTTGCCGTCCTTCGCCTCGAAGGCGACCTCGTAGCCGATGCCTCCGTAGCCCTTCGGGGTGTTCGCGATGCTGGGGCTCGCCGCCGGGGCCAGTTCGAAGCCCCAGTCACCGTGCTGGTCGGAGCCGACGGTCCAGAGGTTGCGGTCCTTCGCCTGGAAGGCGACCTCGTACCCGATGCCGCCGTAGCCCTTCGGGGCGTCCGTGATGCTGGGGTTCGTT
>Ga0307306_10000111_pt1 | contig 17510 bp, 16 predicted proteins | sample ER_DNA_193_FD_194507 | JGI IMG/M metagenome (GOLD analysis project Ga0307306, IMG submission 194507) | Bulk soil microbial communities from the East River watershed near Crested Butte, Colorado, United States - ER_DNA_193 | ecosystem: Environmental > Terrestrial > Soil > Floodplain | place...
CACCGGCTTGGTCGGCAGCGGGAACGGCTTGCCCAGCGGTCCGACGATGTCGACCTCGTCGTGAGGGGATAGCCCCGCGATCCACGTCGTGCCCGTCCCGTGCGCGGCGACGACGATGTCGACGGTGCCGCCGTCGACGCCGGACGGGCTGACCTGGTGGATCGAGAAGCACCGGCGGAGCAGGTTCGCCGACATGGGGCCGCCGACGGCCAGCGCCACGAATTGCCCCGGCCGGGCCAGCTCCGCGATTCCCGGAGCGACGAACGTCAAGTGCTGGTATGCGCCGACCCGCCGGGTCGCGACGAGCTCGCCAGTCACCTGGACAACACCACAGCGGGGGACGGCCGGTCCAGAACCGTTGGTCGCCAAGGGCATACTGCTCATCGGCCGGCCCCCGCCCCGAACAGGTCGAGGTCGCGAGCGTGGTCCTGCAGCGACTTCACCCGGATCTCGCCGCTGCGTCGCGCCTCGATGCCCTGCACCGCCGCGGCGAGCTCCTGCACCGTCGTGATGATCGGCTTGTCGGCACCGAGGGTCGCTGCGCGGATCTCGTACCCGTCCGCCCGCGCCGACTGGCCGGTAGGCGTGTTGACGACCATGGCCACCTCGCCGTCGTTGATGAGGTCGACGATGGTCGGCTCCCCCGGCGTCGGTGTCTCGCGTTCTCTGATCTTCCGCACCACCCGTGACTCGACTCCGTTTCGCCGCAACACTTCCGCGGTGCCGCTGGTGGCGACGATGGTGAACCCCAGGTCGGCCAGCCGCTTGACCGGGAAGATCATCGCCCGCTTGTGGCGGTTGGCGATCGACACGAAGATCGACCCGGTGTCGGGCAGCCCGCCGCTGCTCATCTGGCTCTTGGCGAACGCCATGCCGAAGTCGCGGTCGATCCCCATCACCTCACCGGTGGACCGCATCTCCGGCCCGAGCAGCGAGTCGACGACCTTACCCTCGCGCGTGCGGAACCGCTTGAACGGCAGGATCGCCTCCTTGACCGACATGGGAGCGTGCGCTGGCAGCTGCCCGCCGTCGCCGTGGGGCGGCAGGATCCCCTCCTCGCGAAGCTCCTTGATCGTCGCACCGAGCATGACCCGCGCCGCGGCCTTCGAGATCTGCACGCCGGTCGCCTTGGCCACGAACGGCACCGTGCGCGAGGCCCGCGGGTTGGCCTCCAGGACGTAGAGGACGTCCTGAGCCAACGCATACTGCACGTTCATCAGTCCGCGGACTCCGATGCCCTCGGCCAGCTTGCGCGTCGACTCACGGACCCGCTCCAGCTCAGTGCGGCCGAGGGTCACCGGCGGCAAGGTGCAGGAGCTGTCGCCGGAGTGGATCCCCGCCTCCTCGATGTGCTCCATGATCCCGCCGAGGTACATCTCCTCGCCGTCGTAGAGCGCGTCGACGTCGATCTCGATGGCGTCGTCGAGGAAGCGGTCGACGAGGACCGGGTGCTCGGGGCCGGCCACCGTCGCGCGGGTGACGTACGTGGCAAGGGTCTCGTCGTCGTAGACGATCTCCATGCCGCGGCCGCCGAGGACGTACGAGGGGCGGACGAGGACCGGATACCCGATCTCTTTGGCGACCTCCACGGCCTCCTCCGGGCTGTATGCGGTGCCGTGCCGGGGAGCGGGCAGGTCCGCCTCCGCGAGGACCCGGCCGAACGCGCCACGGTCCTCGGCGAGGTTGATGGCCTCCGGGCTCGTGCCGACGATCGGCACTCCTTCGTGCTTGAGCGCCTGGGCGAGACCGAGTGGCGTCTGGCCGCCGAGCTGGACGATGACGCCGGCCAACGGGCCCGCCTGGCGCTCGACGTGGACCACTTCGAGGACGTCTTCGAGGGTGAGCGGTTCGAAGTAGAGCCGGCTGCTGGTGTCGTAGTCGGTGGACACGGTCTCGGGGTTGCAGTTGACCATGACCGTGTCGAAACCCCTGTCCCGCAAGGCGAACGACGCGTGAACGCAGGAGTAGTCGAACTCCACCCCCTGGCCGATCCGGTTGGGTCCGGAGCCGAGGATGATGACCGCCGGGTTGTCCCGCGGCGCCACCTCGTTCTCCTCGTCGTAGCTGGAGTAGTGGTAGGGCGTCAACGCCGCGAACTCCGCCGCGCACGTGTCGACGGTCTTGTACACGGGCCGGACGCCGAGCGCGTGGCGGACCCCGCGGACCACCGCCTCCGGCATCCCGGCCAGCGAGGCGATCTGGGCGTCGGAGAACCCGTGCCGCTTGGCCAGCCGGAGCAGCACGGACGAGAGCTGCTCGGCGGCCGCCACCTGCGCCGCCACCTCGTTGAGGAGAGCGATCTGGTCGAGGAACCACGGATCGATTCCCGTCGCCGCGTGGACCTCCTCTACACCTGCGCCGCCACGCAGCGCCTGCTGGACGGCGACGATCCGCCCGTCGGTCGGGACGGCGGCCTGTTGCAGCAGCTCGGTCAACCGGGCTGGGTCGTCCGGCGTCGGGCCGTCCCAGTGGAACGACGAACCAGCGCGCTCCATCGACCGCAGCGCCTTCTGGAGCGCCTCGGTGAAGTTGCGTCCGATCGCCATCGCCTCGCCGACGGACTTCATCGTCGTCGTCAGCGTCGGGTCGGCGGCCGGGAACTTCTCGAAGGCGAACCGCGGCACCTTGACGACGACGTAGTCCAGGGTCGGCTCGAACGACGCCGGGGTCTCGCGGGTGATGTCGTTCGGCACCTCGTCGAGGGTGTAGCCGATGGCCATCTTCGCCGCGATCTTGGCGATGGGGAACCCGGTTGCCTTGGACGCCAACGCACTCGACCGTGAGACGCGCGGGTTCATCTCGATGACGATGACCCGGCCGTCCTCGGGGTTGACCGCGAACTGGATGTTGCAGCCCCCGGTGTCGACACCCACCTCGCGGATCACGGCGATGCCGATGTCGCGAAGCCGCTGGTACTCCCGGTCGGTCAGGGTCAAGGCCGGCGCCACGGTGATCGAGTCGCCGGTGTGCACGCCCATCGGGTCGAGGTTCTCGATCGAGCAGACGACCACGACGTTGTCGGCGTGGTCGCGCATGACCTCGAGCTCGTACTCCTTCCAGCCGAGGATCGACTCCTCGAGGAGCACCTCGGTGATCGGGCTGTCCTTGAGCCCCTGGCCGGCCATCCGGCGCAGCTCGGTCTCGTCGTGGGCGAACCCGGAGCCGAGGCCGCCCATGGTGAACGACGGCCGCACGACCAGCGGGTAGCCCAGCGAGTCAGCAGCGGCCAGCACCTCGTCGACGGAGTGCGCGATGAACGAGCGCGCGGACTCGGCGCCGCACCGCTCGACCACCCCCTTGAACTTCTCCCGGTCCTCGCCGAGCTGGATCGCCTCGACGTTCGCGCCGATGAGTGGGCAGTCGTACTTGTCGAGGACGCCGTTCTCGTGCAACGCGATTGCCGTGTTCAGGGCGGTCTGGCCACCCAGCGTCGCCAGCACCGCATCTGGTCGTTCCTTCGCGATGATCGCCTCGACGACCTCCGGCGTGATCGGCTCGACGTAGGTCGCATCGGCGAACTCGGGGTCGGTCATGATCGTGGCGGGGTTGCTGTTGACGAGGACCACCCGGATCCCCTCGTCTCGCAGCACGCGGCACGCTTGGGTCCCCGAGTAGTCGAACTCGCAGGCCTGCCCGATGACGATCGGGCCGGATCCGATGACCAGAACGCTGCCGATGTCGTCGCGCTTCGGCATCAGCGGGCGGCCTCCATCATCTGGACGAAACGATCGAAGAGGTATGCGGCGTCGTGCGGCCCCGCCGCGGCCTCCGGGTGGTACTGCACCGAGTACGCCGGGATGTCCAGGCACTCGATGCCCTCGACCACCTCGTCGTTGAGGCAGACGTGCGACACCCGGACTCGGCCGTAGGGCGTGTCGGTGTCCCGGTCCACCGGGGCATCCACGGCGAAGCCGTGGTTGTGCGCGGTGACCTCGACCTTGCCGGTGCGACGGTCCATCACCGGCTGGTTGATGCCGCGGTGCCCGTACTTCAGCTTGTACGTGCCGAACCCGAGCGCCCGGCCGAGCAGCTGGTTGCCGAAGCAGATCCCGAAGAACGGGATCCGCGCATCGAGCACCTCACGCAGCAACGCGACCTCCGACTCGGCGGACGCCGGGTCGCCGGGTCCGTTGGAGAAGAACACCCCATCAGGCGACAGAGCGGCGACCTCCTCGAACGTCGTCCACTGCGGCAGTACGTGCACCTCGATGCCGTGCTGCGCCATCAGCTGCGGGGTCATCGCCTTGATGCCCAGGTCGACCGCCGCGACGGTGAAGCGCCTCTCTCCCATCGCCTCCACGACGTAGGGCTCGGTGGTCGACACCTCCGCGGCCAGGGCAGCATCCGACATCGACGGAGCCGTGCGAACCCGGTCAGCCAGCACCGTGGCCGAGGCACCTGCATACTCGTCGCCGCTGAAGATCCCGACCCGCATGGCGCCCCGCTCGCGCAGGTGGCGGGTCAGGGCCCGGGTGTCGATGCCGCTGATCCCCACGACGCCCTGGTCGCGCAGCTCGTCCTCGAGGGGTTTGGTGGACCGCCAGTTCGAGGGTCGGAGCGCCGGATCGCGGACGACATACCCGGACACCCAGATCCGCGACGACTCCGGATCCTCGGTGTTGACTCCGGTGTTGCCGACGTGCGGAGCGGTCATGACGACGACCTGGCGGTGGTAGCTGGGATCGGTGAGCGTCTCCTGGTAGCCCGTCATCCCCGTCGAGAACACGGCTTCGCCGAGGGTCTCACCCACGGCGCCGTAGGCGTCGCCGCGGAACACCCGACCGTCCTCGAGGACGAGCAGGGCGGGTGGGCGGTCGAGCAGCAGCTGGGTCACCAGGAACCTCCGGCGGTCTCAGGGACGAGGGCGCGGCCGGCCCGCGCGGTGCAAACACCGCGTTGGTACGTCGCGACGACGCGGCCGGTCAGCTCGCGCCCGTGCCAGGGGTTGTTGCGGGACAGCGAGTGCGACTCGTCGCGGTGCACCATCCAGGTAGCCGACGGGTCGACGAGCGTGACGTTGGCCGGAGATCCGGCGGCCAGCGGCTGCCCGTGACCGTCGAGCCGGGCGATCCGGGCCGGGTTGACCGACATGACCCGGGCCACGCCGGCCCAGTCGAACAACCCGGAGTGCACCATGACCTCGCCGACCACGCCGAGCGCCGTCTCCAGCCCGACCATCCCGGGCGAGGCGTCGACGAAGGCGTGGTCCTTGTCGTGCGGTGCGTGCGGGGCGTGGTCGGTAGCGACGGCGTCGATCGTGCCGTCGGCCAAGGCCTCCCGCAGGGCCCGGACGTCCTCCTCGGGCCGCAGCGGCGGGTTGACCTTCCACACCGGGTCGTAGGACTCGAGCAGGTCGTGGGTCAGCAGGAGATGGTGGGGAGTCACCTCGGCGGTGACGTCGATGCCCTGCGCCTTGGCCCACCGGAGCACCTCGACCGAACCGGCGGTCGACACGTGTGCGATGTGGACCCGGCTGCCGGTGTGACGGGCCAGCATGACGTCTCGAGCGACGATCGACTCCTCGGCGATTCCGGGCCAGCCGGGCAGCCCCAGACGGCCGGACAGCTCGCTCTCGTGTGCACACGCATCGGCGCCGGCCAGCCGCGGCTCCTGGGCGTGCTGGCTGATCACGCCACCGAAGGTCTTCACGTACTCCAGCGCGCGACGCATCAGCCGGGCGTCCGACACGCAGTACCCGTCGTCGGAGAACACCCGGACCTTAGCCCGCGAGCGGGCCATGAGCCCGAGCTCGGCCAGCTCCGCCCCCGCCAGGCCCTTGGTCACCGCCCCGACCGGCTGGACGTCGCAGTGGTGGTAGGACCGCCCGAGGTCGTAGAGGTGGTCGGCGGCCTCGGCGGTGTCGGTCACGGGAGTGGTGTTGGCCATGGCTAGGACCGCGGTGAAGCCGCCGGCCGCGGCCGCCTGCACACCGCTGCCAACGGTCTCCGCGTCCTCCCGCCCCGGTTCGCGCAGGTGGACGTGGAGGTCGACGAGGCCGGGCAGGGCCACGAGCCCGACGGCGTCTACCACCGTGGTGTCGCGGCCCGCGGTGATCGAGCCCACCTGGACGATCCGCTCGCCGTCCACGAGCAGGTCGGCGGTCCTCTCGCCGAGCAGCCGGGCTCCCCTGATGAGGATGGGCATCACGCCTCCCCGCTCAGCAGGTGGTAGAGCACGGCCATCCGCACCGCGACCCCCGCCGACACCTGGTCGAGGACCACGGAGTTCGGCGAGTCGGCAACGTCAGCCGCGATCTCGAGGCCACGGTTCATCGGACCCGGGTGCAGGACCACGACGTAGGGGTTCATGGCGGTGAGCCGCCGCATCCGGTCGCGGGTGAGACCGTAGGTCACGGTGTACTCGCGGGGCGTCGGGAAGTACCCGCCGCTCATCCGCTCTCGCTGGACGCGGAGCATCATCACGGCGTCGACCGGACCGTGGGTGCCGCCGCCCTCGAGTACCTCGTCGAGGTCCCACGACGTGGCGAACCCATCGGTCTTCGACCAGTCCGCGATCCCGCTGGGCATCAGCGTGGGCGGCGCAACGACGGTGACGTGCGCACCGAGCCGGCCCAGGGTGATGACGTTGGAGCGGAACACCCGGGAGTGGGTGAGGTCGCCCACGATCGCGACATGGCGGCCGTCGAGGTCGCCGATCCGTTGCCGGAGGGCGTAGGCGTCGAGCAGGGCCTGCGTCGGGTGCTCGTGGGTGCCGTCCCCGGCGTTGATGACGCTGGCGTCGACCCACTGGGCGACCTGATGGCAGGCCCCCGAGGCGTGGTGCCGGATCACGAGCGCGTCCACGGCCATCGCGTCGATGGTCCGCACGGTGTCGCGCAGCGACTCACCTTTCGATGTGGACGAGCCCTTGCCGGTGATGTTGATGGTGTCGGCGGACATCCACTTCCCGGCGATCTCGAACGAGCTGCGGGTCCGGGTGGAGTCCTCGAAGAACAGGTTGATGATCGTCCGACCGCGCAGGGTCGGGATCTTCTTGACGTCGCGCTTCTGCACCTCGTGCATCTGCTCGGCGGTGGCGAGAATAGTCTCGACGTCGTCGCGGGTCAGGTCCGCGGACGACAGCAGGTGCCGGTTCATCGGTCCCCTCCCTCGATGGTCACCGAGTCCTCGCCGTCCAGCTCGGCCAGGTGCACGCGGACCCGCTCGGACGAGGAGGTCGGCAGGTTCTTGCCGACGTGGTCGGCGCGGATGGGCAGCTCGCGGTGGCCGCGGTCGACGAGGACGGCCAGGCGCACGGCGCGCGGGCGGCCCAGCTCGGCCAGCGCCTCGAGCGCGGCCCGGATGGTGCGCCCGTGGAAGAGCACGTCGTCGACGAGTACGACGACCTTGTCGTCGATCCCATCCGGCGGGATGTCGGTCGGGTACAGCCGGCGAACCGGCTGGTGCCGAAGGTCATCGCGGTGCATCGTCACGTCCAGGCTCCCGACGGGGACCTGCACGCCCTCGACCTCGGCCATGACGGTCACCAGTCGCCGCGCGAGCGGCACACCCCGGGACGGAATGCCGAGCAGGACCAGGTCGTCGGCGCCCTTGTTGCGCTCGAGGATCTCGTGGGCGATGCGGCGCAACGCCCGGGAGACGTCGCCGGAGGTGAGCACCTCACGAGCGAGCTTTTCGGTCCGTGTTGGCTGGACAGCAGCCACCACCTGACCTCCTTCCCCGCCTCACAGGACGGTGGTTAAAGGATGTCGTCGGGGGCCACTCTATCCGTCGCCCGGACCGCCACCCGACCGGGACGCGCCGCTCCAATACGCTTCGCGCGTGCCAGATCAGGTCGTCCTTGTCACCGGAGCTGCCGGGCGGATCGGCGCCTATCTTCGAGCCCGTATGCCTCGGACCGGCCGATGCCTGCGACTGCTCGACACGACGGCGCCGTCCGACCTCACGGACGGTGAAGAGGCGCATACCGGCTCCGTCACCGACCGCGACGTGGTCCGCCGGGCTGTTATCGGAGCCGACGCGGTGGTGCACCTGGCCGGCATCGCGACCGAGGCGGCGTGGGAGGAGATTCTCGACGTCAACATCGGCGGCACGCAGGCCGTCCTGCACGCGTCCGCCGAGGCCGGCGTACGGACCGTCGTCGTCGCGTCGAGCAACCACGCGGCCGGCTTTTGGTCGCGGCCCCCCGACGGCTCGCTGCTGGCCGACGACGTCCCACCTCGGCCCGACTCGTTCTATGGGTGGAGCAAGGCCGCCGTCGAGTCGCTGGGACGGATGTACCACGAGCACTTCGGGATGACCGTCGTGAACCTGCGGATCGGCTGGTGCTCTGAGCACCCGGGCACCCGCCGGGGCGCCGAGATCTGGCTGTCACCGGGCGACGCCGCCCGCCTCGTGGAGGCGTCCATCGCGCCGAGCGTCACGGGATTCCACACGGTCTGGGGCGTGTCCGCCAACTCGACGTCATGGTGGTCGACCGCCGGTGGCGCGGCGATCGGCTACCGGCCGCAGGACGACTCCGAGGCGTATGCGTCCCAGCTGACCGAGCCGGACGTGGACTGGCCTAGTCCGCTGGGCGGCCCCTTCACAACGAACCCGCTCGGTCGCCCGCTCTGAGGCAGGACCGTGGACGCCTTCCGTCGTCAGAGCACCGGAAACTCCACACGATCACCCCTGCTCGGCGTTCCAGCGCCGCATCGCGGCGGTGAACTCCGGATCGGTCCGGTCCGGTGGCCGTCCGGCCGTGAACACGACGACGTTTCCGTCCGGGTCGGTGGTGGTGACCTCCCGGGTGTTCCACGGCGTGTCGACCGGGCCCTCGACGGCCCCGCCGCCGTGCGCGCGGGCCTGTGCGGCCAAGTCGTCGATCTCGTCGTAGACCGCGGCAAAGTTGAGGGTGCCCGTCGAACCGGGGGTAACCGGACGGTCGGCCGGCCGCACGAGAATGTCCTGGAACTGCCAGCGGCGTAGGTGCACCAGCCTGGTTGGGCTCGGCGGTGGCGGCATCGCGAAGAGGATGACGAACCCCAGTCCGTCGACGTACCACGACACGATGCGGTCCAGATCACTCGCGTTCAGGGTCGCGAACATCGGCATCCCGTAGATGGCTCGGGAGATGCCGGGACTCGTGGCGCCGGTGACGGGGGCTGGGACGGGCGAGACGACGTCGGTCATGAACCGATCGTCGACCGTGACGTGGCGTGAGGGTCAAGGCTCGGCCGACAACACCACGACAACGCCGTGAGAGCGCCGGGCCGGTGCAATGGACGGGCCCGCGGTCCTCGTCATCCGGACCGCTTCGACCAGGAGGAGCCCGTCCATGCGCCGTCATCGCCTGTCCATCCACGCCACGCGAGCCGCCGCCCTGTTAGGAGCGGCCGCCTGCGTCGTCGCTGCTGCGTCGGTGCCGTTGGCTGCGCCCGCCGTCGCCGCACCCACGCTTCCACTGACCTGGGTCCCCGTCCCGACCGGCTCCCCCGAGGACTTCCGGGGCGTCGACGCGGTGAGCCGCGACGTCGTCTGGGTGGCCGGCACCCACGGGCAGGTGCTCCGGACGGTGAACGCCGGTCGGACCTGGGACAACGTCAGCCCTCCCGGAGCCGACGCCGTCTACTTCCGCGACATCGAGGCGACCTCGTCCCGCCACGCGGTGCTGATGTCCGTGTCGGGCAGCGAGACGCAGGCCGCCGGCCGGGTATGGGTCACCGACGACGGCGGCGCGACCTGGGCGTCCCCGCTCGCCACCACCGACCCGCGCAGCTTCTTCGACTGCCTCGCCTTCGCGTTGCCCAACCGCGGCTACCTCGTCGGCGACCCGGTCGACGGGCGATTCGAGTTCTACGTCACTGGCGACGCCGGCCACCACTGGACCAAGGCCGACACATCCGGCGTGCCGCCGGCCGTGGACGGGGAGTTCGGCTTCGCTGCGGGCGGGACCTGCATGTCCGCGGTCGGCTCGACCGTCTCGTTCGGGACCGGCGGCACCGTCTCACGCGTGTTCCGCAGCGTCGACGCCGGACGCACCTGGGTGGCCCAGCCCACCCCGGTGGTGCCCGGCCCGTCGGCCGGAGTCTTCGCGGCGCAGTTCCGGGACGAGCGAAACGGGATCGCGGTCGGCGGCGACATCGACGCGCTGGGGTCGCCGGCGCATACCGCTGCCTACACCGACAACGGTGGGCAGACCTGGCAGGAGTCGCGCTCGATGCCCGGCGGCCTGCGGACCGCGGCCGCCTGGGTCTCCGTGCTCCGGGTGGCCATCGCGGTCGGGCCAACGGGATCGGACATCTCGCTCGACGCCGGCCGGTCGTGGCGGCAGATCGACACCGGAGGATGGACCACGCTGTCGTGCGCCCCGGACCTGGCCTGCTACGGCGTCGGCCTGGCGGGAAAGGCCAGCCGGCTCAGCCTGGCTCTCGGCTCCTGACCGCGCTCACACGAGTGTGGGCTTGACCTCGGCGAGCCGGGCGAGGAGGCCGTTGACGAACGACGGCGAGTCGTCGGTCGAGAGGGTTCGAGCCAGCTCGACCGCTTCGCTGATGGCCACCCCGTCCGGCACCTGGTCGTTCCAGACGACCTCCCACGCGCCGAGCCGGAGGATCGACCGGTCCACGCCGGGCATGCGGGGCAGCGTCCACCCGTGCGAGTACGTCGTGAGCAGCTCGTCGATCTCCGCCCAGTGCACGACGACGCCCTCGACGATCTCGACCGTGTAGGGATTGAGCGGCGGCTGGTCGCCGGGGTTGTCCTGACGGTCGGCTAGGAGAGCCCCCGCATTGATGCGCCGCTGGTCGGCCTCGAAGAGCAGGTCCAGCGCGCGTTTACGGGCTTTGGAACGAGCGGCCACCGGTCAGTTGACGCGCCCCAGATAGGACCCGTCGCGGGTGTCGACCTTCACCTTGGTACCGGTCTCGAGGAACAGCGGTACGGCGATCTGCGCCCCCGTCTCGAGGGTGGCCGGCTTCGTGCCGCCGGTCGAGCGGTCCCCCTGCAGGCCCGGGTCGGTGTGCGTGATCTCGAGGACCACGGAGGCGGGCAGCTCGACGTAGAGCGGGGTGCCGTCGTGGGTAGCGACGATGGCGTTCTGGTTCTCCAGCATGTAGTCGGCGGCGGACCCGACGGTGTCGGACTGCACGTGGATCTGGTCGTACGTGTCGGTGTCCATGAAGACGAACTCCGACCCGTCCTTGTAGAGGTACTGCATCGTCCGCTTGTCGACGTTGGCCGTGTCGACCTTGGTGCCCGCGTTGAACGTCTTGTCGACGACCTTGCCGGACAGGACCGCCTTGAGCTTGGTCCGCACGAAGGCCGGGCCCTTTCCGGGCTTGACGTGCTGGAACTCGACGACGGACCACAGCTGCCCGTCGATGTTGAGCACCATGCCGTTCTTGAGGTCGTTCGTCGAGGCCAAGGGGTTTCGCTTTCTCAGGTATGCCGGTACGCCAGCCGACGAGTCTACCGGCGCAGGTGCTCCCCGAAGAACGCGTCGATCCGCCGCCAGGCGTCGGCGGCCGACTCCGGCTCCGGCCCCGCATGACCGAGCCGGAACAGGGGCTGGAGCCACCACGGTCCGATGTCGTCGTCGTTGAGGAACGCGTGGCCGGCGTTCGGGTACTGCTTGACGTCGTGCGGTACCCCGAGTCGGGTCAGGTGGTACTCGAGCTTGGCCGGCACCTCCTCGTTGCCGCGGTCGCGGGCGCCGTAGCTCGCGACGACCGGACAGGCGCCTTGCAGCACCTCCGGAGTCGGCGGCAGCTGGCCGTAGTTGACCGAGCTGACCTGGAACCCGCGACTCGGGGCCGCGCACATCAGCGCGAAGCCGCCCCCCATGCAGTAGCCGATGATCCCGACATCCCCCGTCGCGTCCTCCCGGTCGATCAACCACTGCCGGGCCGCGGCGATGTCCTGGAAGGCACGGCCGTGGCCGCTCCGCAGGGCTTGGAAAGTCGCCTTGAGGCACTTGCGTGGGCCGCCCTCGGTGAACAGGTCCGGCAGGATCACGGAGTACCCCAACGCCGCCATCCGGTCGGCCGACCGCTTGTTCACGTCGTCGGGCCCGAAGATCTCGTGGATGACCACGACGCCGGGCAGCCGTTCGTCGCCCGGCGGCCGGACCGCATACCCCCGCAGGTGCGGCGACCCACCGGTGGCCGCGCTGTGCGTGGAGAGGTCGACCATGTCCCCGGTGGGCTGCGCGCCGGTCATGAGTCGACCCAACCACAGGACCTTGCCGGTCACACGCCGACGGTCAGAGCCGCCGTGTAGCCGGAGGCGACGTCCCCCGACATCGTCGCGATCTGGTGGATGCCGGCGTCGTTGCGGAAGACATTGTCGGTCTGCAGCGACACCCGCGAGAGGTTCTGCACGCTCGCGGAGTAGCCGTCCGTCGCATACACCGCCTCGCAGGCCTCCTTGGGCAGGGCGATCTGGGACGTCTTGACGATGGGGCCGGACGAGGTGGCGTCGGCGACGCTGGAGTAGACCTCGAAGTGGATGTGCGGCCAACGCCCGTCGTAGCAGGCCGGGTAGATCGACGTGAAGGTGACGGTGCCGGTGGAGTCGGTCTCCTGGACGCCGCGCAGGTAGCTCTCGTTGGTGATGTTCCGCGAGTACATCGAGTACTGGCCGTCGCGGTCGCAGTGCCACAGGTAGACCGCGGCGCCGGTCTTGGCGGAGCCGGTCGAGGTGTCGCGGACGGTCAGCTTGATGGTCAGCGGGACGCCCTGCGCGGTCGTCGTGGACGACCCGAAGCTGGACCGGATGTCGGACCGGACGATGCCGGAGTCGTCGAGCACGTTGGCCCCGTTGGAGCCGTCGCCCGGGTACGGGCCGGCGGTCTCGTCCGGCACCTCCGTGAGGGTTCCGTCGGCGCTGGAGCTGGAGGACGAGCCGGAGGAGGCGCTCCCGGACGACGACGACGACGACGAGGTACCAGTCGACGTCGACCCGGTGGTCGTGCCGCAGGCGGCCAGGGCGGCGAGGGCGCCGACCCCGCCGATGAGGCCGAGGGCCCGGCGTCGGTTCATCGTGCCCAGATCGAAGAGGAGACCGCGGTCGTGGTCCTCGATCTCGCGGCCGTGGTCGTCGACCCAGTCGGCCTCGGGCCGGGAGACGGCGTCGGTGAGGGCGGCGTGGCGGTCGGCGCTGTCGTCAGTGCGTCTCGTCGTCATGGGAAGAGAGTCGTCCAGTCGGCCATGCGAGTCCTCTGCGGTTCCTGTGCGGTTCGTGTGAAGGGTCAGCCCGACACGAGACGGTATGCGTCGCGCAGCATCTCTTCCGGCGGCCCTTCCAGCCGGACCGGCTTGGCGACGTCGTCGAGCACGACGAACCGCAGGCGCGACCCCCGCGACTTCTTGTCGCGGCGCATCGCCGCCAGCAGCTCTTCCCACCGGTCCGGGACATACGACACCGGCAGTCCGAGGCTGCTCAGCACCGACCCGTGGCGCTCGACGACGTCGTCGGCGAGATGACCGGAGAGCCGGCCGAGCTCCGCCGCATACGTCATGCCGACGCTGACCGCCTCGCCGTGCCGCCAGCGGTACCCCTCGACCTGCTCGATCGCGTGCCCGAAGGTGTGTCCGTAGTTGAGCACCTCACGCAGCGCCGCCTCGCGCAGGTCGGCGGTGACGACATCCGCCTTGACCTGGATCGCCCGCTCGACGAGCTGGCGCACGAACGGGCCCTCGACGTCGACGGCGGCGGCGGGATCGGCCTCGACGAGCTCGAGGATACGTGGGTCGGCGATGAACCCGCACTTGACGACCTCGGCCATGCCGGCGACGAGATCGGGATGGGGCAGTGTCGACAGGGCGTCGAGGTCACAGAGCACGCCGGCCGGCGGGTGGAAGGCGCCGACGAGGTTCTTGCCCTCGATCGTGTTGATGCCGGTCTTCCCGCCGACCGCGGCGTCGACCATGCCGAGCAGCGTCGTCGGGACCTGGACGACCCGGACCCCGCGCAGCCACGTCGCCGCGACGAACCCCGCGAGGTCGGTCACCGTGCCGCCGCCGACGCCCACGACGGCGTCGGTCCGGGTGAACCCCGCCTGCCCGAGCGCGGCCCACAGCTCCGCCGCGACGGGAGCGCTCTTGGCCTCCTCGGCGTCGGGGACGACGGCGAGGTAGGCGTCGAGCCCGGCCTCGCGAGCGGCCTCGGCGAGACGCTGGGCCCAGATCGCGAGCGTCGGCGGATGGACGAGGAGTACCCGCTGGACCGCCTCGCCGAGCAGCGGCAGGACGGCGTCGACCACCCCGTGGCCGACGACCACCTCGTATGCGTCGGCGCCCGTCCCGACGGGGATGCTGGTGAGGGGACCGCTCACCGTACGGCCCCGCCACCGGGTCCCAGGACCGCGAGCCGGCCGGCCACGTCGGCGGCGACCTCCTCCGGGGTCCGGCCCACCGTGTCGGCCCGGAGCGTAGCCACAGCCTCATAGGTCGGGCGACGGACGTTCATCATGGCCACCCACGACGCACGCGGGTTGACGGCGAGGAGTGGCCGGGACTGGTCGAACCCGATCCTCTTGGACGCGTCGGCGATGCCCACGTCGAGGAAGACCACGGTGTGGCCCGCGAGGAGCTCCGCCGCGCCCGGCTGGACCGGCGCCCCGCCGCCGAGGGCTACGACGCCACGCTCCTCGGCCAGTGCGCGGGTCATCTCGACACGCTCCAGCGACCGGAAGGCCGCCTCCCCGTCCTCGACGAAGATGTCGGCGATGCTCCGCCCGGTCTCCCGGACGATCGCCTCGTCGGTGTCGTGGAAGGGCACGCCGAGCAGAGCGGCGAGGGCGAGCCCGGTCACCGTCTTCCCCGAGCCGGGCGGGCCGACGACGACCGCAACGGGACGGTTCTCGCTCACCACGGCAGCAGGGTCACCATGACCGCAACCGTTGGGGGATGGCATCGAGGTACCCCTGGTAGTTGCGGGCCGTCTCCCGGAGGCTGTCGCCGCCGAACTTCTCGACGCACGCCTGGGCCAGGACCAGCACGACCATGGCCTCGGCGACGACACCCGCCGCCGGCACCGCGCAGACGTCGGACCGCTGGTGGATGGCCTTGGCCTGGTCGTCGCCGGCGATGTCGACCGTGTCGAGCGAGCGCGGCACCGTGGAGATCGGCTTCATCGCCGCCCGCACGCGGAGGGTCTCGCCGGTCGACATGCCGCCTTCGGTCCCTCCGGCCCTTCCCGAGCGGCGCCGGATGACCCCACGGTCATCTCTCCTCATCTCGTCGTGCGCCTCGGACCCGCGCCGCCGGGCCGTCGTGAACCCGTCCCCCACCTCGACCCCCTTGATGGCCGGGATGCCCATCAGCGCGGCCGCCAGCTGCGCGTCGAGGCGGCGGTCCCAGTGGACGTGCGACCCCAGCCCGGGGGGCAGACCGTACGCGACGACCTCGACGACCCCGCCGAGGGTGTCGCCGTCCCTCTTCGCCGCCTCCACTTCGGCCACCATCGCCGCCGAGCCGGCCGCATCGAGACTCCGCACCGGGTCGGCGTCGAGCCGCTCCACGTCGTCCGGCGCGGGGAGCTCGGCATCCGGGCCGACGCCGGCGGTGCCGATCGCGACGGTGTGGGACACCAGGCGGATGCCGTACGCCTGGCTGAGAAAGGCGGCGGCCACCGAGCCCAGCGCGACCCGCGCCGCGGTCTCCCGGGCCGAGGCCCGCTCGAGCACCGGGCGGGCGTCCTCGAACCCGTACTTCTGCATCCCCACGAGGTCGGCGTGGCCGGGCCGGGGCCGGGTCAGCGGCCGGTTCCGGGCGATCTCCTTCTCGGCGTTGACGTCGTCCGCCGCGGCGAGCGCCACGGCCTCGACGGGATCAGGGCTCATCACCGTCTCCCACTTGGGCCACTCGGTGTTGCCGATGCGGATCGCCACCGGCGACCCCAGCGTGAGCCCGTGGCGCAGGCCGCCGAGGAACTCCACCTCGTCCCGCTCGAAGGCCATCCGGCCGCCCCGACCGAACCCGAGCCGCCGGCGCGCCAGCGCCGCCGCGACGTCGCCACTGGTCACGTAGACGCCCGCGGGGAGCCCCTCCAGCACCGCGACGAGCGCCGGCCCGTGCGACTCACCGGCGGTCAGCCAACGGAGCATGCGGCGATCTTGCCACGCACGCCACCACGCGACGCCGGGCCGTCCGCGACGCTAGACCGGCTGGAACCGCACCAGTAGCGCCACCAGCGCGCCGACGACGATGAACGGCCCGAAGGCGATGTGGCTGCGCAACGACAGTCGGCGGGTCGCCAGCCCGACCAGGGCGACGGCCCCCGAGACGAGGTACGCCACCACGAACCCGACGATCGGGACACCCCACCCCAGGTACCCCAGCGGCAGCGCCACCAGCCCGCCGAGCGTGGCGTCGCCCAGGCCCAGCCCGCCAGGCACGACGAAGGCCAGCACCGCATACACGAGCCAGCCGGCCGCCCCGCAGAGGACGGCGCGCAGCAGCGCTCCCCAGTCACCAGTGGTCGCGGAAGCGACGGCGAGCAGCACCACCAGCACGGGGATCACCGGCAGCGTCAGCCCCTCCGGGAGCCGGTGCACGTCGACGTCGATCCAGAGCAGGGCCACCCCGGCCCAGGCCAGGAGCAGGTATGCCGGCAGCGCCGCTCCGTGAGAGAGGCCGCCGAGCCGCCAGGCCAGGACGCCCCACAGCACCGGGACGGCGACGGCCAGGGCGGCCCTGGGCCCGGGCAGCGGCCGGTCGACCTCGTCCTCGAGCCGGTACTCGCCGGTGCCCAGCTCCCGCGCGAGGAGCCAGCCGACCCCCGCACCTACCGCGGTCACGAGCGCCACGAGCCACCACGGCGCCGGTACGGCGGCTGCGACGGTCACGCGAGCACCGGGCCGAGGGCCGCGCGCATCGCCTCGAGCGGGGCGTCCCGGCCGGTCATCAGCCGGAACTGTTCGGCCGCCTGGTGCAGCAGCATCGTCACCCCCGGCACCACCGCATACCCCTGCCGGCCCGCCACGTCGGTGAACGCGCTCGGGGTGCCGTAGACGACATCGAGGACCGCGCCGCCTCCGGGCGGTAGGGTCGCCGCCGGCTCGGCCCGGCTGCCCGGGACGGTGGACACGACGACGTCGACGCCGGCGGGCCAGTCGCCGAGGTCGCGGTGACCGACGACGAGCCCCGCCGCCTGGGCCTGGGCCAGCGTGGCGGCCCGGATCTCCCCCCGGACCATGAAGTCGACCCGGCGGGCGCCCATGGCGACGAAGGCCGCGACGACCGAACGGGCGGTGGCCCCGGAGCCGAGGACGACCGGCCGCTCGGCGCGGTCCACGCCCGCCTCGGCCAGCGCCCGCACCACGCCGACGACGTCGGTGTTGTCGGCGTCCCAGCCGCCGTCGGCCCGGCGCAGCAGCGTGTTGATCGACCCGGTCTCCCGGGCGACGTTCGACACCGTCGCGGCCACCTCGAAGGCGACCTCCTTGAGCGGGCGGGTCAGCGACAGCCCACGCCACTCCGGACCGAGGGAGGCCACGAAGGCGACCAGCTGGTCCTCCGCGACGTCTGATCGGCTGTACTCCCAGTCGTCCAGCCCGAGCGCACG
>Ga0307306_10000112_pt1 | contig 17445 bp, 13 predicted proteins | sample ER_DNA_193_FD_194507 | JGI IMG/M metagenome (GOLD analysis project Ga0307306, IMG submission 194507) | Bulk soil microbial communities from the East River watershed near Crested Butte, Colorado, United States - ER_DNA_193 | ecosystem: Environmental > Terrestrial > Soil > Floodplain | place...
TCGCGACCAGAGCCGATAGCGATCGCAACAAACACCAACCAGCCGCGAACGAAGGGCGTCAGCGGATGCGGTCGCTCCGTCTGCTTAAGGGGTGCTGTGTTGGTCGCCGATATCCCGGGCGTGGTGGTGACCTCAGGATCCGCGGAGGAGGTGCTCTGAGAAGGCTGCGAGCTGGTCATAGCCCCGACGCGTGCGCTTCGCCGAGTTCGGTGAGCCGGTCCCGTAGCCGGGTCGCCTCCCCGGGCGTCAGACCAGGTATCCGAGCGCCAGTCTCCGGGCTAGCGGTCTTCAAGGTAACCGAGGCGAGGCCGTAAGCGCGTTCTAGTGGTCCGGACTCGACCTCGACCAGCTGCATTCGCCCGTAAGGCACCGCTATCAGGGTTCGGAACATCACGCCGTGGGTGATGTAGAGATCGTCTTCTCGTTCGACATAGCCCCAAGAACGCCAGTTACGCGGGACGAATATCAACCTGATGATCAGGATGACCGCGGCGACGGCCCAGATCACACCTGAGATCCACCACTTGCCCGACGCGAATCCGACGATGATCGCGGGAATCGTGAAGAGGATGGGCACGAAGATCAGGGTGGTCAGCAGCCGCATCGAGCGGTACTTGGGCGACAGTCGCTGCCACTCGTACGCCGGTGGCGCAAACAGTTCTTCCATAACATCTTCAGGCTACGTGCAGCCTCCAGGCCCAAGGGCTTTGCCACGGCGGCAGATCAGGCAGCGATCGTGAGCCGAGCGGCTCGTCGGGCGGACCACACCGGTCTCGGCTGGTCCTGCACGATTGCCCAGCCTAGGCAGCTGGCTCCGTCGGCTCCGTCGGCTCGTAGATGCCGATCATGACGCCAGTCGTAGTGATGGTGCTGTCCAGCAGCTCAAGTCGCGAGTACGGTCCCGAGGTCGGAAAGAGCCGCAGCCCAGGTCCAACCAGCACCGGATGGATCATGATCACGTAGCGATCAACGAGTCCGGCTGCGGTCAGGGACTGGGTCAGCTCGGCGCTGCCGAAGATCACCATGCTGGTGCCCTTCTCCTTCAGGGCTGCGACCTGGTCAACCGCGTCGGTGATGAGCGTTGTCGATGAGGCCCACACGGGTGCCGTGCTGAGGGTCCGCGTCACCACATACTTCGGGATGTTCTCCAACATCGTGCTGAACGGGCTGTCTGGCTGGGTCGGCCAGTATTCGCCCAGTTGCTGGTAGGTGCGGCGTCCGAGCAGTAACGATGCCCCTTCTGGAAACTGAGCCATCATCACCTTCGCCATGATGTCGTCGTTTCCAGGTTGAGCCCAGCCGCCGTACGCGAAGTCTCCGCGCGGGTCCTCGTCGGCCCGGCCCGGCGCCTGGACAACTCCGTCCAGCGTCAAGTGATTGATCATGATCACCTTGCTCATGGCTGTCCCCTTTCCCCATAGTTCTTCCACCTTGGGTCGACCGTAGCTGGCGGGCGACCGCCTTGTCCGACTACCTGGATAGGGTCAGCGGCGTTTCTTGGGACCCTTGATCGACACACCGCCGAACAAGCTCACACCCTTGATCACGAGTGTCGGGGCGCCCGGCGCTGGGTCACCAATGTCGCGGACGTCGGTGCCACCAAAGATGCCGGCGGTCTGATCTTGTATCTCGATGCCTTCTGGCACCTTGATATCGAGGCCGCCGAAGCACCAAAATCCGGAGATTTCCACCACCGGAGCTTCGAAGATCGCATCGCGAAGATCAAGATCCATTCCGCCAAAGAGAGCCAGCGCATGGGTGTTCTTGCGTACCCGCCACCGACCCTTCCGTGTCACGCCTCCGAAAATCGCGATCATCTTGTCCGACTCCGCGTTCTGCCCAGTCGTGTCGATAGCAAAGCGGCTGCTGGATTGCGGTGTCGCGACCGGTGCCGGCGGTCCGACGATGACGAGATCCTGGGTGATCGGCAGGAGGTCGTCGAAGGTCTTCGCGGCCATCAGCTGGTCAATGCGCTCGTCATGCTCTTCCCGGCTCAGTCTGCCCTCGGCGTACGCAGCGCTGAGCAGGGTGGCCACCTGATCACGGTCGGCATCGGAGGCTCGGAGGTTGCCACCAGCAATAGGGCCGACGTTGTTTGGTTCGGGGACGGGCTGCATCATCCCCCCAAGCTAGCCCCGGGCCAACCAGGGAAGGAGGCGGCGCTGCGGCTTTTCAGGGCCGAATAGGGGTCGTTTCGGCCCCACTTGCTAGCCGGACGCGGGCTCGGTATCTCGCCTCAGGCCGATATCGAAGATGTTGCCTTCGGGGTCGGTCAAGGTTGTCCAGGTCGCTCCATATTCGTTGAAATCCGCGATCTTGGTGGCGCCCAGGCTGACCGCACGTGCGACCTCGGCCGCGAGGTCGTCGGCGACGAGGTCGAGGTGTACCCGGTTCTTGCCGTGGCGCGGCTCCGGTACGGCCAGGAACATCAACGCGGGGAAGGTGCCGTCTGGGGACGCCGGGATCATGGCGAAGAATTGGTTTGCGCCTTCGTTGACCGGCCGCTCCAGCAGCCCCGACCAGAAGCCGGCGATATCGTCGGCGCGCAGCGAGTCGATGACGACCTGGCCAAATCCCACGGACATGATGATGTGCTCCCCTTCCTCGTGCGTGCTGAGTGTGCCATATGTCTGATCGAATTCGATGAGCCCCAGCTCCACGGCTCAACCTGAAGACGCATCGCTGTCGCTCCGAAATGCGCCTAAATCAGGCGTTTCTAGAGTGATCGCGTCGCAAAATCAGGGCATGCTGAGCAGCCCCGCGCGGTTAGGAAGGGCAGCTGACGCTAAAGAGCTGACCGCTGTAGCGCGTGACCCGCAGGCCGGATGTCCGCACCTGCTTCATATAGATCGAGCCGAAGACGTAGGTCTTGAGGCCGGAGGGAACGCCAGGGCCGGCCGCCTTCTCCTGGTCTGACCAAATCCATAGCCCGGACGGACTAGCGCAATACTGCAAGATCTGACCGGCACGGTCACTCCGATCCCGTGGATTAACGCCCATGGCTGCCCACACGTTGCGCCTGGTTCCTACGTCGCCAGGCAGGAGGCGATACCAGAACTGGTGCCGGGTTCCGTTGTCGTAGGTGAAGATGATCGAGTTGTCCGGCACGACACGGAGTGCGGCGTCGATATCGGCCTGCGGATCAACGGAACTGCGATCGGCCTCCGGATAGCCACTCGCTAGTGCGACGACCGGCAGGGTGATCGCTATCAACACGGGCGCCCACCGCGCCCGGCTCGATAGACCAGCTACGCAGCGATCGATCCCGACCACACCCCAGAGGCCGAGCAGGAACCACAGAGGCAGCATCGTCGTCTCCCAATCCCCGATGGCGTAACCCAGGGCGAAGACGGCGGTACACATCAGCCAGAGCCCGGTGACTGCCGCGACCAGAGGACGCTGCATGATCAGCACGAGCAGGCCAATGGCACATACCACGAGGGCAACGCCCAATTGCCGGATTCCGTCGCTGCACAGCTGCGGCAGGCGCTCGGAGATGATTTGGTGGAGCGGCACCCCGAACATCTGGCCTGAATACCGGGCGCCGCTGATCACCTCCCAGAAGGAGGTGAGGCCCGTGACGCGAGTGTCCAGCAAGGGTGCGCCGGCGGCGGTACGCCAGAGGAGATAGGCGTAGGGCAGCAGAGCCAAAGCCGCGCCAAGAGGGAGGAGCCGTGCCAGCTCCCGGGGCCGAAACAGCCAGGCCGGACGACGGACCGCGAGATACAGCAACAGCCCCGGAATGAGCAAGACCTGCGACGTGGCCTGCGCAAACGAGAGGGCGAAGATGAGCAGTGCAGCACGCAGCCACGCCGGTCGCCTCGTACGGTCGTACCCGAGCAGGCAGGCCAACACGAGCGCCACGAAGAGGATGCTGAGGGTGTAAACCTCGGCGATGAGGGCGAAATGCCACAGCTGCGGAATCAGATCCAGCGCGGTTGCTCCACCAGCCGCGACCACGGGACGCACGCCAAGCTCGGTGAAGATCCGCACCGCGACGAGGCAGGCCAAGATTGCGAAAACCGCCGACAGCAGATTCGCGCGGAACGCCACCGACCCCCAAGGCACAATGCGAACGAAGGCGGCATTGAGCATCGTGTACAGCGGGTAGCCCGGAGGATGGGCGGTGCCAAGAACGAGGCCCAAGTAGTCGAACTTCGTCGTGTCAACAGAGAACTGGTTGCCGGTGCTGCGCTGCACGGTACGCCCGTACACCACGGAGAGCACCAGTAGCGGGACGATGTACGGCCAGGCCGTGAGGAGCCGGGACAGCCGGGATCGGCCCTGCGCGTTTGGCTGCGCCTCCACCCGCTCGCCACGATCGGCAATCAGGCGATCGCTGCGGAGGAGCAGGCCGGTCATGAAGAGCTGCTCACTCTTAGCCGCGGAAGCGCAACGTGACCAGCTGGAACGGCCTCAGCTCGAGGTCGATAGACGGACCGTCGCTGGCGGCACCCTCTGGCAGAGGCCGCTCCAGGAGATCCGTCGCTTCCACCGACCCAACCTCCGCGGCGGCGGTGACCGTGGCCCGCGCCCGGCCGCCCAGCGACTCGTAAAGCCGGACCACCAGGTCGCCGCTGCCGTCCTCGGCCAGCTTGACGGCCTCTACCACGACGCCAGGGTTGCTGACCGTGACGAGCGGCGCCACCTGGTGATCGCCGGCCACGTATCGCAGCGGCAGGTTAGTCCGGTAGCCCTCTTCCACTGCTTGCGGCAGGCCGGCACCGGGCCGCACGGTCGTCCGCAGCACATGCCGGCCCTGGTCGGCGTGCGGGTCGGGATACAGCGGCGCCCGCAGCAGCGACTCTCGTATGGTCGTGGTGGTGCCGCCGTCCGCGCGAGTGCGCCGGCTGACGTCGTGGCCGTACGTCGAGTCGTTGCTGACCGCCACGCCGTAGCCGGGCTCACCGACATGCAGGAACCGGTGCCCACAGATCTCGAACCGCGCGAATTCCCAGGACGTGTTGGTGTGGGTCGGACGGAAAACGTGCCCGAATTGGATCTCCGCCGCCGAGCGGTCCGCGTGCACGTCCAGCTCGAAGCCGAGCTTGAGAAGCTTCTGCCGCTCATGCCAGTCGATGGTGTTGGTGATCTCCAGCGACGGCGACCCGGCTGCTAGCGCCAGCCGCTGTTCGATCCGCGACGCTCCGAAGGACCGCACGACCACGACTGCCGCCTCCTCCGGCTTGCTCTCCAGCCGGATCTCCTCGACCCCGTCGATCTCCTGCATGGTGCGGCGGTAATGCTCGTCAATATCCCAGGCGTCCCATGCGTTGGGGATGTCCCGGTGCAGCTGCAGCCGGTTGCCTCGGTCCCCTGGGGCGATGGCATCGCGGCCGGTGACGGCGTCGACTAGCGACGCAAGCTGTCCAGCCGACGTGATCACGGCTCGAAGGAGTCCGTTGTCCAAGGTGAAGCCGCCGTCGCCTTCCTCGGCCGCCACCTCACGGCCTCCGGTGACCGGGAGCCCGATACCCATCGCGGGGACGCCGGCCCTGGCATGCGGTGCGGCGTTCAGCGCCAGCAGATGCTGCCCCTCGCCCACCAACGCCCGAACGGCCTCATCAATGATCTTCTCCGCCCGCTCCGCGATGGCTGCATAGTTGCGCTCGGCGTCGGAGTGCACCCATGCGATGGAACTGCCGGGCAAGATGTCGTGGAACTGCTGGAGGAGGACAAGCTCCCACAGCTGTTTCAGTTCGGCGGCCGGATAGGGATTGCCGACCCGTAATGTGGCTGTGGCGCTCCAGAGTTCGGCCTCTCGCAGCAGATGTTCACTGCGGCGGTTGCCCTGCTTGGTCCGAGCCTGGCTGGTGTAGGTCCCGCGGTGCAGCTCGAGGTACATCTCGCCCCGCCAAACCGGCGCGTCCGGATACTCCACCTCGGCCTCGCTGAAGAAGGCGGCCGGTGAGTCGATCCGTAGCGTCGGCGATCCCTCCAATGACCGCAGCCGATGTGCCGCAGCCAGCATGTCCCGGTTTGGGCCGCCGCCGCCGTCGCCATATCCGAACAGCAGGAGCGAGGTGGTGCCGCGCCCCTTCTCCCGGTACTGCCGCTCGGCCCGCGCCAGCTCGACACCTGCGAGGGTGGAGTTGTAGGTGTCCGCCGGCGGGAAGTGGGTGAACACTCGACTGCCGTCGATGCCCTCCCACCAGAACGTGTGGTGCGGCATGGTGTTGATCTGGTTCCACGAGATCTTCTGGGTGAGGAACCACCGCGAGCCCGACGCGCGGACGATCTGGGGGAGTGCTGCGGAGTAACCGAAGGAGTCCGGCAGCCAAACCTCCTCTGTCTCGATCCCGAAGTTCTCGAGGAAGAATCCTTTGCCGGCGACGAACTGACGGGCCAGCGCCTCCCCGCCTGGCATGTTCGTGTCTGATTCGACCCACATGCCACCGACGGGTATGAACTGGCCGGCGCGGACCTTTTCGGTGATCTTGTCGAACAGCTCGGGATAGTACTGCTTGATCCAGGCGTACTGCTGCGCCGAGGAGCAGGCGAACTTGAACCTCGCGTCGGCGTCCGCGAGATGGATCACGTTCGAAAAGGTGCGTGCGCACTTACGGATCGTCTCCCGTATGGGCCACAGCCAGGCGCTATCGATGTGCGCGTGCCCGACGGCGACGACCCGGTGCGCGCTGGCTGACGCTGGCCGGGAGAGTGCCTCCGTCAGCTCCCGGCGGGCGGCCACGGCGGTCCCCGCGACGTCGTCCGGGTCAGTGACGTCGATTGCTCGTTGCAGCGCGAACAAGATCTCGGCCCGCCGACTGGAGTCCATCGGCAGCTCGTGCATCAGTCCCGACAACGTCCAGATGTCGGCGCGCAGCTCCCACACGTTTACGTTCTTCAGGGCCAGGGCGAGTTTCTTGATCAGGTACAACGGCGTGTTGATTGCGGTAGCGGGATCCCCGTTGGGAGTTGGCCTAAAGCCGGTGTTCCCGACGTCGGGGTTGGCCGCGGCCTCGAGGTAGAACTCGACGGGTTCTCCCGGCGTGACCGGGAGGTGGTTGTTGAAGGGCGAGACGGCCTTGATCATGCTTCCGTCCGTCCGATACGCGAGCGCCTCAGCCTGAAAGCCGGCGCCCGCCGTGAAGCCGAGGTCGACGACCACCTCGGGTTTGCTCGCTAGCACGTCCAACCAGTCGGCCGGCACGTTGCCAACGGCATGGATCCACAGCGTGCTCCACGGTTCGCCCCAAGCCGCCCCAATATCGATCGATGTGAAGTTCTGCCGGGCCGCATCTGCAAAGGGAACTGGCTCGCCCGGCACACGCCAGGCGGTGAGCGCCAGGGGAGCGCTGGCCTGGTAGATGGCTGGCTCCAGATGGTCGCGGACGAAACGGTTCAGGCGGGCTTCGAGCAACAGGCGTTCATCGTGCATGAGGTCCTCGTCGGCGTTGGGGCACGGGTGCAACTCACATTAATTCAAACAACTGGACTTGACCACGACCGTCAGTCCATGAGCAGTACGGATGGCCGCGGGGAGAGGAAATGGTCGAGGACTAGCGCCGCTGCACCCTGAGCGGCGACGTGCTCGCCGACCGCGGAACCCTCGACGACGAGCGGCTGCTGAGCGGCCACCAGCTGCGGCTGGATCAACTCGGGCAAGACGGCCAAGATCCGACTGCTGATCCGCGACCAGATCGGTCCCCCGAGCACCACTCGATCGACGTCGAGAGCGTTCACCATCACCGCTAGCCCGGCGGCCAGCGCGGTTGCCGCCTCGTCGATCAGCTGCATGCAGGCAGCGTCGCCGGCGTACGCCCGCTCGCAAAGCGTCGTGAGGACCTCGTCGACGGCCACGAAGTCGTCGGGCGAGACGGTGCTGGTGATCAAGCCACGTCGGGCGGCCCGCACTACCAGGGCTCCGGGATTGCACGCCGCGGCCAGCGTGCCTGGCTGGCCAACCCCGAGGTCCTCGGCTCCGGGGTCGACAAGGATGGTGCCGATCTCGCCGATGTTGTTGCTGGCACCCCGGAGCACGACGTCGTCCATCACTATCCCGGCTCCCACCCCGGAGCCCAGATAGCAGAAGACAAAGTTGTGCCGGGCGCCCTCTTGAGCCCAGCGCTCGCCGGCGGCCGCAGCAGTTACATCCTTGTCCACCAGCACATGCAGGCCGGTGGCGGCATGCAGGTCAGCGCGGAGTTGGACCTTTTCCCAACCGGCCAACTGGGGTGGTTGCAGCAGTACGCCCTCGACTACGTCGAGCGGGCCGGGCGCAGCGACCCCAAGGCCGAGAACTGCCGCCGGCTCGATCCCGGCGGCCGTGACGAGCTGGGTCACCTGATCGGCGATAGCGGCTACCACCTGCTCCGGACGGTGAGTCTGAAGGGTGCTGCGGCGAGCGTACTGGCGGACCTTTCCCTCGATGTCGATTAGGACGAAGGTCAAGGTAGCGGGATCGACATGGACACCGATTGCGAACCTGGCCGACGGCTCCACCTGCAGCAACGTTCTCGGCTTGCCGCGAACCGCCGACTGCACCCGACCGCTCTCCACGATGAGCTCCTGGGCGAGCAGCCGGCGGACGATGTTGCTCACGGTCTGTGCGGTGAGACCGGTCTCTGCGACCAGCTCGACCCGGCTGATCCCACCCGGAGCCCGGCGGATGCCATCAAACACCACGGTCTGGTTGAAGTCGCCCAGCCGGGTGAGGTTGGAGCCGCGCCCCATGTCGGGCTCCTTTCGATCCGCGGATAGGTGTGGCGTCGGCAGGTGGTTGACCGACGGCCGGAGCGTATCGTACGCTCGAAAAGAATTACTCTATCGAAGTGACGTAATCGTTACCAGCGCAATCGGGCGTTGCTCTCCCCCGACGATTCACAGTCAGTCCGGTCTCCGTCGGGCAGCAGTCCTTGGCAGCGAGCTTGAGGCTGGGCGTGAGATGAGGAGAGAAATGCGCAGACGTGAATTCATCCTTACCGCCGCAGGATTAGGAGCCGCCGTCGGCTTGGCCGCGTGCGGCAAGAGCGGAAGCAGCACCACTCCTGGCGCCTCGGCTGGCGCATCGGCGAGCAGCGGCGAGGTTACCGGCGAGGTCAAGGTGACCTTCCAGCAATTCGGCAATTCGAAGGTCCAGGCGAACTTCCTCAACGGGTGGGCGAAGAAGTTCACTGCCGCCCATCCGCAAGCGACGGTGAAGCTGCAGCCGATCACCGCATCCGAGAACGACTACTACACCAAGCTGCAGCTGTCGATGCGCTCGCCTCGTACTGCGCCGGATATGTGCTATGAGGACACGTTCCTGATCAACGCCGACATCGCAGCCGGCTACCTGACCGCGCTGGACGACCGGATCAGCAGCTGGCCTGACTGGAGCCAGTTCAAGGGCACGGCGAAGACCGCGGCGCAGGCGCTCGACGGCAAGACGTACGGGATCCCCGACGGCACCGACGTTCGCGCCCTATGGTTCAACAAGAAGATCTTCGAGAAGGCGGGCCTGCCGACGGACTGGCAGCCGAAGAGCTGGAACGACATCATCACCGCAGCCCAGACGATCAAGCAGAAGGTGCCTGGCGTCATCCCGCTGAACGTCTACGCCGGCACCGGCGTCGGAGAGGCGGCGTCGATGCAGGGCTTCGAGATGCTCCTCTACGGTATCCCTACGGGAACGCTATTCGACAAGCAAAGTCAGAAGTGGGTGGTCGACTCCAAGGCGTTCACCGATGCGCTGACCGCCTACGAGCAGGTCTGGAATCCGGGCCTCGGACCGACGCCGCAGCAGGCGCTCGCGCCGACCTGGACCAACACGGTCGCCCAGGAGCTGCTGCCGCAGCAGAAGCTGGCCATCGACCTCGACGGCAGCTGGTTGTCGAACAACTGGCTCGATAGCGGCGCCGCGCCGTGGCCGGAGTGGCATACCACTCTCGGGAACGCGTACATGCCAACCCAGAACGGCGAGGGCAGCGGCAAGGTGACGATGTCCGGCGGCTGGACTTGGGCGATTCCGAAGAACGCCCAGAACGCCAACGCCGCCTGGGAGTTCATCAAAATGCTCACCTCTAAGGAGGGTGAGCTGGAGTACGACATCAAGAACGTCCAGATTCCGGTCCGGACCGATGTAGCCAAGGATCCCAGCTACCTGAAAGCCAACCCAACGAACCCGTTCTTCTCCGACCTGGTGGAGAGCACGATTTATCGGCCGGCCTACCCCGCGTACGCCAAGATCTCGCTCCTGCTCCAGCAGGCAACGGAGAAGGTGATCACCAAGACCGCGACACCGGACGCGGCCGCGAAGTTCTACACCGACGGCGTGATACAGATCGTCGGTCAAGACAAGACCACCACGATTTGATGGCTGGGACCTGGGCCGAGGTCCGTCCCACGGCGCCTCCCGTCGGACGGACCCGGCGGACGCTACTGCGCGGTCTACCCATCGCGCCGTCCGTGGTGCTGCTCGTCGTGTTCCTAGCCGGACCAATCGCGTACTGCATCTACGCCGCCTTCACCAACATGTCCCTCACGGGTCAGGTGGGGACCCAGTTCGTCGGCTTCGCCAACTTCACCCGGGCGTTCACCGATCCAGCGTTCATCAACTCGGTCTGGCTCACGATTGTGTTCACCATAGTTTCGGCGATCATCGGCCAGAACGTGCTCGGTCTGGTGCTGGCGTTGCTGATGCGGTCTGGTTATGCCGTCGTGAGAGCGCTGACGTCTGCGTTCGTGATCGGCGCTTGGGTGCTGCCTGAGGTCGTCGCGGCCTATTTGTGGCAGGCAGTGCTGGGTCCGGACGGCTCCTGGAACACTGTCACGGGCTGGTTCCACCTTCCACCGCAGAACTGGCTTTTCACCACGCCGATTATCGCCGTCTCGATCGCCAATATCTGGCGCGGCACGGCGTTCTCCATGCTGGTCTACTCCGCGGCACTCTCGGAGGTGCCGCGCGATCTCGAGGAGGCTGCGCTGGTCGACGGCGCCGGCCGGTTCCGGCTACTCACCTCCATCACCATTCCCATGGTCCGGCGGACCATCGCGACCAACCTCATGTTGATCACCCTGCAGACCCTCTCGGTATTCGGGCTGATCTACACCATGACCAAGGGCGGCCCCAGTGAGAAGAGCATGACGCTGCCCTTGTTCGCCTACAACCAGGCCTTCGTCTCGGCCGATCTCGGTTACGGGACGGCGATCGCCCTACTGCTGCTGGTGATCGGCGGGATCTTCTCGGTCATCTATCTCCGCGCCCTCAGCAAGTCGGAGCCGGTCCGATGACGGCCGCAGTCACCGCCCAAGCGGGCACCGCCGCGCCACCACTCACTCGTATCAGACGCCGCGGACGACTACGGCTGTCGGGCCGACTGTGGGCCAGCTTGATCTTGCTCGTACTGGCCGCAGCTTTCGTGATCCCGCTGCTGTGGGTGATCTTGGCGGCCGTCAACGGTGATCCGACCCAGGGCATCCGCATCATGTGGCCGCACCCGTTCACGCTCGACAACTTCAGGGCTGTGATGACACCGGAGACGACGTACATCCCGCTGCTCAACGGTGCCATCCTGTGCGTCGGCGGGACCTTGATCACGATGGTGTGCGCGACCCTGGCCGCCTACCCGCTGTCGCGCTACCGCTCCCGACTCAAGCGGCCGTTCCTCGTCACTATCTTGTTCTCCACCGGGCTGCCGATCACCGCGATCATGGTGCCGGTGTACGGGCTGTTCGTCCAGCTGGCGCTTGACGACTCGATCCCCGCCACCATGGTCTTCATGGCGACGACGGCGCTACCGATCTCGATCTGGCTGACGAAGAATTTCATGGATGGCGTCCCGATCGAGCTCGAGGAGGCGGCCTGGACGGACGGGGCGAGTCCGATGCGCGGACTGTTCCGAATCGTAATGCCACTAATGGGACCAGGCCTGTCGGTCGTCGCGATCTATACCTTCATCGGACTGTGGGGGAACTTCTTCGTGCCGTTCATCCTGCTCCTGACCCCGGAGAAACAGCCGATGTCGGTGACGATCTATACCTTCTTCGGCCAGTACGGGCAGGTGGTCTACGGACAGCTCGCGGCATATTCGCTGCTCTACTCGCTGCCCTCGGTGCTGCTGTACCTGGTGCTGAGCCGCAGGCTGGGCGGCGCGTTCGCTTTCGGGGGCGGCGTCAAGGGCTGAGGGCAAACGTGATCGCCTCATGACTCCGACATTCGTGCCGACTCCGCCACCCCACATTCGAGCTGCAAAGCGTCCGTGGAGCTGCGACACCTTCGTCGCGCTGCCCGACGTGACCGCAAACAGCTTCATGCTGCTGGCCAAGAACAGTGACCGGCCCGCCAGAGAATGCCAACCACTGCGCTACTGGCCACGCCGACAATCAAGCGCCACCTCCTCACTGCGTTTGGCCTACCTCGAAATTCCCGATGTCCGGCATAGCTGGGCGCACCTCGGTGGCTCGCCATATTGGTGCTGGGGGCACGAGCTCGGACTCAACGAGTGGGGCGTCGGCATCGGCAACGAAGCATTGTTCACCCGCGACCTCGCCGAGCACGTCACCCAATCCCGTCACGGCCAGCCATCGCCGACCGGGATACTCGGGATGGAATTAGTCCGGCTCGGACTCGAACGCGCAACCACAGCGCAAGAGGCAGTCACCACCATCACTGAGCTGGTCGCCGCACACGGCCAGTGGGGATCCGGCGTTCCCGGCCGTCCGATCGAGCAGGGCGCCTATGACAACTCCTATCTTGTAGCCGACCCTCGCGAAGCCTGGGTGATCGAGACCTCTGGACATCGGTGGGCAGCACGCGCGATACGCACCGGAACCTATGCCATCTCCAACCAGCCCACCATCCGCACCGAATGGGACCGAGCCAGCCAGGACCTCATAAACCACGCCATCGAAGCCGGCTGGTGGCCCGCCAGTGAGAATCGGCCATTTGACTTCGCCCGTGCCTACACCGACCCGACCACGCCACTGCAGGTATCCCACGTCCGATTGCAACGCTCACGTCAGCTGCTGGCCGACGCAGCGCGCCATGGCAAGATCACATTCGATCAAGCAACACGCGTGCTACGCGATCATTACGAGGACACCTTCCTCGGGGGGCCGTACTTTACTGCGGCGCTGCCCGACTTGATGACACTGTGCATGCACGACTCTCCCGCGGGATTCACTTGGGGAAACACCGCCAGCTCCGCGATCATGCTCCTGCCGGACACTCCCGACCAGCTGCCACACCTGTGGTGGGCGGCCGCCACACCATGCACGAGCGTCTACCTCCCGATCTTCCCCGCAGCCGCCAGCGTGCCGAATGGCGTTGCTCTTCCCGCAGCGACCGTCGTAGCCGAGCGGCCCGAGGACGTAGCAACGGCTACCTATGACGCGCAGTCGTACTGGTGGCAGTTCCAAAAACTCCTCGACCACGTCAAAGGAGACGAGCGAGCCTGGATGTTCAACGACCGGCAGCCTCAGGTGCGCCAAGCATTCGACCCCCTACAGCAGCGCTGGGCATTAGAACTGCCCGACATCCAACGTGAGGCGGTTGAATTCATCAGGGCAGGCAATGCGCAAGGCCGCAAACTCCTCACCCAGTTCACAGAGCGATGCGCGCGCCAAGCATTGGCGATCTGCACGAATCTCATTGCCGAATTCGAGTGAAAAGCTGGCGGACGTCAAGCTCTAGATGGGACGCGCCTCAGGCTTGGCTGCGTCCACCAAGCCAGCGAAGGTGTTCAGCATCCGCGCAACGTCGGGCTCGCGCCCAGTCACCAGCCGGAGCGTATCGGCGGCTTGGTGCACGGCCATGTGCCCGCCGTGCAAGACCTGGCAGCCAGCCGCTCGGGCGGCCTGTAGTAGAGCGGTTTCCAGCGGCCGGTAGACGATGTCGGCCACCCACAGCCCAGCATGCAGCAGCACCGGGTCCAGTGGCATGCCAGGATGGTCCGCCATGCCGGTCGGGGTGCAGTGCACCAGTCCATTAGCCGCGGGAATCAGCACCGGCAGCTTGTCTGATTGGCTCGCATCGACCCTGGAGGTGGGGAACCGCCCTGCCAGCTGCGCGGCCAAGGCCACAGCCTTGTCCTCGTCCCGGTCCACGAGAATCAGGTGCTCGACCCCGCTCTCGAGCAACGCATCGGCCACGGCCGTCCCTGCACCGCCGGCCCCCAGCTGCACGACCACATCCTTTGGCGCCCGGGGCAGCTCCGTGGCCAGGGCGGTGGCGAATCCCCGCTGATCGGTGTTATACCCGGTCGCCGCTCCGCTGGTGAAGAGCACGGTGTTAACGGCACCCAATCGGGCGGCTTGCTCGGTAACTCGGTCGAGGTGTTCGACGACCGACTGCTTGCATGGATGGGTGATGTTCAGGGCGTCATAGCCGAGCGCGGCGGCATAGTGCAGCAGGGTGCCGATCTCGGACGGCGGCACACCCCAGGCTGTCAGGTCGACAGTGCGGTACACGTAGTCCAGGCCCAGAGCCCGAGCTTCGAGCATGTGGATTGTCGGCGTCAGCGAGGGTCCGACGCCCACGCCGACCAGCCCGACCAGATACGAACGAGGCAACACGGCCTACCTCCCTTCGAAGTTTTGTGCCACACAGGGATTGTACTAACCGGTACGTACGTGATGAAATGGCGAGTGTCGGAAGGAAACCCGAACGGGCACCTTTCTCCCGGCATGCTCGCAGCCACTCGACGGACCAAGGAGTTTCCGGATGGACGGAGTCGTCATCGAGCCGAAGGGCTCCCACGAACCTGAGGGCGTAAGGACGCCGAAGAAGGCGGCGATAGCCGCCTGGATCGGCAGCGTATTGGAGTACTACGACTTCTTCATCTACGGCACTGCGGCCGCCCTGGTGTTTCCGAGCATCTTCTTCCCCCAGGGCAACCAAACCGTCGCAACCATCGCTTCGCTGGCGACATTCGGGGTGGGTTACGTGGCGCGGCCGGTCGGCGCCTTCTTCATGGGCCATCTCGGCGACAAGTTCGGTCGCAAGCGTGTCTTGATCGCCACATTGATCCTGATGGGCGCCTCGACCTTCGCCATCGGGTTGCTGCCGACCTACAGCCAGGTCGGCGCGCTCGCCCCGGCATTGCTCGTGCTGCTGCGGCTCTTGCAAGGGTTCTCCGCATCCGGTGAGCAGGCTGGCGCGAACTCCCTGACACTGGAGCACGCCCCGCCCGGTCGGCGCGCGTATTACAGCAGCTTCACCCTGAGTGGCACCCAGGCAGGTTCAATTGTGGCCAATGCCGTGTTCTTGCCGCTGGCGGCCGTGCTGTCCAAGGAGCAACTGCTGTCCTGGGGGTGGCGTATCCCGTTCTTGCTCAGCGTTGTCGTCGTGGTTGTCGGCTTCATCATCCGACGAACACTGGACGAGACGCCCGCCTTCAAGGAGGAGGTCGCCCACCACGAGGTACCGCGAACGCCGCTGGCGATCCTGTTCCGTGATCATTGGCCGAATGTGCTCCGAGTCATTGTCGCCGCGCTGGTCTCGGTGGTCAGCACCATCTTCGGGGTCTACGCCTTGTCGTACGCAACCAAGGACGTGGGGATCAGCTCCACCGTCATGCTGTGGGTAGGGATCAGCGCCAACGTGGTCGCGCTCTTCGCCATCCCGCTCTGGGCGACCCTGTCGGACCGGATCGGCCGCAAGCCGGTGTTCATCGGCGGCGCGCTGGGCTCCGGGGTTTTGATCTTCGCCTACTTCGCAGCCATCTCGGCGCAAAATATAGTGCTCATCTTCCTCGTCGGTGTCCTGATGTCCGGAGTGGTCTACAGCGCGGCGAACGGTGTGTGGCCCTCCTTCTACGGCGAGATGTTCAGCACCAATGTGCGGCTGTCGGGCATGGCCATCGGGACTCAGATCGGCTTCGCCATCGGCGGCTTCTCCCCATCCATCGCCGCTGGCATCCAGGGCGAGGGCAGCAGCGGGTGGGTTCCGGTCGCGGTGCTCGTCGCAGTCGCCTGCCTGCTGTCCGCCATTTCAGCGGCCACTGCAAGGGACAACTACAAGGTGCACCTGAACGATCTGGGCCGCAAAGCCGAGGTCCAACCTGCGGTGTGAACGTCGGATCGTCGACCAGTCCGGGCCGGCGCGTCGTCATCGACCACGACGTGCCCGCCCGGATGCGCGACGGTGTCGTACTGCGAGCCAATGTCTACCGGCCTTCAGACGATGGCGCGTACCCCGTGCTGCTGTCGCGCCAGCCGTACGACAAGAACGCCAACATCAACCCGGTCTATGCCGATCCCGTACTGCTGGCCGCTGCCGGTTACCTCGTGGTGATGCAGGACGTCCGCGGTCGGTACGCTTCCGACGGCGACTTCGACCCCGGTGTCCACGAGTTCGAAGACGGGTACGACACGGTCCAGTGGGCCGCTGGGTTGCCCGGCTCCAACGGGCGAGTCGGCACGTGGGGTCGCTCGTACCACGCCGAGACGCAGTGGCGGGCTGCCGTCACCGGGCCGCCGGCGCTCCACAGCATGGTGATCGGCGTCTCGAAGTTCCACTACAACGTGGATGCCCAGGAGCGGCCGGGGGGAGCCCACGAGGGTTCCCGACTGGGCTGGTACCAGTTCCAGGTCGGCGCTGAGGCGCTACGCCGCCGATTCCTCGACGATCCGGACGGCGCCGCCGAGGAGCAACGGCTGCTTGCTGAGACGACGGCGCAGCTGGCCTCTGGGGAGCTGTTCGACCTGCTGCCACTGCGGCAGCTCGGCGACCTGCCCGGCAGCACGATGGGCGAGGTCATCGCCGCGATGGACCAGCCACCGGACGCTCCTCTGAACCGCCGGCCCTGGCCGGCCGACATGTACGAGGTGGTACGGGCGGACACATTCCACATCGGCGGCTGGTACGACATCTTTCTCAGAGGCACCCTGGACCAATACCAGGCGATGGCCGTCGCCGCAGCCCCACGAAAAGATCAATACAGGTCGCAGCGGCGGCCGCCCCGCCTGCTGGTCGGGCCTTGGACGCACAGCTCTTTCGTGAGCTGCCAAGGGCAGGTTGACTTCGGGTCGGACGCCTCCGGTGCCGACCTAGGCGGAACCGGAGGTCTGAACGCAGAGCACCTGCGTTGGTTCGACGCCACTCTCAAGGGCGACGATCAGGGGCTGGCCGGTGTCCCACCCGTGCGGTTGTTCGTCATGGGCGAGAACCGCTGGCGCGGCTACGATCACTACCCGGTCCCGGGCGCGCGTGTCGAGGACTGGCATCTCCATCCCAGCGGGGCGCTCAGTCGCAGCCCCGCGCCGCCGAGCAGTCCGGACTACTTCGACTACGACCCGGCCGACCCGGTGCCCACCCGGGGCGGGTCGACGATGCTGCCGCCCCGATGGCCACCCGGCCCCGTCGACCAACGACAGATCGAGGCACGACGCGACGTCTTGTCCTATACCAGCGCAGTGTTGGATGTCCCCTACACAGTGGTCGGCGCGGTGTGGGTCACGCTGTTCGCCGCCTCCTCCGCCGCCGACACCGACTTCATCGCCCGATTGGTCGACGTCCATCCC
>Ga0307306_10000113_pt1 | contig 17433 bp, 18 predicted proteins | sample ER_DNA_193_FD_194507 | JGI IMG/M metagenome (GOLD analysis project Ga0307306, IMG submission 194507) | Bulk soil microbial communities from the East River watershed near Crested Butte, Colorado, United States - ER_DNA_193 | ecosystem: Environmental > Terrestrial > Soil > Floodplain | place...
CGCCCGCCGAGGAGAACGTCTTCTTCAAGCTGCCGGCGGAGCTGCGCCAGCAGCCTGCGGCTTAGCCTCGGCGGCCGCCTCGGTCGCATCGGCGATCTCGCGGACGACCTCGACAATGTCGTTGTTCGCGTTGAAGACGCGCCGCTGCCGATCGGCTCCGTTGCCGCGCGAGAGGATGTCGCGGATCCCCTCCAGCTCGCGCTCGGAGCCCAGCTCCTGCGCATGCGGCTCGATGTCCCGGAGCGTTCTGCGGACAAGTTGTGCGACCGGCACACGGTTCCGGCGTCCGGTGGCGAGATCCATCACCGGCGCCTCGAGCCCGTAGCGGGCGGCAAGCCACTTGTTCTCCGTGGTCAGGATCCGGTGGTACGACGGGATCTCGTCGCCGCGGTCGAAGCGCTCGGAGTAGTGCTTGACGAGCGCCTGGCAAAAGGCGGCCAAGGCGACCGCGTCCTCGACGCGCGCGACCGCGTCACAGATGCGGATCTCGACGGTTCCGAGGCGCGGGTGCAGCCGGATGTCCCACCAGATGTGCGTGTAGTCCGCGATGCAGCCGGTCTTCTCCAGCTGGCCGACGACCTCGGCGTAATCGGCGTAGTCGCGGAAGCGAGGTGGCGGGCCCGAGCGGGGGAAGGCGGCGAAGACGATCTGGCGGCTGGACGCCAGGCCGGTTGCCTCGCCGCGCCAGAACGGCGACGACGCCGACAGCGCCAGCAATGACGAGATGTGCGCCAGCAGACCGTTGACGACCTGAATTGCCTTCTCGGGATCGTCGACCGCAACGTGAATGTGCAGGCCGAAGATCAGCTCCCTGCGCGCGACGTACTGCATCTGGTCGATCAGGTGCCGGTAACGGTCGCGCGCGGTGATCCGCTGGCGCTCGAAGAGGCTGAAAGGGTGCGTCCCGGCGGAGCCGACCCTGAGGTTGTCCGTGGCGGCGATCTCAGCCACGTAGGCACGGAGCTTCCGCAGCTCGCGGTCGATGTCGCCGGCGGTGCGGCAGACGGGAGTCGCGATCTCGAGCACCGACTGCATCAGCTCCGCGTTGATGTGGGTCTCGAGCTCGTGCCCCGAGATCGCGGCCAGCACGGTGTCGATGTGCTGGACGAGATCGAAGCTCGTCCCGTCGAGGAGCATGTACTCCTCTTCCACTCCGAGCGTGTACGGCTCGCTGCTGCCGAAGGCATGGTCGAGGACGCTGCCGCCCGGAGCGAAGCTCTTCCCGGTGATCGTGGCCGGGTAGATCTGCTTCATCGAGCAAGTATTTCTCTTTTGCGGCGGTTTTCAGTCCTCCGGGAGGATCGCGTCCGCCTCGATCTCGACCAGGAACCTTGGGTCGAGCAGGCCGGTGATCACGAGCATCGCGCTTGCCGGGCGGACTTCGCCGAAGACCTCACCGTGTGCGCGGCCGATCTCCTCCCAGTCGTCGGCCGAGGTGACGTAGACCCGCGTCCGCACAACGTGCTCGGCTCGCGCGCCGAGCTCGTCCAGCGCCGCAAGGATGATCTCGAGGCAGCGACGCGCCTGCGCGTAGGGGCCGGCGGGCGGAGGCGCGCCGTCGGGCATCACCGCAGCCGTGCCCGAAACGTGGATCTGATTGCCGACGCGAACGGCGCGCGAGTAGCCGACCGTCGGTGCGTACGGCGAGTCGGCGGGCACGATCCGGCGTTCCACCGGGGCTAGTATCGCCGCGCGTGGAGGCGCTGCGGCAGATCGACGACTGGCCGGTCGAGAACGCTGCCGTCGCAGTGATCGGCGCGGCCGCGGCGAGCCGGGGCGACGCGAACCGGGTCTACGCCTGGGCCTCGGTCACGAAGCTTCTCACAACCCTCGCTGCGCTCGTCGCGGTGGAGGAAGGAGTCGTCGACCTCGACGAGCCCGCCGGGCCACCGGGCTCGACGCTTCGGCACCTCCTCGCCCACGCCTCCGGCCTGGGCCCGGATGCCCCGACGCCGCTCGCCGAGCCCGGCAAGCGCCGCATCTACTCCAACGCCGCCTTCGAGGTCCTGGCCGACGCCGTCGCCGGTGGGGCCGAAATGCCCTTCGGCGAGTACCTGGCGAAGGCTGTGTTCGGGCCGCTCGAGCTCGGAGCGACGCTCGAGGGCTCGCCGGCCTCGGGCGTTCGGGGGACGCTGGCCGATTTGTGCGCTCTCGGCCGGGAGTTGCTTTCGCCGACGCTCGTCGCGCCCGAGACGCTCGCCGAGGCGACCGCCGTCGCTTTCCCCGGGCTCGTTGGCGTCCTGCCCGGGTTCGGCCGGATGGAGCCGAACGACTGGGGGCTCGGCTTCGAGCTGCGCGACGGGAAGAGCCCGCACTGGACCGGGGCGCACAACTCGCCGGGCACCTTCGGCCACTTCGGCCAGAGCGGCGGCTTCCTCTGGGTCGACCCCGTTGCCGGGATCGCCTGCGCCTGTCTCACCGACTCGGATTTCGGCGACTGGGCGAAGGAGGCCTGGCCGCGGTTGTCGGACGCGGTGCTCGCCGCGACCGGCGCGACCGGTTAGACGCTCAGGCATGCTTGGCGTCCGTGGCGGACGCGCCTCCCACGCGTGCCGAGCGGCGGGCCAGCACGGCACGGCGAAGAGCCGTCCGTCGTCGCCTTGCGTTCGGTGTGGCCGCGTTCGCGGTCTGCGGAGCGACCGCCGCAGCCGTCTGGGCCGCCGATCTCGACCACGACGATCACGCCACGCAGCTCGTACGGGCTCCCGCTCCGAAGCCGCACGCGCGGCCTCGCGCCCTACGGATCGCCGCGAGCAGTGCGGGCTCGCTCTCGGAGCCTCTCCAGGATGTGGCGATCGCGACGGTCGGCGGGAAGCTCGTCGTCCTCGGCGGCCTGAACGCGGCCGACACGTCGACCGCGGACGTGCGAACGATCGCCGGCCGGCGGGTAAGGACGGTCGGCCAGCTGCCGGGCGCTTTCCACGACGGCGCGGCCGTCGGAATCGGCTCCTCCGTCTACGAGCTCGGCGGGGGCGACGGCGTCAGGCAGCTGAACCAGATTTTGAGGGTCGACCCGAGAACAGGCACGGCAGCGCGGGTCGGCTCGCTCCCGGCGCCGAGCAGCGACCATTCGGCCGCGCTTCTCGGCGGCACGGCGTATGTCGTCGGCGGCTACACCGGCACGAAGTGGCTGGACACGATCGTCGCCTGGCGGCCGGGCGTCCGGGCCCGTGTGGTCGGCCGCCTGCCGACACCCCTCCGCTACGCGGCAGTTGCCGCAGCCGCCGGGCGAATCGTCGTTGCCGGCGGCTCTCTGCCGGCGGGAACCGCGAGCCGGGCGATCTACGTCTTCGACCCTTCCTCGGGCGCCGTTCGCCGGCTGGGCGCGTTGCCGGCCGCAACGACGCACGCCGCGGCGGCGGCGATCGGCGACACCGTGCTCGTGATCGGCGGTCGCACGGCGCGGCCCAACACGCCGCAGAACCGAATCGTTGCCATCGACCCACGGACCGGGCGCGCTCGCGTCGCGGGTCGGCTGCAGGCGGCGCTCTCGGACGCCGCAGCAGCGACGATCGGAAACCGGATCTTCGTCGTCGGCGGACGTGGACGCGCCACAGTCGCCGGCCTGACCAGCCTCACCCCTACGAGCGCGCCCGTCTCGCCGCGGCGGCGGCGGCGCGCGACGCGTTTCGCCTTCAACGTCTACTCGCACGACGGCCCCAACGCCCTCAGCCCGGTCGTCCGCGGCATCCCTCCGCGGGTCTACGTGCCGAACAGCGCCAGCAACACCGTTGACGTGATCGACCAGCGGACGTTCAAGATCGTCGCTCACTACCGGGTCGGCGCCTTGCCACAGCACGTTACGCCCTCCTACGACCTGAAGACGCTCTGGGTGGACAACGACGTCGGCAACAGCCTCACCCCGGTCAGCCCGGTGACCGGCCGCCCGCGCGGGAAGCCTGTCCCGGTCGAGGATCCCTACAACCTCTACTTCACGCCGGGCGGACGCTTCGCGATCGTCGTCGCCGAGCGCAATCATCGGCTCGACTTTCGCTTCGCCCACACGATGAAGTTGCATCGCGCGCTCCGGGTCCCGTGCAGCGGCGTCGACCACCTGGACTTCTCTGCAGACGGCCGCTACCTGCTGGCCAGCTGCGAGTTCTCGGCGGAGATGCTGAAAGTGGACGTACGCCGCGAGCGGGTCGTCCGGGTCTTGCACCTGCCGAGCGCGAACGCGATGCCACAGGACGTGAAGCTCTCGCCGGACGGCCGCATCTTCTACGTGGCCGACATGGCCTCGAACGGCGTCTGGGAGATCTCGGCCGACCGTTTCAAGGTGATCGGCTTCATCCACACCGGCGCAGGCGCCCACGGCCTCTACCCCAGCCGCGACGCGACCAAGCTGTACATCACGAATCGCGACGAGGGGACGATCTCGGTGCTGGACTTCGCCACGAACAAGCTCGTCGCGAAGTGGTACGTCGGCGGCAGCCCCGACATGGGCGGGGTTTCGGCCGACGGCAAGGTGCTCTGGCTCTCAGCGCGGTACAACGCGAAGGTCTACGCCATCAGCACGGCGGACGGCCACGTCCTCGCGCGGATCCGGGTCGGCTACGGGCCGCACGGCGTCTGCGTGTGGCCGCAGCCCGGCCGCTACTCGCTCGGGCACACCGGGATTCTTCGCTAATCGCTCTCCGCAAAGAGCGGCTTGATGAACTCCTCGAAGGTCTTCCGGTCGCAGCTCGCGACGGTCGCCTGCGTCAGCGCGCGCACCGAGGCCGTTCGTGGAATGTCCATCGCGAGCGCGACCTCGCCGAAGTAGTCGCCGGGGCGCAGGACGCTGCGCGGGCCGAGCGAGGCCTGGCTGACGGTGAACATTCCTGAGAGGACGACGTAGAAGCGGTCGCCGTCCTCACCCTCCTCGATCACGGCGCCGCCAGCCGGGATCTCCTCACGGCGCATCTCACGGGCGAGACGCAGCAATTGCTCGCCCGGCAACTCGGCCAGCAGGCCGACGCGCTGCAGCTCGGCGATGCCGGCAGGGACGAAGCGGGGGCTCACTCGCCCTCGAGGTCCTCAACGCTCGGTGGGTTCTCGTGCCCTGCCCCTCGCATCGCTTCGTGCTCTTCCTGGTCGTCCTGAACCTGCTCGTGCTCTTCCGTCGTGGGCTCTGGCTGGTCGTGCAAGGAAGCTCCTTTCGAAGTGCTGTAGATGTACACCTACAGCAATGGGCGAGCTCGACGACTGGAAGTTGTGCCCGCGCTGCGGCGCGGGCCTGACCGGAGCGGGCGGCCGCCGCACCTGCGGCGACTGCGGTTTCGTGGTCTACGCGAGCTCGAAGCCGACCGCCGGGGCGCTCTGCATCGCCGACGGCCGCGTGCTGCTCGCAAGGCGCGCCTTCGAGCCTTTCAAGGGCTACTGGGACGTGCCGGGCGGGTTTCTCGAGGAAGGCGAGGATCCGCTGGAGGGACTGCGCCGTGAGGTGCGGGAAGAGACGGGGTTGGACGTCGAGCCCGAACGCTTCCTCGGCGCCTGGATGGACAAGTACGGGGGCGACTCGACCGCCGAGGCCACGCTGAACCTCTACTGGACTGCGCGGATCGTCGGCGGCGAGGCCGCGCCCGCGGACGACGTGTCCGAGCTCGGCTGGTTCGCCCCGGACGAGCTGCCCGCGAAGAACGAGCTCGCCTTCGAGAATGTCCCGCTCGTCCTAGCCGCCTGGCGGGACGAGCACGCGTAGAGCACCCGGCTCGACAGAACATTCGAGCGGCGTCTCCAGCTCCTCCGGCTCGCCGTCGACGGCGGCGCGCAAGGCTCGCGGCCCTTCGATCCGAAACGTCTCCTCCACCCGTTCGTCCCAGCTCGTCGGCAACAGCCCCTGAGCCGAATAGAGGTGAAGCTTTCCCTCGTCCAGGCTCTCGCGCGCCCCGAGATCGAAGAGATTCAGCTCATAGGCGTTGTTGGCGACGAGCACGACCCGCGCCACGAGCTCGTCACCGTCGACGCGGAGGTGCAGTCGGTGCGGATGGCGCAGCGTGCGCAGGAGCGCGCGCAGTCGGGCGAGCGCGTCTCGCCTGCGCCGGTGCGCCTCGCGACGGTGCACGAGGGAGGCGTAGACACCGAAGGAGACGTTGTTCAGGAACAGACGGCCGCCGACACGCCCGGCGTCGACGCGTCGCTCCTCGCCTGCGAAGGCGTCGAGGGCAGCGATTGGATCGTCGCGGTCGAGCCCGAGGTCGCGAGCGAAGTGGTTCCGGGTCCCGAAGGGGACACAGACGAACGGCAGGTCGCGCTCGATCGCGACCTCGGCCACCGGCGCTAGCGTGCCGTCACCCCCAGCGGCGCCGAGCGCCTCGGCAGAGGCGGCTCGCGCGAGCGCCACCGAATCGTCGTCGGGCCCGAGGATGTGCGCTTCGATCCCACGCTCGCGTGCGGCCTCGGCGACCTCGTCGGCGTCCGGCCCGCCGCTGCCCGAATGTGGGTTGATCAAGAGGAATCCGGCCATCGGGCCTGGCAGCGTATAGGCCTCGTCGTCTCTGAAGTTAGGCCGTTTGGCTCATGTGTTACAGCCGGTACCGGGCCGATTATTCGTCTATGAGCGACCGAGGTTTCCACCAGATCGAAGCGGACCTCGAGGACAGCTGGCTGGAGGACTGGGCCGGCGTCGGAATCGCCGAGCTCGAGGCGTACCTCGCCAAGCATGCGGCGTTCCTGAGCTTCCTCGACGGCGACCGAAACTAATCCCCTTCGGATTACGTATCTCGTCAGTGCGGTAAACGAAGATCGCACGCATCGACGAGGAGGCGAGATGAAGCTCAGTTACCTGTACCGCGGCCTGCCCGGCCACCCGATTCATCCTCCGCTCACCGACGCGACGATCGGCGCCTACACGGCGGCGACCGTGATCGGCTTCGCCAGCATCATCGGCGTCTCGGAAAAGGCGGCCGCGTCCGGCTGGTGGCTGGCACTCGTCGTCGGCCTGATCTTCACCGTGCCCACCGCGCTGGCCGGACTGCTCGACTGGCTCGTGATCACCCGGGGCACGCCACTGTGGCGGACGGCGACCGCGCACATGATCGCGATGGTCACCGCGACGATCTTCTTCCTGATTGCCGTCCTGATCGGCCACAGCGGCTACAAGCACAACGCCGTCGAGACGGGCCCCTACGTCCTCACGTTGATCGGCTTCGCGTCGATGACGCTGGGGGGTTGGCTGGGCGGGACGATCGTCTTCGGCTACGGAATGCGCGTTCTCAACCTGCCGAACGAGCCCGCCGCGCGCGCATCGTCGCCCGTGCCGAAGCCGGAGAAAGAAGCGGCGGAAGGCTAGCTAGGCGCCGTTCGTCTCGGCCAGACCGAGCGACTTCTCGATCGCGCTCTTCGGCTGCGCCCCGATCGCGGCTGCCGCCGGCTCGCCGCCTCGGAAGAGCATGATCGTCGGGATCGAGACGATCCCGTACTTCTGCGCGAGCGAGGGCTCCTCGTCGATGTTCACCTTGACGAGCTTGAGCTCGCTCTCGCGCTCGCCGGCGATCTGGTCCAGAACGGGTGCGACCGCATGGCACGGCCCACACCACTCGGCCCAGAAGTCGACGATGACTGCCTTGTCGCTCTGCAGGACTTCTTGTTCGAAGCTCGATTCGGTAACTGCTGTGGTCATTGCAAATGTCCTTTCCTCAGTCCTTCTTGACTGAAACGCCCGGCCCGGAGTTGTTGTTCCCGCCGCCTAGAATCGAGGGATGAAGCAGGTCTTCGAGCCGCTGCCTCCCGTTCCCGATCATCCCCGGCTGGAGGAGGAGATTCTGCAGTGGTGGGAGGACGAGCAGGTCTTCGAGCGGGTGCGCGATCAGAACCGAGGCAACGAGCCGTGGTCGTTCATCGACGGCCCGGTGACGGCGAACAAGACGCTTGGCGTGCACACCGCCTGGGGCCGGACGCTGAAAGACGTCTTTCAGCGTTACAAGGCGCTGCGGGGCTTCGACCAGCGCTACCAGAACGGTTTCGACTGCCAGGGACTCTGGATCGAGGTCGGGGTCGAGCGCCAGCTCGGGCTGAACTCGAAGCGCGAGATCGAGGAGTACGGGCTCGAACGCTTTGCGGCCAAGTGCCGTGAGGTCGTCGTCTGGTCCGCGTCCGAGCTGACGAAGGGCGAGAAGCGCCTCGGCCAGTGGATGGACTACGGCCGGGACTACTTCACCTTCAGCGACACCAACATCGAGTACATCTGGCGGTTCCTGAAGATCGTCCACGAGCGCGACTGGCTGTTCGTCGGCCATCGCTCGACGGAGTGGTGCCCCCGCTGTGGCACCTCGATCTCGGCGCACGAGCTGACGGGCTCGTACGTCGAGCGCGCCGATCCCTCCCTGTTCGTCAGGCTGCCGCTCCTCGACCGTCCCGGCGAGTCGCTCGTGATCTGGACGACGACGCCCTGGACCCTGCCAGCCAACGTCGCCGCGGCCGTGAACCCGGAGGCCGAGTACGCACGCAGGTTGAACGGCGAGTGGGTGGCCGCCCCCAGGTACCCGGACGAGGAGTTCGAGGAGCGGCTCCGGGGTGCCGAGCTCGTGGGCTGGCGCTACGAAGGACCCTTCGACGAGCTGGCGCCGGGCGCCGCCGTCGAGCACCGTGTGATCCCCTGGGACGAGGTCTCGCTCGACGAGGGCACGGGAATCGTCCACATCGCGCCCGGCGCCGGCACTGAAGACTTCGAGCTCTCGAAGGTGCACGACCTGCCGGTCTTGACACCGGTCGACGAGTCCGGGCGCTTCTACGACGACTACGGCTGGCTGCACGGGTTGACGACGACCGAAGCGTCCGAGCAGATCATCGGCAACCTCGAGGAAAAGGGGCGGCTCGTCGAGGCCGGCCTCTACGAGCACCGGTATCCCGAGTGCTGGCGCTGCCACACGCCGCTTATCTTCCGCATCTCCGACGATTGGTTCATCTCCGTCGCCGAGATCCGCGAGCCGATGCGCCGCGCCAACGCCGACGTCGAGTGGGTGCCGGACTACTTCGGCAAGCGCATGGACGACTGGCTGGCCAACATGAGCGATTGGAACATCTCGCGGCGCCGCTACTACGGGCTGCCGCTCCCCTTCTACCCGTGCAAATGCGGCGAGCTGAACGTGATCGGCTCGAAGGCGGAGTTGAGCGAGCGCGCGCTCGAGGGCTTCGACCAGCTCGAGGAGCTGCGCCGTCCCTGGATCGACCGGGTCCCGATCTCGTGCGCCAAGTGCGGTGAGCGGGTCGAGCGTGTGACCGAGGTCGGCGACGTCTGGCTCGACGCCGGCATCGTCCCGTTCTCGACGCTCGGCTGGCAGAACCCGGAGTCCGTTCCCGAAGGGTTTGCGACCGGGGCCGCTCGCGGGCTGACCAAGGCCGACCTTCCCGACAACGCCTATTGGGAGAACTGGTTCCCGGCCGACTGGGTGTCGGAGATGCGCGAACAGATCCGGCTCTGGTTCTACTCGCAGCTCTTCATGTCGGTCGCGCTCGTCGGCCGGGCGCCGTTCAAGCGAGTGCTCGGCTACGAGAAGATGTTCGACGAGAACGGCCGGGAGATGCACGGCTCCTGGGGAAACATGATCGACGCTGCCGACGCGTTCGAACGCATGGGCGCGGACGTGATGCGGTGGCAGTACTCCGCCCAGCCGCCGAACCAGAACCTCTGGTTCGGCTTCGGTCCGGCGCATGAGATCAAGCGCAAGCTGCTGACGCTCTGGAACTCGGTCCGCTTCCTCGTCGACTACGCGAACGTCGACGGCTGGCGGCCAGACTACGAGAGCCTGGCCTCGCCGCCCGAGCACGCGCGACCGCTCGACCGCTGGCTCGTGGCGCGCACCCATGCCTTTGTCGCCGAAGCTACCCAGGCCTACGAGGAGACGCTGACGATGAACGTCATCCGCGCCTTCGACTCGTTCGTGGACGACCTCTCGAACTGGTACATCCGGCGTTCTCGCCGGCGGTTCTGGAACGGCGACGCAGAAGCGCTCGCAACGCTTTGGTTCGCCCTCGTTCAGGGGCTGCGCGCGATGGCGCCAGTGATGCCCTTCCTCACGGACTGGCTCTGGCGCCGCCTCGTGGCCGGCGTCTGCGAGGACGCGCCCGCCTCGGTGCACCTGGCGGGCTGGCCCGAGCCGGCGGAGCCCGACGCGGCACTCGTCGCCGCGGTGGCCGAGGTTCGCCGCGTCGTCGAGCTCGGCCGGCAGGCTCGCTCCCAAGCCGGCCTGAAGCTACGGCAGCCGCTGCGCCGGCTTGTCGTCGACGGCGGTGCCCTCTCCGACGAGCATGCGGCGGAGGTTCGCGAGGAGCTGCGGGTCAAGGAGGTGGAGCTCGGCCCGGTCGAGGCGACCGAGCTACGGGTCAAGCCGAACCTCCCCATCCTCGGCCCGAAGCTCGGCAAGGAGCTCGGTCCCGTTCAGGCCGCGCTGCGCGCCGGCGAGTTCGAGGAGCTCGAAGACGGACGGTTCCGGGTGCTCGGACACGAGCTCGGGCCGGACGAGGTGCTCATCGAGCGGGCTGGGAAGGAAGGCTGGGCGGTCGCAAGCGGCAACGGCGTCACAGTTGCCCTGGACACCGCGCTCGACCCCGAGCTGGAGCTGGAAGCGCTGGTTCTCGACCTCATCCACCAGATCAATTCGATGCGCCGCGAGCAGGGCCTGGAGCTGACCGACCGGATCAAGATCACCCTTCCGGCCGCGCAGAGCGACCTGCTCGAGCACGAGGACTGGATCAAGGAGGAGACGCTGGCGGTCGAGATCGACACCGACGGTGGCACCGAGCCCCGGATCGCCAAGGCTTAGTCCGCGCGTTAATCTCCGTCCGGGAGGAGGCCGAATGCGCGAGTGCGCGGGATGCGGCGAGCCGGTCGAGGCGAGGTTCCACTACTGCCCCTGGTGCTCGGCGCCGCAGCGCCGCAAGCTCGTCGAATTCTTCCGCCCTCACCGCGAGCTCGAAGGCGACCGGGGCAAGGCCCTCCGCGTCTCGCGCTACTTCGGAGGCAGCGAGGCCGAGCGTCACGTTCGCTTCAGCGTCTGGAACGAGACCGGCCGCGCCGAGGCCGCCGTCTCGCTCGACGAGGACGAAGCTCGGCGCCTGGCGCGTTTCATCGGCGAGCACGGAGCCGAGCCCCCGAGCCGGCAGCGCCTGCGCGACACGGTGCTCGCGCTAGCGGGTGGAGGCAGGCGCCGGTAGCGCGGCAAGCCGTTCCACGAACGCCGTTGCCACCGGCTGAGCGCGCGCCAGGTCGGCGTCGCCGAACATGCGACCGTTGACGTAGACCTCCACGAGTCCCCACGCGCCGTCGGTCGCCATTAGCGGGAGCATCAGCAGCGAGTCGAGCTCCAGCTCCTGCAGCAACGTCGCCTCCCGTGGGTCTGCCTGCTCTTCGAGAACGGAAACGATCCGCGGCTCGCCGTCGCGAAGGGAGACCTCGGTCAGCGGGAAGTCCGAGATCAGGTAGCCGTGGCCGAGCACGAGCGTCCGGTCGTCGCGAGCGTATTCCGCCACCTGGATCAGGACATCACCGACGACGCGGGAGATCGCGCAGGCAAGCCCGTCGACGACCTCGACGAACTCGCGCGTGGCCACGTGGAGCAGGCCAGGCAGGCTCGTCTCCGCGCGCACAGCCTCGAGCGAGCGCTGCTGTCTCTCGTCAGCCCCGGAACTCACCGGCGGCATTGTGACAGTGGTCCCTGCCGACGCCGTAAGCTCCGCGGCATGCTGACTGTCGGCGAACCGATCCCCGACGCCAAGGTGTGGCTCGCGCCGCGCGAGCCGGTCTCGCTACGGGAGCTGGTCGCCGAGCGCCCCGCGCTCTTCCTCTTCTATCTCTTCGACTGGTCCTCGACCTGAACGAACGAGATGGAGCTCCTGCGTGACAGGAGCGCGGAGTTCGACGAGGCCGGCGTGCAGAGATTCGGCGTCTCGCGCGACTCGCCCTGGACGCACATCTCCTGGATGCAGGCGCTCGATCTGAATTTCCCGCTGCTGTCGGACTGGAACGCCGACGCGATCCACGCGCTCGGCATCACGAAGGAGTTCCGCGGCTTCAAGGAGGTCGCTGAGCGCACGGCGTTTCTCGTCGACCGAGGCGGTGTGGTTCGCGGCGCCTGGCGCTACGACGACGCGGAGTTGCCGGACTTCGACGCGTTGCTCGAGGCGGCGAAGGCTCTCTAGCTACATGCCCATTGCGTGATACCCAGAGTCGACGTACAGCTTTGTGCCGGTGATGTTCTGGGCATCGTCTGAGAGGAGATAAGCCGCCGCTGCTCCGACATCGTCGGCGGTGACATGGCGATGCAGCGGCGCCCGCTCCTCGAACATCGCCTCCATCGTCGTGAAGCCGGCGATCGAGCGGGCCGCCAGCGTTCGCACCGGGCCGGCCGAAATCGAGTTGACGCGGATGTTCTTCTTCCCGAGGTCCCAGGCGAGGTATTGGACCGATGAGTCCAGGGTCGCTTTCGCGACCCCCATGACGTTGTAGTGCGGCACAGCCCGCTCGCCGCCCAGGTAAGTCATCGTCAGGATCGAGCCACCGCCCGCGGCCTCGAGGAGGGGCTCCGCCGCCCTGGCCGTGGCCACGAGCGAGTAGGCGCTGATGTCGAGCGCCATCCAAAAGCGCTCGCGCGGCGTATCGGTAAAGCGGCCTTCGAGATCCTCGGCTGCAGCGAACGCGACCGAATGGACGAGCAGATCGAGCTCCCCGCCGAAGATCTCCCCCACCTCGGAGAAGACCCGGGCGATGTCGTCGTCGGAACGGACGTCGCATTCGGTCACGAGCGGCGAGTCGACCGTGGCCGCGAGGTCACGGACGCCCGCCTCGATCCGCTCACCCTGGTAGGTGAACGCCAGCTTGGCGCCGCCCTCGGCGAGGCGCCTCGCGATCGCCCAGGCGATCGAGCGCTTGTTGGCGACGCCGAGAACGAGGCCGCGCTTGCCGGCGAAATCAGCCACGGCGGGCGAGTTTACGGCTTCTGCGCTACCCTGCGATTCTTGCGCCGCACTGCACTTCTTCCGCTTGTAGCGGCGCTGATCCTGGCATCCGCCGCTTCCGCTGCGTTGCAGCCCGTTCGGCGTAGTTACGGCGAAACGACCATCCCGCGTGTTCGGGCCGGAACGCTGAAGATCCCCGCGGCGCATGCAAGTGGACGCCTCACCGTTCTCGTCGACCTGCGGCTGCCCCCGCTCGCCGCCTACAACAGAAATCTCTTCTCCGCCGACACAACTTCGCGGCTGAAAGTCCACAGCTCGAGCTCACGCCGCTACCTCGGCGAGCTCGCGCGCGAGCAGCGCGCCGCCGCCGCCCAGGTCCGGCGCACGATCCCGTCGGCCCGGATCTCCTACCGGTACCGCACCGTCTTGGACGCGTTCGCCGTCACGCTCCCGGCCAAGAAGCTGCCCGCTCTTGCGCGTCTCTCATCGGTGACGAAGATCTACCCGAGCTCGCGCTATCAGCTCGACACCAACCGAAGCCCGGCAGTGATCGGCGCCGACACGATGTGGGCGACTACCGGTGACCGCGGCGAGGGCGTGAAGATCGCGATCGTCGATGACGGGATCGACCAGACGAACCCGTACTTCAATCCGGCGGGCTACAGCTACCCGGCGGGCTTTCCTCGCGGAGCGAAGAAGTTCACGACCCCGAAGGTGATCGTGGCGCGCGCCTTCCCGGGGCCCGGCTCGGGGCCCCAGGGCCGCCAGCCGCTCTATCGCGCTGCCTCGTTCCACGGCACGCACGTGGCTGGAATCGCCGCGGGCGTCGCCGGGACCACTGCTCCCGCCGGGCCCGACCATCCGACGGTCTCCGGCCTCAGCGGGGTCGCGCCTCGCGCGTGGCTGGGCAACTACCGCGTCTTCAACGCTCCAACGGGCTCCGGCTACGACGCCTTCACCCCGCAGATCGTGGCCGCGTTCGAGGCGGCCGTAAACGACGGCATGGACGTGATCAACTTCTCGGGCGGCGGTCCGCAGGCGGATCCGGTCGGCGACGCCCTCGTCGAAGCCGTCCGCAACGTCGCCAATGCCGGCGTTGTCCCGGTGATCTCTGCCGGCAACGACCGAGACGACTGGGGCTACGGGTCGTCCGGCTCGCCCGGGACCGCGCCCGATGCGATCTCGGTCGCGGCCGTGTCGAACAGCCACGTCTTTGCGCCGTCCCTGAGCATGACCCCCGGCGATGCGCCCGCGAATCTGAAGAACATCCCCTTCCAGGACATTGCGACGGTCCCGGCGGCCTGGACCAGCGCCGACCGGACGCTCGTCGACGTGGGCACGATCGTCGGCACGGACGGCAGCCCGGTCGAGCGCCACCTTTGCGGCCCACCTTCCGATCCGAACAACCGCGGGACGTTGCCGGCGGGCTCTGCGACCGGGACGATCCTGCTCGTCTCGCGCGGCGTCTGCGCCTTCGTCACCAAGGCCGCGAACGCGCAGATCGCAGGCGCCGCCGGCCTGGTGATGGTCGACAACAGACCGGGAGAGGCGAACTTCATCCCGATCGAACTGCCCCTCGATGCAGGCATGGTTTCGGATCTCGACGGCGCCCGCCTGCGCGCATATCTGGATTCGAAAGGTGGCCGCTCGACTGTCCGCTTCAACAGCTCCTTCAGGGAGCTCGACACCGGGCGCAGCGGCATCATCACCAGCTTCTCGTCGGCCGGGCCGACTGCGTTCGGCCACGATCTCAAGCCCGACCTCGCGGCTCCCGGCGGGCAGATCCTCTCGTCCACCTTGCCCGAGGCTGCAGGCTCGCCGTTCGCGGTCTTCGACGGGACGAGCATGGCCGCGCCGCACGTGACCGGGGCGGTTGCCCTGCTGCTCGCGAGACATCCGGACTGGACGCCTGCGGAGATCAAGTCGGCGCTGATGACCACTGCGGGCGCGGCCTGGGGCGACACCGCGAGGACCCAGGAGGCCTCCGTTCTCCTCGAGGGGGCAGGTCTCATCAACGTTCCCCGCGCCGACAACCCGGAGCTCTTCACGACCCCGGTCTCGCTCACCTTCGACGATCTTGACCTCAACGCGGGCAGTGCGCGCCGCGCGAGGCTGCTGGAGGTGAGCGACGCCGGCGGCGGTGCAGGCACGTGGACGATCGGGCTGCAGAGCCAGTCGGCAACCTCGGGCGCCTTCGTCGACCTCCCCGGCTCGGTCGCGATCTCGCCGGGCGGGACCGCGGAGATTCCAGTCGTCGTCCGCGCTGATGCGAACGCGGCTGTCGGAGACAACTACGGATTCATCACGCTCACGAACGGCGCCGCCGTTCGGCGGGCTCCGTACTACTTCGCCGTTGAGCGGCCCGGGGCCGCAATCGGCCCGGTGCTGCCGCTGAGGAAGTTCCAGCAGGGCACCACCCGCGACGGCACCTCGAACATCGACCAGTACCGCTTCCCGACCAGCCCGTTCGGGCCGCCGCCGACCTATACCGGGCCGCAGATGAGCGAGCCGGGCGCCGAGAAGCTGTACTACGTCCACGTCAACCAACCCGTCGCGAACGTCGGCGTTGCGGTTGTGGCCTCGACCCCGGGCTCGTTGGTCGAGCCATGGTTCCTCGGTTCCCGCAACGAGAACGACGTCCAGGGCTACACGGGCACGCCTGTGAATGCCAATGCCCTGACGAGGAACTACCACCTGGACGTCGGTGTCGCCGGGGCCGTCTTCCCGCGTGAGAAGCGCTACTACGTCTCCGTCGACTCGGGCAGCGACGCCTTCACGGGCCGCTCGCTGCCGGGCGCATACGTGCTCCGGTCGTGGATCAACGACGTCACGCCCCCGCAGTTCAAGCTCTTGACGAGGAAGGTGACGCTGGGCAGGCCGATGATCGCCGCGCGGGTCACCGACAGCGGCTCCGGTGTCGATCCGCTTTCGCTCGTGATCGAGTACCGCCGGCGTGTCCTTCTCGGCGCCGCGCTCTACGACCCGACGAGCGGCCTTGCTCTCTTCCCGATTCCACGCTCGGCCCCGCCCGTGGCTCGCGGCCTCTACCGCGGCGCGGCCCTCGCGTCCGACAACCAGGAGACGAAGAACATCGACCAGATCGGGGTGAACATCCTCCCGAACACGACGATCAAGCGAGTCAATGTTCGTGGCGTCCGGGGCGCGACAGTGACCTGGCTGCTCCCGCTCGGCACGTCCTGCCTGAAGGGCCGCACCGGGCTGGCGGTGACCGCCGCGGCGCCCGGGAAGATCAAGCGGGTCGTCTTCTTCGACGGTTCAAGGCGGATCGCAACCGTCCGCCGGGGAACCCTCGGGCTGTACAACACCTTCTGGCAGACGCGCCCCGTGCGCAAGGGCCTCCATCGGTTGAAGGTCGCGGTCGAGTGGCGCAGCGGCACCGTGAAAGCGGTCCGCACCGTCAAGCTCTGTCGGTAGCGGTCGTCACCGGCGGCTCGAGCGGCATCGGCGCGGCGATCGCGCGCGCACTGGCCCACCGCGGCTGGCGGCTGGTTTTGCTCGCACGAAACGAGGAGCCGCTAAGCAAGCTCGCCGCAGAGCTCGCCGCCGAGCATGAGGTCTGCGACGTCGCCGACCGCGATGAGGTCGAGCGCGTCTCGGCGAGGATCCGCGAGCGGCATCCGGCGATCCGCCTGCTCGTCAACAACGCGGGCATCCCGGGCGGCGGCGGCTTCCTGGCTCTCGGACCGGAGCAGATCGAGCAGCTGGTCGAAACGAACTACCTCGGCTCGGTGTGGTGCCTGCGGGCGTTCCTGCCCGCGCTCGAGGCAGGCGTCCCGTCCGACGTCGTCAACATCACCTCGGTCGCGGCCACGATCGCAGCCGGGCATTCGGGCCCCTACAGCGCCTCGAAGCATGCCCAGCTCGCCTTCTCGCGCTCGGTCGGCGTCGAGCTCGCGGGCACCGGCATCACCGTCCACTCGATCAACCCGGGCTTGATCGACACGCCAGGCTTCCCGAACCGCTCGCGCTTCGGCAATCGATTGCTCAAGCACCTCGTCGCGGAGCCGGAGCTCGTCGCCCGCCGCGTCGTGCAGGCAGTCGAGCGAAAGCGGGTCGAGCAGTTCGTGCCGCGTTGGTACCGGCCGGCAGCGATCGTCCAGGCGGCGGCGCCCGGACTGCTCGCGCGCAGTGCACGGGCGTTGGGCGCGCGGCGCAAACGGAAATAGAATCGATCAACGTGAACACCACCCTTACCTCCGGCGAGGTCGCGCGGGTCGCCGATTTCAGGGCCGCGCTCCGCGCGTTCCTCCGCAAGAGCGAGCGGAACGCGCGCCAGTCAGGCCTGACGCCGCAGCGCTACCTGCTGCTGCTGATGATCAAGGGCGCTCCGGGCGGCCGCGAGCAGTCGACCGTGACCGAGCTCGCCGAGCGTCTGCAGCTGGCCCAGAGCACCGTCACGGAGCTCGTGCGGCGCGCCGAGGAGACCGGTCTTGTCGAGCGAGAGCAGTCTCCGGCCGACGGCCGGGTCGCACACCTGCGGCTCACGGAGGAGGGCGAGCGTCGCCTGATGAATGCGTTCACCTCGAACGAGCAGGAGCG
>Ga0307306_10000117_pt1 | contig 17171 bp, 21 predicted proteins | sample ER_DNA_193_FD_194507 | JGI IMG/M metagenome (GOLD analysis project Ga0307306, IMG submission 194507) | Bulk soil microbial communities from the East River watershed near Crested Butte, Colorado, United States - ER_DNA_193 | ecosystem: Environmental > Terrestrial > Soil > Floodplain | place...
CGCTCCAAACGCCGCTGCTCGCGTTCGCGGGCGGCGGGATCGTCGGGATCTGCAAACGGGTCGTCGGTGAGCCAGTCGTCGCTCATCCGCGGCTCTCCAGGTAGGACTCGAGCAGGTGCGCGGCGGCGAGCGAGTCGCGGGCGGCGCTGGCGCCGCCGCGGCGGCTGGCGTCGGCCATGCGGCTGGTCAGGCGCTCGTCATAGGTGTCGATGGGGACGCTTAGCATCGCTTCCAGTTCGTGGGCGAAAGTGCGGGCGAGCGCAGCCTGACTGCCCTCCTCCCCGCTCAGGTGCACCGGCAACCCGACGACCACCCGCTCGACCCCGTGCTCGTCGACCAGCTCGGCGACCGCCCGCGCCTCCGGCGGTTCGATCACCGGCAGCGGCGTCGCCAGGGTCCCGCTGGGATCCGAGAGCGCGCAGCCGATGCGCACGGTGCCGTGATCGAGAGCGAGCACCCGCATGTTCCTCTCAGCCGAGCTCCCGCTCGACGGCCGCCCGCGCGGCCGCCAGCGCCTCGTCCAGCTTCGAAGGGTCCTTGCCGCCGGCCTGGGCCATGTCGTCTCGGCCACCGCCGCCGCCGCCGACGATCGGGGCGATCTCGCGGATGATCGAGCCGGCCGAGAGGCCGCGCTCGACCGCGTCTTTTGAAACCAGGGCGACGAGGCCCGCTTTGCCGCCGAACTCGCCGCCGAGGATCACCGCCGAGGGCTGTCCGACCTTTGACTGGACGCGGTTGGCGAGGTCCAGCAGCTGCTTGGGATTTGCCTGCAGGCTGCCCTCAACCGCAGAGGCGACCAGGCGCCCGCCACCGGGAAGCTCCTCCGCGCGCCCCACCAGCGCATCGGCTTCGCCGCCGAGCTGCTCTCGCTGCGCTTTCTCAGCTCCCGCCCCGGCCTCCTTAAGCTGCTCCGCCGCCCGCCGCGCCGCGGCGACCGGGTCCTGAGCGTTGCCCAGGGCCTCGCCGGCCTCGCGCAGCTGCGCCTCGCGCTCGCGGAAGAAGTCGATCGCGGCGGGGCCCGTAATCGCCTCGACCCGGCGCACGTTGGCGGCGCTGGAGCCCTCCGAGGTGATCTTGAAGATGCCCACCTCGCCGGTATTGGCGACGTGGGTGCCGCCGCAGAGCTCGCGGGAGACGGCGTCGACCTCGACCACCCGCACCCACTCGCCGTATTTCTCGCCGAACAGGGCCATCGCGCCGAGCCGTTCGGCCTCCTCGCGGTTCATGTTCATCCAGCGCACCGGCCGGCTTGCCTTGATCCACTCGTTGACCCGGTCCTCGACGTCGCGTAGCTCCTCGGGGCTGAGGGCCTGGCCGTGGGTGAAGTCGAAGCGCAGCTTGTCGGGACGGACGGCGGAGCCGGCCTGGCGGACGTGGGTGCCGAGCCGCTCGCGCAGCGCCGCGTGCAGGAGGTGGGTGGCGGTGTGGTTGCGCATCGTCGCGAAGCGGGCCTCGTGGTCGACCTCCGCCTCGACCGGCACGCCGGGATCGATCGTCGCCCCCTCGATCTCCAGCGCCTGGTCCTCGCCGAGCCGGTAGACGTCGACCACCCGCGCCTCGGCGCCGCCAACCCGCAACACGCCGGAGTCGGCCACCTGGCCGCCACCCTCGGCGTAGAAGGGGCTCTCCTCCAGCTTCACCAGCGCCTTGCCGTCGACCGTCTCGACCGCGGCGAGGCCGGTGGTCGCCCGCAGGGTCTCGTAGCCGACGAAACGGGTCGGCGGCGCCGCGGCGGCGAAGGCGGCGACGCGCTCGTGCGTGTTCTCGGAGCCGTGGGCGGTGGCGGCGCCCATCCGTGCCCGCTGTCGCTGTTCCTCCATCAGCTCCTCGAAGCCCTGGTCGTCGACCGAGAGGCCGCGTTCGGCCAGCAGCTCCTTGGTCAGGTCGTAGGGGAAGCCGTAGGTGTCGTGCAGCTTGAAGGCCGCGGCCGCGTCGATCCAGGAGGTTCCCTGGCGCCCGGCCTCGGCGACCAGCCGCTCCAGCAGCTCGCTGCCGCGCTCCAGCGTGCGGCCGAAGCTCTCCTCCTCGTTGCCGACCCAGCGCTCGATCGTCTCGCGCTCGGCCACGAGTTCCGGATAGGCGTCGCCCATCAGCTCGATCGCCCGCTCGGCGAACTTGCCGAGCCACGGTGCTTCGAGGCCGAGCGTGTTGCCCTGCTGGATCGCCCGGCGCATGATCCGCCGCAGGATGTAGCCGCGGTCCTCGTTGGAGGGGACGACGCCGTCGGCGATCAGGAAGGCGGCGCCGCGGCTGTGGTCGGCGACGATCCGCATCGCCCGGGTCACCGCGCCGCCCTCGTCGTAGCGGCGGCCGGAGAGCTCTTCGGCGAGCCCGATCAGCGGCCGCACGTGGTCGGTCTCGAAGACCGAGGGGACGTCCTGGAGGACCGCCGCCATCCGGTCGAGGCCCATGCCGGTGTCGATGTTCTTCATCGGCAGTGGGGTCAGGGTCCCATCCTCGGCGAGGTCGTAGCTCATGAAGACGTGGTTCCAGAACTCGAGGAAGCGATCGGTGTCGTCGCCGGGGCGCTCGCCCTCTGCCCCGAACTCCGGGCCGCGGTCGAGGTAGAGCTCAGAGCAGGGGCCGCAGGGTCCGGTCGGGCCGGCCTGCCAGAAGTTGTCCTCGCGGCCGAGGCGGACGATCCGCTCCTCCGGGACGCCGGTGGCGCGCCAGATCTCGATCGCCTCCTCGTCCGGGCCCAACCCGAGTTCCTCGTCGCCGCCGAAGACGGTGACCCAGATCCGCTCGGGGTCCATCCCGAAGCCCTGCGTGGAGAGCTCCCAGCCCCAGGGGATCGACTCCGCCTTGAAGTAGTCGCCGAAGCTCCAGTTGCCGAGCATCTCGAAGAAGGTCATGTGGCGGGCGGTGTTGCCGACCTCTTCGATGTCGGTGGTGCGGAAGCACTTCTGCACGTCGGCGAGGCGCGGCGCCGGCGGCTGTTCGCGTCCCAGGAAGTAGGGCTTGAAGGGCTGCATGCCCGCCGTGGTCAGCAGGACGGAGGGGTCGTGGACCGAGGGCACCAGCGAGGCGGAGGGGACGATTTTGTGGCCGCGCTCGGCGAAAAACGACAGGTAGGTGTCCCGGATCTCCTTCGCCCTCATGTTAGGAAGCCTAAATATTTGTTCGATTCGGGGCGGCGACCCGAAAGTGGGGGCTTACACGGCGCCGGGGTGCTGCGTTCTAAAAGGGAAATCGCCCAATCGACTTATTGGAAGGAGAGCGATATGAAGCTGCATCCGAAGCTTGCTTTGGGGTTGGCGGTGCTGGCGATGGCGCTGGTGCCGGCGATGGCTGGGGCGGTCTCCTACCAGCCGGAATACCACCCCGAACACCCGACGCACCCGCAGACGGCGCCGAAAGGCCATGCCTACGGTTATTGGTGCAAAGGCGAAAGCAAGAAACACGTGAAAGGCGAGAAGGGAACCGCCTTCAGCCGTTGCGTGCAGGCGCACAAACGGGCTGCGAACCAGCCCGAGATGACGCCGCGTCAGGCCTGCAAGGACCTGAACAAAAAGCACGACCGCAGCGGTAAGCACGTGGCGCACGGCGACAAGGGAACCGCCTTCAGCCGCTGTGTCAAAGCCGTTGCCCAGCAGCGCAAGGAAGAAGCCGCCACGGTGACGGGGAGCACGGTCGCATAACCGACTGAGCTCGCCCTAAGCGGCGATGGTGCCGTGGCCGACGATCCGATCGCCGGCCATCAGCACCGCCGTCTGGCCGGGTGCCACGCCAGGGAAGGCCTCGGCCAGCTCAACTTCCAGGGAGGAGTGCCGGCCTCTCCCCGCCGCCGAGATGGTGGCGGGGAGGGCCTTTGAGCGGTAGCGCAGCTTGACCGCGTCCACGGCGCTGCCGTCGCGGTGCAGGACGGCGTCGCGGACGCGGACGCTGCGCTTCTCCAGCTCGGCGCGGGTGCCGACGGTGACGGTGTTGGCGCCGGCGTCGGTGGCGAGGACGTAGAGCGCCTCGGGCGCCGAGACGCCAATGCCACGGCGCTGGCCGACGGTGAAGTCATGGTGACCGCGGTGGCGGCCGACGGTGCGGCCGGCGCTGTCGAGGATCGCCCCGTCGCGCTCCCGCAGGCCGCCGTGGCGGCGCAGGAAGCCGCGCTTGCCCTGGCCGGCGAGGAAGCAGAGGTCCTGGCTCTCGGCCTTGCGGGCGACCGGCAGCTCGTGGCGGGCGGCGATCTCACGCACCTCGGGCTTGGTTAGCTCGGTGAGCGGGAAGCCGAGGCGACCGAGCAGCTGCGGCGGCAGCGCCGCGAGCATGTAGCTCTGGTCCTTGGCCTGGTCGGCGGCGGTGGCGAGCAGCGGGCCGTCGGGGTCGTCGACGATGCGGGCGTAGTGCCCCGTCAGCAGGCGCTCGGCGCCGAGCCGCTCGGCCAAATCAACCATTGCCGCGAGGCGGACCTCGCCGTTACAGAGGATGCACGGGTTCGGCGTCTGTCCCCCGGCGTAACCGCCGATGAAGCGGTCGACGACGCGACGGCGGAAGTCCTCCTCGAGATCGAGCGTGAAATGCGGGATCCCGAGCTGGTGCGCAAGCGCGCGGGCGCCGAGGACCGCCTCGGGAGAGCAGCAGGCCTTGGCGCCATCGGTCTCCGGATCGGCCCAGAGCTTGACCGTGATGCCGACGACCACGGCGCCTTCCTCGCGGGCGAGGAGTGCGGCGACGGCGCTGTCGACGCCGCCGGACAGGGCGACGGCTACGCGCTTCGGCTGGGGGGATTGGCAACCGTCCTTCTCAGGTGAGGTTGCCAATCCCCCTGAGTTCGGGATCAGATCAAGGGACGAGGAGGCAACGCCTTGAAGAGCACGGTGGAGGGCATCGGTGGCGAGTTGGGCTGCGTGGCGCTTGGCAGGGGTGAGGCCGCCGATTGCCGCATCGACAGTGTCTATATCGATCAGAGCAGTCTCTAGAACGAGAGAGCCATCAACCATTTCGGCCACGGCCGCCGTGGCTGCGCGAGTGGCCCCGCAACCCTCTGCGTCGAAGGTGACGGAATGAATGCAGCCGTCCTCGACGAGGAACGAAAGGCGCGAGAGGTCCCCGCAGGCCGCGCCCCCCGCAGCGCCGGTAAAAGCGCCATCGGCGGCCGGTCCAAGCCGGCTGTCGTCACGCAGGTAGTGCTCGAAAAGCTCGCGCTCCATAAGCCAAGGGTAGAGCGCATCGGCGTTCCTGCCTCCAGCGCTCCTTCAGGGCCATCGCCCACACCTACTTGCCGGGTGGGTGTGGGTGATGGCCCTGCCCAAGCGCCTGCTTCAGGTCCTCCGCCATCTCATGCGGTTCTTCTTGCAGCTGCCGCCAGGTGACCCGCATCGTCCGCCAGCCTTCAGCGAGCAGGATGCGATCGCGCAGCCGGTCGCTCTCGAACTTCTTGTGCGTGCCGTGGATGCCGCGGCTATCGAGCTCCACCGCCACCCGCTCGCGCTCCCAGAGGGCGTCGATCTCAAAGAAGCGCCCGCGCATCGCCAGCGGTGCGTTCATCCGCGGCCGCCGCCGGCCGTGTTGGTCGACCAGCGCCACGAACGCCTCCTCAAAGTCATTCCGCGTGATCCCGACTGGCCCCCGCGCCTCCAACAACGCCCGCAGGTTCTTGGTGCCCCGTCGCCCCGGATACCGCTCCAAAAGGATCGGCAGCGACACCCGATCCGTCACCTCCCGTGCTTCCGCCTCATGAAAGGCCCGCTCCAGCTCCCGCATCGGTGCCACGGCCGCGAGGTCGAAGATCGTCCGGAATGGCGAGGTCACCGGGATGGCGTCCCGGACAAGCCACTCATCGCCTCGTACCGCCGATTGGCGGCTGACGATTCCCTTCCTCCGGACGACCCGGCCCGGCAGGCAAGTGACCTCGACGTGCTCGGCGGCCGGAGGAAGCAGCCGCCAGAGCCGCCCTGCAGAACGATGGCTGAGCAGCGCTCGGTCCCCCGCCGCGAGCACAGCCGCCATCCACCGACCCTTCCGGGTGATCCGCCTCGCGCCAAAGACATAGACGCCAAGGAAGACCTCGCTCAACAACCCGCGCTCGATCCGTCCGCCGATAGCTCGACGGCTCAGCCCGAGATCAAGCAACTGAGCCCGAGCCACCACCCCGTGCTGCCGCTTAGCCAGAGCGGCCACCGCCTGATCCAACTCGCGAGCTGGTGATCCTGCACCTCTGAGGTGCGCGATCGCAAGGTCGCTTCCCATGCTGCTGATGTTGAAGCGGCGGGACGCACGGGTGGCGCGCGGATTGTGCCGATTCAGAGTCTTCTTGCGCACGAAAAAAGGCCCCAACCCGCCGTTGCCGCCTCTGGCTTTGATCCCTTCAAATGAAGGTGGGTGCCTGCTCCGGATCCCAAGAGACCAAGAGACTTGTCAGCTCCCGCGCCGTTTGTGTTGGGTCAAACGGTGAGACGGCTCTCGTACGGGCTCGAGCCTGGTCCAAACTTACCACCGCCGAGCGCTCGTCAAACCCACTCGTCGTCGAGGTTGGACAGGTGCCACTCGGCCTCGCTCCAGCGCTCGGCTGGGACGCGGAGGGAGATGTCGCCGCGACCGAAGCGGTCGAGCGGCCAATCCGAGGTGAGGACCGCCTCGATGTTCGCCTCGATCAGCGCCTGGTGCCAGGCGCGGGCGGTGCGGACGTCGGCGAAGTCGCGCACCACCTCCCAGCTGTCGTAGCCGGGGTCATCGATGTGGATCGGCGTCTGCCCGGGCCCTGGAGCCGGCCGCCACCTGCGGGGGATCCAATCCCGCAGGCCCATTTCAATGTCCCGGGAGTTTGGGTTTGTGGATGGCGACGCCGAGCTCGCGCATCTGCAGCTCGTCGACCGGGGCGGGGGCGCCGGTGAGGAGGTCGAAGCCGGAGGCGGTCTTGGGGAAGGCGATCACGTCGCGGATCGTCTCGGCGCCGTAGAGCCGCTGGACGATGCGATCGACCCCGTAGGCGATGCCGCCGTGCGGCGGCGCCCCGTAGCGCAGCGCCTCGAGGAGGAAGCCGAAGCGCGCCTCCGCCGTCTCCCGGTCGATCCCGAGGGCAGCGAAGACCTGCTCCTGGACCCCGGCGTCGTGGATACGGATCGAGCCGCCGCCGAGCTCCTGCCCGTTCCAGACGACGTCGTAGGCCTGGGCTCGCGCCGGGCCCGGGTTGTCGGGGTCGAAATCGCCGGCCGGCGCGGTGAACGGGTGATGAAGCGAGTCCCAGCGCTTCTCCCCCTCGTTCCACTCCATCAGCGGCCAGTCGACGACCCAGACCAGCCGGTGCTCGTTCTCGTCGATCAGGCCGAACTTCTCGCCTAGGTCAAGCCGCATCTGCCCGAGGACCGCGTCGGTTACCGGGCGCTTGTCGGCGACCAGCAGCAGCAGGTCGCCCTCTTCGGCGCCCAAGCGCTGGTTGAGGTCGGCGAGCTCGGCGTCGCTGAGGAACTTCGCCGTCGGCGAGCGCCAGCCGTCGCCCTCGCGGAAGGCCCAGACCAGCCCTTTCGCCCCCAGCTCCTGAGCCCGGGAGATCAGGCCGTCGAGCTCGGAACGAGGCATCTCGCGGCGGCCGGCGTTGAGGCCGCGGATCGCGCCGCCGCCCTCCAGCACCGAATGGAAGACCTTGAACTCGGTCTCGCGCAGAGCGTCGCTGAGGTCGACCAGCTCGAGGCCGAAGCGCAGGTCGGGACGGTCGGTTCCGAAACGCCCCATCGCCTCGTCGTAACACATGCGCTGCATCGGGACGTCGACCTGCGGACCGCCGACGCGCTCGAAGACGTGCGCCAGCAGCCGTTCGTTGACCTCGATCACGTCCTCGCCGTCGACGAAGGACATCTCGACGTCCAGCTGGGTGAACTCGGCCTGGCGGTCGGCCCGCGTCGCCTCGTCGCGGAAGCAGCGGGCCACCTGGTAGTAGCGCTCGAACCCCGACATCATCAGCAGCTGCTTGAACAGCTGCGGCGACTGCGGCAGCGCGTACCAGGAGCCCTGCTGCTGGCGGCTGGGGACGAGGAAGTCGCGGGCGCCCTCAGGAGTCGAGCGGGTGAGGACCGGCGTCTCGATGTCGAGGAAGCCCTCCTGGTCGAGGAACTCGCGCATCGCGGCGACGACGCGGTGGCGCAGCGCCAACGCCTTCTGCATCTGCTCGCGGCGCAGGTCGAGATAGCGGTAGCGCAGGCGCGTGTCCTCGCCGACCTCGCCGGAGAAGCCCTCGACCTGGAAGGGCGGCGTCTCCGCGTTCGAGAGCAGCTCGGCCTCGGTGACCAGGAGCTCGACCTCGCCGGTGGCGAGCTCCGCGTTGACGGTCTCGGCGGAGCGCTTGACGACACTGCCGCCGGCGCTCAAGACGTCCTCGGCCCGCAGCTTGTGCGCGAGCTCGAAGGAGGCGCCGGAGCTGTCGGGATTGAAGACGAGCTGGACGATCCCCGTCCGGTCGCGCAGGTCGATGAAGATCAGGCCGCCGTGGTCGCGGCGGCGGTGGACCCAGCCGGCCACCCGGGCCTGCGAATCGACCTTGGCGGGCAGCACCTCGCCGCACCAGGTATCCCGGTAGCCGTTGGCGCGCAGGGTCGGTGCCGTCGTCTCGCTCACGCTTCTCCTCCCGTCATCTCTTCGACAAGGTTGCCGGGATCGACCGGCCGCTGCTCTCCGGAGTCCATGTCCCGCAGCTGGGCGCTGCCGTCGGCCTCCAGGATGAGGACGCGGCGGGCGCCGATCCGGTTGGCGTGTTTGAGCTGGCTCTTGAAGCTGCGGCCGGCGAGGTCGAGCTCGGTCGAGATGCCGGCGTGGCGGAGCTCGGTGGCAAGCGCCATCGCCCGCTGGCGCTGCGCCGGGTCGGCGACGGCGACGAAGGCGTCGCGGCCCTCCCCCGCCACCTCCTCGTCGAGCGCCAGCAGGATCCGCTCGATCCCGGCGGCGAAGCCGACCGCGGGCGTAGCCGCGCCGCCGAGCTGCTCGATCAGGCCGTCGTAGCGGCCGCCGCCGCCGATCTCCGACTGCGCTCCGAGCCGGTCGCAAACGAAGGAGAAGATCGTCCGCGTGTAGTAGTCGAGCCCGCGGACCAGGGTGGGGTCGATCACGTACTCGACGCCGGCGGTATCGAGCAGCGCCCGCACCTCGGCGAAGTGCTCGGCGTCCTCGCCCTCGAGCCGCTCGACGATCGTCGGCGCGCTCGCCATCACCCCGCGCGTGCCCTCGTCATCGGCGTCGAAGGCGCGCAGCGGGTTGATGTCGATCCGCTCGCGCACGTCCTTCGAGAGCTCGCCCTCATGTGCGTGCAGGTGCGCCTTCAGGTCCTCGAGGTAGGCGCGCCGCGCCTCGAACGAGCCGAGGCTGCCGAGCCGCAGCTCCACCCCGGGCACGTCGAGCTCCGCCAGCAGGTCGGCGAGGAGCATGATCACCTCGGCGTCGGCGAGCGGCGAGTCGGTGCCGATGCACTCGGCCCCGAGCTGGTGGAACTGGCGGTAGCGGCCCGCCTGCGGGCGCTCGTGGCGGAAGAACGGGCCGAGGTAGTGGAGCTTCACCGGCTGCGCCAGTTTCTGCATCCCGTGCTCGAGGTAGGCGCGGCAAACCGAGGCGGTCCCCTCCGGCCGCAGGGTCAGGCTGCGCCCGCCCTTGTCCTCGAAGGTGAACATCTCCTTGCGGACGATGTCGGTGGACTGGCCGACGCCGCGCTCGAAGAGGTCGGTGCCCTCGAAGACCGGCGTCGCGATCGGCTCGTAGCCGGCGCGGCCGAAGACCTCGGCGGCGGCGCCTTCGAGGCGGCGCCGGGCGCGCGCCTGCTCGGGGAGAATGTCGAAGGTCCCGCGGGGGGCCTGGAACTTGCTCGCCACGGTGTCCTAACGCGCCAGCGAGCCGAGGAAGGGATTCGTCGCCCGCTCTGCCCCGAGCGTGGTCAGGCCCATGTGGCCGGGATGGACGACCGTCTCGTCCGGATAGGAATCCATCAGCTTGCCGATCGAGGCGAGCAAGGTCGGGCCGTCGCCGCCGGGGAGGTCGACGCGGCCGACCGAGCCCTGGAAGAGGACGTCGCCGGAGAAGATCGCCGGCTCGCCCTTGACCGCGTAGGTGACGTGGCCGGGGCTGTGGCCCGGGGTGAAGACGACCTCGATCTCCATGCCGGCCAGCTCCAGCGTCTCGCCGCCGCTGACGATCTCGTCGGCCTCGTAGCTCTCGTACGGGCCGAAGCCCTCCCAGGGGACGTAGGCCATGATGTCGGCGAGCAGCGGCACCTCGATCTCCGGGCAGTAGACGGGGGCGCCGGTCGCCCGTGCCACCGGCGCCACCGCGCCGATGTGGTCGAAGTGGCAGTGGGTGAGCAGGATCGCCTCGACCGAGCCGCCTTTCGCCTCGACCGCGGCGAGGATTCGCTCCGCCTCCTCCCCCGGATCGACGATCAACAGCCGGTCGCCGCCCCGCGGCCGGAACAGGAAGCAGTTCTCGCCGATCTGCCCGACCGTGAGCATCTCGACGTCGAGGGCCATCAGTCTCCCCGGGCGCGGATCCGCGCTCGCTCGCGGCGCCGCCACAGGACCATGTCGATGTAGTAGCCGCTGGGGACGTAAATGGCGAGCATGAAGGCGCCGAAGAGCAGCGAGGGGCCGACGTCCTTTTTGAAGATCAGGATCAGCAGCGCCGCGAAGATGACCGCGGCGAAGAGGCCGCGAACGAAGGAGTTGCGCCAGGTCGGCGGCATGTCCTCTTTGGCGGTCGGCCGGCGTTTGGCGCGCGCCTGCGCTTTGGCCTCCTCGCGGGTGCGGGGACGGCTACGCCGGGCGCTCGGGTCGACCCGCCCGCCCTGGGTGCCGCGCCGCTTGCGCTGTCGCTTCTTCCTCGTTTGAGCCATAGGCTCGAAATCTAGTCGGTCGCCTCTGCCAGGCGCGCCTCGATCACGTGCTGCTGCGGGTCGAAGCCGCGCATCGGCACGTCCGCCGGGTACCCCACGAGGGCGGCCTGCGGGATCAAGCCGACCAGCTCGGCCTCGACGGGTCGGGCGCCGAGCGGCGCCGCCAGCTCGCGCACCCGCTCGACCACCTCGCCCAACGGCACCGCCAGCGGGTCGTGGACGTTGGTCGAGACCTGGGCACGCCCGTTGGAGAGCAGCAGCCCGATCGCCCGCACGCCCTTCAGCCCCCCACCGGTCTCGCGCAGGCCGGCGGCGACCGAGCGGGCGATCTCGACGTCGTCGCTGTCGAGCTCGACGTTGAAGGCCGCCAGCGGCGGTCGCGCCGTCACCAGGGTGGCACCGGCGGTCGGGTGCGGCAGCTCGGGTCCGAAGTCCGGCCGCAGCTCCCCCGACTCCATCCGTAGCCACAGCTCCGCCAGGCCACCGTTGCGGAAGTACGCGCGCTCGGCCCGTCCCGACTCCCGCGCCAGCTCGCCGTAGAGGAAGACGGGGACGCCGAGCCCGCCGATCTGCTCGGCCACCGCCACCGCCTCGGTGCGGGCCGCGTCGCGGGCGGCGGGGTCGAACCAGACGACGGGGCAGACGTCGAGCGCGCCGATCGCCGGGTGGGCGCCGCTGTAGCCGCGCATGTCGAGCGTCTCGATCGCCGCCTCCGCCCCGCTCGCCAACGCCCCGGTCAGGGCGCCGGGCTCGCCGGCGAGGGTGAAGACGCTGCGGCCGTGGTCGGGGTCCGTATGGCGGTCGAGCAGCCGCACGCCCCGGGCGAACGAGCCCTGCAGGCGGTCGAGCCGCTCCTGGTCGGCACCCTCGGAGACGTTGGGGACGGCGAGGAGGGTCGGCATCCGCGCCTCCTCAGAGGAGGAGCTCGCCGCCGCTGACGACAGTCTGGCCGTCGATTTCGACCGTCGGCTCGAGCACCACGCAGTCGAGGTGGACCGGCACCTGGACGGTGCCGCCGATCGCCGCCGAGGCGCCGAAGGCGACGTGGCAGGTGCCGAGGATCTTCTCGTCCTCGAGGATGTTTCCCGTCAGCTCGGCCTCTTCGTTGGTCCCGATTCCCAGCTCGGCGACGCTGGTCGCCTCCTCGCCGTGGGCGGTGAGCAGCTCCAGCAGCCGGCTCCCGTCGGGCCCGGTCGCCTCGACCACGTGCCCTTCGCGGACGGTCAGCGCGGTCGGGGTGTCGAGCAGGCCGACTTCGGCGATCGAGCCGTCGACGACGAGGACGCCCTCGGTCGTCTCGATGACCGGGGCGATGAAGCCCTCTCCACACGGCAGGTTGCCGAAGGCACCGCGGCTGCCGAGTTCGCCGGCGTCGACCGTCCCCATACGCCCCTCGAGTCCGATCCGCAGGTCGCTGCCGTGGTTGCAGGTGATCCGCGCCTCGGAGGCGCGGTTGAGGGCGGTGACGAGCTCCCATCCGCGGCGCCGGATCTCCTCGAGGTCGCTGGTCATCAAGCGGCTCAGCATGTCCTCGGTGACGCCCGGCAGGCTGCCGACGCGGACGCCAGCTTCGGAGGCGACCTTGCGGGCGTCGGTGTGGGAGATCGACTGGATGGTCGGCGCCAGGACCACGTCGGCCGCTGCCATCGCCGCCGCGACGGGGCGCGGAGGCTCGGCGGCAGCGGAGTCGCGCTCGGAGATCACGGCCAGGGTCGCGTCAGCGCCCTCCCCCTGCGCCTCGATCCGCATCAGCGCGCCGATCTCTTCGGTCACCGGGTTGCAGAGGACCAGCACCTCCTCGCCCGGCTGGATCCCCATGCACTGGCGGACCACCGTCTTCACCGCTCTATCGAGATCCGCTGGCACGACCCCAGCCTACCCGCGATGCGCGATTGGTGCAGCGTTTCCCCTGCAATCGACGCTCTCGTCAGAGAGCCCCTTTCAGTCGTCGTCGTGCCGGTGCCGGATCGACCAGACCTGGAACCAGACGAGCCCGACCAGCACGATCCCGAACCCGGCAAACGGCGCCCCCCAGTCCTCCGGCCGCACCACCGCAAGCGAAATCACCGCAAACGCATCGGCCGCCAGCAGGAAGGCCACCAGCACCGGCCGAATCGCCGCCCAACCCGTTTCAGGAGCCCCACCACCCCGCTGCGCCATCGCTACCATCATCCTCCCCGCCGGAGTAGCTCAGCTGGTTAGAGCAGCGGAATCATAATCCGCGTGTCGGGGGTTCGAGTCCCTCCTCCGGCATACACCTTAGTGACCCTCCTTGACCTTCGTTGTCCTCTGCAAAGCGGATTGTGGGCTGACCTGAGGATTAACCTCAACCCCCGTTGACCTCCCTTGACCTTCGTTGTCGGGGGTTCGAGGTCGCATCTTGGTCGCATCCTCGCCCCAGAACTTCGTGTCAGGGCCGTAGTACGGCGGGGCGCCCACGTTGACTACCTGTCGGTCCTCGATGTACTCGCGGGTGACCGGATCGACGCCGGGGTCATCGGCGCACTCGCAGAGGTGCGGGCCGTCGTGACCGCGCTCCAGCTTGCAGCCGTGCGAGCCCCAATAGACGCGGCAGGGCAGCTCAGCCACGGTTTCTCTCCTCCTTGATGGCTGCTAGGGCCTGTTCGAGCATCACCTTGGTGGTCGAAGCCTTCTCAGCGTCGGTCATCTCCGTCTCGTCCCCCGGCCAAATGTCGGGGTAGAAGCAGTCTGCTGCGGGTTTCAGCGCCCGGTCGCTCAGCAGTTCCTCTTCCCACTCGGCACGGAGGGCTGAGACCTCGGACTCGGGCACATAGGTTTCTACTTCAGGGAAGCCCACCGTCGGATTCTCGAAGTCCAAGCCGAATCGCATTCCGAGATCAGGCCGCGCAGGATCGCGCCAGAACTGGACGTGCGGCCAGCGCCTTGCCTTCTCGCTGCTCATCGCTTGGCCTGCCCGGTTCGCTTGAACTCGGCGTCGCGGAAGGCGAGACGGCGACCGGGAGAGTCATAACGCGGCTCCCACCACGCCCAATCCGGTTCGGGCGGCGGGAGCGTGATCGAAACCGTCCGCTCCCCCACACTCGGGTTCTGGCCCGCGAAGTATTCCCCCCACTCTCGGCGCGTCGCCACCTCCTCGACCCAGGCGAAGGGGTTGTTCTCATGCAGCCACTCGATTTCGGCAACGGATCGCGGCTCCATCCAAGCATGCCGCATCATCTGCTCTAACCGCTCGATCCTGCTCATCCAATCGCCTCTCTGATCGCGTCGTAGCTGGTCCTGGTCGGGTGCGTGTAGTGCTTGGTGGCCGTCTGGACGGTGTGGCGGGTCACGTCTGCGAGGTCGGCCGGGTCGATACCTGCGGCGCGCAGGTTCGAGACGTAGGAGTGGCGGGCCTCGTGGGGCCGTAGGTCCATGCCGCTTGCGATCTGCGCCGGCACCCAGACATCGCGCAGGAAGTTTGGGTAGTGCCAGACGGTGCCCTTGGGGGTCGGGAAGAGCAAGGGCGTGTCGATCCTCGGGACCATCTCGCGTAAGACCTCGGCAAGAGAGGGAGCTATCGGGCAGGCGCCTTCGTGGTTCTTGGTTTCCGTATCTCCTCGGGTTATCTCGCCTTCGTAGGCGCTCCCGGTCGGGAAGAACATCAGGGCCTCCAGGTCCATCTCAGAGCGCTGCAGGGCGAAGACCTCGCCGATCCGGAAGTTGGCAAGGCAGACGGTCGCAAGCATCGCCTCGTAGTCGATGGCGGGGTAGTACAGCGGCTCGCCGGTTTCCTTGTTGAGCTCGGGTTTCTGGGTTCGAGCTCGAACCTCGGCGCGGCCTGCTTCAGCGAATTCCCGCAGCTGGTCGAAGGTGAAGACGCGGATCTTCTTCGGCTGTTTGCGAATCCGGGGGTCGTTGGCCCTGATTTCGAAGTCCGCAACGAAGTTGATTTCGGCCACTTCGTCTCGGATCGCGTCTTTGGTCATCACCGAGAGCGTGTTCCGCAGGCCGACGGCGCCCTTAGCAGCGCGCCCTTCGACTCGAAGCATGTGGTCCACGAGGTCGGTCATATGCCGGGGGCGCAAGTCCTTGTAGGGCCAGTCGGCCAGCGGGCGGCCCTCGAGCGGAATCGCCAGCGCTGCTTTGAGCCGCGTCTTGTGCGAGCGCTCGGACTGCCGAGACTTCGGATAGCGCTCGGGCCATTCGGCTGCGTATTCGCCGATGGTCCTCTCGCCGGCCGGCGCAGCGGTCGCTTCGCGCTCGTGGGCGGCGTCTATCGCGTGCTGGGCGCAGCATTGGGGCCTGGAGCTCTGGTCCTGGTTCTTGCACGGCCCCTCGAGGCGGAAGGTGCCGGCGCTCTTTCGCTTGCCCTCCCGGTTCGTGTAGCGCGCCACCCAGACTTTCTTGCCGGACGGGTTGTAGCGCTTCAGCGGCGGCTCGCGTCTATTCATGCTGCTCTCCTCCCATCGTCGCGATGCTCTGCGAGGAAAGAGGCTACGTCGCGAGGGTCTATCCGGCGAACGCCGCGGAACTTGTAGCTCGGTATTTCGCCCTCTTTGACCATGCTTTTTGCGGTGCCCAGGGAGACGCTGAGCTTCTGCGCCAACGACTTGACGGTGTAGAAGGCTTCCTCGTCTCTCGCTTGGACCTGGATTTCAGCCATTCCCCTCCAGCTCCTTTCGGACCTGATCGGCCCTTTCGAAGAACAGGTGGTCTTCGCAGTCGCCGTTGTCTAGGTGCGCGGCGATGTACCCGAGAAGTGCTGCCAGCCGCTGCCCTGCCGAGACGGCCCGCTCTTCCCAGTCGCCCGCTTTGTCGGCTTCCTCCCGCAGTTCACGGACCGCCCCAACGGCGTGCTTGGCCAGCATCGAGTCCGAGTCACCATCGGGGTCTGAGCCAGTGAGGCGATAGCACTCGGCGAGATCGTGCTCCAGCTTCTCTACCTGCTGCCTTAGCTGGTCTAGCTCGGCCCGAAGATCAAGGTTTCGAGCGAGTCGTTCGGTCGCCCGCTGCTTGTCCCTCATCGCCCCTCACCGCCAGTAGAGATGAAGCGGGCGAGGCACCGGCCGCACTCGAAGACCTTCTTGCCGTGGCGACCGCAGCGCCAGCGAATCGTGAACCAGGTCTCGCCTCTACGTGCTCCACATTTCGGGCAGCTCATCGCCCCTCACCGCTCTTCGATTGCTGGGTGGAGGCGAGGGCTTCACGAAGGAACCGCTTCTTCCAACGCCTGATCTTCCGGCGGGCGATCCATTTGAAGGTTGCGGCACCTCCCGCCGATTCGTTGAACCCGTCAGGGCCGTGGAAGGCGTCGATGTGGACGCACTCGATCCGCCAGTGGTAGCCCCCAGGGGTCGAGGTGATCTGCTCGGAGAAGAAGACATCGGGCGAGCCGTATTCGCGGATCACTTGCCCTCACCGCTCTTGTAGTCGGAGATGGGCTGGGTGGAGGCGAGGTCGCGTGCGATGGCGGCGATGGCCGGACCCCAGCGTTCCCGCCACTCGGGCAGGCTGGCCGTGTAGGGACCACCGAACCCGTAGATCAAAGCGCGGGCATCCTCCGGCGAATCAAACGTCACCGTGAAGGGCGTTTCGAGGCGCCGGAAGTCCTGCTCCAGCCGCTCGACAACCGCAGCGCCGGTCATGCCTCTACCTCGCCTTCCTGCCCACCGGAGGACTGCTGGGTAGGGCTGCGGTCAAGCTCGGCGGCGAGTTTGCGGGCCGGTGCGATCAGGTCCGCGAAGTCCCAGTCGTGCACGTAGAAGGCCAGGTCGGAGTGGATGACGGACCCCGGCTTCTTCTCGGCCTGGTCAGCGATGTACTCCAGGGCCGACGCGACCTCGTCTCGCAGCAGTTCCTCGGCGCGGCTTTCAGGCTGCTGGGTAAGGGCTTCGACCCGCTCCGCCGCTTCGATGAGCGCCCGGTCGGCCGGGATCATCGTGTCGATCGGCTCCCGCCCGTTCAGCAGCTTCAGCCGAGATTCCGTTGCGTTGCGCCAGACCTTGATCGCCGAGAGGAGCTGAGCGAGGGCGACCCCGTCACATTGGACTGAGCCGCCCTCGGCTAGTACCTCTCTCGCAGAATCGCTTGAAGCGTTCTCATCGTCACCTCCTTGGGGCTGCTGGTTCCCGTCCGAGTCAATCTCCTCGCGTGGGGGCATCAACCACCATCCGGCGTTGAGGACGCTGGTCATCCAGTTCTCCTCGCGCTCCTCGGAGGCCACCGGGTCTGCCGCGAGCAGGTCAAGCCCTTCCACCAGAACCGCGAAAGCGTGCTCGTCGGTTTCGCTCGGGTCGGTCCAGTGAAGAGCGTCTCGCACGGTGGTCAGGACCGAGTGCCGCAACTCCCTTGCTCGTTGGTTCCCGTCCGAGTCGGCGCTGACCAGCCTGGTTCGAAACTCCCGCAGCAT
>Ga0307306_10000118_pt1 | contig 17102 bp, 17 predicted proteins | sample ER_DNA_193_FD_194507 | JGI IMG/M metagenome (GOLD analysis project Ga0307306, IMG submission 194507) | Bulk soil microbial communities from the East River watershed near Crested Butte, Colorado, United States - ER_DNA_193 | ecosystem: Environmental > Terrestrial > Soil > Floodplain | place...
CTGGACCGCTTCCCAGTCATCCTGAGAGACGCGTGGGAAGCCCGCCTCGATGCGGTCGACCCCGAGCTCGTCGAGTGCGCGGGCGATCTCGAGCTTCTGGCCAGAGTCGAGCACGACGCCGACGGTCTGCTCGCCGTCCCGGAGCGTCGTGTCGTAGAGACCGACCGAGCCGCCCAGCCGGTGCCCGTCATTGACGGAGCCGGTCCAGATCATCCGCGCCTCACGATGCCGTCAGGGAACGGAGACAGCTTCTCCGGCCCGGACGTCATGACGAGAAAGTTGTCCTCGAAGCGAAGCCCGCCGCCACCCTCCCAGTAGACGCCGGGCTCGACTGCCAGCACCATTCCCTCGGCGAGCTCGCCGCCGGCGGCCTGGTGGGCATAGGGCGGCTCATGAGCCCGCGCGCCGACTCCGTGGCAGAGCGGGTGGCTCGGCTGGCCGGGGTAGCCGATCGCAGCAATCGCGTCGCGGCCGGCGCGGTCGAGCTCGGCCAGGCTCTGGCCCGGGCGGCAGAGGCCGACGAGCGTCTCGTAGACCGACACCAGCTGCTCCTCGAGCTCGGCGTACTCGGGCCGGAGCTCGCCGGGACAGAGGTTCTTCGTGTGGTCGCACCAGTAGCCGTCTGCACAGACCCAGATTTCGAACAGCGTCGGCTCGTCCTCCTGGACCGGACGGTCGCCGGTGGCGGTGAACGTGCGGATCCCCGGCCCCGACCACACCAGCGAGAAGCCGAGCGCGAGGTCGACGTCCTCGCGGCTAGTTCCCTGGCCGTGGACGTGGCCCAGCCACAGCGCCGCCGCCTCGGCCTCGGTCATCCCCGGCCGGAGCTCGCCCCAGACATGCTCCATCGCCGCCCCGGCGATCTCGTTGGCAATGCGCATGCGCGCGACTTCCTGCTCCGTCTTGATCGCGCGGGCGGCATTCAGGAGCGGCGTTGCGTCGGCCGCGCCCGGCCACGCGTCGAACCAGGCCTTTGTGAACGTCGTCGGCTCGCCGACCATGCGGTCGGAAGCCTGCGTTCCCAGCGAAAGCTCCAGGCCGACACGCTCGTAATCGCGCGCCGCCTCCAGCGCGAGGTCGAGCGTGCGCGACGCCGGGGGTCGCGGATCGCCGGCGTCGTAGAGGTCGAAGTAGCGGACGTCTGACGTCCAGGCCGTCCCGGCAGCATCGGCCGCCGACGTCCCGAGCGTGATCAGCGCCGGGTCGCCCTCGCGAGGAAAGACCGCGGCGTCGTAGCCCTTCATGCCCCAGAAGTTCGTCAGATAGAGAACGTTGTCGGGGGCCCGAACGACAAAAACGTCGAGCCCGGCCTCGTCCATGGCCGCGCGAACGCGGTCGAGCTTCGCGTCGTCGCGGGGCCAGCGCACCGCTACCAGCGAACGCGCGGGGGCGCCGGCTCTCCGTGCCCTTCTTGCCACGAGATCACCGGGTTGCGGAGCACGCCGATCTTCTCGATCTCGCACTCCATCACGTCCCCCGGCTTCAGATACAGCGACGCGGCGTCCTCGCTGAAGCCGGCCACGCCGGAGACCGTGCCGGTCGAGACGACGTCGCCGGCGCTGTAACCGAGCGCCGAGTAGTGGGCCAGGATCTCCGAGATCGTCGTCGACATCCGGCTGGTGTGCGAGGTCTGCCGGGTCTCGCCGTTGACCCGCAACTCCATCGCCAGGTCGTGCGGGTCCGGGATCTCGTCGGCGGTGACGATCCACGGACCGAGCGGGCAGAACGTGTCGATCGCCTTGCAGAACGAGAAGACGCCGGAGCGCATCTCACGGCGCTGGATGTCGCGAGCGGTGATGTCGTTGAAGATCACGTAGCCGCCGACGTAGTCCATCGCTTCTTCGGCCGAGAACCACTTGCCGGACTTGCTGACCACCACGGCGAGCTCGAGCTCGTAGTCGAGCTCCTCGGTCAGGTGCTCGGGGTAGATGACCGGCTCGTCGGGCCCGATGATCGCATCGACGTTCTGGAAGAAGACGATCCAGGGCGCGATCTCGTGCGACCAGTTGACCCGCTTCGACTCCTCCTCGTGCTCTCGGAAGTTGCCGGCCGTGTGGAAGAACTTCTTCGGCACGATCGGCGCCCGCAGCTGGACCGCGTCGAGCTCGAACACCTTGCCGGTCTCGGGCGGCCGCCTCCCGGACTCGAAATACGAGCGCAGCGAGGGGATCTCGAGCTCGACGACCTTGTCTTCGCGGACCTCGCCGACCCGGCCCTCGTCGAAGGTGACGAGCTTCATCCGGCCACCCCGCAGACACGCTGCGCCGCGCGCGCATAGACGTCCGCCGTCTTGACCAGCCCTTCGATCTCGAGATTCTCGCCGTACTCCGTGTCGAGCAGCCCGGTCGAGGTGCCGTAGTTGACCGTCTCGATTCCGTAGCGGGTCAGCACCGACGCATCCGAGAACCAGCGGGTGACGTCCCGCTCGGGCACCGACCCGAAGACCTCGGCATGGCTCTCGTCGATCGCGGCGACCAGCGGGTGATCCTCGGCGATCTCGGAGCCCGGCGCTGTCACGTAGACCTCGCCCTCGATCCCGTAGTCCGGGAATCGGCCGGCGAGGTCCCGCACGAGGTCGAGCACCTGCCGCCGCGCGACCGGCATCGCCTTGCCGGGGGGCACGCGAACGTCGAGGAAGAGGTCGGTGCGGTGCGGCGTGCGCGAGACGCGCCAGCCGAAGCCGCCCTGGAGCGCGCCGACGTTCACGATCGCCTTCGCGCCCCGGTAAGCGTTTTCGGGATCGTCCTCCCAGGTCGGGATCCACTCGAGCACCGCGTCGAGCACCTCCCGCATGCGCAGGATCGAGTTCTGGTCGCGTTTGCCTTCGCTGAAGGCCGTGTGGATGAAGTTGCCGCGGGTCGAGATGCGCAGCCAGAGCGAGCCGAAGTGGCCGAGCACGACCTTGCCCTCGGTCGGCTCGCCGAGGATGCACATGTCCGCGACGCCCCCGTGGGTGACGAGGTAGCGCGAGCCGGCGGCGTACCCGCGAAACTCGGCGCCCTGGTCGTCACCGAACTGCGCCTTCTCGATCTCCCCACAGACGGCAGCGATCACGACGTCGCCCTCGAGGCGAATGCCGTCGTCGCGGAGCGAACGGATCGCCTCGACGTAGCAGGCGAGCGCCCCCTTCATGTTCGAGATGCCGAGGCCGTAGAGCCGGTCCTCGCGGACGAACGGCTCCGGCTGAAAACCCGGCACGTGAGCAAGCCACGGCTCGCGCCCCGAGTACGAGGTGTCCATGTGGCCGTTGAACATCAGCGTCGGCCCGCCTCCTGCCCCGACGAGCGTGCCGAGAACGTTCGCCCGGCCCTCCTCGACCTGCTGCCACTGCACCGCGAGGCCCAGGTCGCGGAAGGTATCCGCCATCAGCTCTGCCATCGCCTCCTCGCTGCCGGTGAAGCTAGGCACGGCGATCGCTCGGCTGGCCCAGTCGACGAGCCGGTCCCGGTCGACGCTCACGAACGGAAGTGCGGCAGCACGCGCTCGCCGAAGAGTTGGATCTGGTCCAGTCGCCGGTCGCCCCAGAGCTCCAGCATCACGTGGGTGCAGCCCGCGCCGCGGTACTCCTCGATCGCCGCGATGCAGTCGTCCGGCGTCCCGGCGATCGGCTTGCACTTGTCGAGCAGCGCGTCGCTGACCTTCCCCTTCGCCGCCAGGCGGCCGCCCTGCTCCATTGCCTCGGCGACGGGCCTGATCTCGTCCTGCTCGATCCCGGCGAGGTCGAGCAGCGTGTCCGCCGAGCCCTGGATGTTCTGCACCTTGTTGGCGAGGTACATGCCGGCGATCTCGCGCGCCCCGTCGCGACCGGCGTCGCGGTCGCTCTCGTGGATCGAGGCGACGATCGTGCAACCGATGTCGATGTCCGCTTCAACGTTGCCGCGCGTGTACTCGACGAACGCCGGCGTCGTGATCGATGGGGTCAGGCAGCCGTCGGCGATCTCGCCCGAGAGCGCCTGCATCTTCGGCGCAGTCGCGGCGATGTAGACGGGCGGCACTTCACGCGGACCGTGGGCGCCGTTCTGCAGCGCGGGCACGTCGGCGCTCCAGGTCGAGCCCTCGTACTCGAACTCGCCGCCGCCGAGGACGCCCCGCACGATCTCGACCGCGTCGCGCATCGGGCCGAGCGTCTTCGTGGTCTGCATCCGGGCGTTGTTGAGGAAGATCTTCGACGTCCCGAAGCCGAGGATGAACCTGCCCGGACCGGCCGCCTCCTGCACGACGCGCGCGTCCATCGCCGCCTGGACCGGGTGCCGGGTGAACGGCGAGATGATCCCCCAGCCGATCGTCAGCCGCTTCGTCGCGCCTGCGATCACCGCCGAGGCGACGGTGGAAGAACGCGCCTCCATCCCGTGCTTGCGCCACCACGGGTAGGCCTCGGCCAGCCAGATCGTGTCCATCCCGGCTTCGTCCATCGCCTGGGCGGAGGCGACCATCTCCTCCAGCGGCTCCATCGTCAGCTGCATGACCCCGATGCGGAACGGCTGGGCCACGGCGGTTTAGCTCTCCGTCGAGGTCGTCGGCCCCTCGGGCTCCGGCTCGTACGACTCCGGCGCGAGCGGCGCGACGCCTTCCTCGGCGCCGCTCGAGCCTGCCGGCGGCTCGGTCTCGGCCGAGCTCTTCGCCGGCTCGCCGTAGTCCTTCGGAGCAGATGTCTCCGCCGACTCCGCGCGGGCCATTACCTGCTTGTCGAGCGCACTCAGGACGTGTTCGACCTGCTGGTTGACGATCGGCTGCAGGACGCGCTGGCCCATCGAGCCGACCGGGCCCGCAATGTGGACGTCGGCCTCCCAATCCATCCGGGTACCGCCGCCAGCCTCGCTGAGCGTGAAGACGGTGGTCATGTTGAGCATCGCGCCGACACCGCTGCCCTTGATCGCGAGCTTTGCGAACTCCGGCCGTCGCTCCTCGGTCTTCTCCATCTTCATCGTCATCTGCAGGGCCCCGAGGCTGAGCGGGATCTTCACCTTGGCGCTCCAGTGCTTGTCGTCCTGCACGTCGAAGCTGTCGACTCCCGGGATCGTCTGCGCCATCGACGCCGGATCGTTGAGGACAACCCAGACCTCCTCGCGCGGCGCCGCGAACGAGCGCTCGCCGGCGACGTTCACCTGGACTCCACGGCCACGCGCTCGCGGGAGGCCTCCGGCTCCATCAGCAGCTCCCAGACCCGCTCGTACGGATTGAAGCTGTCGTGCACGATCGGCTTGCCACGCGGGCGCAGCGCGTCCTGGAGGGCCGCGCAGATCGCGTGGATGCCGGCGCCGCCGCCCTCCCCCATGCCCTTCGTCCCGAGCGGCGTGAACGGCGAGGCACTCTCGACGTAACCGGTCTTCAGCGGCGGCATGTCCATGGCGTGCGGCACGTGGTAGTCGTAGAAGTTGGGCGTCAGCAAGTTCCCGTCCTCGTCATAGGCGAAGGTCTCGTGTGTCGCCGCGCCGAGCGCCTGCGCGGTCGCACCCATCACCTGGCCCTCGACGACCTGGGGGTTGATCCGCTTGCCGCAGTCGTCGACAGCCGCGTAGTCGACGACGTCGTAGACGCCTGTGTCCGGATCGACCTCGACGAGCGCGGCGTGCACCTGAGCCGCGTAGGTCAAGGTCAGGTTGCCGTACTTGCGCTCGATGTCAGGAACCTCGAACGGGGGTCGGTAGACGTAGCGGCAGTTGAGCGTCACGTCGAGATCCTCCGGCAGGCCGGCGTTGTTGGCGTTGATGATCGCGCCGAGCGCCATGAACGGCAGCGCCGCCTCGGGGTTGCCCTTGATGCGCGCCTGGCCCTCGGCGAGCTCGATGTCGTCCGTCGAGCAACCAAGCACGACCGACGCCAGCTTCTTCATCTGCCCGGCGAGCATGTCGGTCGCGCCCTTGACGGCACCGAGCCCGGTGACCGCGAACTGGCTCGCGTACGTGCCCGAAAAGCCCGCGTGCGAGTTCCAGTACGAGTCGTGGCCGGCGCGGACGTTCACGTCGTCGACCGAGCAGCCGAGGATGTCGGCGACGACCTGAGCCGCGGTCGTCTCATGGCTCTGGCCCTGTGGCGTCGTCCCGAGCGTGACGACGATCTCGCCGAAGAGGTCGAGCTTGACCGTCGCAACTTCGTTGTTGCCCGAGAACTGGAGGTCGGGGTTGATCAGCCGCGACTGGCCGAAGTTATTGGTGCCGGAGTCGAGCGTCGAGCCGATCCCGAGGCCGAGCAGCTTGCCACGCTTCTCCGTGTCCGTGCGACGTGCCTCCAGGTCGGAGTAGCCGATCAGGTCGAGCGCGACGTCGAGCATCTTCGCGTAGTCCCCGGAGTCGTAGATGCAGCCGTTCGGCGTCTCGTAGGGCATCTCATCGGCCTTGATGTAGTTGCGCTTTCGGACTTCGACCGGGTCGAGGTCGAGCTCGCTCGCGACGATGTCGATCACCCGCTCCGTGAACCAGAGGTGCTGCATGCGCGAGTAGCCGCGGTTGGGCGAGACCGGCGCCTTGTTGGTGACCACCTGCTTGAAGTCGAGGCGGATATTCCGCCAGCGGTACATCCCGGGAGTCACCTGCGCCCAGATGACGCCGCCAAGCGGCTCGTAGCGGAGCCAGGCGCCTGCGTCGTCGAGCGCCGTCGTCCGGAAGCCGAGGAGCGTTCCGTCTTCCTTGACCGCGACCTCGGTGTCCTGGAACCAGCGTTCATTGCCGTGCGACATCGAGAGGTGGAAGTCGGTGCGCCACTCGGTCCACTGGACGGCGCGGTTGAGCTTGCGGGCTAGCAGGCAGCAGGCGACGAGCTGCGGGTGGGTGGTGATCTTGTTGCCGAACCCGCCGCCGATGTCCTGCGTGACGAAGCGGAGCTTGTCGAGCCCTTCGCGCATCGCGGGGCCCATCATGATCGCCGCGAACCCTGGGAACTGGTTATTCGTGATGATCGTCCACTGCCCGGTGCCGCGGTTGTACTCGACGAGGGCACCGTTGCACTCGAGCGGAGTCGAGTTGAAGCGGTCGAAGTGGAGCTCGGAGATCTTGACGACCCGATCGGCCTCGGCAAACGCTTGGTCGAGGTCGCCCCATTCGAAGACGCCCTCCCAGGTGAGGTTGGTACCGGCGTCGTCGTGCAGCACGGGCGTGTCCTCGTCCGTGGCCTTGCGCGCGTCGGTGACCGCGTCGAGAGGCTCGTAATCGACCTCGATCAGCTCCGCCGCATCGCGCGCGCCCTCGCGCGTCTCGGCGACGACGGCGGCAACAGGCTCACCGACGAATCGCACCTTGCCGACGGCGAGGCAGTAGTCCTTCAGGTGCGCTCCCGGCGGCGAGGAGATCTGGAAGAACGGGTCGGTCAGGGTGGCGACCTCGTCGCCGGTCAGTGTCCCGTAGACCCCGGGGTGTTCGAGCGCGGCCGACACGTCGACCGAGCGGATCTTCGCGTGCGCGTAGGGCGAGCGGACGAAGTGGATGTAGCCCATGTTGTGGCGCTTGACGTCGTCGAAGAAGACGCCCTCGCCCTGGACGAGCCGCTTGTCCTCCTTGCGCGGGACGTTCTGGCCGGACCAGCGCTCCTGCTCTTGCCCCTGCTCGGCCTCGGTCCGCTCGGGCGCGACGGTCGTCTCGCTCACTCGCCCACCTCCTGGCCTGAGGCCGCCTTGATCGCCTTGACGATGTTCCAGTAGCCGGTGCAGCGGCAGATGTTCCCCTGGATCCCCTTCGAGATCTCATCGTCGGACGGCGTCGGGTTCTCACGCAGAAGCGCGGTCGCGCTGATCAGCATCCCCGGCGTGCAGTAGCCGCATTGCAGCGCGTGGTGATCGCTGAAGGCCTGCTGCAGCGGGCTCAGCTCACCGTTAGCGAGCCCCTCGACCGTCTCGATCGACGCCCCGTCCGCCTGCACGGCGAGCAGCATGCAGCTCTTCACGAGCGTCCCGTCGAGGATGACGCTGCAGGCCCCGCAGTTGCCCGTGTCGCAGCCGACATGCGAGCCCGTCAGGTCGAGGTCGTCTCGGATCAGGTGAATCAGCAGCCTGCGCGCTTCGACGTCCCGCTCGTAGGTGGTGCCGTTCACCTCGACGGTGATGCGCTTCGACTCCTCGAAGCCCGGCATCAGGAATCCGCCCTCGCGGTTGCCTGCTGGACCGCGCGGGCGGCAACAACCTCGCTGAGCGCGCGCCGATAGGCGCCGGAGGCGTGCACGTCGCTCGGGGGGTCGAGCTCGACGGCGCGGACGGCCGCTCGCACCGAGTCGACGTCGGCGGCTTCTGGACTGATCACCCGGGGCACGGCGTCGACGCAGCCGAGCACGACGCGCAGCTCCCCGTTGGCCGAGGCCGCTGCGTTGACGATGCAGGTGCCGTCCTTGCCGATCGGGACCGACGCGAAGCCGTCCTTTCGGCCGGGTGGAACCGTGATCTTCGTCAGCAGCTCGTCCGGTCCGACCGCGGTCATGTAGACGCCGACGAAGAACTCCTCCGCCGGGACCACCCGCTCGCCGCTGGGGCCGCCGACCGTCATCTCCGCCCCGACCGCGACGAGCAGCGGCGGCAGGTGGTTCGTCGGGTCGCTCGAGCAGATGTTGCCGCCGATCGTGCCCCGGTTTCGCACCTGGACGTCGGCGATTTGCGAGCAGACCTCGGCGAGAATCGGTCTGGCTTTGGCCTCGGCGGAGGCGATCACCTCCGACGTGGTGGTCATCGGGCCGATCGTCAGCGTCCCGTCCGAGCCGAGCTCGATCCCCTTCAGCTCCGGGATCCCGTTCAGGTCGACGAGCACATCGGGAGCGGCGGCGCGCGCCTTCATCACGTTGATCAGCGTCTGTCCTCCTGCCAGTGGCCGCGCGCCCGACTGCTGCGCGAGCAGGCTGAGCGCCTCGTCAGTCGTGCCCGGCCGCGCGTACCCGACGTCCCTCAGCAGCATCGCGGGCAATCGTACGCAGCCGCGGTTCGCGGCTGCAAACGAGGATCGTTACGAAGCCGCGCTCGCTTCGGAGCGCTCGACGTGAATCGAGCCCTGGGACTCGCGCAGGCGGCCGCCGTCGCGGCCGGCCCGGGTGGCGAGGATCTCGGACAGGATCGAGATCGCGGTCTCGGGAGGCCTCTCGGCGCCGATGTCGAGCCCGCACGGCCCGGCGATCCGGTCGAGGTCCTCCTCCGCGACGCCTGCCTCCGCGAGCCGCTCTCGGCGCTTGGCCTGTGCACGCCTCGAGCCGAGCGCACCGACGTAGAAAGCGTCCGTCGCGAGCGCGCCCTGCAGCGCGGGCAAATCGAACTTCTCGTCGTGCGTGAGCACGATCACCGCGGTCGCTGCGTCAGGCTGCACCTGAGCGAGCGCCTCCGCGGGCCACTCGACGATGATCTCGTCAGCGCTCGGGAGCCGCTCCGAGGTGGCGAAGCGGGAACGCGCGTCGGCGACGATCGTCGTCCAGCCGAGCTGCTTGGCTGCCGCGCAGAGCGCTTCCGCCGTATCGACGGCGCCGAAGACGACCAAACGTGGAGGCGGCGCGAAAACCTCGGCGAAAACGCGCCTTCCCTCCTGCTCAAGCACCCGGCCGCGGCCACGGGCGAGCAGCTCGCTCACATCCTCGGCGAGCTCGGGCGGACCGTCGCCGGCAGTCTTTCCGTCCGCCCAGACGAGCAGCTTCGCTCCGAGCGGCTCGCCCTCGATCACGGTGAAGAGGACGGCACTCTCGCCCTCGTCGACGATGCGCTTCAGCTCGTTGTAGAGGCTCACGCGAGTGGTTCGACGAAGACGTCGATCTCGCCGCCGCAGGGGAGGCCGACGCTGAAGGCAGTCTCGTCTTCGATCCCGTAGGAGAGGAGCCGCGGCTGCCCGGTGCGGAGAACCTCGAGGGCCGCCTCACAAACCTCGCTCTCGACGCAGCCGCCGGAGACGGAGCCGGCGACCGCCCCGCTCTCGGAGACGACCAGCTTCGAGCCAATCGGCCGCGGCGCCGAGCGGCGTGAGGCGACAACGGTCGCGACCGCCACCCGCTCACCCTGCTCGCGCCAGCGCTCGATCTGAGGCAGGAGCTCCTTCACGCCCGAAGCGTACCGTCGCCCTTGCGGGCGGCGATAGGCTCGCCTCGTGCAGTACCGGCGCCTTGGCCGGACCTCGCTGGAGCTCTCGCGGATCGGCCTCGGGTGCGGAAACTTCGGCGGCATCGGCTCCGCGCCGGAGCTGTTCGGCAGCGGTGAGAGCGAGGAGGAGGCGTTCGCCCTGATGGACGCGGCCTGGGCCGCGGGCGTGAACTTCTTCGACAGCGCCGCCTCGTACGGCGGCGGCCGCAGCGAGACCTGGATCGGACGCTGGCGGCGCGAGCGCGGCGCCGACGTCGTGCTCAGCACCAAGGTCTACCACTCGGTTACCGGCGACCCGGACGACCACGGCCTTGCGCACGACCGTGTCCTGCGCGAGCTGGAAGGCAGCCTCGAGCGGCTCGGGGTCAATCGCGTCCCCATGTACTTGACGCACGAGCCGGACCCCGGGACCCCGATCGAGGAGACGCTTCGCGCCCTCGACGAGCTCATTCGCGCGGGCAAGGTCGAGGCGATCGGCGCCAGCAATGTCACCGCGGACCAGCTCGGCGAAGCGCTGGCGGCGAGCGATGCCCACGGGCTCGCGCGCTTCGACTGGGTCCAGAACGAGCTCAACCTGCTCCACCCGCATGCGCAGGACGAGGTGTTCGCGATCTGTCGGCGCGAGGGCCTCGGCTTCACGCCGTTCAGCCCGCTGGCCGGGGGCTGGCTGACCGGCAAGTACAAGCGCGGCGAGGAGTATCCACCCGACTCGCGGATGGCGCTCCGTCCCGACCCCGAGCGCGAGCGCGAGCGGGACGCGACCTTCGACGCACTCGAGACCTTCGCCGCCGAGGCCAAGCGACGCGGGACGGAGCCGTCGACGCTCGCGATCGCCTGGCTGCTCGCACAGCCCGACGTGACCGCAGTCGTCGTCGGGCCCCGCCGGCCCGAGCATCTCCGCTCCGCCCTTGCCGCGTTGGAGATCGAGGTTTCGGAATCCGACCGCGACCAGCTGGCGGCAGTATTCGCCTGATGGAAGTCGTCGTCCTCTCACACGCCGAGGTCACCGAGCTGCTGCCCTACGACGAGTGCATCGAGCTGATGGCGCAGGCGCTCGTCGACCTGACCGAGGGCCGCATCTGGCATCCCCTCCGCTCGGTCGTGCGGCCCCCCGACGAGCCGAGCTTGATGGGGCTGATGGCCGCCCACCGCTCCGCGCCGGCCAAGGACTACGCGATCAAGGTCGTCTGCATCTTCCCCGGCAACCGCGCCCGCGGGCTCGACTCGCACTTCGGCACGGTCACGCTCTACGACGGCGAGACCGGCAAGCCGCTCGCGGTTGCCGACGCGGCGGCCATCACGGCGATCCGCACCGCAGCGGTCTCGGCGGTCGCGACCCGTGCGCTCGCGCGCGAAGACGCAGCCGAGCTGGCTGTCCTTGGCGCCGGCGTCCAGGCTCGCGCCCACCTGCTGGCGCTCGCGACGGTGCGGCCGTTCTCGGCGGCCCGGGTTTGGGGCCGGACGGAGGCGAAGGCACACGAGCTGGTCGACGGGCTCGAGCTGCCGTTCCCGGTCGAGGTCGTCGCCTCGGCGCGTGAGGCGGTCGAGGGTGCCGACGTGGTCACGACCACGACCGCCTCGCCGGAGCCGATCGTCTCGCGCGAGTGGCTGGCACCGGGAGCGCACGTGAACGCGGTCGGCTCGAGCATCGCCACCGCCCGCGAGATCGACGCTGCCACCATGGCCGAAGCCGCCCTCTTCGCCGACCGCCGCGAGTCCTTCTTTGCCGAGGCCGGCGACTACCTGCTCGCCGTCGCCGAGATCGGCGAGCGAGAAGTGCGCGCCGAGCTCGGCGAAGTCGTGACCGGCGCCGGCGAGGGCCGCCGCGACGCCAAGGAGCTGACGCTGTTCAAGTCGCTCGGGCTCGCCGCGGAGGATCTGGCTGTGGTCGAGCACCTCTACCGGCGAGCGACCGAGACCGGCGCCGGGCAGCGGGCCGAGCTGTGATCGCGCTCGCCGAGATCGAGGCCGCCCGTGAGCGAATCGCGGGCGCGGTCCTGCGGACGCCCCTCGTCCGCTTGCAGCTGCCCGAGTCGCCGGCCGAGATCTACCTCAAGCTCGAGAACCTGCAGCCGATCGGCTCGTTCAAGCTCCGCGGTGCCCTCAACGCCGTCAAGCTGATTCCGAGCGAGGAGCTCGCGGACGGCGTGGTCACAGCCAGCGCGGGGAACATGGGCCAGGGCCTGGCCTGGGCGGCGCGCGAGCTCGGGGTTTCCTGCACGGTGGTCGTCCCCGACCATGCGCCGGAGACGAAACTGGCTGCGATCGAGCGGCTCGGCGGCATGGTCGTCAAGGTTCCCTACGAGCGCTGGTGGGAGGCAATCGCGACCTCGACCACCCCGGACGCGCCGGGCCGATTCGTGCATCCGGCCGAGGACGACGACGTGATGGCCGGGAACGGGACGATCGGGCTCGAGATCCTCGAAGACCTCCCCGGCCCCGACGCCGTGCTCGTCCCCTTTGGAGGTGGCGGTTTGAGCGTCGGCATCGCCAGCGCTGTCCGGGGTCTGACCCCAGACGTGCCCGTTTTCGCCGTCGAGCCGGAACCCGCGGCCGCGCTCAGCGCCTCGCTCGCGGCCGGAGAGCCGACCGAAGTGGCCGGAACTCCGTCGTTCGTCGACGGCTCGGGTGCTCCGCGGCTGCTGCCGAAGATGTGGCCGCTCGCCCGCGAGGCGCTCGCAGGCGCCTTCCCGGTGCCGATCGACGACGCCGCCGCTGCGGTGAGGCTGCTGGCCAACCGCGCCCGGGTCGTGGCGGAGGGAGCGGGTGCACTGGCCCTCGCCGCCGCGCTCGCCGGGCGAGCCGGCACCGGCAAGATCGTTTGCGTCGTCTCCGGCGGGAACATCGACGAGGCCAAGCTCGCAGCGATCCTCGCGGGTAAAACGCCTTAGGCCGGCGAGCGGGAGCGCAGTATGCTTTTCCGCGTGGGCAACGCCAACGCGGCGGGCGAAATCGAGGATTACTCAGAGCCGATTCTTCCGGGTGACGGGACGAGCGACTATGAGCGCTACCTCCGCACGGACGAGCTGCTCGCCCTGCAAAAGACTCCGGCGGAGCAGGCCCATCGCGACGAGCTCCTCTTTCAGACGGTGCACCAGTCGTCCGAGCTCTGGCTCAAGCACGCAGCGGTCGAGGTGGAGGAGGCGACCGCTCTGGTCGAACGGGAGGAGCTCGCCGGGGCGCTCAGGCTCCTCCGGCGCAGCGCTCTCGGCCTGCGGCTGATCATCGATCAGCTCGACATGCTCGAGCAGATGTCGCCCTGGGAGTACCAGGAAGTCCGTGCGGTGCTCGGCCACGGAAGCGGCTTCGACTCGCCTGGCTTTCGCCGGATGCGGGCGGCAGTCCCGGCCCTCGGCCAGTCCTTCTCAGCGCTCGTGCGAAAGCGCGGCCTGACCCTCGAGGACGTCTACGTCCACGGCCGCGAGCACGAGGACCTCTACCAGCTCGCGGAGGCATTGACCGAGCTCGACGAAAGGCTGATGCTCTGGCGCGTGCGGCACTACAAGGTCGTGGCCAGGATCATCGGCGACGAGGTCGTCGGCACCCAGGGAACGCCGGTCGAGCTGCTCGGCGGCCTGATCAAGCAGACGTTCTTCCCCGAGCTCTGGGCGGTCCGCAACAAACTGACCAGCAGGGCAATCGACGAGTCGTCTTCCTGATGGCCACGTACGTGATCACGGCGGACGAGCTCGAGGCCAAGCAGGCAGAGGGCGACACCGCAACGATCGGCCGCGCCTTTGACGCCGCGCGCGGCTCCGAGATCCTCGAGCAGCGCATCGTCCGCTACGCACCCGGCCGGTCGAAGCCGGTCGAGACCGGCGAGCGCATCGCCGTGCTCTACGTCGTCTCCGGCCGCGGAACGATCCACATCACGGGGACCCCGCACGAGCTGGGTGCTGCAGCGGGCGTCTATGTGGCTGCCGGCGAGACATACGAGGTCGAGAACCCCGGGCCGGACGAGCTCCTCGTGATCGCGGTCACCGCCCCGGCGGACGAGCAGAACGGCTCACCTTCGGATCGACGGGTCGTCCGCGAGGCCGATCAGCCGAACTTGACCGCCAGTGGGGACCGCGAGTTCCGTTACCTCGTCACCGACGAGGTCGGCTGCATGGCCGTCACCCAGTTTCGCGGCGACATCGCCCCCGGGCGCGCCCCGGACCACAGTCACGTCTACGACGAAGTGATCTACGTCCTCGAAGGCGAGGGCGCGCTCCACACGGACGGCGAGGATGCGCCTGTGAACGCGGGCAGCTGCATCCACCTGCCGGCCTACCTACTTCACTCGCTCGAGAACTCGGGCGACTCGACAATGCGGATCGTTGCCGTGTTCCATCCGGCAGGCGATCCGGCCTCGCGCGCGTACGAGGCAAACGAATAGGGCTGTTTGGAGTCTCAACCTATGAGCTTCAACCAGAGGAACCGGGTAATCAACAGGAGGGAAACATGAGGAAAGTGGTCGTGGCCGCTGTACTCGCGGCCGGGATGGCCGTGCTTGCAACGGCCGCCTGGGGGTCTGCCAAGGCCCCGCAAAGCGCTTCTTCGGCCTCAGCTGCCGGAAGCGCACTCATCAAATGCGGGAAGACCCGCTCGATCGGGCTGATGGCTCCGTTCACCGGGCCGGCCGCATCGATCGGAATCAATCAGGTGCATTGGGCTGTCGCCTACAAGAACAGTTACAACCGCACCCACAAGACGAAGATCAAGTTCGTCAACGAAGACACCCAGCTTGGCGCTGCGAACGGCACCGCCGAGGCTGTCAAGGGCGCTCAGGCGCTCGCTTCGAACGCGAACGTCCTCGGCGTCGTCGGGCCTGCCGGCTCGAACGAGGTCAAGGCAGTCACCGGCGCCCTCAAGGGTGCGGGTCTGGGCTTCGTCTCCGGCTCGGCGACGAACGAAGGGATCGCAACGGATGGAACGCGCCGGGGATTCTTCTTCCGGACCGTTCCGACCGACGGCGACCAGAGCAAGAGCGTCGCTGCGTACATCGTCAGCAAGCTGAAGCTGAAGCGCGTCTACATCATCGACGACCAGGAGGCCTACAGCACCGGCCTCGCCGACTCGGTGCAGTCGTTGCTGAAGGCCAAGGGCCTGACCGTCGGGCGTGACGGTGTCAGCCAGCAGCAGTCCGACTTCTCGTCGCTCATCAACAAGATCCCGAGGGACACGCAGTTGGTCTACCTGCCGTGGCAGCTGCCGCCGAAGGGCAAGGCGTTCGGCCAGCAGATGAAGGGCCTCGGCCGAGCGGGCGTCAAGCTGATGGGCTCCGACGGTCTCTTCGACCCGGCCTTCTCGGGCCTCGGGGCGAACGTCTACGACTCGTTCTTCCCGGTCAATCCGTCGAGCCCGATCGTGGCCGCCTTCAAGAAGAACCACGGCGGCAACTCGGAGCTCTTCGGTGCACCGAGCTACGTGGCGACCCAGGTCGTCGCGGGCGCGATCGATCGTGCCTGCAAGAACGGCACGGCCACCCGCGCCGAGGTGCGAGCGCAGATCAAGAAGACGAACATCGCGGTCAAGACCTCGCTGCTTGGCCTGCCGGTTGGCTTCGACAAGAACGGGAACCTCAAGCAGCACCCGTTCGGCATCTACCAGTCGAAGAAGGGTCAGTTCGTTCGAGTCGGCTAGATCGAGCCTGCTGAGTTGAATCGAAAGCGGCCCACGCGTGTGGGCCGCTTTCGTTTATGCGATCTTTGGCGCCCTTGAACTGGAGCCTTTTCTTCGGCGAGTTGGTCAGCGGCCTCACGCTCGGGAGCATCTACGCGCTGATTGCCCTGGGCTACACGATGGTCTACGGGATCCTGAAGCTCCTGAACTTCGCCCACGGCGACGTCTACATGATCGGCGCGTTCGTGGCCTTCTTCGTGCTTCAGTGGCTCGGCGGGCCGCTCTCGCCGGCGGTCACGGGCTGGCTCGCGATCGCGATCATGTTCGCGGTCGCGATGCTCGCCTGCGGCGCGCTGGGCGTCGGAATCGAGCGCTTCGCCTACCGCCCGCTTCGCGCCGCGCCTCGAATTGCCCCTTTGATCAGCGCGCTCGGCGTGTCGATCTTCCTTCAAAACAGCGCCCTGCTGCTCTGGGGGCCACAGTTTCGGGACTACGGCACGTTCGACCTGATCGGGGTCCATAGCTACAGCATTGGCAAGAACTTCTTCATCTCGAACATCCAGATCCTCACGATCTCGGTGTCGATCGGGCTGATGATCGTGCTCGCCCTGGTCATCGCCCGTACCCGGTCGGGCAAGGCGATGCGGGCGGTTTCCTTCGACCGTGAGGCAGCCGAGATGATGGGCATCGACGTCGACCGGGTCATCTCGTTCACGTTCTTCGTGGGCTCGGCCCTGGCGGCAGCGGGGGGCGTCATGTTCGGGATCGTCTTCGGGCAGATCTTCTCGCTGATGGGCTTCACGGCGGGGCTCAAGGGCTTCACGGCGGCCGTCGTCGGCGGGATCGGCAGCATCCCCGGCGCGATGCTCGGAGGGTTCCTGATCGGCCTGACCGAAGCCTTCGCGACGGGCTACCTCCCGGGCGGGTCGGTGTACGCGAACCTCTACGTCTTTGCCCTGCTGATCACGATTTTCCTCGTCCGGCCGACGGGCCTCCTCGGCTCGCCGGTGATCAGGAAGGTGTGAGCCCCGTGCCCGAGGACCGCCCCGGCCCGATCGTTCCCGAGGGAGCGCCCGTGCCCCCGGACGAGCCTGACCGGCCTCGCGTCGGCACCGATGAGTGGGTGGCTCAGGTCGAGCAGCGCCGGGAGGCCGGCAAGGGTCTGACCGGGGTCATCGCACGCGCTTGGGAACGGGTGCCCCCGCCCGGCCGCCTCCTCCTCCTGCTCGGACCCTTCGCGATCTTCCCCTTCATCACGAACGAGGGCAACCTCTTCCGGTACGGGCTGATCACGATCATCTACGCCCTGCTGGCGATCGGCCTCAACGTGGTCGTCGGCTTCGCAGGCCTGCTCGATCTCGGGTACGTCGCGTTCTTCGGGTTCGGCGCGTACCTCTACGGGATCATGGCCAGCGGTCACTCGGGCCACCATCTGCAGGCCGAGATCGCGATCCCGATCGTCGTGATC
>Ga0307306_10000119_pt1 | contig 17096 bp, 16 predicted proteins | sample ER_DNA_193_FD_194507 | JGI IMG/M metagenome (GOLD analysis project Ga0307306, IMG submission 194507) | Bulk soil microbial communities from the East River watershed near Crested Butte, Colorado, United States - ER_DNA_193 | ecosystem: Environmental > Terrestrial > Soil > Floodplain | place...
GCGATGCGAACGGCCATGGTCGACGCGGCCAGCTCGTGGTCGATGAGGAGGACCAGCGCGGCGTTGAGGGCCGCCATCCCCTCGTGGGCGGGCGCGCCTCCCAGCGCGGACCACAGCCGCTCCGCGACGGACCCCGTCTCCGGACCACCCAACGCGACGATCCCGCCGGCGATCGCCCGGCGACCAACGGCGACGACGTGGTCGGGCTTGAGGTCGTCGCGCGCCGCGTCGGCGCTGGCGAGGGCGAGGACCGCGGCCCGGATCCGGTCGGCATCCGTTGCGCCGGGGGCCAGCGCCGACGAGGCGGCCCGGACCACGGCGCGGTCGTCCTGGGCCGCCTCCCAGTCGCCGACGGGTGGGACCGCCCACACCAGCGCCGCCACTTCCTCGAACGGGCGCGTCGACAGCGCCACGGCGTCGTGGCCCCGGAACGACAGCGTGCCCTTGGGGTCGAGCAGCGTCACGTCGGTCTCGACGAGCACCTCCAGCGAACCGGTCCGGACGCGGGTCCGCTCACCGGCCAGTCGCAGCACCTCCTCGAGCGGGAAGACCGAGACGCGGTGCCCCGCCTCGTTGGTCCGGCGGTGGCGAGTGAGCAGACCGCGGCTCACGTAGGCGTAGATCGTCTGCAGCCGCACACCGAGCAGGTCGGCCGCCTGGTCGGCCGTCACCTCGCTGCGGGCCACCCTCGGCTCCATCTCCTCATCGTCGCATCGACGGTCCCCCGCGACGCTGCCCTGACGTGGCCGCGCAGGGCTACCGTTTCGGTATGCGCGTCCGCGCCGAGTTCACGACCGAGCCCTTCGTGGGCGAGGGCGAGATCCCTGAACACGTAACCCACTCGGCGGCCCTGCTCACCGAGGCCGGGCTCGACGCCGACCTCGGCCCGTTCGGCACCTCGGTAGAGGGTGACGACCGCGTCCTGCTCCCGGCCCTCGGCAACGTCCTCGCCGCGGCGCTGGCCTCCGGCGCAACGCGGGTCACCTTGCAGCTGGAACGGATCGACGGCGACAGAGCGACCCCGTGATCGCCCGGCACCCCGACGCCCGCACCCTCGAGGAGGCGCTCGCCCCGCTGCTCCGGCGAGTCGGTGGTGAGGTCGTCGACGCCGCGCTGGCGGGTCCCGACGACGTCGCCGTCGAGCTCGACGGTGGGCCGGTCGTCCACGTCCGGCTCGCTGGCGCTTCGGGTGAGGCCCCCGCGGAGGCCGCGGACCTCTCCGACGGACTGGCGCGGCTCATCGCCGACGTCGAGCGCGAGCTGGGGGCTCCACTCGCCGGACTGCCCCGCGCCGGCAAGCAGCAGGCGGTGCGGTTGCTGGAGGAGCGGGGCGCCTTCGAGATGCGGCGCTCGGCGGAGACCGTCGCCGAGGCGCTGGGCGTCACGCGCTTCACCGTCTACAACTACCTGAACCGGCACTCGTCGGCCTGACCGACGTCGATTTTTCTTCAACAAACCGTTGACCGTGACCTGGGTCACGTCTAAAGTTCCGTCATCCGTAAATGAGATTCCGCATACCGAAACCCTGCGAGCTCCTCACAGAAACTCAGGTGCGCAATGACCGCTACTTCCGTCGCCGAGCGTCCGGCGCCTCCCAAACACCCCGTCGACGAAGTCCTGCCTGCCCCGAAGCTGGCGATCTACGGCTTCCAGCACGTGCTCGCCTTCTACGCCGGCGCGGTCATCGTGCCGATCCTGCTCGCCAACGCGATCGGCCTCACCACCGAGCAGCTGATCCACCTCATCAACGCCGACCTGTTCACCTGCGGCATCGCTTCGATCATCCAGTCGATCGGCTTCTGGAAGGTCGGCGTCAAGCTGCCGCTCCTCCAGGGCGTCACCTTCACCGCGGTCTCGCCGATGATCGCCATCGGCCTCGCCGCCGGCGGCGGCACTGAGGGCCTGGTCGTCATCTACGGCGCGGTCATCGTCGCGGGGCTGTTCACCTTCTTCATCGCGCCGTACTTCAGCCGGCTGATCAAGTTCTTCCCGCCGGTCGTCACCGGCACGGTCATCACCATCATCGGTATCGCCCTGCTGCCGGTCGCGGCCAACGACGCCGCCGGTGGCGCCGGCCCTACGCTCGACCCGACCAGCGGCAAGAACGTCGCGTATGCGGTCGGCACCCTTGCCCTGATCGTCATCATCCAGCGGGTCTTCCGAGGGTTCATGGCGACCGTCGCCGTCCTGCTCGGTCTGGTCATCGGCACCCTGGTGGCCTGGATCCTCGGCGACGCGCACTTCGACGCGGTCGGGCAGTCCTCCTGGTTCGGCCTGACCACGCCGTTCTACTTCGGCTGGCCGAAGTTCAGCTTCGCCGCGATCATCTCGATGGTCGTCGTCATGCTCATCACCGCGGTCGAGACGACCGGTGACGTCTTCGCCACCGGCGAGATCGTCGAGAAGCGGATCACCAAGGACGACATCGCGCGGGCACTGCGCGCCGACGGCCTGGCCACCACGATCGGTGGCGTCTTCAACTCGTTCCCCTACACGTGCTTCGCCGAGAACGTCGGCCTGGTCCGGCTGACCCGGGTGCGGAGCCGGTACGTCGTCGCCACGGCCGGCGCGATCATGATCGTCATAGGCCTGATCCCCAAGGCAGGCGCGATCGTCGCGAGCATCCCCCACCCGGTCCTCGGTGGTGCGGCTCTGGCCATGTTCGCCACCGTGGCCGTCGTCGGTATCCAGACCCTGTCGCGGGTCGACTTCCACGACCACCGCAACGTCGTCATCGTCGGCACCTCGCTCGGCCTCGCCGTCTACGTCACGGTGCTGCCCACGCTCTCCCAAGCGGTCCCCGAATGGGCCCAGATCATCTTCGGGAGCGGCATCACCCTCGGCAGCCTTGTCGCCATCCTGCTCAACTACGTGTTCCACCACGTGGGGCGTGACCGCGGTCCGGCCGTCGCCGGCCGGCCGGGCGACGAGGTCACCCTCAACGAGGTCAACCAGATGTCCCGCGAGGAGTTCGCCGCGACCTTCGGCTCGATCTACCAGGGCCCGTCCTGGGTTGTCGAGCGGGCCTGGGACCGGCGGCCTTTCACCGACACGCGGGACCTGCGCCGCGCCTTCCAGCAGGCGCTGTTCTCCTCGACCGACGAGCAGGAGCGCGAGCTCATCGCGGCCTACCCGGACCTCGGCTCGGCCGCGGTGTCCTCGGGTGAGAGCGGGGTGGCCTCGATGGGCGACCAGTCGTCGCTCGGCCTGACCATCCTGCGCGACCAGGAGCACGAGGAGCTCGGCCAGCTGACCTCCGAGTACCGCGAGCAGTTCGGCTTCCCCCTGGTCATCTCGGTGCGCGAACGCGACTCCTTCGAGCAGATCCTCGCCGAGGGCCGCGAGCGGTTGCACAACTCGCCGGAACAGGAGCACGCGACCGCGCTGGTGGAGATCTCCCGGATCGCCAACCACCGGTTCGACGACCTCCTCGCCGGGGCCAACCCGATCGCGAGCGCCCGGCAGCGCGGAGGGGCCGGATGACCGAGCGGCCCGACGTGGCGGCCTTCAACAGCCTGTCGGCCGACGAGGCCAAGGGGCTGCTGCGGACCTGCCTCGACGTGCCCCGCTGGGTCGACGAGGTGGAGGGGGGCCGTCCGTTCGCCGGGTGGCCCGCCCTCCGCGAGGCGGCCGAGCTGGCCGCCGCCCGGCTCACCGACGCCGAGCTCGAGGCCGCGCTGGCCCGCCACCCCCGGATCGGGGAGCGGGCCGGCGCCGCCCACGACGCCGAGCACTCGGTGCGTGAGCAGTCCGGGGTGGACCCGGACGACCTCGACACGGCCAGCCGACTGGCCGCCGGCAACGCCGCATACGAGCAGCGCTTCGACCGGGTGTTCCTCATTCGCGCCGCGGGCCGCTCGGCGGACGAGATCCTTGCCGAGCTCGACCGGCGGCTCGAGAACGACGATGCCACCGAGCGCAGTGAGACGGTCGAGCAGCTGGGCGAGATCGCGGTGCTGCGGCTCGAGAGCGCGGTGTGAGAGATGGCCGACCGGACGCTCCTGCGCGGCGGCGTCGTCGTCACCATGGACGGCAGCCGCAACGAGTATGCGGAGGGCTACGTCCTCGTCGAGGACGGCTGGGTGTCGTCGGTCGGGTCGGGTGCCGGGCCGCACGTCGACGAGGGTCGAGTGGTCGACGCCCGCGGATGCGTGGTCACGCCCGGGCTGGTCAACACCCACCACCACCTCTACCAGTGGGTGACCCGGGGGCTGGCCGTCGACGCGACGCTGTTCGAGTGGCTGACGACCCTCTACCCGGTGTGGGGCGGCATCGACGAGGAGTCGGTGTCCGCGGCCGCGACCGCCGGCCTCGGCTGGCTCGCCAAGACCGGCTGCACGACGTCGATGGACCACCACTACGTCTTCCCGGCCGATGGCGGCGACCTGCTGGCCGCTGAGATCGACGCGGCGCGCGCGGTCGGATTGCGGTTCATGCCGACCCGGGGCTCCATGGACCTCGGCCGCTCGCAGGGCGGGCTGCCGCCGGACCACGTCGTCGAGGACCTTGACACGATCCTGGCCGCGACGGCCGACGCCGTGGACCGGTACCACGACCCCTCGCCGGACTCGATGCTCCGGGTCGGCGTCGCGCCGTGCTCGCCGTTCTCGGTGACCGACACACTGCTCAAGGAGGCCGCGGCGCTGGCGCGGGACAAGGGCGTCCGCCTCCACACCCATCTCGCCGAGACCACAGACGAGGAGGCCTTCTGCCGCGAGCGGTTCGGCTGCGATCCGGTCGAGTACATGGACTCCCTGGGCTGGATGGGCGACGACGTCTGGTACGGCCACGGCATCCATCTCGACGACGCCGCGATCACGACGATGGCGGCGACGGGCACCGGGGTCGCACACTGCCCGTCCTCCAACGCTCGGCTGGGAGCCGGGATCGCCCGGGTCCGGGACCTGCGCGACGCCGGCGTGCCAGTGGGGCTGGGCGTCGACGGGGCCGCGTCCAACGAGGCCAGCTCGCTGCTGGAGGAGGCGCGCCACGCCCTGCTCTTCGCGCGCGCCCGCGGCGGCCCGCAGGCGCTCTCGGTGCGTGATGCGCTCGAGGTCGCGACGATGGGCGGAGCCCGGGTCCTCGGCTGGGCCGACCGGATCGGGTCCGTGGAGCCCGGCAAGCAGGCCGACCTGGCGGTGTGGCGGGTCGACACGCTGCCGCACATCGACGTGGTCGACCCCGTCGCGGGACTGGTACTCGGCGACCGTCCACCGCTCGAGCTGCTCCTCGTCGGCGGCCGGCCCGTCGTGGAGCACGACGCTCTCGTGACCGTGGACGAGGACGCGCTCGCCGCGCGCTCGGCCGCCGCGAGCCGCGCCCTGCTCAGCAAGGCCGGAGTCACCCGATGACCCCCACCGGGCGAGCCCTTTTCAACGAACTGTTGAATCTGTACCATAGGGAGACTGAACTCCATTTCTCGACTGACCTGGCGTTCTGCATGGACAACCACCGGGTCGGCGCTCCCCCAGAACCATGCCGACCCCGGCGAGGCCTACAACAGGGCCTCGGGCTGGGCCGGCGAAGGATGCCAACGGCGGCGCGACAGGAGTGGACATGACCATCACCGCACCCGACCCCCGGACGACGGACTCCCCTGAGTCGCCACCGCAGGTGACGGTCAACGGGCGGCTCTGTTCCCTGGACCGCGTCCCGGCCAACACCACCGCCCTGAACTGGCTGCGCGATCTCGGCCTGACCGGCGCCAAGGAAGGCTGCGCAGAGGGCGAGTGCGGTGCCTGCTCGGTCCTCGTCGCCCGTCCCGACTACGCCGACCCGGACAACCGGACCCAGTGGACGGCGATCAACGCGTGCCTCATCCCGGCCGGGACGCTCGACGGCGGCGAGGTGGTCACCTCCGAGGGGCTCGGCACCCCGGACGCACTGCACCCCGTGCAGCGCGAGATGGCGGTGCGCGGCGGGTCCCAGTGCGGATACTGCACACCCGGGTTCGTCTGCAGCATGGCCGCGGAGTACTACCGCGCCGACCGCAGCGACAACCCTCAGGCGTCCTACGACGCCGACGAGACCCTCGACTACGTCGATCACGCGGAGAGCGAGCACGGCCCCAACGGGTTCGACCTCCACGCGATGAGCGGCAACCTCTGCCGTTGCACCGGCTACCGCCCCATCCGCGACGCCGCCTACGCGCTCGGTATGCCTCCCGAGGACGACGCGTTCGCCACTCGGCTCGCGTCTCCGCCGCCGCCGGTCCGGCACACCCGGATCGCCGAGGCGGACGGCGAGCTGGTCCGTCCGACCAGCCTCGCGGAGGCCACGGCAGTCCTTCGCGAGCATCCGGACGCCGTACTGGTTGCCGGCTCGACCGACTGGGGCGTCGAGGTCAACATCCGCGGGGTCCGCGCGGCATACGCGATCGCCGTCGACCGGCTGCCGGAGCTGCGCGGGTTCGACGTCTCCGAGGACTGGATCGAGCTCGGGGCCGCGCTCACGCTGACCGAGATCGAGCGCCGCCTGGAGGGTCGAATCCCGTTGCTGGACCACGTGTTCCCCCAGTTCGCCTCGCGGCTGATCCGCAACGGGGCGACGCTGGGCGGAAACCTCGGCACCGGCTCCCCCATCGGCGACACGCCACCGGCGCTGCTCGCCCTGGAGGCGGTCCTGGTCCTCGCGTCGGCCGACGGTGAGCGGGAGGTCCCACTGGCCGACTACTTCACCGGCTACCGCGAGTCCGTCCGGCACGCCGACGAGCTGATCAAGTCCGTCCGCATCCCGTTGCCGCTGGCCGAGATCAACGCCTTCCACAAGATCGCCAAGCGCCGCTTCGACGACATCTCCAGCGTCGCCGTCGGGTACGCCATCAACGTCGTCGACGGCGAGGTCGTCAAAGCCCGCATCGGGCTCGGCGGCGTCGCCGCGACCCCGATCCGCGCGCTCGACACCGAGGCCGCTCTGGAAGGCCGGTCCTGGTCGCGCGAGACGGTCCGTGTGGCCGCCGGCGTGCTCCGGCAGGAGGGCACCCCGATCGACGACCAGCGGGCGTCGGCCGACTACCGCGCGGCGATGCTCGGCACGTCGTTGCTCAAGCTCTACTCCCACCAGTCGCGACAGGAGGAGCAGTCATGAGCGCTCTGTCCGAACGTCCCGCGAATCCTGTTGTCGGAGAAGCACTCCCTCACGAGAGCGCCTCCCAACACGTCACCGGGCTGGCCCTCTACACCGACGACCTGGTGGGCCGCACGAAGGACTGCCTGCACGCATACCCGGTGCAGGTGTTCCAGGCCCACGCGAAGGTGACCCGGCTCGACACCGCACCGGCGCTCGATGTCCCGGGCGTGGTCCGGGTCCTGACCGCTGCCGACGTCCCCGGCGTCAACGACGCCGGCATCAAGCACGACGAGCCCCTCTTCACCGACGAGGTCATGTACTTCGGTCACTCCGTCGCCTGGGTCCTGGCGGAGACGCTCGAGGCGGCCCGCCTCGGCGCGGCCGCGGTGGTCGTCGAGGCCGACCCCCTGCCGGCGCTGGTCAACGTCAAGGAGGCGATCGCCGCCAAGAGCTTCCAGGGCGCTCAGCCGCACATGGAGCGGGGCGAGGTCGAGCGAGCCCTGGAATCGGCCGCTCACGTCTTCTGCGGCGAGCTGGAGTTCGCCGGGCAGGAGCACTTCTACCTCGAGACCAACGCGGCGCTCGCCCACGTCGACGAGAACGGCCAGGTCTTCGTCCAGAGCAGCACTCAACACCCGTCCGAGACGCAGGAGATCGTCGCCCACGTCCTCGGACGGCACAACCACGAGGTGACCGTCCAGTGCCTCCGCATGGGCGGCGGCTTCGGCGGCAAGGAGATGCAACCGCACGGGTATGCGGCGATCGCCGCTCTCGGGGCCACGCTCACCGGGCGCCCGGTCCGGTTGCGGCTCAACCGGACCCAGGACATCACCATGACCGGCAAGCGGCACGGGTTCCACGCCGAGTGGCGGGTGGGGTTCGACCACGACGGAAGGCTGCTCGCCCTCGACGCGACCCTCACCTCGGACGGCGGCTGGAGCCTGGACCTGTCAGAACCCGTCATGTCGCGGGCGCTATGCCACATCGACAACGCCTACTGGATCCCGAACGTCCGGGTGAACGGACGTATCGCCAAGACGAACAAGACGTCCCAGACGGCGTTCCGCGGCTTCGGCGGCCCGCAGGGGATGATCGTCATCGAGGACATCCTCGGCCGGTGTGCGCCCCTGCTCGGGATCGACCCGATGACGCTGCGGCGGCGGAACTTCTACGTCGTCGGCCAGACCACGCCGTACGGCCAGCCGGTCCGGCATCCCCAGCGCGCCGGCAAGGCGTGGGACCAGGTGATCGCCACCGGCGACCTCGCCCGGCGGCTCGAGGAGGTCGCGCGCTTCAACGCGGAGCACGCGGACACCAAGCGCGCCATCGGCGTCACGCCGGTGAAGTTCGGGATCTCCTTCAACCTCACCGCCTTCAACCAGGCTGGTGCCCTGGTGCACGTCTACAAGGACGGTTCCGTCCTGATCAACCACGGCGGCACCGAGATGGGACAGGGCCTGCACACGAAGATGCTCCAGGTCGCGGCCACGACCCTCGGCATCCCGCTGTCCAAGGTCCGGCTGGCGCCGACCCGGACCGACAAGGTGCCCAACACGTCGGCCACGGCAGCGAGCTCGGGCGCCGACCTCAACGGCGGCGCGGTGAAGAACGCCTGCGAACAGATCAAGGAGCGGCTCCTTCAGGTCGCGGCGACCAGCCTGGGTATCTCGCCGCACGACGTGCGCATCGAAGGCGGCGACGCCCACGGGGTCGCCTACACCAGTGCCCGGATCCCCTGGGACGAGCTGGTCAAGACCGCATACTTCCGGCGGGTTCAGCTCTTCGCCGCCGGCTACTACCGCACCGAGGGTCTGCACTGGGACTCGGAGCGGTTCGAGGGCGAGCCGTTCAAGTACTTCGCCTACGGCGTGGCCGCGACAGAGGTCGAGGTGGACGGGTTCACGGGCACCTACCGCACCCGGAGGGTCGACATCGTCCACGACGTCGGCGACAGCCTCTCGCCGCTCGTCGATCTCGGCCAGATCGAGGGCGGCTTCGTCCAGGGCGCCGGGTGGCTGACCCTGGAAGACTTGCGCTGGGACGAGAGCGACCGGCCGACCCGCGGTCGGCTCACCACCCAGGCGGCCAGCACGTACAAGCTGCCCAGCTTCTCGGAGATGCCGGACGTGTTCAATGTGGCGTTGCTCCAGCACGCGCACGAGGACGGTGCGGTCTACGGGTCCAAGGCGGTGGGCGAGCCGCCGCTCATGCTGGCCTTCTCGGTCCGGGAGGCGCTGCGCCAGGCCGCGGCGGCCTTCGGGCCGCCCGGGACCAGCGTGGACCTCGCGTCGCCGGCCACGCCGGAGGCCGTCTACTGGGCGGTCGAGCAGGCTCGCCGGGCATCGGAGCACGGGCACGTCGAGGAGGGCTTTCCGGGCGTGGTCCCGGACCAGCCCGGGCCCGACGCCCATCCGGCGCACCCGACATCGGAGCACTACGAGAAGCCCATCCCGGCGAGGGCCTAGGAGTCGAGGATGAACTGGGTCGCCGCCGTCGAGGCGCTGCGCCGCGATCGCCGTCCCGGCGTGCTCGTCACGCTGGTGACGGTGCGCGGGCACGCGCCGCGGGAGGCGGGCGCGAAGATGGTCGTCGCCGCCGACGCGACCTGGGACAGCATCGGCGGGGGGAACCTCGAGGCGACCGCGGTGGCGCGAGCTCGCGTGCTGCTGGCCGACCTCGGCGACCGAGCGACGGTCGAGCCGGAGCTGATGTCGTTGGCGCTGAACGACAAGGCACCGGTCGACCACGGCGTGCAGTGCTGCGGCGGCGAGGTGACCATCCTCCTCGAACCGCTCGCGGTCGTGCCGTCGGTGGCCATCTTCGGCATGGGGCACGTCGGACTGGAGCTGGCCCGGATCCTGTCCCGCCACGACGTCGAGCTGTACCTCGTCGACTCCCGTGCGGAGCACGTCACCGAGAGCGCCCTGTCCGGCGCGACCCACGACGCGCTCGCCCGGGTGCACGTCCACCACGCGCCGGTGCCGGAGCTCGTCCTCGGTCAGGTGCCGGCCGGAACCCACGTCGTCGTCATGACTCATGACCACGCCGAGGACGTCGCCCTGTGCGACGTCGCGCTGCGGTGCTCGCACCTGGGGTCGGTCGGACTGATCGGCTCATCGGCCAAGTGGGCCCGGTTCCGGCTCAAGCTGGCGGCCGAGGGCCACGGCCCCGAGGCGCTGGCCCGGATCACGACGCCGATCGGACTGCCGGACGTGACCGGCAAGGATCCGGCCACCATCGCGGTGAGCGTGGCAGCCGATCTCGTCCGCATCTTCGAGCGCGACCGCGCCTCCTCGCATACCGAGGCAACCCGATGACGATCTACCGGGCCACCGTCCTGGACACCCCCGAGAGCCCCTTCGTCGGCGCCACTCTGCGCGCGGACGACGATGCCGGAATCCTGGTGCAGGACGGCGTGGTTCGCGCTCGCGGCGCCATTGCCGAAGTGGCCCGCGCCCACCCGCACGAGCAGGTCGTCGACCTGCGTGGGGGGCTGCTCCTGCCGGGGTTCGTCGACACCCACGTCCACTACCCGCAGGTGCGGATCATCGGCGGCATCGGGATGCCCCTGCTCGAGTGGCTCGAGCGGTGTGCCCTTCCGGAGGAGGCCGCGCTGGCCGACGCCCACTACGCGCATACCGTCGCGGCGGAGTTCGTGAGCGGTCTGGTGGCCGCCGGCACGACGAGCGCCCTCGTCTTCGGCTCCCACTTCGCCGGCGCGGTGGACTCGCTGTTCGCGGAGTCCACGCGCGTCGGCCTGCGCGTCACCACCGGCCTCGTCGTCAGCGACCGGGTGCTCCGTCAGGACCTGCTCTCGACACCCAGCCGTGCCTACGAGGAGGGCCGGGCGCTCGCCGAGCGGTGGCACGGGCAGGGCCGGACCCGGTATGCGGTCACGCCGCGGTTCTCGCTGTCGGCCAGCGAGCCGATGCTCGAGTCGTGCGCGGGTCTCGCCAAGGACGTCGAGGGGACCTGGTTCACCTCTCACGTCAACGAGAACCGCGACGAGGTCGCCGAGGTGGTGCGACTCTTCGAGGGATCGCCCGACTACATCGACACGTACGACCGGTTCGGGCTGGTGGGGCCCCGTAGCGTCTTCGCCCACAACGTCCACGTCCTCGACCGGGAGCTCGGCCTGCTCGCCGCGCAAGAGGCGTGGGTGGCGCACTGCCCGACCAGCAACTCGGCACTGGGCAGCGGTCTGTTCCCCATGCGCCGGCACATCGAGGCGGGCGTGCGCGTCGCGCTCGGGTCCGACGTAGGCGCCGGGACCGGCCTCTCGCTGCTCAAGGAGGGCCTGCAGGCGTACTTCCTGCAGCAGCTGCTCCAGGAGGAGGGGTTGCCGCTGACGTCAGCGCACCTGCTCTACCTCGCGACCCGCGCGGGCGCCGATGCGCTCGGCCTCCAGGACGTCGGCGACCTGTCGGTCGGACGTCAGTTCGACGCCGTGTGGGTGTGTCCGCCGAGGGGCAGCACCCTGGAAGCGGCGCTGGCCCACGCCGACGGCGCGGACGACGCCCTGTCCAAGGTGTTCGCGCTGGGCGGGGTGGCCGACACGGCCGGCGTCTGGGTCGGGGGCACGCGGCTGCTCGGCTGACCGCTCACAACAGCGAGAACCGGCACCGCCGTGGACGGCGGCGGTGCCGGTTCATCTCGGTGGGGTCAGTCGCGGAACGTGTCTTTGACCTTCTCGCCGGCCTGCTTCATGTTGCCTGACGCCTGGTCGGCCTCACCCTCGGCCTGCATGCGCTCGTCATCGGTGGCGTCCCCGACGCCCTCCTTGACCTTGCCCTTGGCGATTTCTGCCTGGTTCTTGGCTTTGTCTTCCAGTCCCATGGCTGCCCTTTCCGTGACCGTCGGTGGACGGAAGTGACCCGGGAAGGACTCGCCGAGACGGCGACGTCCCGGAGCCACGTCGGAACGCATACCCGCAGGTCGGCGGACGCAAACGTGGCCGGTTCGGGCCGCGGCACGGACCGGACTCCCAGGGAAGTGGGCTTGATCCAGGGCGACATTGGTGGTTCGGTGGAGGGACTGGTCCAGAAGTGGCGCCACGGGTCGAGCGATTTACTCCCCAGGAGCCACTGATGACGACAACCCCCCTTGATCGCCGTCTTCGCCGCGCGAACCACCCAGACCGGACGCCGGTCCGGCCGTCTTACCCTCACGACCGCACCGAGTGGTTGTTGAAGGACGCCCAGGAGGGCCGGCCGGTCGACGGCGCTACCGCCGAGGCGCTGGTCCTGCTCAATCTCGGGCTCGCCGACGGCATCGCCGGTCGTTACCTCGGCCGCGGCATCGACCGCGACGACCTCGTCCAGGTGGCCCGGCTCGGACTGGTCAAGGCGGTCCGCCGGTTCCGCCCCGGGCTGGGACAGTCGTTCGCCGGGTTCGCGGCGCCGACCATCTCCGGCGAGATCAAACGGCACTTCCGCGACACCGGGTGGATGGTCCGGCCGCCGCGGCGCCTGCAGGAGCTCGGGGTCCGGATGCGCGACGCCGAAAAGGATCTGGAGCAGAACCTGCACCGTCGGCCCCGGAGCGACGAGCTCGCCGCGGTCCTCGACGTCGGCGAGGGGCAGGTGCGCGCCGCGCGGGAGGCGGCGTCGAGCTTCCACGCGTTGTCGCTCGACGTTCCCGCCGGCCCGGGACAGGCATCCACCGAGATGACCTTGGAGGAGGCCGAGGACCCGTTCGCCGCGATCGACGACTCGGCGTGGCTTCGCGACGCCCTGGCCGAGCTCACCGACCGTGAGCGGCTGGTTCTGCGGCTCCGGTTCGTCGAGCTGCTGACGCAGTCCGATATCGCCGAGCAGATCGGTGTCAGCCAGATGCAGGTATCCCGCATCCTGCGAGCGACCCTGTCACGGCTGCGGGCCCGGCTGGAGGCGGCGCTGGACAGCGCGGCCTGAGCGGCCTGAGCGGCTGGTCGGTAGCGCAGAACCTCCCTCACCGCAGGAGCCGGGCCGGATGGTGCGACGGCCCGGCTCCTCCACGGATGTCGGGGGTCGAGCCCCCCGAGCGGGTTAGTACCAGTACTTTCGACCGCCGACGGCGCGTCCCGTGGCTCCGAGAAGCATGAGCACGAGCCCGATCACGAGGACGATGACGCCGATCGTGACCAGGATCGAGATGTGGGCCAACCAGCCGATGAGCAGCAGGATGATTCCCAGGACGATCATGGATGTCTCCAGGTTCTCGCAGGGGTCGGCTGCAGCCGGAACGGCTCCAGCAGCTCGGCGCGCCCCCGGACGAATCGAGCCGCACGCGACCCTACCCCTATGGTCGACGATCGAAACGGGCGGGCGGGGGTGCCACAATCGGTGCGGCATCGGACCCGACCGAACCTCTCCCAGGGTGACACCATGGACACGCCCCTCCCCGACCCTCCCGGCGCGGCTATCGCGTCGAGCAGCGCTCTCGGCGCCCTGAGCGACATCCTCTACGCCTCCGAATCGTTCGAGGATGTCTACAGCGCCATCGTCACGATCGCAGTGCGGATCATCGACGGCTGCGACCACGCGAGCATCATGCAGCGCGGACGAGACGGCCAGTTCCGCACCGCCGTGTCGACGGACGAGGTGGCCCGGACGATCGACAAGCTCGAGCAGCTGCATCAGGAAGGTCCTTGTCTGGACGCCATAGTCGAGGACGCTCCGCAGTTCGAGGACGACCTCTCAGACCCCTCGACCCAGTGGCCGACGCTGGCCGAGCAGGTGGTCAGGCAGACGCCGGTGCGGGCGGCGGCCGGGTTCCGGATCGTCGTGGACAACAAGAAAATCGGCGCCCTCAACCTCTTCTCGGACCGGGTCGGTGGCTTGAGCGGACGCTCCGCCGATCACGCGATCCTCCTCGCCGCGTTCGCGTCCGTGGCCGTCACCTCGCTGCACCGCAAGGAGGAGGCCCGCACGTTGGCCGCCGGCCTGGAGAGCAACCGCGAGATCGGCAAGGCGATCGGGCTGCTCATGGCCTTCCACAAGGTCTCCGACGCCGAGGCGTTCGACTTGCTGCGCAAGGCGTCGCAGGACATGAACATCAAGCTGGCACAGGTCGCCCGCGAGGTCGTCGAGCACCACAACACCGGTCACCCGCCCCCGAAGATCGGCTGACCGCTGCGGGGCTCAGCGCTACCGGGCTCAGCGCAGCCCGACCGCGTCGTAGTCCCACCAGATCCGGTGGTAGACCAGCGTGCCGGTCATCCACTCCTTGTAGGCCGGCAGTCGGAGCACTTGGAACGCCGCCCGCGGGATCCGCCGCGACGGCCGCCGGAATCCCAGGTCCGTGCCCGGGACGAACCCGAAACGGCCGTAGTAGGACGGAGATCCTTCGAGGAACACCAACGGTTCCGGGCGCTCGTCGAGCTCGCTCAACGCATACCGGACCAGCGCCGACCCGATCCCCCGGCCCTGCCGGCCCGGGAGCACGGAGAGCGGGCTGAGCACGAGGACCTCGACGAGCCGGTTCGGGGCGTCCAAGAGGCTGCGGGTGAACGAGACGTGCCCGACCACCCGCCCCTCGTACTCCGCGACGTACGACAGGCCCGTCCAGGCGTCCGACCCGCGCAGCTCGTCGACGATGCGGTCGACCCCCTCCTCCTCGCCGAATGCGGCGCGCACCACCGCACGGACCTCGCCCTCCTCGCCGGGGCGCTCGAGCCGGTATGCGGTGGGCCTCGCCACGAGCCCGACGGTAGCCCGTCGCCCGGCTCTCGTCACGCTGCCCAACCCGTGAACCCGCAGGCACTGCCGGCCGGCATACCGCCCTAGGCTGCCAGACATGGCACCAAGGACTCTGCGCCGTGTCGCCCTGCTGACCGCCGGGGGATATGCGCCCTGCCTCTCCTCCGCGGTCGGGGCGCTCATCGAGCGGTACACCGCGCTGCTGCCCGACGTCGAGATCCTCGCCTACCGGCACGGCTACCACGGGGTGCTCACCGGCAGCTCCGTGGTCGTCGACGCCTCGGCGCGAGCCTTCGCCTCTGTCCTGCAGGACTACGGCGGCAGCCCGATCGGGAACAGCCGGGTCAAGCTGACCAACGCGCAGGACCTCGTCGACCGCGGCCTCATCGAGGATGGCCAGGACCCGCTGGAGGTGGCCGCGGAGCGGCTGCGTACGGACGGCGTCGACGTCCTGCACACCATCGGTGGCGACGACACCAACACGACTGCCGCCGACCTCGCGAGGTTCCTCCACGAGCGGGACTACGACCTCACGGTCGTCGGACTCCCCAAGACCATCGACAACGACGTCATTCCCATCAAGCAGGCGCTCGGGGCGTGGACGGCGGCCGAGCAAGCCTCGACCTTCGCCCAGAACGTGCTCGCTGAGCACGGCTCCAACCCGCGGATGCTCATCATCCACGAGGTCATGGGTCGCGGGTGCGGCTGGCTGACGGCGGCGGCCGCGGCGCAGTACCAGGAGTGGCACGCGGGTCGGCAGTGGGTGCCGTCGATCGGGCTCAGTGCGGAGCGGTGGGACATCCACGCGGTGTTCGTGCCCGAAATCCCGATCGACATGGACGCCGAGGCCGACCGGCTGCGTGCCGTCATGGACGAGATCGGCTGCGTCAACATCTTCCTGTCCGAGGGAGCCGGCGTGCCGGAGATCGTCGCGGCCATGGAGGCGGCCGGCGAGGAGGTCCCTCGCGACCCGTTCGGCCACGTGAAGCTCGACCTGGTCAACCCGGGCCAGTGGTTCGCCGAGCAGTTCGCCGAGAAGGTCGGCGCCGAGAAGACCATGGTGCAGAAGAGCGGCTACTTCTCGCGGTCGGCGCCGGCCAACCAGGCCGACCGCACGTTGATCCGGCAGATGGTCGAGGTCGCCGTCGAGGCGGCCCAGTCAGGGATTGCCGGGGTCGTCGGGCAGGACGAGGAGCGCGAGGACGAGCTGCGGACCATCGAGTTCGAGCGGATCGCCGGCGGCAAGGCGTTCGACACGTCGGTGGACTGGTTCCAGACCGTGCTCAAACGCACGGGTCAGGCCTGATCACCGGATCGACTGCTGGCCCTCGAGGGTCCACTCGACCCGCCGTGAACCGTCCCACCGGCGGACCGCCGCGGCGACGACGGGCATACCCGTATGCAGGTCGGACCGGGCGATGTCGGTGGCCAGCTCCGCGACCCGGTCGCGATCGGCCGGCCCGACCCGCCGAGCCAGCGTGACGTGAGGGCGCCACCGCTCCGGTGCGGAGGTGCTGTCGCCGGGCACATCACAGGCCGCCGCAACGGCCGCCTGGAGGGCTCGCATACCGTCGCCCGGATCGAGTACCCGGACCAGCACCCACGGACCGCGACCGAAGAACGTCACGGCGCCCCACGTCGCGTCGACGGGAAGCCGCCGTCCCCGCACCGCTGCGGCGACGGCGGACTCGGCGTCGGCGGTCAGCCGGGGCACGGCGACCAGCGTCACGTGCGGGCGGTTGCTAGGGGCGGTGTTGCGCGCCTGCGACGGCAGTCCGGCCTCGAGCAGCGCCTCCCACACCCGGACCATGCCGCGTTCGGCCTCCGGCTCGAGGAGCAGCTCGACGGACTGGACCACCGACGAAGCGTAGGTGTCGTGTCGGCCGCAGTGGTGAACCGGATCGCCGAACTCGTCGTCTCCCTGTGCGCCGACCCGGCCGTGGTCGACGCCCCTGCAGGGGGGCGGCGCCGGCCACGGCAGGGCGACAATTGAGCAGAAGCAAGGATGGAACGACATCGGGAGGGAGGACCGGCATGCCTCTGGACGAGGCGGTGGTCGCGGAGATCTACCGCGAGCACGGGCCGGTCCTTCGCCGGTTCGTCGGCCGCACCTCGCTCGACCCCGGGCGCACCGAGGACGTCGTCCAGGAAGTGATCCTGCGGGTCTGGCGTCAGGCACCGCACGTGACGAGCATGCGGGCCTACCTCCTCCAGACCGCCCGCAACATGCTCATCGACATGCACCGTGCGGCCGGGCGACGAGTCGTCGAGGTGGCCGCCGACCGGGACGACGACACCCGCGCGCGGCTCGACCCGCGGACCGGGAACCCCGAGCAGGAGATCGACCAC
>Ga0307306_10000123_pt1 | contig 16879 bp, 17 predicted proteins | sample ER_DNA_193_FD_194507 | JGI IMG/M metagenome (GOLD analysis project Ga0307306, IMG submission 194507) | Bulk soil microbial communities from the East River watershed near Crested Butte, Colorado, United States - ER_DNA_193 | ecosystem: Environmental > Terrestrial > Soil > Floodplain | place...
AGGACGAATCTTCGCCTTCTTCTTCGGTCGCTTCGGCGATCGGCTGCCCGCCCAGCTCCACCTGCAACCCCGCCCCGGAGGCACCCTGCGCGATCGAGATGATTTCCTCGGTCTTGTCCTTGTCGATGTCACTGTTGACGGCGTCGAACTGGACCGTCGCGTAGGCGATCTTGCCGTCGTCGCTGACCGCCGCAGCGCCTCCTCCCTTGTCGTAAGGACTGGCGACTTCGCTGACGTGCGGGAACTTTTCGACCTTGGTGAAGACCGCGTCCATCTTCTTTTCGACCGCTGGCGTTTCCACGCCCTGATCGGCCTTGAAGACGATCTGCGCCGCTTCGCCCGACTGCGCGGGGAACTTCTGTTCCAGCAGGTCGAGCGCTTCCTTGGAGTCGGAGGCAGGCAGGCTGAAGTCTTCGCTGAAGGCAGACCCGGCCGATTTGGCGATCATGCCGACGACGATGAGGGCCGCGATCCAGGCGATGATCACGGTCTTGCGATGACTGGTGGTCCAACTGGCAAATCGTCTCATTGGCGCGGGCACCGTACCAATGCCGGCGGCGTCGCGTGTGAACGTGCTCACGTCGCCCCCGGGGACTAGATTCCCCGCTGATGCCCGACCCCTCGATCGCCCGGTTCCGACGGGTAATCAGCTCTGCCTACGCCTCGCTGGAGGCGCGCCGCCAGGAGGTCAACGACCTCAACGTCTTCCCGGTCGCCGACGGCGACACCGGCGACAACATGGCGATGACGCTGCGGGCGGTGATGGAAGAGCTCGATCACCTCGACGGTCAATCCGTCGACGAGGTCGGCCGCACCGAGCTGGTCCAGGCGCTGGCGCGAGCCGCGCTGATGGGCGCCCGCGGCAACTCCGGGGTGATCCTGAGCCAGATCGTCCGCGGCGCCGCCGAGGAGCTCGCCAGCCGCCCCGGCGAGCTGGTCGACCCGACCCTGGTCGCCGCCGCCTTCGCCAAGGCCGCCGACGCCGCTTACGACTCCGTCCGCGAGCCGGCCGAGGGGACGATGCTCACCGTCTTCCGCGAGATGGCGACCTCGCTCTCGGTGCAGCTCGCCCACCTCGAGCGCGAGAAGACCCGCTTCGACCGCGAGGTCACCGACGAGGAGCAGGACGCGGTCCTCGCCCAGGTGCTGGAGAAAGCGATCGCCGACGGCGAGCGCGCCGTCGCCCGCACCCCCGAGCAGCTCGACGTCCTGCGCGAATCCGGCGTCGTCGACGCCGGCGGCCACGGCCTCGTCCTCATCCTCGCCGGCGTCGTCGCCGGCCTGCGCGGGGACGGCGGCGAGCTGCCCGAGGTCCAGCACCACGAGCCGCCGCGCCGCAGCCTGCCCCACCACGAGGACAGCCGCTACCGCTACTGCACCAACTTCATCGTCTCCGGCAAGGGACTGCAGGACCGCAGGTACCTGCCGCGGCTGGAGCGGCTCGGGGACTCGGTGCTCGTCGTCGGCGACGACGTCACCCTCAAGGTCCACATCCACACCGACGAGCCGGAAAAGGCGACGGAGGTGTTCGACGGCGTGGGCGAGGTGACCAACCTCGACGTCGCCGACATGCGCGAGCAGATGGCCGAACGCGACGCCCGCCTCGGCGCCGGCGGCCGCACCGGCGTCGTCGCCGTCGCCGCCGGCGACGGCTTGCAGCGGCTCTTCGGCGAGCTCGGCGCCCACGTCGTCCCCGGCGGCGAGACCCTCAACCCCTCGACCTACGAGCTCCTCGCCGGCATCCACAGCGTCCCCTCCGAAGAAGTCCTCGTCCTGCCCAGCTCCTCGAACGTGATCATGGCCGCCGAGCGCGCCTGCGAGCTCTCCGACAAGCCGGCGCGGGTGGTGACGGCGACATCGCAGCAGGCGAGCCTGCTGGCCCTGGTCGAGCTCGATCCGGAGGCGGCGCTGGAGGAGAACGCCGAGCGCCTCGGCGAGGCGATCGCAGGCGTGGCGATCGGCGGCGTCGCCCCCGCGGCCCGCGAGGACGCCCAGGGACGGTTCAAGAAGGGCGACGCGGTCGGCTTCGTCGACGGCGAGATCGTCGCCTGGGGCGGTGCCGGCTCGACCCTCGACGGGACCCTGCAGCGCCTCGCCGACGGCGCCGAGATCCTCACCGTGATCGCCGGCGACGGCGCCCCGATCCCGCTCGAGGAGATCGAGGTCCACGTCCCAGACGGCGTCGAGGTCGAAACCCACGAGGGAGGACAGCCGAGCTGGTGGTGGCTCCTGGCCGCCCAGTAGTGCGCTCCTTCGCCGGCGCCCTCGAGCTGGGCCGCGCCGAGCTCCTCGACGCCCCCGTCCACTGGCCCCGCCCCAGCGTCCTCGACCAGGGGCTGGGCGCCCTGAAGGGTGTCGGTCCGAAAACGGCTGAAGCAGCAGCGGAAGCTGGCATCCGCACCGTCGGAGACCTGCTCTTCCACGTCCCGAGGCGTCATCGCGATCTGCGCATCCGCCAGCTCGGAGGTCTCCAGCCCGGAGAGACCGCCACCGTCGCAGTTGAAGTCCAGGGCTCTCAACCGCGCCCATTCCGAAAAGGCCGGTTGCACATGGTCAGCGTCAAAGTAGGCGACGGGACCGGCCACGTCCGCGCCACCTGGTTCAACCAACCCTGGGTGGCGTCGAAGCTGGCTCCCGGCGTTGGGCTGTTGCTGACGGGCAAATACAGCGGCAAAGGCTTCGCCATCCGCGAATGGGAGCTCCTCGCCGACGCAGCTTCTGCGGGTGACGAGGGCGCCGGGGACCCCGAGCATTTAGCGCAGGGGTCCCCGAACAGCCCTCGTCAGGACCCGCAGCCGGAAACCATGGTCCCTGTGCATGGAGCGACGGAGGCGATCCGCGCCCAGCAGATCCGCGAGTGGGTGGCGCAGGCGGTCGCCTGGGCGCCGAACGCGATCGAGGGCCTGCCGAGCGAGATGCGGGCGCGCCGCCACCTCTCGGGACTCGGTGACGCCCTCCGCGTCGTCCACTTTCCGGAGACGGTCGAGGAAGTCGACGAGGCCCGCACCCGCCTCGGCTTCGAAGAGCTCTTCCTCCACCAGGCGCTGCTGGCGACCCGCAAGCGCACCCATCGCACCGCCCGCCCGGCGCCGCGCTTCGGCAAGCCCGGCGACCTTGTCGGCCGCTGGCTCGAGTCGCTGCCGTTCGAGCCGACCGGCGACCAGCTCGAGGCCTTCGACGAGATCGAGGTGGACCTCGACTCCGGCGAGCCGATGCAGCGGCTGCTGATGGGCGAGGTCGGCTCGGGCAAGACCGTCGTCGCGCTTTATTCGATGCTGCGGGCGCGCGAAGCCGGCTACCAGGCGGCGCTGATGGCGCCGACCGAGACGCTCGCCGAGCAGCACGCGATCACCCTCGGCAGGCTGCTCGCCGAAGAGGCGATCCCGTTCGCGCTGCTGACCGGGGCGACCCCGGCCGCGAGCCGCCGCCGCGCTCTCGACCAGCTCGCCTCCGGGGAGCTCGAGCTGATCCTCGGGACCCATGCGCTGATCGAGCCGACCGTGCGGTTCGCCCGTCTCGGCCTCGTCGTCGTCGACGAGCAGCACCGCTTCGGGGTCGGCCAGCGCCGCGCCCTCGACGAGAAGGGCGTGGAGGGGATGGCACCGCACGTCCTCCACATGACCGCGACGCCGATCCCGCGCACGCTCTCGCTGACCGCCTACGGCGACCTCGACACGACCGCCCTGCACGAGCTGCCCGCCGGCCGCCAGCCGGTCTCGACCCACCTCGTCTCCGAGGAGCAGCGCCCCGAAGCCTTCGAGTTCCTGCGCAAGCAGCTGCGTGAGGGGCGGCAGGCCTTCGTCGTCTGCCCGCTGGTCGGCGAGTCCGAGAAAGTCGCCGGCAAAGCCGCCGCGGTCGAGGCCGAGCGGCTGCGGAAGAGCGAGCTACGCGACTTTCGCGTCGGCCTCCTCCACGGGCAGATGCACTCCAACGACAAGAACGAGGCGATGCGCGCCTTCGCCGCTCACGAAACCGACATCCTCGTCTCGACGACCGTGATCGAGGTCGGGATCGACGTCGCCAACGCGACGGTGATGGTGATCGAGGGGGCCGAGCGCTTCGGCGTCTCGCAGCTGCACCAGCTGCGCGGCCGGGTCGGCCGCGGCGAGCACCCGAGCCAGTGCTTGCTGTTCGCCGAAGAGGCGGGGGAGCTGGCGCAGAAGCGACTGGGGGCGGTAGCCGGGCAGAGCGACGGCTTCAAGCTCGCCGAGGTCGATCTCGAACTGCGGGGGGAGGGGGAGGTCCTCGGCACCCGCCAGAGCGGCCTGCCCCGCTTCGCCGTCGCCAAATTGCCCGAGGACGGTCCGCTGCTGCTGGAGGCGCGCCAGGAGGTGCTGGCGCTGCTGCGGGCGCACGGCTCGCTCTCCGATCCCGCCCTCGGCCCGCTCCTCGACGCCGCCCACCGCCGCTTCGGCACCGGCGCGGCCGATCCGATCCCGCTGTAATCGGTGTTCGTCTTTTGTGCCTCGTGTGGGGAACAAAGGACGAACGCCGACTAGGTTTCGCGCATGCGCGTAATCGCCGGAGAGCTGAAAGGGCAGCGGCTGGTCGCGCCGCGGGGGTGGAAGGTGCGCCCGACCTCCGACCGGGTCCGCGAGGCGATCTTCTCCGCCCTCGGCGAGCGCGTCGTCGGCGCCCAGGTCCTAGACCTCTACTGCGGCACCGGCGCCCTGGCGATCGAGGCGCTCTCCCGCGGCGCCGCCCACGCGGTCCTCGTCGACCAGGACACCCGGCCCGCCCTCGGCAACGTGCAGCGCCTTGGACTCGCTGACCGGACCGAGTTGGTGAGGGGGGACGTCGAGCGTTGGCTGAGTCAGGTTTCAGCCGCGGATGCAGCGGGAAAGTTCGGTCTCGTCTTCGTGGACGCCCCGTATAGACTCGCCGACCGCGTGACCGAGAGCCTCGACACCCACCTGCCGCGCCTGCTGACCGCAGGCGGTCGCGCCGTGGTCGAGAGCGGCGCTCGGCGGCCGCTGCGGATCGAGTCCCTGGAAGCGCTGCGCCAGCGCCGCTACGGCGCCGCCGACGTCACCATCTACGGGGAGCGCGCGTGAGCGAGCAGAACGGGACCGTCGTCTGCCCGGGCAGCTACGACCCGGTCACCAACGGCCACATCGACATCATCACCCGCACCTCGCGGGTCTTCGACCGGGTCATCGTCGGCGTCGTCAACAACCCGATTCGCAAGGACAAGACGCTCTTCACGGCCGAGGAGCGCAAGGCGTTCATCGAGGAGGCGACCGCCGACCTCGTCAACGTCGAGGTGCAGATCTTCGCCAACCTCCTGGTCGAGTTCGCCCGCGAGAACGGGGCGAAGGCGATCGTCAAGGGGATGCGGGCGATCTCCGACTTCGAGTATGAGTTCGAGATGGCGCAGTTGAACCGCAAGCTCGACCCGGGGATCGAGAGCATCTACGTGATCGCCTCCCCTCATTACAGCTTCCTCTCGTCCACCGGGGTGAAGGAGATGGCCACCTTCGGGGGCAACGTCTCCGACCTCGTTCCAGCGCCTGTAGCTACCGCGCTGGCTGACCGCCTGGGCGACAGGTAGGCTGTGCGAGACCAGTCAGTCCAAGTGGGCGTCGCCTTGCAAAAAACGGCGAATTCGAACCTATCCGCACCAAAACCCCCGCATACACGTAGGCTAACGACCTGAAAATGGACGTACTGGTCCTCATTGACAAGCTGGACGACGTCGTCCACAACGCCCGTCCCGTCCCTCTGACGGATCAGGTGCGTGTGGACCGCGAGGAGATCTATGACCTCCTCGATCAGATGCGTGCCACGATCCCCGAGGAGATCAAGCAGGCCCGGTGGATCGTCAAGGAGCGCCAGGAGATGCTGGCGGAGGCCAAACGCGAGGCGGAGCGGATCGTCCGCGAGGCCCGCGAGCAGCAGGCCCGCCTGATCTCCGACGAGGAGGTCACCAAGCAGGCCGAGCGCGCCGCCGACGAGATCGTCGAGGACGCCCGCACCCGCGAGCGCGAAATCCGCCTCGGCGCCGAGGACTACGCCGACGAGATCCTCAACACCCTCGAAGTGAACCTGCAGAAGTTCCTCGCCGCCGTGCAGCGCGGCCGCGACCGCCTCGCCGGTCGCGAGGAGGAACAGCCGCAGCCCGAGCTCGACCAGCAGCCCTAGGCGCTACTCGAGTTTCAGGTCCTTCAACGCCGACCACCGCGGGTCGGTTGCCTCCTCGTGCTCGTGCGGGTTGTCGTTCAGGCTCTCGCCGCAGACCGGGCAGAGGCCGGCGCAGTCGGCGCGGCAGAGGATCCGAGTCGGGAGGGCGAGGATCGTCGCGTCGTGGGCCCAGCGGCCGATGTCGAGCTCGTCGTCTGAGACGTAGGGGCTGCGCAGTTCCGGGTCGTCGGTCCCTGCCTGGTCGATCTCGCGCGCCTCGACCTCGAGGTCGAGCTGTCCCGGTTCGAGGCAGCGCATGCACGGCCCCTCGAGGTGGACCGGGAAGTTGAGCCGGAAGGCGAAGCCGTTGCTGGGGCGTGAGACCTCGAGCCGCACGGTCGGCGCCCAGGGCTCGGGCTTGTAGGTCTGCCCGGCGAGCTCGAAGGGCTCCAGGGCGACCGGCACTTCCAGGCGCTTTCCCTCGCCGTGGGCCAGCGAGAGGCGCGATAGATCGACGATCGTCATCGGCTGATCAGCCACTTCGGCACCTCCGCTGCGTCGGGGACTTACGATGGACCGCTCCCGACGAGGTTACGAGATGGCCCAATTCCACTGGAAACCGGATACCTACCCGGAGCTGATCCGCTCCGAGGTCCCGCGCTACGACGAGCTGCAGGAGCAGGCGGTCGCGGCGATCCCGTTCCCGCCCGAGCGGGTGCTGGAGCTGGGGATGGGGACGGGGGAAACGACGCGGCGCCTGATCGAGGCCTACCCCGACGCCTGGGTGATCGGCCTCGACGCCAGCGCCGACATGGTCTTCCGGGCGCGCGAGAACTACGACGACGTGCAGCTGGCGCGGATGGAGGATCCGCTGCCGGAGGGACCGTGGGATCTGGTGATCGGCGTCCTCTCGATCCACCACCTGCGCGCCGAGCAGAAGCAGAACCTCTTCCGCCAGGTCCGCGCCCAGGCTCGCTCGTTCGTGATCGGCGACATCGTCAAGGCCGAGACGCAAGTGACGCCGATCGACCAGGACTACGACTTTCCCGAGACCTCGGCCGACCTCGCCGGGTGGTCCGGCGGCGAGATCGCCTGGCAGGCTGACGACCTGGCGGTGGTCCGGGCGGTCTACTGAGGCCCGAGCCCTGTACCATCCCGCGACCGATGGCCGTTCCGAAGAAGAGAACTTCCAGCGCCCGCCGCGACAAGCGGCGCGCTCAGCACAAAGCCGGACAGCCGAACCTCAACCGCTGTCCGCGCTGCCACAGCCCGCGCCTGCCGCATCGGGTCTGCCCGACCTGCGGCACCTACGCCGGCCGCGAGGTCGTCGCGCAGCGGATCGCGGATCCGACGGCGCCCCACACCCACGAGTAGATCGTGGCGCCCGGGCGCGCGGTGACCGTCGCCCTCGACGGATTCGGGGCCGAGCAGGGATTCGACGTGCTCGCGCAGGGCGCGCGGCTGGCCGCGGCCGACGGGATCGGCGTCCGGGTCTTCGGGCCGCAGCGGGCGCTCGGCCTCGACGGGGTCGAGGGGATCGAGGTACTCGACACGAGCGAGGCGATCGCCAACGACGAGGAGCCGGTTCCCGCCGTCCGCGCGAAGAAGGAGGCCTCGGTCGTCCGCGCCGCCGCCGACGTCGCCGCGGGCAACTCCGCGGCGCTGGTCAGCTGCGGCTCGACCGGGGCGACGATGGCCGCCGCCACCTTCGGCTTGCGCCGCCTCAAGGGCGTGCAGCGGCCGGCTCTTGCGGTCCAGGTCCCCGTTCCCGGCAAACCGGTCCTCTTCCTCGACGTCGGCGCCAACGTCGAGGTCCGTGCCCAGCACCTCGTCCAGTTCGCCTTCCTCGGCGCCGCCTTCAGCGCCGCCGTCCTCGACGTCCGCGACCCCTCGGTCGGGCTGTTGACGGTGGGCGAGGAGGCCGGCAAGGGGCGCGAGGAGATCGTCGAGGCGCACCGCCTGCTCAGCCAGGCGCCGGGGATCCGCTTCGCCGGCAACGTCGAGGGGCGCGACCTCCCCGCCGCCAGCGTCGACGTCGTCGTCACCGACGGCTTCACCGGCAACGTCAGCCTGAAGCTGCTCGAGGGAACGGCGAAGGTCGTCGCCGCCGCGGTCGGCGACGCCGCCCGCTCCAACCCGATGTCCGCGGCCGGCGGCCTGCTGCTGAAACCAGCCTTGAACGGACTCCGGCGCGAGCTGCACCCGGACACGACCGGCGGCGCGATCCTGCTCGGCCTGCGCGGGATCGCCGTCGTCGGCCACGGCAGCTCCGGCGCCGAGGGGATCGCCAACGCCGTCCGCCTCGCCGCCCGCTGCGCCGAGGTCGACGCGGTCGGCCGCACCGCCGCCCTGGTCGCCGAGGGCGGGGCCGGCCGCGCCGCCCTCGCCGCCGAAGGCGACGCGTAGGCGCCGTGATAAACAAGGCCAGCCAGATGAACCGCGACGAAGTATTGACCCTGGTGCGCGAGCACCTCGCCGAGGAGCTCGAAGTCGACATCGGGCGGATCGACGAGGGGACCCGCTTCAAGGAGGACCTCGACGCCGACTCGCTCGACCTCTACGAGCTGGTGATGGAGCTCGAGGACCGCTACGGGGTCAGCGTCAGCGAGGAGCAGGCGACCCACATCAAGACCGTCGGCGACGCCGTCGGCTTCGTGCTCGAGCACGCGCCGGCCTGAGCCCTTGGCGACCGAGCAGGACTCAGCCGTAGCCAGCCTCTCGGCCTTGATCGCCGAGCTCCCCGAAGACCTGCGCTGTCAGGCGCTGACCCACTCCTCCTGGACCGAGCGCCGGGTCGACTCCTTCGAGCGACTCGCCTTCCTCGGCGACAGCGTCCTCGGCCTCGCCGTCGCCACCCACGTCTACGAGGGCTTCGAGAAGCTGGCGGCTGGCGGCCTGACCAAGGTCCACAACCAGGCCGTGAGCGGCGTCTCCTGCGCCGACATCGGCCTGCAGCTCGGGGTCCCGGAGATGCTGCGGGCGAACGAGCCCGAGGACTTCGTCGGCGCGATCCCGGCCGAAATCCTGCTCGAAGGCGGCCGGCCGCTGCCCGAGGCGACCGAGGCGCTGATCGGCGCCTGCTACGTCGCCTTCGGCTTCGAGCGCACCGCCGCCGCGGTCGCCGAGGCCTTCGAGCCGCGAATCGAGCTCGCCTCCGAGACCCGGATGGACTTCAAGTCGGCGCTGCAGGAGCTGCTTGCCCGGCGCGGTGCGCGCGTAACCTACGAGGTGGTCGCGGCGACGGGTCCCCCGCACCGGCGAACCTTCGAGGTGGCCGCGATCGTCGAGGAGGAGCAGGTCGGGACGGGGAAGGGACGGAGCAAGAAGGCAGCCGAGCAGGTTGCGGCCGAGGAGGCTTTGGCGCATCTTGGGGGTTAATCGCCCCGCCGTTGCGTCCGAGGCGGGCGCGAGCCTTTGGCAGATGCAAGGAGTGCGCGGATGTATCTGAGATCGATCTCGATGAAGGGGTTCAAGTCCTTCCCGGAGCGGACGACCCTGGAGTTCTCCCCTGGCGTCAGCGTCATCGTCGGCCCCAACGGCTCGGGCAAGAGCAACATCACCGACGCCGTCCTCTGGGCGCTCGGCGAGCAGAGCCCGGGGGCGATCCGCGGCGCCTCGATGCAGGACGTGATCTCCGCCGGCGGCAAAAGCATCGGCCAGCGCCGCGCCGCCGAGGTGGAGGTGACGATCGACAACTCCGACGGCCGCGCCGCCAGCGAGTTCTCCGAAATCGCCGTCGAGCGCCAGCTCGATCGCTCCGGCGACAGCGGCTACCGGCTGAACGGCGCCCGCTGCCGCCTCGCCGACGTCACCGACGTCCTCTCCGACACCAACCTCGGTCGCGAGATGCACTCGGTGATCAGCCAGGGGCGGGTGGAGACGATCATCCACTCGAAACCGCGCGAGCGCAGGCTGCTGATCGAGGAGGCCGCCGGCCTCGGCAAGCACCGCAAACGCCGCCGCCGGGCCGAGCTGAAGCTGCGCAGCGCCCGCGACAACCTCGACCGCGCGCTCGACGTCGAGCGCGAGGCGCGGGCGCGGCTGCGGCCGCTGAAGCGCCAGGCGCAGGCGGCCGAGCTGGGGGCTCGGATCGAGCGCGAGGAGCTGGGGTTGCGGGCCCAGCTCGTCTCCGAGGAGCTGCGCTTCGGCGCCGACCGCGCCGCCGCGGCCGAAGAGGCGGCGAAGAAGGCGCGGGGCATCCGCGAGCAGCTCGAGGGGCAGCTGAGCGAGGTCTCCCAGCGCCGCTCGGCCGCCGAGGAGCGCTTCGCCGCCCGCGATCGCGAGCGGACCCAGGCCTGGGGCCTGCTGACGAAGCTGCGCGGCCACCAGGAGCGGGTCGCGGTCCGGGTCGCCAACCTCTCGAGTCGCGAGGCCGAGCTCGAGGCGGGCTTGGAGAAGATGCGGGTCGAGATGGGGCCGCTGACGCTGGACGTCGGTCCGGGCAGCGCGCCGGGCGAGCGGGCGCGGAAGCTGGAAGAGGAGCTGGGGGAGATCGACGGCGGTCTGCGGACCGCGAGCGAGGGCTTGAGCGTCGCCCGTTCCTCCGACGCCGCCGAGGCCGCCCGCGAGGCGGCGCTGGGCGATGTCCGCGCCGGGTCCGAGCGCGCCTCCCGCCACGCCAAACGGGCCGAGGGTCTGCTCGGCGAGCGCCATCGCGAGGCGATGCGAGCGCGGCTGGCCGCCGGCGAGGCCCTGCTCGACGACGTGCGCAGCGCCCTGAAGGCCGCCGAAGCCGCCGGCGCCGCGATCCGCGGCCGGGTCGAGCGGATCGAGCGGAAGGTCGTCGGCGGCCAGGACGGCGGCGACGAGATCGCCGCAGAGCTGAAGATCTGCTCGCAGCAGGAGTTCGAGCTGCAGGCGGAGATGAAGAAGACCTCCGACGAGCTGACCCGGGCCGAGGTCGAGGCCGCCCACCTCGGCGACCGCCGGGCCGAGGCCGCGCGTGAGCTCGATGCGATCGCCGAGCGGCTGGGCGAGGAGATCCCGCCGGCCGCCGAGGCACTGACCGACGAGGCGCGGGCGGAGATCGACAAGCGGCTGGAGCGGCTGGAGCGGCGGCGCGCCCAGATCGGCCCGGTCAACCCGCTGGCCGAGCAGGAGTACGACGAAGCCCGCGAGCACGTCGAGGCCCTGCAGGCGCAGCGCGAGGACATCGAGCGCTCGATGCGGGAGCTGGAGTCGCTGATCCGCGACATCGACGAGGAGATCGAGCGAGCCTTCGAGGAGACCTTCGAGGCGACCGCCAAAAACTTCGAGGAGATGGTCGAGCACCTCTTCCCGGGTGGGCGCGGACGCCTGCGCCGGGTCAGTCTGCGCCCGGTCCGCGACGAAGAGCGCCCGGCAGGCGAGCAGGAGGCGCCGACCGACGCCGAACCCGAGCCGGAGCCCGAGGAGGAGGAAGGACAGCGCGACGAGCTCGGGGTCGAGATCGAGGTCACTCCGGCCGGCAAGTCGACGCGGAAACTCTCGCTCCTCTCCGGCGGCGAGAAGTCGCTGGTAGCCCTCGCCTTCGTCTTTGCCGTCTTCCTCGCCCGGCCCTGCCCCTTCTACATCCTCGACGAGGTCGAGGCCGCCCTCGACGACGCCAACATCGACCGCTTCCTGCAGCTGATCCGCCGCTTCTCCGACCGCGCCCAGTTCGTGATCGTCACCCACCAGAAACGGACGATGGACGCCGCCGACGTCCTCTACGGAGTCTCGATGGGCGGCGACGGCGTCACCAAGGTCGTCTCCCGCCGCCTCCCGCGCGAAGTCGCCGAGGACGCCGAAGACGAGCAGGACGAAGGCGGCAGCACCCTCTCGGCAGTCGCCTAAGCGCAGCCGCTGGCGGGTAGCTTTCTCGCCATGGCTACGAGTTGGCAGGAGATCGTCGATCTGGGGGCGCGCAGCCCGAGCGCTGTCGCGACCGCGGAGGAGGAAGCGCCGGAGCAGCGCCGCGGCGTCTTCAAGCGGCTGCGCGAGAGCCTCTCGAAAAGCCGCCAGGCGCTGCAGGAGGAGATCAGCGCCAGCGTCTTCGACAAAATCGATGACGAGACCTGGGAGCTGCTGGAGGAGGCGCTGATCCTCGCCGACGTCGGCGCTCCGACGACGGCTGCGGTGGTCGAGCGGCTGGAGCAGGAGGTCGAGTCGGGAGCGATTCCGATGGACGGGGTCGTCGTCCGCGACCGCCTGATCGAGCTCCTCGCCGAGGTCGCCTCGACCGGCCGCGCGCCGATCGACCTCTCGGCAGAGCCGGCGGTCCTGATGATGGTCGGCGTCAACGGCACCGGCAAGACGACGACGATCGGCAAGATCGCCTGGCACCTGAGCAAGGAGATGGGCCTGAACGTGGTCATGGCCGCCGCCGACACCTACCGCGCCGCCGCCGCCGAGCAGCTGGAAACCTGGGCCGAGCGCGCCGGCGCCGAGCTGGTCCGCGGCGAGGCGGGCTCCGACCCCGGCGCCGTCGCCTACGACGCGATCAACGTCGCCCGCACCCGCGGCGCCGACGTCGTCATCGTCGACACCGCCGGCCGCCTCCACACCCAGAACAACCTGATGGAAGAGCTGGCGAAGGTCCGCCGGGTGATCCAGAAGCAGATCCCCGAGGCCCCCCACGAGACCCTGATCTCGATCGACGCCACCACCGGCCAGAACGGCCTCCGCCAAGCGAAAGTCTTCTCCGAGGCGGTCGACGTAAATGGAGTTGTCCTGACCAAGCTCGACGGCACCGCCCGCGGCGGCATCGCCCTCGCGATCGCCTCCGACCTCGGCATCCCGGTGAAGCTGATCGGCGTCGGCGAGACCCTCGAGGACCTGCGCCCCTTCGACCCCGACGACTACGCGAAAGCACTGCTCGCCGAGTAGCCCTCGACGCCTGCTCTAACCTGCTCGGACATGTTCGACCAGCTCTCCGAACGCCTGCAGTCGACCCTCTCCGACGTCCGCTCGCGCGGGAAACTGAGCGAGTCGGACATCGATTCGGCGATGCGCGACATTCGCCTCGCCCTGCTCGAGGCCGACGTCAACTTCAAAGTCGTCAAAGGCTTCACGAAGACGCTGAAAGAGCGCTGCCTCGGCGAGGACGTGATGTCGAGCCTGGATCCGGGCCAGCAGGTGGTGAAGATCGTCAACGAGGAGCTGGCGGCGCTGATGGGCGGCACCGGCTCGGAGCTGGCGATGGCCTCCAGCGGCCCGACCGTGATCCTGATGGCAGGCCTGCAGGGCTCCGGCAAGACGACCGCCTGCGCCAAGCTCGCCCAGTACTTCAAGAAGCAGGGCAAAGACGTCGCCCTCGCCGCCTGCGACGTCTACCGCCCGGCCGCCGTCGAGCAGCTGGAGACGATGGGGGAGCGCGCCGGGGCGCACGTCTACTCGCGCGGCACCGACGCCGACCCGGTCGATATCGCCTCCTGGGCGCTCGACGAAGCCCGTTCCGAGCGCCGCGACGTGCTCGTGATCGACACCGCCGGCCGTCTCCACATCGACCAGGATCTGATGGCCGAGCTGGCGCAGATCCGCAAGCAGACGCGCCCCCACGACGTCCTCCTCGTCGTCGACGCGATGACCGGCCAGGACGCCGTCGGCGTCGCCGAATCCTTCGCCGAGGTGGCCGAGTTCGACGGCGTCGTGATGACCAAGCTCGACGGCGACGCCCGCGGCGGCGCCGCGCTCTCGGTCAAAGCCGTCACCGGCAAGCCGATCCTCTTCGCCTCCACCGGCGAGAAGATCGAGGACTTCGACAAGTTCCACCCCGACCGCATGTCCCAGCGAATCCTCGGCATGGGCGACGTCCTCAGCCTGATCGAGAAAGCCGAGCAGCAGGTCGACGAGGACGAAGCCGAGGCGCTGCAGGAGAAAATGCGGCGCGACCAGTTCACCCTCGAGGACTTCCTCAAGCAGATGAAGCAGGTCCGCAAAATGGGCCCGCTGAGCGGGATCATCGGGATGCTGCCGGGGATGGGGGCGATGAAGCAGCTGAAGAACGCCGACGTCGACGAGCGCGAGCTCGACCGCGTCGAGGCGATCATCCTCTCGATGACGCCCCGCGAGCGGGCCAATCCGGGGCTCATCAACGGCTCCCGCCGCAAACGGATCGCCGCCGGCTCGGGAACCAAGGTCACGCAGGTCAACAACCTGGTCAAGCAGTTCGACCAGATGAAAGTGATGATGAAAGCGATGGCCAACGGGCGGATGCCGACGCCGCAGCAGATGTCCCAGCTCGCAAGCGGCGGCCAGCGCGCCCCGCGGCCGAAGATGCGTAGACGCTGATCTTGGCGCTCAAGCGGATGGACAACGTCCTCCTCGTCGTCGAGGACCTCGAGGCGGCCAAGGCCTTCTTCGTCGAGCTCGGAATGGAACTGGAGGGGGAGACGCAGGTCGAGGGCGCCTGGGCGGGCCGCATCGTGGGGCTCGACGACGTCCGCGCCGACATCGCGATGATGCGGACCCCGGATGGGAATGGGCGGGTCGAGCTGAGCAGGTTCCACACGCCGCCGGCGGTCAGGGCCGAGCCGGAAAACGCTCCGGCGAACGCGCTCGGCATCCGTCGCATCATGTTCACCGTCGAAGACATCGACGATGTGGTCGGCCGCCTACGCGGCCACGGAGCCGAGCTCGTCGGGGAGATCGCGCAGTACGAGGACATCTACCGGCTCTGTTTCTTGCGCGGCCCCGAGGGCATCGTCGTCGGCCTGGCCGAAGAACTCGGCTGAAGTGCTGTAACCTCCTGCGCCGCTATGGCAGTCCGAATCAGACTTAGACGCGTGGGTTCGAAGAAGAACCCGATCTGGCGCATCGTCGTCGCCGACAAACGCTCCCCGCGTGACGGGCGCACGATCGAGACGATCGGCCAGTACAACCCGCAGACCGAGCCCTCGACGATCAACATCGACGAGGAGCGCGCGAAGCACTGGCTCGAGCACGGCGCCCAGCCCTCGGAGACCGTGGCGACCCTGCTGCGCACCAAGGGCATCAAAGCCTCCGGCAGCTAGCCGGACCCCGCGCGATGACGGAGCTGCTGGAGTTCCTGGTCAAGGCCCTCGTCGAGGACCCGGAGGCGGTCGTGGTCGAGGAGCTCGAAGAGGACGGCGACCTCGTCTACGAGATCAGCGTCGCTGAGGGCGATCTCGGCCGGGTGATCGGCAAAGGCGGGCGGATCGCCAACGCGATCCGGACGATCGCCAAGGCCGCCGCGGTGCGGATCGACCGCCGCGTCATCGTCGACATCCTCGACTGAGCCAGCGCGGAAGCGACCATCTAGAGTCGCCGCGTGCGACTCGACGTCTTCACCCTCTTCCCCGAGGCCTTCGACTGGTTCCAGTCCCAGCGCTCGGTCCAGAACGCGCTGCGCGAAGGCAACGAGCTCGAGTTCTTCAACTACCGCGACTCGACGCCGCTGACCGCCGGGCAGGTCGACGACTCTCCCTACGGCGGCGGCGCCGGGATGGTGCTGCGGGTCGACGTCGTCGACGCGGCGCTGCGGGCGGCCTACGGCGATGGGCCGCGGCCGCGGATCGTCCTCCTCTCGCCGACCGGCCCGGTCCTCGACGACCCGATCGCCGACGAGCTGGTCGCCGAGCCGCACGTCGCCCTGCTCTGCGGCCGCTACGAGGGCTTCGACGACCGCGTCCACCGGCACCTCGCCGACGACGAGCTCTCGATCGGCCGCTACGTCCTCGCCGGCGGCGAGCTGCCGGCGATGGTCGTCGCCGACGTCCTGATGCGCAAGCTGCCCGGGGCGCTCGGGCACGAGGACTCCGCCGTCGAGGAGTCCTTCAGCCACGCGCTGGAGGGGATGCCGGAGTACCCGCACTTCACCCGCCCGCCCGATTACCGCGGCTGGGGGGTCCCCGACGTCCTCCTCTCCGGCGACCACGAGAAGGTGCGCCAGTGGCGCCTCGAGCAGAGCCGGCAGCGGGCGGAGGAGTACGAGCGGCGAGACCAGCACCACGGAAAGAAGCAGCCTTGAGCCGCTCTTCAGGTCTCGCTTAGCCCCTTTGGGCTACCATTCCGCGACCGCGCGGTTCCCGCACCTGGGTCCGGCGGTTTTTTCTCGCTTCAATTCGGCAGTAACACCGGTCGGCAACACACATCCCATGAGCTCCGTAATCGACAGCATCGAGCGCGCCCAGCTGAGGCAGGGCCTCCCCAAATTCGACCCTGGGGACCGCGTCCGCGTCCACTTCCAGGTGGTCGAGGGCAACCGCAAACGGATCCAGGTCTTCGAGGGCGTCGTCCTGCGCCGTCAGGGCTCCGGCGTGCGCGAGACCTTCACGGTGCGCAAACAGTCCTTCGGCGTTGGGGTCGAGCGGACGTTCCCCCTGCACTCACCGAAGATCGAGAAGCTCGAGGTAGCGGCGCGGGGGGCCGTGCGCCGGGCGAAGCTCTACTACTTGCGCGGCCGTATCGGCAAGGCCGCACGCGTCGCCGAGCGACGCTGGGGCATCGACGACGACGTCGTCGCGGCGCCCGCGGCAGCCGCGGACGAGTCCACCGCGGTCGACGCCGAGGGCGTCAGCCAGGAGGAGGTCGTCCCCGTGGCTGCGCCTGAGGCCGAGGAGGCTGCTCCGGAAGCAAGCGAGGAGGTCGAGGCCGGCGAGGAGATCGAGGCCGATACCGACGCCGGCAGCGAAGGCGACAACGCAGGTGCCGAGCCGCAGCCGGAGGGCGAAGCCGAGCACGAGGTGGCGGCAGAGGCGGACGTAGAGGCGCCCGAGGCCGGGGAGACCGAGGACAGTTCAGCGTCTGAGCAAGCCGAGGACGAGGAGCCGGCGAAAGC
>Ga0307306_10000127_pt1 | contig 16684 bp, 15 predicted proteins | sample ER_DNA_193_FD_194507 | JGI IMG/M metagenome (GOLD analysis project Ga0307306, IMG submission 194507) | Bulk soil microbial communities from the East River watershed near Crested Butte, Colorado, United States - ER_DNA_193 | ecosystem: Environmental > Terrestrial > Soil > Floodplain | place...
GAGCACCGCTGGGCGATCCCGCTGCGCGACAAGATCGCGCAGGCCGGAGGGCTCACCCTCTCGGACGCGTGGATCCACGTGGCCGACCTGGTCGCGGTGGGCGCCCTCGCCGGGGCGAAAGCCTGAGCTTCAGCCGGCCGCGTGGGGCGTGATGCCCCACGCGGCCGCGTGCTCTTCGCCCGGCTCGAGGACGACCAGGCCGTCACCGCTCGCGAAGGCGTTCGGCGCGCAGGTCATCGGCTCGACGGCCAGGCTCCTGCGGGCGCCTTCCGGGAGCCCGTCGCCGCTGAAGACCATCAGGTACGGATAGCCCTCGTCCGCCCAGAGGATCGTCTCGTCGACGTGGACGCGCGCCAGGCCGTCCTCGTCGCGCTCGAGCTCGGTGAAGCAGTGGTCGAGCCGCGCTGTGCCGACCGGGCGGGGCTTCCGAAAGTCCAGCTCCCCGTCGACGGGCGACGAGCCCACAGGGATGCCGCGCTCGTCGCTCGCGAGGACCGTACGGGCGGGGATGCGAACGATCGCCTCGTCGACGCTGCCCGCACTGACCGTCAGATACGGATGCGCGCCGGCGCCATACGGGCACGACTCGGAGCCCGCATTCGCCGCGGTCGTCCGCACCGCGAGCCCGTCCGCCGAGAGCGAGTACTCGACGCGCAACTCGAGCGTGAACGGGTAGCCCGGGCTCGGATGGAGCACATGCTCGAGGACGACGCGGTTACCGCTCCGCTCGGCGACCGTCCAACTCGACCAGCGCACGAGCCCGTGGATCGCGTTCCCTCGCTCGGGCTCGTTCAGCGGCAGCTGGTGCTCGCGGCCGTCGAGCCGGTAGACGCCGTCCCGGATCCGGTTCGGCCACGGGATCAGCAGCTGGCCACGGCCCGAGTCGGCGAGTGCGTCGAGCGGGTAGCCGTCGAGTACCTCGCGGCCGCCGGCGGAGTAGGTACGTAGCCCTGCACCGACCTCGGTGACGACCGCGCGCTGGTCGCCGAGCGCCAGCTCGAACTGCTCGCCGGAAGGAGTCGAAACCATCGCCCCCGATTACAGTCCTCTCAGCACGCCCGGAGATCATCCCCTTGGGGCGATGGCGCTCCGGCAGCTCGTTTCTAGCCTGCAGAGAAAGGGAGGTAGGGAATGACCGGCAAGGCTGATTTCACCGCCGAGGAGTGGGAGCTCGTGCGCGAAGGCCCGCCGACGGCCGGGATGGTGGCGCTGATGGCCGAGAGCGGCGGCAGCTTCCGCGAGTCGTGGGCGCTAGCCAAATCGTATGCCGAGGCCCGAAAAGAACACGGCGAGAGCGAGCTGCTCGATGCACTCGTGGCCGAGAAGCCCGACCTGAAGCGCTACAAGACCAACGAGGAGCTCGAGGCTCAGGGTCTCGGTCGGCTGACCGAGGCGGTCGTTCTCCTCGAGCAGAAGGCGACGGCCGGCGAGGTGGCCGCCTACCGGAAGTTCGCGCTCGACGTGGCCGAACGCGTAGCGGAAGCGCACAAGGAGGCCGACAAGCCGGTGAGCGAGGACGAGCGGGCGGCGATCGAGAAGATCGCGGCCAGCCTCTACCCGTCGCGGTCGGAGTAGACGACCTCCGTCCCAGCGAGCAGGTCCGGCAGACCGCGCCGCCGGGCGTCGAAGAGCACCGGCAGGTAGCCGGCGAAGAAGGGGACGATCGAGATCCAGGTGGTGAGCGCACGGACGGTCGCGCGGACCACCGACGGATGCTTGCCGGCGGCGTCGCGGACGCGCAGGTGGAGCAGGTGCATTCCCGGGGTGCGGCCGGCCGCGCTCCAGAAGAAGACGAGGTAGACGCCGGCCACGAGGCCCCAGCCGATTCCAAGCAGCGTGCCCACGAGCCAGGCCGGCCGGAGCGTGCCGACAAGCGACGAGATCAGCGCCACGAACCCGGACACCAGCGTGAAGAGCACGACGACGAGCAGGATGTCGACGGTGAAGGCGATCGCACGCGTGGCCACTCCGGCGTAGGGAGTCGCGACCGTGTGGCGGCGGTCGATCCGGGCGTCGAGCCGGCGCGCCCAGCCGCGCACCTCGACGAGGAGCTCCTCCGCGAAGCCGGCCGTCTGCAGGGCAACCGCCTCGCGGACCTCGGGGCTGGCGGCGAGCTCGCGGATCGCACGCTTCATTTCCTCGCTCTGAACGATCCGGTCTACGAGCTCGTTCGTGTGTGGGCTGGCCAGCGCCTCCTCGACCAGGCGGTCGAGCGCGCCGGTCCGCGCGAGCTCGGCCGCCATGCGTTCCGGCACGCGGTGCTGGACGAGCGAGTACACGAGGTCTTCCGGCAGCGACTGCGCGAGCGCGCGGTCGATCAAGCGCGTGAGCTCGGGGACGAGATGCTCCTCGGCCGCCGCCTCGATCGGGCCGCGCGAGGCGCGAGCCGCAACCCGCGCCGGGAAGAAGGCGAGCCGCCCGGCTGCGCCGAAGCGCGAGCCCCGGTTGCGCGATCCGTCGCTCAGTGCGCCGCCGCCGCAGCGGTCGAGGCGCCGAGGCGCTCGAGCAAGTGGTCGCCCACGCGGAGCGAGTTCGCCATCGCAGTCAACGCCGGGTTGACTGCGCCGATGCTCGGGAAGACGCTCGTGTCGACGACGTAGAGGTTGTCGAGCTCGTGCGCGCGGCAGTCCGCGTTCACGACCGACTCGGCGGCGTCCGCCCCCATCCGGCACGTTCCTGCCTGGTGGGCGACGCCCGCGACCGGGATGTCGTTCTTCATGTACGCGAAGCGATGGAAGAGGTGGTCGGGCTCCATTCGCAGCTTTCCGAGCATCGAGCCCAGCTGCTTGTTCAGCTCCTTCTTCGGCGTCTCGTTCGTGGCCTTGTAGGCGAGCGTCAGCTTCCCGTCGCCGTCGACGGTGACGCGGTTCTCCGGCATCGGCAGATCCTCGGTCGAGAGCCAGAAGTCCACTGCGTGCTTCGCCACCCGCTCCAGCGTCCACTGCGGCGCCAGCCTGGTCTGGACAGGCTTCTCGCCGCGGTACATCGGCGCCTGCGACTTGCCGACCATCTGGATGTTGCCGAGCGGGTAGTCGTGCCCGTTCCCTGCGAAGTAGAAGTCGTTCAGGCCGAGCGTCTTCTGGAACACCGTCGGGTTCTCGTCGTGCGAGAGCGCGAGCACGGCCGCGCTGTTGTGGAACATGTAGTTGCGACCGACCTGGTCGGAGCCGTTCGCAAGCCCCTGCGGGTGCTGCTCGGTCGCCGAGACGAGCAGCAGTTTGGCCGTGTTGGCCGCGCCGCAGGCGAGCACGACGAGGTCGGCGGCGAAGCGTTCCAGCTCACCGTCGCGCTCGACGACGACCTCGGTCACCGCCGTCCCGTCGGCGCTGGTCTCGAGCTTGACCACCTGCGCGTTCGTCAGCAACTCGACGTTCTCGTGCTCGAGCGCCGGGCGCACGCCGAGCACGTCGGCGTCCGACTTGCCGTGCACCGCGCAGGGGAAGCCGTCGCAGTTCATGCAGCGGACGCATGCGCTGTAGGGCGGGTTCGACTCGTTCAGGCGGATGCCGCACGGCGCGTGGAACGGGTGGTAGCCGGCCGCCTCCAGGTCGTCCGAGAGCTGCTGGATCCGCGGCTCGTGGGAGACAGCCGGGAACGGGTACGGCGCACTCGAGTGCCCTTCGGTCGGGTCCTCGCCGCGCGCTCCGTGCACCTCGTATTGCTGCTCGGCCAGCGTGTAGTACGGCTCGAGCTCGTCGTAGGAGATCGGCCAGGCCGGCGAGGTTCCGTCGTGGTGCTGCAGCTCGCCGAAGTCCTCGGCCCGGAGCCGGTAGAGCGCCGCCCCGTAGAGCTTGGTCGCGCCGCCGACGAAGTAGTGGATCTGCGGCTGGAACGCCTTCCCGTGCTCGTCGTACCAGGTGTCCTCGGAGACGTAGCGGTTGTCGACGAACACGTCCTGCGCCAGCCAGTTCTGCGGCTCGCGCGGGAGCCAGTCGCCGCGCTCGAGCAACAGGATCCGCTTGCCTGAGGGCGCGAGGTGCCGCGCGAGCGTCCCGCCCCCGGCCCCGGTGCCCACGATGATCACGTCGTAGGCGTCCATCAGATTTCCACGGACAGCTCGGGGAGGATGATCCGGCCGGCAGCCTCCATCAGCGCGAGGTGCGAGAACGCCTGCGGGAAGTTCCCCAGGAAGCGGCCCGTCTCGGCGTCGAACTCCTCCGCGTAGAGGCCGAGCGGCGATGCGACGCGGAGCAGCTTCTCCATCAGGTCGCGTGCCTGTTGGAGCTCGCCCACCACTGCGAGCGCGGAGACCAGCCAGAACGAGCAGATCAGGAACGTCCCCTCCTTGCCGGAGAGCCCGTCGTCGGTCTCGTTCGTCTTGTACCGCAGCACGAAGCCGTTCTCGGTCAGCTCCTCGGCGATCGCCTTCACGGTCGCCCGCAACCGCTCGTCGTCCCCGGGCAGGAACCCGAAGATCGCGGCGAGCAGCACGGAGGCGTCGAGCGCCTCGGTGTCGTAGTGCTGCCGAAGGACGCCGCGGCCGTCGACGCCCTCGGTGAGGATTTCCTCCTTGATCTCGTCCGCCACCGCGGCCCACTTCTGCCGTAGGTCGCCGTCGCCCCGGATCTCGGCGAGCTGCGCGGCGCGGTCGAGCGCGACCCAGCACATCAGCTTCGAGGAGACATAGTGCTGCGGCTTCCCGCGCGCCTCCCAGATGCCCTGGTCGGGCTGCTGCCACACGCCTGTCGCGCACTCCGCCTGCGACTGCACGAGGGGCCACAGGCGCCTCGGGAGCCGTGCGCTGCGGCGGGTGTGAAGCAGGATCGAGTCGAGCGCGGCGCCGAAGACGTCGTTCTGCCGCTGGTCGAAGGCGCCGTTCCCGATCCGGACCGGCCGGGCGCCCGCATACCCGGTGAGCTCGTCGCGCGTCGTCTCGCGCAAGTCACGGCGGCCGTCGATCCCGTACATGATCTGCAGCGACTCGTCCTCGGTCGGCTCGACGTCGGCGACGAAGGCCATGAACTCGTCGGCCTCCCAGGTCAGGTTCAGCATGTGGAGCGCCTGGAGCGTGAAGGTCGTGTCGCGGATCCAGGTGTAGCGGTAGTCCCAGTTGCGCTCACCGCCCGGGGTCTCCGGCAGGGAGGTGGTGAGCGCGGCGACGGTCGCGCCAGTCGGCATGTAGGTGAGCCCTTTGATCGCGAGCGCGGAGCGCTGGATCGGGTCGCGGAAGCGATGGTCCGGGATCCGTGCGCGGCCGAGCCAGGCACGCCAGAAGCGGATGGTTGCGTCGATTCGCTCGACCGCTTCGTCCGAGGTCTGCGGCGGCGCGAGATCCGGATCCCAGGAGAGCGCGCAGAACGCTCGCTCGCCCTCGCCGAGTACGTGCCGCGCGCGGACACGATTCTCCTCGATCCCGAGCGCAAGGTCGGTGTGCAGGCGGAAGCGCTGTTCTGCGCCGGTCGCCTCGGCGGTATGGCGATCGTCGTCCACGAGCGTCCACGTCGCCGGCTCGCGCCCATAGTCGAACGCCGGCTCGCACACGAGCTCGAGCTCGACGTTGCCCTCGAGGCACTCGACCGTGCGGACGAGCATGTGGTCGGCGTCGTCGTCGGCGGGCGGCCGCGTGTGGGGCGTGACCGAGTCCTCGTGGCCGCGTGGTCCCATCGTCAGCGCGTCGCGAACGATGATCCAGCCGTTGGGCGTCTTCCAGGTGGTCTCGAGCACGTTCGTGCCCGGCTCGTAGGCCATTGCGGTGGGGTGATTGATCCCGAACGGCGCGAGGCGGAAGAAGCCGGCCTCGCGGTCGAGCAGGCTGCCGAAGACGCTCGGCGAGTCGAAGCGCGGGATGCAGAGCCAGTCGATCGCCCCGTCGGGCGCGACCAGCGCGCCGGTGTGGCAGTTCGACAGAAACGCGTACGAGGCGATCGGCGGGAACGGCGAGGGCGCGGCCGCGCTCTGCGCGCGGGGCTCGGCGCTCGGCTCGACGGCGGTCACGGGGTCACCCAGGGCCCGTGCCAACGCCCGTGACCGGAGACGAGCTCGTCGCCCGCCTCCGGTCCCCACGATCCGGGCGCGTACGGGTGTACGGGTGGAGGGTTGTCGAGCAGCGGCTGCATGATCCGCCACTGCTCCTCGACCCCGTCCTGGCGCGTGAAGCGCATTCCGTCGCCTCGCATGGCCGCCTCGAGCAGCACCTCGTAGGGCGTCGGCCCCTCGCCGCCCTGCTGGGCGAACTCGACATCGAGGTCGATCCGGCCGGCGCCGCTCTCGTCGCCGCGATGGGCGTCGACGATCACACGGATGCCGGTGGTGGGATCGAGCTTGACGACGATCTGATTCGGCTCCGGCATGCGCTCGCCGTGCTTGAAGCCGAGCCGCGGCGGCTCGTGGAGCACGAGCCGCAGCTCGGTCTGGGTCGCCTTCAGCTTCTTGCCGGTGCGGATGAAAAAGGGGACGCCGGCCCAGCGCCAGTTGTCGATCTCGAGCCGCAGAGCTGCGTAGGTCTCGGTGGTCGAGTCGGGCGCGACGCCGTCGATCTGCTGATAGCCGTCGTACTGACCGCGCACGTAGTGCTCCGGGTTGGCGTCGGCGATCGCCCGGAAGACCGAGTACTGCGCGTTCTTGAGCGTGTTCTCGTCGTGTCCCGCCGGCGCCTCCATCGCGGCCGCCGCGACGACCTGCATCAGGTGGTTCACGACCACGTCCCGCAACGCGCCGACCGGGTCGTAGAAGTGGCCGCGGTCCTCGACGCCGAAGTCCTCGGCCATCGTGATCTGAACGGACCTGACGTGGTTCCGGTTCCAGATCGGCTCGAGCATCGAGTTCGCGAACCGGAGGTAGAGGATCTCCTCGAGCCCCATCTTCCCGAGGAAGTGGTCGATCCGGTAGATCTGCGACTCGTCGAGGTACTGGTGCAGCTCGTCGGCGAGCTCGCGGGCGGACGCCAGGTCGTGGCCGAACGGCTTCTCGACCACGACCCGGGCGTTGTCGGCTAGGCCCGCGTCCGCCAGGCCCTTGACCACCGTCCCGAACAGGAACGGCGGGATCTCGAGGTAGAAGACGGGGTTCTCGGCGCCGTCGATGGCCTCGGCCACGGCTTCGTAGGTAGCGGCGTCGGAGAAGTCTCCGGCGAGGTAGGAGAGGCGGTCGGCCAGGCGCTGGAAGACCTGCTCGTCGAGCTCCTCGCCCGTGCCGACGATCGAGTCCCGGGCGCGCTGCTTGAGCTGGTCGAGCGACCATTCGTCGACCGCGACGCCGAGAATCGGGCAGTCGAGCAGGCCGCGCTTCTCCAGCCGGTAGAGCGAGCGGAAGGTCATCACCTTGGCGAGGTCGCCGGTGATCCCGAATGCGACGAACACATCCGCCGGCTTCGGCTCGCTGGCCGAGCTCGTCTTGCGCGAGGTGCTTGGGCTTGCCGTCGTCATGCGTGTCCTCCTACTCCGAGTTGCGGGCGCAGCGGTGCGCGCTTTCCGTTCACGTCGACGCGCCCGCGCCCGAAGGCGTCGACGCGGTGCCAGCGGCCCGGCACGTCGAGTAATTCCAGATGCCCGATCCCAGCGGGAAGCGCGGGATCGACTACGAGATGGTCGCCGACAGGCTCGAGGCCCAGCATCGTTCGCAGCAACAGCAACGGCGCGCCGGTCGACCAGGCCTGAGGGCTACAGGCCGTCGGATACTGCACCGGGTACCTCGTCAGCGTCCTCTCGTAGCCACCGAAGGCTTCGGGCAGGCGACCGTCGAAGAACGCGGCTGCGTCGAGGATTCCCGCGGCGATCTGCGCCGCTTCGTCCTTGAAGCCGTACCGTCGCAGCCCCCACGCGATAAACGAGTTGTCGAAGGGCCAGACGGTGCCGACGTGGTAGCCGATCGGGTTGAACCGGGCCTCACCTTCGGCCAGCGTGCGCACCCCCCAGCCACAGAAGAGCTTCGGTCCCATCAGATGTCGGACGACCGCCTTCGCCTTCGATTTGTCGACGATGCCGCTCCAGAGCAGATGACCGTTGTTGGAGGCCAGCGCATCCACCTGCTTGCCCTCGGTGTCGAGGGCCAGCGCGAAGTACTCGTCGTCCTCGACCCAGAAATCGCGGTTGAAGCGACGCTTGAGCTCGGCGGCCTGCTTCTCGAGCTCGTCGGCGAAGGCCGGGTCCTTCCACACCTCGCGCGCCAAGCGGGCACCGCGCAGCTTCGCGTCGTAGGCGTAGCCCTGGAGCTCGCAGGTCGCGCGCGGAAAGCCGGGGAGCCTGCCGTCGCGGTAGGAGATCGAGTCCCAGGAGTCCTTCCAGCACTGGTTCTCCAGTCCGGTTTCCTCGTTGCGGCGCTGGTACCAGATGTAGCCGTCGCCCTGGAGGTCGGCGTACTCGTCGATCCAGTTCAGCGCAGCCCGGGCCTCGAGCTCGAGGCTGCGAACGAGTTTCCGGTCGCCGGTCCAGCGCTCGTACTCGTCGAGCAGGACGACGTAGAGCGGTGTCGCATCCGCGCAGCCGTAGTAAGGCGAGTGCGGCCGTTCCTCGAACGCCGTCAGCTCGCCGTAGCGCATCTCGTGGAGGATCCGGCCGGGATCCTCGTCGCGAAAGTCGTCGACCCGCGATCCCTGCCAGCCGCCGAGTGCGAGCAGGGTCGTTTTCGCGAGCTCGGGCGTGAACGGGAGCGCCTGCAGGCTGGTGAGGATGCTGTCGCGGCCGAACATCGTCATGAACCAGGGCAGGCCGGCCGCGGGCAGGCTTCGCCCGCCGGCGACGGGCGGGGTGAAGCGCAGGGCGGCCAGATCGACAAGGCTGCGCCTGTACGTCGCCTTGAGGGGATCCCAGTCACACTCGAGCCTCGGCGCGTCCTCCAGCCACCGCTCCAGGTTCCGCTGCATGTTCTGCCGGCCGCGCCCCCGCGCGAACTTCGGGAGCTCGTGCCGCTCGCCGTAGCCCAGCATCGCCGTGACGACGTCCAGATCGGTCGTCCACGTTCCGTGGGGCTCGATCTTGATCTTGAAGGTCAGGCCATCCTTGTCGAGCCGCGCGGGGGCGGTTGCCGAGATCAACGTGGAGCGGACGTACTTGTCGCGCTCGTAGACGAGCTGCAACTGCCCCTTCTCGACACGGTTGGCGTACTTGCCCTTCTTCGAGAGTGCGTCCTTGACCTCGAACAGATCAGCGAAGTCGCACCCGGCGTCGACGCGGACCGTTAGGCCAACCGGCTTCTCGTCGTGGTTCAAGATCGTGAGCTCCTCGTGGAAGCCGTTCCCGACAGCGCGCTGGCGGATCACCGAGAGCTTCGAGTCGACGTAGACGGTGCCGGTTCCGGGCACGAGGAAGAATCGCGTCTCGAAGTACTGGAGATCGTCGACGGAGAGAGGATTCAGCCGCTCGCCGTTCACGCTCAACACCCATTTGGAGAGGAACCGGGTGTCGAACGAGAAAAGACCGGTTGGGTCGGTGAGCGATGCCTCGATGTCGCCGCGCGTGTCGCTGACCACGAAGGTGTTGCCGTCCAGGATCTTGATCAGGTCGTCGCTCATGCTCGTCGGCCGGCAGCGGTCGCGCGGAGCCGTCGGCGCCGCCGAGGAGGTCCGGGGAGAAGCCGCTGGAAAGGCACCAGGAGCTCGGAATCGCCCTCGAGCGCGATGTCGCCCCGGAGCGTGGCGGCCATCGCGTTCATCTTGCCGCTGGCCACGCGGTCGAATACGGCTTTGTCGGTGCGGAGAATGCAGTCGGCGCGGACGTTTTTCCGGGAGACAGACAGATCGCCCTTGTCGATGCTGACGAGCCAACGCTCTGTCTGCTTGCCGTTGACGATCTCGAAGCGGATGGTGCCGGAGACCTTCTCCAGGAGGGGCTCGTGCCCGCGCCGGCCGAGCTCCTCGAACAGGGCCTTGCTCATCGCCGAGCCTCCGAGGCCGGCTCCTCCTCCAGGTCCACGGTGATGCGGCCCGAGCGCTGGTGCGTCAGCCCGGCCCCGGCCCAGTCGACGATGGCCTTGGCCCGGTCTTCGTTGGTCGGCAGCAGCGCGAGATGCACCGTGCCCCAGGCCAGCGACGCCGTCTTGCCCTTCATCGTCTTCCCGCCCAGCATCTGCACGACGGCCGAGCCCCGCCCGATCGCGGCCATCGTCCCCTTGTCCTTGTACTTGAACGGCTTCGTCTCCTTGTCGGCGATCAGGTTCGAGATCGTCTCGCCGGCGTGCTCGCCGGACTGCAGGGCGACCGAGCCGAGCTGTGGCAGCACCTGCTCCGTCTTCGCGTCGGTGATCGCCGCGACGTCCCCGACCGCGTAAACCTCGGGATGCGAGGGGATCCGCAGCTCTTCGTCGACGCCGATGCGGTTGCCGCGGCCGAGCTGGAGCCCGAGGGACTGGACGAGCTCGTTTCCCTGCAGCCCAGCGCCCCAGACGAGCGTGTGCGCCTCGAGCTCGGTGCCGGACTTGAGCTTGACCTGCGTGGGCGCAATCGACTCGACCACGTCGCCTGTCTTCACTTCGACCCCGCGCTTCTCCAGCGCTTGCACCGTGTACTCCCGGATATCCGGCTTGAACATCGGGAAGATCTCGGGGCCCGCCTCGACGAGCGTGATCTTCGCAGTGCCTTCCGGCACGTCCGGGTAGTCCTTCTTGAAGACGCCGTTGTAGAGCTCGGCCAGCGCGCCGGCGGTCTCGACGCCGGTCGGGCCGCCGCCGACGACCACCACGTTGAGCGCGCCGTCGTGGACGAGCTCCGGCTTGCGGTCAGCCTCCTCCCAGGTTCGGAGCACGTGGTTCTTGAGCCGCACCGCGTCCGCGAGCGTGTAGAGCGGGAACGCATGGTCGGCCGCGCCCTCGACTCCGAAGAAGTTCACCTCCGCGCCCAGGCCGAAGACGAGGTAGTCGTAGCCGAGCGGCTCGAGCTCGGCGAACTCGACGCGCCGCGCATCCAGGTCGACCCCGGTCACCTGGTCCTGGTGGATGCGCGCGTTGTCCTGTCCGTGGAAGAGGTCGCGGATCGGGTGGCCGACTGCCGGCTGCTCGAGCAGGCCGGTGGCAACCTGGTAGAGGAGCGGCTGGAAGGTGTGGTAGTCGTGCTTGTCCACGAGCACGACGTCGGCGTCGCTCTTCTTCAGCTTCTGCGCAGCGCCGATCCCGGCGAAGCCGCCGCCGAGGACAAGGACGCGAGGACGCCGACCGTTTCCGTCTGATCCCTTGGCCACGGGCTCAAGCTACGCCCCGTGTCCGAGGATCGTTCACCCGAAGGGGATGATCGTCCTCAGGTCGTCGGATACGTGAACACGAAGTAGAGCGCCACCACCAGGAGCGCGCCGGCCACGCCCAGCAAGGACAGTCTGACGCGCGTGATCTTGAACTTCTGCGCGAGCGCGGTCAGGAAGAGGACCGTCCCCAGCAGGACGGTGTTGCGAAGGTAGCGGTCGCCTTGCTCGCGGGCTTGCGTCCCCTGCTCGAAGTAGGCGGAGGCTCGCTCATCGGCCTTCGCAGCTTGCTCGGCTGTTGCGCTGTGGTACTGCGGCATGAGGCTCGGGCCCGCCGGCGCGTGAGGGTTGCTGAGCGGATCGGTCTTGAGCCAGGCGTTGAAGGCGATCCGATACTCGGGCAAGAAGCGCCGCTCGAAGAGGCGCGCGGCCTTCTCATCGCCGGCCGCCTTCTCCTGCAGCCAGAACCCGAGCGTGCTCGTGTTGAAGAGGAGCTGCTGTCCGTCGCGGGTCGTAGCCCTGTTCTGCGCCGCCCGCTCCTTGTTGGCCAGGCCGTAGAGGTGCGCCTGATCGCCGTCCCAGCGGCCAGTCTGGTATCCGCTCCAGGCGGTCGCGATCGCGACGATCGCGAGCAGGATCGCCTCGACGATCTCGATCCGTTCGGCATGCTTCTCGCCCGCGCTCGCCCCGTGGTGGTGCGAGAGCGTGTGCGCGACTTCTCCCGGCGGGACCGTCTCTGGCATTTCGAGAACCTCGCACGCCCGAGGGCGCGCTGGTTCATCCAAACCGGACGACGCGACGTCGTAGCTCCGGGAGCAAGGTAGGCCGATGGCCGAAGTGGTCGAGACGAACGACCTCACGGAGCCCGAACAGCATGGCTGGGCGGTGGGCTACCGGATCCGGCGCGAAGACGGGGAGGAGCTTCACGCCGAGGTCCGCTGCTGGGATAAGGCGCACGGTGCTGCCGAACGGTCAGCGAACGCCGGCGCTCTGGCTGCGATCGCGGATCGGGGCTTGGCTGCTGTGCTCGAGCAGGCGGAGCTGGTGGAGTCCCCGGCGACGCGTGGCGCGGTGCTGATCTCGATCTGGTTCGACCCGGTTGACGACGGCAATCTCCGCCATCGGGTCAGCTACGAGCGCGCCGCTCCGGCCGAGTAGGCGCTTCAGAGTCCCGCGGCTCGGGCGCGGAGACAAGCCTCGCAGACGCGACGTAGGACACCACCACGGCGACGATCACGAGCGGCATCAAGGTCACAGCGTCGGACTGGAGGAAGAGGCTCGTGATCAGCACGGAGGTCAGCGGCAGGCCGAGCATGGCTACGGTCATCGCGCCGATGCCCATCGCGGCCCCGGCGATCATGGGCAGGCCGGGAAGGTGGGACAGCACGATCCCGCCCGCGGCGCCGATGAACATGCCCGGGAAGATCGGTCCCCCGCGGAACCCGCTCAGGGACAGCGCATACGCGAGGCCCTTGCAAACGACGAGCAGCACGAGCGCGCCAACGGTCCAGGTCCCGGCTTGGTCGATGAGCGAGGGGAGTGCGTCCTGGCCCGAGAAGAGCACTTCCGACGAGGCCCTGCCCGATCCCTCGGCGAAGGCGATGGCTAGGCCCGCGACTCCCAGTCCCACCAGCGGTGTCAGGAGCAAGGCCCGGCGCTCGACGATCGGCTGGAGCGTCAGGGCCAGCCGTCGGATCACGGCACCGAGAACCGCAGCGGCTAGACCGATCGCGATCGCCCACAAGAACTCGGCTCCGGTCGGGGTCCCGAACGTTGGGATGTCGGGGACGGCGAGGGAGAATGTCCCGTAGCCGGTCCAGCTGTTCAGGCCGATGAAGATGAGCGAGCCGATGCCCGCTGCGAGCAGTCCGGGTACGAGGACGACTCCCAGCAACGCGCCACCCAGACCGGCCACTTCCATCAGCAGAAACGCCCCGACGATCGGCGAGCCGAGCAGCGTGGCGATGGCCGCAAAGCTGCCCGCCACGCCGATCACGACGTGGGCCATCTGAGGCGCATCTCGCTTGACCAGCTGGACGGCGAGGACGCCCAGGCCGCTGCCGATCGCGATCAGCGGCGCCTCGGGCCCCAGTACCGCGCCGAGTGCGAGCGTGGCGAAGGCCGCAGCGAAGATCCCCGGCAGCTCGATCGGCGGCACCGGCCCCGAAGCCTTGAATCCTTCGGCCGGCTTGTGCCCGCTCGTCCCCGGGAGGTAGCGGATGCTGAGGGCGACGAGCAGCCCGCTGAGCGCGAGCAGCGGGAGTGGCCACCACGTCGGCGCGTTCTGATAGCCGAGCTCGCCGGGGAGCGTCTGGAACAGGTAGTGCTGGAGCTCGGCAACCGCCTTCAGGAAGAAGTACGCGACCGCGGCCACGGGCAGTCCGGCGATCGCTCCCAAGATCAGGAGTACGAGGTAGTTCCTGCTCCTGAGCAACGCGGCCGGATCGGGCGAAGCGACCGGCTGTGTCTGCGGGGGACCTGCGCTCGTCACGAAACCGGACCCTTCTACCACGACAACACTTCAGGCGCTGACGCCTGAGCTAGGCGGCGTGCGGAAAGACGCGGTCCCTGATGTCACCACCGCCGGCAGCGATCGACCCGAGCTCGTAGAGGAATTCGAACCAGCGCAGATCGACGCCCGGCCCCTCGGCGCTGACGCGGAAGCCCTGCTCCGAGCGGAGGGACATCGCCTGCACGAGCAGGCGCCGGACCAGGTCGTCCGCCGCCTCCTGCAGGGTCGCGCCCTCGCCGTGGACATAGCCGCCGCGGCTGAGCCGGCAGCGGCCCGCGGCCTCGCGGGCTGAGAGCGACGGCGTCCAGGACTCGGCCATCAAGGAGTTCTCCCGCTCCGTACAGGCGGCGAAACGGGCGGCCTTTCATCCAAATCGGGCGATGACCGGATCATGGTCTCCGTTCCAAGATGCGCCTCGAGCCGCCAGACCCCTGCTTTCCGGAAGGACCGAGATGCCCGAGTCCGCCAGACCGTCCCAGCGCAGCGTGCTGCCGATCCCCGACCGGGAGCACGTCGGCGTCACGACCTACGACGCGAAGAGCCCGGACACGAGCTTCCCGCCGATCGAGCCCCTCCGGCCGCCCGAGGGCGCGCCGAACATCCTGATCGTGCTGCTCGACGACGCGGGCTTCGGCTCGTCGAGCGCCTTTGGCGGGCCGTGCCAGACGCCGACCTTCGAGCGCCTGGCGGCGAACGGGCTCAAGTACAACCGCTTCCACACGACGGCGCTCTGCTCGCCGACGAGGCAGGCGCTCTTGACCGGCCGCAACCACCACGCGGTCGGCATGGGCGGGATCACCGAGATCGCGACCTCCGCGCCCGGCTACAGCTCCATCCGGCCCAAGACGGCCGCGCCGCTCGCGGAGACGCTGAAGCTGAACGGCTACTCGACGGCGCAGTTCGGCAAGTGCCACGAGGTGCCGGTCTGGGAGACGAGCCCGCTCGGCCCCTTCGACGGCTGGCCCTCCGGCGGGGGCGGGTTCGAGCACTTCTACGGCTTCATCGGCGGCGAGACGAACCAGTACGCGCCTGCGCTCTACGACGGCACGACTCCGGTCGAGCCGGACAAGACGCCGGACGAGGGCTACCACTTCACCGAGGACATGACCGACCACGCGATCGACTGGATCCGCCAGCAGAAGGCGCTGATGCCGGACAAGCCGTTCTTCGTCTACTACGCGCCGGGTGCGACACATGCGCCGCACCATGTCCCGGCCGAGTGGTCGGCCAAGTACAAGGGCAAGTTCGACCAGGGCTGGGACAAGCTGCGCGAGGAGACGTTCGCGCGCCAGCAGGAGCTCGGCGTGATCCCGCAGGACGCGGAGCTGACGCAACGGCCCAAGGAGATCCCGGCGTGGGACGAGACGCCGGACGAGATGAAGCCGATCTTCGCGCGCCAGATGGAGGTCTACGCCGGCTTCATGGAACACACCGACCATCACGTCGGCCGCGTGATCGACGCGCTCGAAGAGCTCGAGCTGCTCGAGGACACGCTGGTCTATGTGATCGTCGGCGACAACGGCGCCTCGGCCGAGGGAACGCCGAACGGCTGCTTCAACGAGCTCGTCGTCTTGAACGGCGCTGCAGGTCTCGAGACCGTCGACTTCATGACCGCGCACATCGACGACTTCGGCACGCCGAAGGCGTACAACCACTACGCGGTCGGCTGGGCGCACGCGATGGACACGCCCTACCAGTGGACGAAACAGGTCGCTTCGCACTGGGGCGGGACACGCAACGGCGCGATTGTCCACTGGCCGAGCAAGTTCAAGGCAAAGGGCGAGGTCCGCTCGCAGTTCCACCACGTGATCGACGTCGCCGCGACCGTGCTCGACGTCGCGGGGCTGCCCGAGCCGAGCTTCGTCCACGGCATCCAGCAGATGCCGCTGCATGGTGTCTCGATGGCGCCCTCTTTCAGTGACGCTGCCGCGCCAGAGGTCCGTGAGACGCAGTACTTCGAGATGTTCTGCAACCGCGGGATCTACCACCAGGGCTGGACCGCGGTCACGCGTCACAGCGTCCCTTGGGACCTGACTGTGGAGATGCCGCTTCTGGACGACGACGTCTGGGAGCTCTACTCGCCTGAGGACTGGACGCAGGCCAACGACCTCTCGCAGGAACAGCCGGAGAAGCTGCACGAGCTGCAGACGCTGTTCCTGATCGAGGCGGCGAAGTACAACGTGCTGCCGCTCGACGACCGGCGCGCGGAGCGGTTCAACGCCGACCTCGCGGGCCGGCCCCAGCTCGTCCAGGGCAACCGCCAGCTGCTGTTCGGCGGCACGAAGCGACTGACGGAGAACTCGGTCGTCGTGACGAAGAACAAGTCCTACGCGGTCACGGCGGAGATCGAGGTGCCGAAAGACGGAGCCGAGGGCGTGATCGTCGCTCAGGGCGGCGCCTTCGGCGGCTGGAGTCTCTACGCCAAGGACGGCAAGCCGGCGTACTGCTACAACCTCTTCGGCCTCCAGCAGTTCAAGGTGTACGGGGACGACCCGCTCGCGGAGGGCGAGCACCAGGTGCGCGTCGAGTTCGCCTACGACGGGGGCGGGCTCGGCAAGGGAGGCACTGCATCCCTGTACCTCGATGGGGCCAAGCTCGGCGAGACCCGCGTCGACGCGACCGTGCCGATGCTGTTCTCCGCGGACGAGACGCTCGACCTCGGCTCGGACAGCGGCACGCCGGTCTCCGACGATCTTGCCGCAGACGAGCTCGAGTTCAACGGACGCGTGCGCTGGGTCGAGATCGATCTGGGCGACGACGCTGAGGACAGCGACCACCTGATCACGGCGGAAGAGCGGCTGAAGATCGCGATGGCCCGGCAGTAAGTGGAGCGGATCATCGTGACAATCCAGGGGCCTGGCTTCCAGGACTTCCAGGAGATGGAGGTCGTGCGAATGCCCGAGGAAGGCGAGCTCATCTCCACCAAGTACGACAACTGCATCGTGACCAGCGTGGAGCTGACTCCCGAGAGCGACTTCCTCGGAAAAGTCGTCTGCCGGCTGCCCTAGCGGGCTAGCGCGGTGCCGCGCCGACGGCGTCCGTGATCGGCGCGAACGGGTGCATCTCG
>Ga0307306_10000128_pt1 | contig 16614 bp, 17 predicted proteins | sample ER_DNA_193_FD_194507 | JGI IMG/M metagenome (GOLD analysis project Ga0307306, IMG submission 194507) | Bulk soil microbial communities from the East River watershed near Crested Butte, Colorado, United States - ER_DNA_193 | ecosystem: Environmental > Terrestrial > Soil > Floodplain | place...
TCGCCCGAGTTGATGGAGAAGTACAACCTGATCCCGCAGGGCCTCTCGGCCGAGATGATCGCCGACAAATGGGAGATCCCCCGCTCCGAGCTCGACGAACTCGGGGTGCGCTCCCAGGAGCTCGCCCAGAAGGCGACCGAGGAGGGCCGCTTCGAGCGCGAGATCGTGCCGATGCAGGTGAACGGCGATACCTACGCCACCGATCAGGGCCTGCGCGAGACGACCCTCGAGGGCCTGGCGAACCTGAAGCCGGCCTTCAAGGAGGACGGCAAGATCACCGCCGGCAACTCCTCGCAGGTCAGCGACGGCGCCGCCGCGGTCCTGCTGATGAGCCGCGAAAAAGCCGACGAGCTGGGGCTGAAGCCGCGCGCGCGGATCTTCGACCAGACCACCGTCGGCGTCGACCCGGTGATCATGCTGACCGGCCCGATCCCGGCGACCCAGAAGCTGCTCGAGCGCAACGGGATGCAGATGGACGACATCGACCTGGTCGAGATCAACGAGGCCTTCGCCTCGGTCGTCGGCGCCTGGCGCCGGGAGCTCGAACCCGACATGGACCGGGTCAACGTCAACGGCGGCGCGATCGCCCTCGGCCACCCGCTCGGCTCGACCGGCGCCCGCCTGATCACCACCCTGCTCCATGAGATGGAGCGCTCCGACAAGGAGATGGGCCTGGTGACGATGTGCTGCGGCGGCGGGCTCGGTACGGGCACGCTGATCCAGCGGATCTAGCCGGCGTCGGGATTCAGGGGGGCCGGGTGACTCCCGCGCCGAACCGCGGCCTCGATCGCCTCGAGGTCGGTTATGTTCCCCGAATACTCGATGAGTTTCTCGACGGGACATAAGGCTGCGGGGACGCTGGCGACTCTCGGCTCCGCCTGCGTGCTTGCCTTCTCCAGCTGTGGGGGAGGCGACAGCACGGCCGCCACCTCCGCCGCTCCTGCCGCCCCCGAGATCGTCTCGCACAAGCAGTTCGTCGAAAAATCCAAGGAAGTCTGCATCAAGTGGAAGGAAAAGATCAACAAAGGCTTCAAGGATCTCTACCGGCAGCGGAGCAGGGAAACCGGAGAACCGGAAGGCCTCGTGGGGACGATCCAAAGCATGCACTCCGTCGTCGTCCCCGGGATGAGGAGCCAGCTGGAGGAGATGGAAGCGGTGGGCCTGCCCAAAGAAGAGGCCTATACCGCCGAAGAGTTCTGGGACGCGATTCGCAGGATGACCAACGAAATCGAAGCCGAAGGCATCTTCGCCTGGACCAGGGAATCGACGATCGCCCCGATCCACAATCTCGGAAAACCGTTCGAACTGCAGAACTGCATCTACTTCTAGCTGCCACGAGGCGTCAAGGCGAGTTAACCTCGAACGCTCAGGATGTTTAGGGGCAGGACATATGCAGTGGCTGTAGTGGCGCTGGTCGCGGCGGCCACTCTTGTCGCCTGCGGCGGGGGCGGGGGAGAAACGGCGCCCGAGGGGACGCTGACGAAGCAGCAGTTCCTGCGCAAGGCGAAAACGGTTTGCGAGCGCAGCGTGGAAGAGCTGAACAAGGCCGACCTCGCCGCCTGGAAGAAGTACGAACCCGACCACACGACGACTGATGAAGCGGTGCTGAACGAGGTCTCGCTGGCGCTGATCCCCGGCAAGGAAAAGGAGGTCCTCCGGCTGCGGGCTCTCGGTCTGCCGAAGGGCGACGAACGCTACGTGTACGAGATGCTCCAAGCCTGGGAAGAGGGCCTCGAAGAAGCGCGGGAGGACCCCAGCCTGATCCGGGAAGCAGGCCCTGGGACCGGCCTCTACAAGAGCTCCAAGATGGCGAGCACCTACGGGCTCGAAGGCTGTGGGTGAGGCACCTGGCCAGCCGGCCAGGGGACCTCTATATGCTCCGCGGCGATGGACCTGACGCTGTCGCCATCGGAGGAGGAGTTCCGCGACGAGGTTCGCACCTGGCTGCAGGAGAACCATCCCGGGCCCGAGCCCGAGGCGGGTCTCGACGAGGTGATGACCTTCCGCCGCGAGTGGCAGCTGAAGCTCCACGCGGCGGGCTGGGCGGGGATCTCATGGCCGAAGGAGTACGGCGGCCGCGGCGCGACGATGATCGAGCAGGCGATCTTCGCCGCCGAGGCGACGCGCCAGGAAGCGCCGGCGCCGGCGAACGTGCTCGGGCTGGCGATGGGCGGACCGGTGGTGATCGCCCACGGCAGCGACGAGCAGAAGGCCCGCTACCTGGAGCCGATCCTGACCGGCGAGGAGATCTGGTGCCAGGGCTTCTCCGAGCCCGAGTCCGGCTCTGACCTCGCCTCGCTGAAGACGCGGGCGGTCAAGGACGGCGACGAATGGGTCGTCACCGGGCAGAAGGTCTGGACGACCTTCGCCCAGTACGCGAAGTGGTGCATGTTGGTCGCGCGAACCGACCCCGACGCGCCGAAGCACCAGGGCCTCACCTACTTCCTCATGGACATGGAGCAGGACGCGGTGCAGACGCGGCCGCTGGTCCAGATCACCGGCGAGGGGGAGTTCAACGAGGTCTTCTTCGAGGAGGCGCGGGTGCCCGACGCCAACGTCGTCGGCGGCGTCGGCAACGGCTGGGCGGTCGCGATCACGACGCTGATGAACGAGCGCGCCGGCCTCGCCTTCGGGGCGATCTCGCAGATCCAGAACGCGCTCGGCCGGCTCTCGAAGCTGGCGCAGGAAACGCCTTCGAACGGCGCTACCGCCGCCGATGATCCCTATTTCCGCCAGCGGATCGCCCAGCTCCACATCGAGGTGGAGACGATGCGGCTGAACGCCTACCGCGGCCTGACCAAGACGATGCAGTCCGGGATCCCCGGGCCGGAGGGCTCGCTCGGCAAGTGGCAGTGGGCCGACATCAACCAGGATCTGACCGAGCTCGCGCTGGAGATCGAGGGCGCCTACTCGACCCTGACGCGGGGCTCCGAGCACGCGGTCGCCGGCGGCGCCTGGCAGTACAGCTTCCTCCGCTCCCGCGCCAACTCGATCGAGGGCGGGACCACCGACATCCTCAAAAACATCATCGCCGAGCGGGTCCTGGGCCTGCCGCGGCTGCGATAGATCGGGCAAGGCCTTGTACTTCGACCTCACCGACGAGCAGCAGGCGATCAAGCAGACCGCCCACGACTTCCTCGCCTCGCGTTTCAAATCCGAGCGGCTGCGCGAGATCGCGGCCAGCGACAGCGGCTTCGACGAGAGCGGTTGGAAGGAGATGGCCGGGCTCGGCTGGGCCGGGCTGGCGCTGCCGGAAGAGTGGGGCGGCCAGGGTCTCGGCATCGTCGACCTCGCCGTCCTCTTCGAGGAGATGGGCTACGTCTGCGCGCCTTCGCCGCTGCTCTCGAACACGATCGCCGGGCTGGCGATTGCCGCCGGCGGCTCCGACGAGCAGAAGGAGCGCTGGCTGGTCCCCCTTGCAGCCGGTGAGCGGCGCGGCACGCCGGCCCTCTTCGACGCCGGCCTGCCGGTCGAGATCGGCAAGTTCGCGATGGCCGCCGAGAGCGACGGCGACGGCGTCCTCCTCAACGGAGAAAAGACGCTGGTGATGGACGCGGCGAGCGCCGACTTCTTCCTCGTCGCCACCTCCGACGGGCATCGGCATATCGTCGACAGCGCCGCCAGCGGGATCACGGTGATTCCCGAGGAGTCGATCGACCCAACCCGCCGCCTCTCCTCCGTCCGCTTCGAGGGCGTCCGCGCCGAGGCGACGCTGCCGGGTGCCGGCGAGGACTACATCCCCGTCTTCCTCCGCGCCTGCGTCGCCCTCGCGGCGGAGTCGACCGGGCTGGCGCAGCGGGCCCTCGACATGTCGGTTGCCTACGCCAAAGACCGCCAGCAGTTCGGCCGCCCGATCGGCGCCTACCAGGCCGTCTCCCACCGCTGCGCGCAGATGCTGCTCGAGACCGAGAACTCGCGCTCCGCCGTCTACGGCGCCGCCTGGGCCGCCGACGCCGAGCCGGAGTCGCTGCAATTAGCCGCCTGCATGGCCAAGGCCTACGCCTCGGACACCGGCTGGCGGGTTCCGGACGCGGCGATCCAGGTCCACGGCGGCATCGGCTTCACCTGGGAGCACGACCTCCACTTCTTCCTCAAGCGCGGCCGCGCCAACGCCGCCTCGCTCGGCGACGCGAAGTGGCACCGCGAACGGGTCGCCGACGCCGTCCTCGCCGGCGCCACCGCCCCCGCCGACGACTGAGGAGGTCGAACGCGGAGATGGCCGCCCTCGACCGCATCTCCGTCGCCGCGATCGGCACCTCGGTCGCCGACATGGAGGCGGAGACGCTGCGGGCCGAGGCGGCGGGCGTCGAGTGCGTCTGGGCGCCGGAGCTGTTCCGCAGCGCCGTCACCCAGGCCACCTACCTGGCGGCGAAGACCGAGCGGATCGGCGTCGCCACCGGGATCGTCTGGGCGTTCACCCGCAGCCCTTTCATCCACGCGATCAGCGCCCTCGACGTCGACGAGATGTCGGGAGGCCGCTTCCGCCTCGGCATGGGCGCCGGCGTCAAGCGTTTGAACGAGACCTGGCACAACGCCGACTACGGTCGCCCCGCCCCGCACCTGCGCGAGGCGATCGAGGCGACGCGGCTGATCATGCGCCAGGCGAGCGCGGGGGAGCCGATCCGCTACGAGGGCGAGTACTACGACATCGACATCAAGGGCTGGGTGCGCCCGCACCCGGCGCCGCGCGACGCGGTGCCGATCTACACCGCCGCCGTGCAGGCGGGGATGGCGCGGATGGCCGGCGACGTGGCCGACGGGCTGGTCGGCCACCCGATCCAGAGCCTGAGGTGGATCGACGAGGTGGTGGTGCCGGCCTTCGAGGAGGGGCTGAGCCGCTCCGGTCGCGAGCGCTCCTCCTTCGACTACCTGCCGACCGTCTGCTGCGCGATCGACGACGACGAGGGCCGCGCCCTCGAGATGGCCCGCCGCACGATCTCCTTCTACGCGACGGTCAAGACCTACATGCCGCTCTGGGAGCTGCACGGCTTCGCCGACGACGCCCTCGCCGCCGGCGAGGCCTTCCGTCGCGGGGACCTCGCCGGCGTTCCCGCCGCGATCAGCGACGAGATGGTCGAGGCCTACTGCGCCGCCGGTCCGATCGACAAGGTCCGCGCCCGCGTCGAGGCCACCGCCGAGCGCGCCGACGGCCTCTTCCTCACCCCGCCCACCTACTTCATCTCCCCCGAGGAGCTGAGCGAGTTCCAGAACCGCATCATCGACGCCTTCGGCCCGCAGGCCTAGGCAGCGAGCAACTCAGCCCCGCTCGATCTCCCGCTGGACGTCGGCCTCGGTGATCCGGTTGCTGGGGCCGTAGGCCTTCCAGCCCTGGACGACGAGGGCGACGGCGATGCCGAAGGCGACCCAGACCGGCCAGGGGACGCTGTCGTCGCCGAACTGCCAGATCAGGAAGCAGATGGCGACCGCAAGGACACCGCCGGCGGCGATGCCCTTGAAGTCCTGCTTCATCTTCAGCCGCTGGATCGCCAGCTCGCGCGCCTGCTCGGGCTTGGCGATCCCTTCCTCGACCGTCCGTCGTTCGACCACGGGCCGATCCTATGCCTACGGGCAGATCACGATCAAATGGAAGTCGGCGTCCTCGTTGTTGCCGGCTTTGTCTTTGGTGCGGACCTCGATCGCGTTCGGGTTCGCCGCCGAGGTGTTCGTCTGCGCATAGCCCGCCTGCGGCACCGTGGTGCCGGCGTTGTTGCGGGCGGCGACGTCGGCGCAGCCGGTGACGTTGAAGGGGAAGGTGACGGTGACCGCGCCACCGCCCTCGGTTGCCGTGATGTTCGGGCCGCTGGCCCGGGCGAGGACCGCGTTGCCGGGGGTCGCCGGGTTGTTGACGACCGCCCAGAAGGTGTGCGTGGAGACCTTCGCGAACGGCACCGCGCCGAGCTTGTTGGTGTTGATCTGGAACCCGGTGAGGGTCTTCTTCTTCAGCTTGCCGGCGCCGATCGTCTGCTTCTCGATCAGGTTGCCGTTGATCTTCTGCGCCGCGTAGGCCGTGCCCGCGAGGGCGGCGATCAGGGCGATCACCGCGACCACCATCGCCGGCGAGGGGCGTCTGCTCCAAAGCTTGCTCATACCTGCCTCCAGTTTCGTTCGCGTACCCACCAGTCGAAACCCGCCGCGGCGCGGCTTGCTGCGGTGCTACCCAGGAAGGGAGGCGGCGAAGCGCTCGAAGGCGCCGATGTCGGTCACGGCGGGGCCGTGGCCGGGGAGGATCAGCGAAGGCTTCAGCGCGGCGAGCTTGCGGATCGAGCGGCGGTTCTCGGCCGGGTCGGGGGTGAGGTCGCTAGGTGGCTCGGCGAGCTTCGTTCGCAGCGAGACGTAGGTGATGTTGCGGATCACGTCGCCGCAGATCGCCACCCGGTCGGAGTCGCGGAAGAAGATCACCTCGCCGGGCGCGTGCCCGGGGGCGTGGACGACGCGGAACCCCGCCACCTCGTCGCCCTCGTGGAGCACCCGGTCGACCTTGCGAGGCGGTCCCGTCCACATCTTCCCGAAGGCCTGCGCCATCGGCTTCGGGCTGGCGGCGACCGGCCGCCGCCCCTCCATCGCGTCGACGTCGGCCTCGTGGCAGGCGAGCGGGACGCCACGCGCCTCGCAGACCGCCTTCGCGCAGCCCTGGTGGTCGGGGTGGACGTGAGTCAGCGCGACTTCGGAGATCTCGCGACCCTCGAGCTCGGCGAAGATCCGGCCCTTGTCCCAGCGGCGGCCGGCGTCGATCAGGACGTCCTCGGCCAGGTAGACGTTGATCAGCGGGCGGGGGAATTCCTTCAGCCGCCAGACGCCGGGCGCCAGGTACTTCAATGCGAGAACCCGAGGCCGTCGCGCGGCTCGCCGCTGTGCTGGGAGAGCTCTTCGAGGCGGGAGATCTGCTTCTCGCCTTCGACTCGCGCGGGGTGGCCGGCGGGCAGCGGCTCGATCAGGCGCCGGATGCGGTTGCGGATCTGCAGCGAGAAGTGGGGGGTGACCGGGCCGGCGAGGGCACGGATGTCCTTGGCGGTGAGCTCCTTCGCGGCCCCGAGCAGCTGCGGGTTCTCGGACTCGCTCATTCGCCGCCGCCGATCTTCGTCAGTTCCGCCAGTTCGTTCACTTCGGCCTGCTGGACGACGTCGATCGCTTCCTGGTCGCCGATCACCCAGACGTGGTTGTAGAAGGCGCGGGTGGGGTCGGTGGTGTATCCGGGCTTCACGTCGAGAAGGTAGCTTCGGACCTTGGCGGGGAGCCTATCGGGGTCCTTCGTGAGCAGCAGCGGGCCCCAGGTGCCCGAAGCCGACAGCGCCGCTGCCGCCGCCGCGTTGACGGGTTGGTCGCTGCGCGTGAGGATGAAGCCGTGCCCTGGGTCGTCGATGCCCCAGCCGAAGTCGCCGTGCCGGGTGCGGGCGAGATCCAAAGCAACGTCTCCGGGCCCCGGGCCGGGGAAACGGCTGACCTCCTTGACGAGCTTGCCGATTTCGCCGATCGCCCGAAGGGAGACCACCGCCGTGGGCCCCAGCACATAGACGGAGACCTTCGGGTTCTTCTTCAGGATCTGGATCGTCGGCGCCGGCAGCTTCTTCGTGTCGGTGAAGAGCACCGGGTCTCCCGAGCGGGCGGCCCAGGAGGCGGCGGGCATCGCGTATTCCGGGAACTCGGTGGGCGCCACGATTATGTGCTTGGGCGGCTTGCCCACGAGGCGTTCGCGGAGCGTGGCGATCTGCGCCGCGGTGGCGGCGGGGTTGCCGGAGTCGACGCGGGTCACCTCGCCGGCATCGTCGGGGAGAGCGACGGCGCCAACCGCGAAAAGTGAGGCACCCCCGGTCGTCTTGTCGCCCTGCGGCGCCAGCGCAGCCAGCGCTTCTTCGCTGTCTTCGGGCATCTCGCCGGGGGCCGAGAAGAGGATCGGCGCCCGCACCGGCGGTGCCATCAGGACCGAGGCGGCCATCGCCCCTGCCCAATCTTCTTCGCCGACAAGGGTGACCGCGGCCGGCCGCTGCGCATCGTTGGTCGAGGGGAAGACCGCGAGGGCGGCGCCGGCCGCGTTGGCGACGGGATCGGGACCGCCGATCCGGGTCGTGTTGTTGGTCGCGAAAGCGGGGAAGGTGAGCGCTTCGGCGACCGGCGGGGCGGGCGCCTTGTCATCGTTGCCGCCGCCGCCTCTCGACGGGGCGGAGGCGGTCGCCTCACCGCTGCCTTCGCCTTCGTCGCTGCTGTCGGTGGCGAAGACGACCGCGACGACGATGAACACGAGGGCGAGCGCGACGAGCCCGATCAGCAGCTTCGGCGTCTGCGACTTCGGTTGGCGTGGAGGCTTCGGCTGCGCCGGCGCCTTCTTCTCTTCCTTCTCCGGTCGCGCCTCGGTCTCCTCGGTCGGCACGTCGCGGTTGATCGGGCGCTTGGGGATCATCGGCTAAAACGTACAGAGCGCTCCCCGCCCGAAGGAGTACAGTTCCCGAAAACTGGCTGACTGACCAGTCAATCGGGCACCGGCAGAGAGGAACGAGCATGGATTTCGCACTCAACGAAGAGCAGCTGGAGTTCAAATCGCGCTGCCGCGAGTTCGCGCGCGAGGTGATCCGGCCGGTCGCCCGCCAGCACGACGAAGAGGAGAGCATCCCCTGGGAGGCGATCAAAGAGGCGCGGCGCCAGGGCTTCGGCGGCCTCGAGGCGATCCAGCGCAACGCCTCCGACCCCGAGGGGCAGATGCAGGTGATCTCGGCCGAGGAGTTCCACTGGGGCTGCGCCGGCATCGCCCTGGCGATCAGCGGCTCCGGCCTCGCCGCCGCCGGGATCGCCTCCTCCGGCACCCCCGAGCAGATGCAGCGCTGGGTGCCCGAGTGCTTCGGCAGCGGCGAGGAGATCAAGCTCGGTGCCTACGCGGTGACCGAGCCGCAGGCCGGCTCCGACGTCAAGAGCCTGAAGACGACCGCCAAGCGCGACGGCGACGAGTGGATCCTCAACGGCACCAAGGTCTTCATCACCAACGGCGGCATCGCCGACGTCCACGTCGTCGTCGCCACCGTCGACCCCGAGCTCGGCACCCGCGGCCAGGCCTCCTTCGTCGTCCCCAAGGGCACCCCCGGCCTCAGCCAGGGCAAGAAGGAGACGAAGCTCGGGATCCGCGCCTCCCACACCGCCGAGATCGTGCTCGAGGACTGCCGGATTCCGGTCGACTACCTGCTCGGCGGCGAGGAGAAGCTGGAGCGCAAGCTGCAGCGCGGCCGCGAAGGGAAGAAATCGCGCGGCGCCGACGCGCTGGCGACCTTCGAGATCACCCGGCCGCTGGTCGGCGCCTCGGCGCTCGGAATCGCCCAGGCCAGCTACGAGTGGACCCTCGAGTACCTCGACGGCCAGAGCGAAGGCGGGGCGCCGCTATTGACCCACCAGCGGATCCAGCAGACGCTCGCCGACGTCGCGACCGAGATCGAAGCGGCGCGGCTGCTGGTCCAGCGGGCCGCCTGGATGGGCCGCAACGGCGTGCCGATGGCCGCCGGCCAGGGCTCGATGTCGAAGCTGAAGGCCGGCGACGTGACGATGTGGGCGACGACGACGCTGATGGACCTCGTCGGCCCCTACGCGCAGACCAAGGACTATCCGCTGGAGAAGTGGTTCCGGGACGCCAAGATCTACCAGCTGTTCGAGGGCACGGCCGAGATCCAGCGGATGGTCATCTCCCGGATGCAGGCGCGCGACTACGCCGAGCGCCTCGGCTACGCGGCCGAGATCGCCGAGCAGACGATCAAGAAGGAGCCGGTCGCGGCTTAGCCAGGTTCTAAGCTCGGTTCGTGCACGGACCCGGCGGGCATAGCCATTCGCATTCGCTGGACGCGCGGCGCGAGGACAGCCGGCGGCGGATGGGGATCGCGCTGGCGATCAACGTCGGGCTCTTTCTCGCCGAGGCGATCGGCGGCTTCCTCACCGGCTCGCTGGCCGTGCTCGCCGACGCCGGCCACCTGCTCTCCGACGTCGGCTCGATCGTCCTCGCCCTGATCGCCGCCAGGCTGGCGAGCATGCCGGCGGTCGGGCAGCGCACCTTCGGCTACCAGCGCTCGGAGGTGCTGGCGGCGCTGGTCAACGGGCTGCTGCTGGTCGCGGTCTCGATCGCGATCGCGGTCGCCGCGATCGGCCGTTTCTCCGATCCGCCGGAGATCGACGGCTGGGGGGTGCTGGCGCTCGGCGTCTTCGGCCTGCTCGGCAACCTCGCCGCCACCCTCGTCCTCGCCCGCGGCCAGCGCGAGGACCTCAACCTCGAGGGCGTCCTCCGTCACTCCGCCGCCGACGCGCTCGGCTCGCTCGGCGTCGGCATCGCCGGCGCCTTCGTCCTCGGCGGCGGCTCGCCCGTCGTCGACCCGATCGTCGGTCTGCTGATCGCCGCCCTCGTCCTCGCCTCCTCCTGGCGCCTGATCAAGGAGCCCTTCGACGTGCTGATGGAGTCGGCCCCGGCTGGGGTGGACGTCGAAGGCGTCGGGAGAGCCATCTGCAAGGAGGAGGGGGTGCGCTCGGTCCACGACCTCCACGTCTGGACGGTGACGGCCGGCTTCGGAGCCTTATCTGCCCACGTTGTCGTCGCCGAAGGCACCGACCGCGACCTGATCCGCCGCCGCCTCGAGCTGACGCTCCGCGAGACCTACGGCATCGAGCACACCACCCTCCAGATGGAGGAAGAGGCAACCCAAGACCTCCTCCACGTCGAGAACGCTCCGAACGTCTAGGGAGCCGGGGAGGGGTTCGCCGGGCCCTCCCCGCTGTTGCCCGCCGAACCCCTCCCCGGCTCCCCCCAACGCCCGCGCAACCCCACTTGCAGCGACTTTTGGGTAGCCGACCCGGAATCAACGCTTGGCTAGCCTCGTTCCGATGCCTCTCAATCGTTCCGTTGTGCCGGCGCTTTGTGCTGCCGTCGCGGCGTTCCTGCTCCTCCTCATAGCCGCCCCGGCGGCGCCAGCCGAAGACCTCCAGTCCGAACTGGAAGCGAAGCAGTCGCAGCTGGAGAAGGTCGAAGAACGCAAGGGCGTTCTGACCACGACGATCGCCGGCTACGGCGACAAGATCGACCGGCTGACGACCGCGGTCGCCACGATCCGCACCCGCGAATCGGCGGTACGCGAACGGCTCGCGGTCAAGCAGGCCGAGCTGAACGAAGCGGTGGCCCAGCTCAGCGCCGCCCGCGAGCGGCTGGCGCGGGTGCGGGAGCAGCTGAAACGGGCGCTGACGGCGCTGCGCGAGCGGCTGGTGGCGATGTACGAGACCGGCAGCCCGGACCTGATCAGCGTCATCGTCGGCTCCAACGACCTCGACGACCTCGCCGCCCGCACCGAATACCTCAACCGCCTGCACGGGATGGACGAGGCCGTGGTCGGGCGGGTGCGCGACCTGCGCGACGAAGTCAAGGAACTGGTTAGCCGCCTGCGCGACAGCAAGAACACGATCGAAAGCGCGCGCGACGAGATCGCCTCGGAAAAGGAAGCGCTGACGGCGACGCGGACGGCCCTGCAGTCCCACCAGCAGGAACTGGTCGGCGCCCGCGCCGACCGCGAAGCGGCGCTGCGGAAGATCCGCTCCCACGAGGAAGAGCTCGATGGCGACCTCAGCGAGATCCAGGGCAAGATCGCCGCCACGCTGTCCGAAACGGGGGCGATTCCGCTGCCGGCCGGGCCGATCAAAGGCGGCAGCGGCAGCATGATCTGGCCGGTCGACGGGCCGGTCGTCTCCGGCTTCGGCTCGCGGACGATCAACGGCAGCTACGAGTACCACCCGGGTATCGACATCGCGGTGGGGGAAGGCACGCCGATTCGCGCCGCGATGACCGGCACCGTCAGCCTGCAGCAGTCAGAGGCCGAAAGCGGCGGCTACGGCAACTACACCTGCATCGATCACGGCGGCGGGCTCTCCACCTGCTACGCCCACCAGAGCTCCTTCGTTGCAACTCTTGGCCAGTCGGTTAGCCAAGGGGACATCATCGGGTACACCGGTTGCACCGGATACTGCTTCGGACCGCATCTGCACTTCGAGGTTCGTATAAACGGCTCCGTGACCGACCCGATGGGCTACCTGTAAGCGACAATCACCACTGATGATCCGCCAGGCGCGCAACTACTTGGTTGGCGCGATGTCGGGGGCGGGAGTTATCGCCGCCGCGATCGCGGTCTTCGCAGTGCTGGTTTCGACTCAGGTCTTCGGTGACTTCCCGATCCCGGGACTGCTCGGGAGCGGCGGCGACGCCGGTGTCTCCAGCGCCAAGGAGGCGGCTTCGCCCGTCGCCGCTGGCGCTGGCGCCAGCACGGCGGCCGGTGAAGGCGGCGCGAAAGCGGCAGGCGCCGCGGGCAAAGGCGGGGGCGCTGCCGGGAAAGGCGGCGGATCCGGCGGCGGCAGTGGGGGCGGCACGGGTGACGTCGGCAACGGCGAAGGCGGTGCCGCGCCCGCAGGCGGCGGCGGCACGGGCGGCGAAGGCGGCACCGGTGGCGGCGGCACGACCGGTGGCGAAGGCGGCGGTTCAACCCCGAGCGGCGGCTCGACCGGCGGTTCCGGCGGCGGCACGGCTTCCGGCGGTGGCAGCTCCGGCGGCGGCGGGACCGGCGGTGGAGGCGGGACCGGCGGCGGCGAAAGCGGCGGCGAATCCACCCCCACCACCTCCGGCAAAGTCACCAGCACCGTCAACGAAACCGTCCACCAGGTGGACGAAACCGTGACCGGCGGCACCCTCGAAGAAACCGGCGTAACGGGCACGACCGAAGAAGTGGTCGAAAGCGTCGCCGGACCCGAATCGGCGGTCGGCGGAGTCGTCGACGAAACGACGAAGACCGTCGAAGGCGTCACCAAAACCGTCGAAGGTCTCGGTAAATAGACCGTCAGCGCCCGCTCCTCGCTTGATCGGCCACAATGCCGGTCCAATGGCTGAGCAGGGACAGGCGGTGGCGAGCGGCGATCCGATCGCGGGTTCGGCCGTGTTCCCGCGCGGCAGCCGGGTCAACGAGGAAGGGCGCCTGGAGATCGCCGGCTGCGACGTCGTCGCACTGGCCGAAGAGCACGGCACGCCGGCCTACATCTACGCCGAGGACGACATCCGCTCCCGCGCCCGCGAGTACCGCGAGGCGTTCGAGGGCCGCGGCGCCGACTACGAGGTCCTTTTCGCCAGCAAGTCGCTGCCCTGCACCGCCGCCTACCGGCTCTTCGCCGAGGCGGGCCTGTCGGTGGACGTCGCCTCCGGCGGCGAGCTGCACATGGCGCTGAAGGCCGGCTTTGCCCCGGACCGCATCCACATGCACGGCAACAACAAGTCCGACGAGGAGATCCTCTTCGCCGCCCGCACCGGGATCCGCCACCTGATCCTCGACTCCTTCGACGAGATCGAGCGCTGCGAGCGGCTGCTCGAGGAACCGCAGCGGGTGCTGATTCGGGTGACGCCGGGGATCAAGCCCTCGACCCACGACTACATCACCACCGGCCAGCTCGACTCCAAGTTCGGCTTCGGGCTCGAGGACGGCCTAGCGGCACGGGCGGTCGAGCGCGTCCTCGCCTCCGACAAGCTCGAGCTGGTCGGCCTTCATGCCCACATCGGCTCGCAGATCTTCGAGCTCGAGCCCTACACGCTGGCGATCCGGGCGCTCGGCGAGCTGGCCGGCGACTGGTGCCGGGTCGTCAATGTCGGCGGCGGCCTCGGCGTCGCCTACACCGCCGAGGACGAGCCGCCCTCGATCGACGCCTACGTCGACGTCAAGGTGCGAGGCGTCGCCGAGGTCTTCGGCGAGCGCGTGCGGATCCTGGTCGAGCCGGGCCGCTCGCTGGTCGCCAACGCCGGCGTCACCGCTTACCGCGTCGGCACGGTGAAGGAGATCGCCGGGGTGCGGACCTACGTCGCCGTGGATGGCGGTATGTCCGACAACCTGCGTCCGATGCTCTACGGCGCCCGGTACGAAGCGCTGATCGCCGATCGCGCCGCCGCGCCCGCCGAGGCACTGGTGACGGTCGCCGGCATGCACTGCGAGTCCAGCGACATGCTCGTGCGCGACGCGATGCTGGCCGAGCCGGCCGTCGGCGACGTCCTCGTCACCCCGACCACCGGCGCTTACGGTTACGCGATGGCCAGCAACTACAACGGCGTGCCGCGCCCGCCGGTCGTCTTCTGCCGCGACGGCGCCTCGCGCGTCGTCGTCCGCCGCGAGACCTACGAGGACCTGACCGCGAGGGACGCGTAGCGCGCGATGGTCTCCGAAGGCTCCAAACCGGTTCGCATCGGGCTGCTCGGCCGCGGCACCGTCGGTGCCGCCTTCGCCGACCTGCTGGCCGAGCGGGGCGAGGCGGTCGAGGCGGCGACCGGATTGCGGCCGGAGATCTGCGGCGCGCTGACGCGCAGCAACGGCGACTTCGAGCAGATCCTCGAGGGCTCCGACCTCGTGGTCGAGCTGATGGGCGGGACCGAGCCGGCGCGTGAGTACGTGCTGGCGGCGCTACGGGCCGGCAAGCCGGTGGTCACCGCCAACAAGCAGCTACTCGCCCAGCACGGCGACGAGCTCTTCGCGGTCGCCCGCGAGGCGGGGGTGCAGCTGCGCTTCGAGGCGGCGGTGGCGGCGGTGATCCCGATCGTCCGCGCGATCCAGGAGAGCTTCGGCGTCACCGAGATCTCAAAGGTCTTCGGGATCGTCAACGGGACGACCAACTTCATCCTCACCGAGATGGCGGCGAGCGGCGCTGGCTACGACGAGGTGCTGGCGCAGGCGCAGGAGCTCGGGTACGCCGAGGCCGACCCGACCGACGACGTCAGCGGCGCCGACGCGGCGGCGAAGATGGCGATCCTCGCCCGCCTCGCCTTCCACACCCCGGTCACCCTCGACGAGGTCACTTATGAGGGAATCGAGCGGGTCCTCCCAGACGACCTCGCCTACGCGAAGGAGTTCGGCCTCTCGCTGAAGCTGCTCGGGGTCGCCGAACGCCGCGACGGCGGCATCAGCGTCCGCGTCTTCCCCTGCTTCCTCTACCGCGGCCACCCGCTGGCGCCGATCGAAGGGCCCTTCAACGCGGTGATGGTCGAGGCGCCGGCGATCAGCGAGGTGACGATGTCGGGGCCGGGTGCGGGCGGCGTGCAGACCGCCTCGGCGGTGCTCGGCGACGTCGTCTCGATCCTCGCCGGCGACGCGCCGGTGCACGAGACGCGGGTCGAGCTGCCGATCGTCCAAGACGTCGGCTCGTCCTTCTACCTCTACCTCGAGGTCGCCGACCAGCCGGGCGTGCTGGCCCGAGTCGCCACCGTGCTCGGCGACCACGGCATCTCGGTCAAGAGCGTCGTTCAGCGCGGGATCGGCGACGAGGCGCGGCTGGTGATGGTGATTCACGAGTGCCTGGAGTCGAAGTTCGCCGCCGCGCTGAGGGCGCTCGAGGGGCTCGACGAGCTGCGGGCGGCGCCTCGCGCGATTCGCGTGATCGAGGAGGAGTACTGATGGCGGCTGGTTTGATCGACCGCTACCGCGATCGGCTCTCGCTGGAGCCGGGCGACCCGGTGGTGACCCTGAACGAGGGCTCGACGCCGCTGATCGAAGCGCCGCGTCTCTCGGAGCGGATCGGGGCGCGCGCTTTCTTCAAATTCGAGGGGCTGAACCCGACCGGCTCGTTCAAGGACCGGGGGATGACGGTTGCGGTCTCGCGGGCGAAGGGGCGCGGGGCGGAGGCGATCATCTGCGCCTCGACCGGCAACACCGCCGCCAGCTGCGCGGCCTACGCGGCTCGCGCCGGGATGCGCGGCGCGGTGATCGTCCCCGAGGGGAAGATCGCGATCGGCAAGCTCGCCCAGGCCCTGATGCACGGCGCCCGCGTGGTGGCGCTGCAGGGGAACTTCGACGACGCCCTGCGGATCGTCCGCGAGCTCTCGCAGAAGTACCCGATCGAGCTGGTGAACAGCGTCAACCCGCACCGGATCGAAGGCCAGAAGACGGCCGCCTTCGAGGTGGTCGAGGACCTCGGCGGGATGCCCGGCGCGCTGGCGATCCCGGTCGGCAACGCCGGCAACGTCACCGCCTACTGGCGGGGGTTCCGCGAGCTCGCCTCGGACGGAGACGCGGAGCTGGGCAAGCTCGAGGGGGAGAAGCCCGTCCTCTACGGCTTCCAGGCCGAAGGCGCCGCGCCGCTCGTCCGCGGCGAGCCGGTCACCAACCCCGAGACCGTCGCCTCGGCGATCCGGATCGGCAACCCGGCGCGCTGGGAGGAGGCGATGGCCGCCTTCACCGCCTCCCGCGGCCGCGTCGCCGCCGTCTCCGACGAGCAGATCCTCAACGCCTACCGCTGGCTCGCCGACAACGAAGGCGTCTTCTGCGAGCCCGCCAGCGCCGCCTCCGTCGCCGGCCTCCTCGCCCACGGCCTGCCGACCGTCGAGGGCGCCCCCAAGCCCGAGACCGTCGTCTGCGTCCTCACCGGCCACGGCCTCAAGGACCCCGACACCGCCCTCTCCAAAGCCCCCTCGGTGATCAACTGCGAGAACGATCTCAGCGCCGTCGAGCGGGCCGTCTTCGACTAGGTTCATCTAGGTGACTCCCTGCGCACTCCCACGCGTGCCTGGCGGCGCCGGACACACTGCGCGGGGCGTCGTCCTCAGTCGGCCAAATAGCGCCGCTATTCGGCCTCCCTGCGTCCTACCCCCGC